>Ga0183095_10017_pt6 | contig 338453 bp, 328 predicted proteins | sample BioMet4_FD_130346 | JGI IMG/M metagenome (GOLD analysis project Ga0183095, IMG submission 130346) | Microbial communities from bioreactor (seeded with sewage sludge) at LBNL, California, USA - Biofuel metagenome 4 (v2) (version 3) | ecosystem: Engineered > Bioreactor > Anaerobic > Unclassified ...
CATGCAACAAACATCCGGAAGAATATCATCCGGGAAGTGTATCACGCGCAGTCCGGCCATCCGGGCGGATCGCTGAGCGCAGCGGATCTCTTGACGGTGCTGTACTTTGAGGTCATGGACATCACGCCGGAGAACGCAGCCGGCATCGACCGCGACCGCTTCGTGCTCTCCAAGGGCCATGCCTCGCCGCTGCTGTATGCGGTGCTGGCAGAGAAGGGCATCATCCCCGAGGAGCAGCTGATGACCTACCGCATGATCAATTCGAAGCTGCAGGGACATCCGAACATGAACTATGTGGATGGCGTTGACATGTCGACCGGATCGCTGGGCCAGGGCCTGGCTGCGGCAGACGGCATGGCCATTGCCAATAAGCTGTCGAAGAATGATCACCGCATCTATGTGATGATGGGCGACGGCGAGTGCGAGGAGGGAGAGATTTGGGAGGCTGCCATGGCGGCACACCACTATCACTCTGACAATCTCTGCGCCATCGTGGATCATAACGGCCTGCAGATTGACGGGAAGACAGCAGATGTCATCGGGCCGGATTCCATTGCCGATAAGTTCCGTGCCTTCGGCTGGCATGTGATCGAGATCAGCGGACATGATTATGATGCCATCCGGACTGCCTTTGCCGAGGCAGAGACTGTCAAGGGCGTGCCGACGGTCATCGTTGCCAATACGATCAAGGGCAAGGGCGTCTCCTTCATGGAGAACCAGGTCGGATGGCATGGCAAGGCTCCGAATGAGGAGCAGATGAAGCAGGCACTGGCAGAACTGGAGGCGGAATAAGATGGGCAAGGCAACAAGAGAGGCATACGGAGAGCAGCTGGCAGAGCTGGTCAGAGAGAATCCGAGGATTGTCGTGCTGGATGCGGATCTCGCCGGATCCACCAAGACAGCAATGGCAAAGAAGGAGGCTCCGGAGCGCTTCTTCGACATGGGCATTGCCGAGGCAGACATGATCGGGCATGCGGCGGGACTCGCCGCCAGCGGGTATATTCCATTCGCATCATCCTTCTCGATGTTCTGCACGGGCAGGGCCTGGGAACAGGTGCGCAACAGCATTGCGTATCCGCACCTGAACGTGAAGATCGTGGGCACGCACAGCGGCATCACGGTCGGCGAGGACGGCGTGTCCCATCAGGCGATCGAGGATATCGCGACCATGCGCGTTATCCCCGGCATGGAAGTGTATGTGCCATGTGATGCCGTGGAGACCAGGGCAGTCATCCGCTACGTGGCCGGCACAAAGAATCCGTGCTATGTCAGGCTCGGCAGATCCGGCGTAGAGGATGTATATGCGCCGGATACCGAATTTGACTTCTCGAAGATCCGCGTCCTGAACCAGGGAAAGAATATCGCGATCTTCGCGACCGGGCTGGAGGTGCAGGAAGCGCTGAAGGCAATGAAGAGACTGCAGGCGGAGGGCATCAATCCGACGGTCATCGATGTCTGCTCGCTCAAGCCTCTGGATGAAGCGGGCATTGCAGAGATCCTGAAGACGCACGAGCGGATCATCACAGCCGAGGAGCATAACGTCATCGGCGGCCTTGGCGATGCTATCGCATCTGTCGCTGCGGAGACCGCGCCGAGACGGATCACGAAGATCGGCCTGCAGGACCGCTATGCAGAGAGCGGACCTTCGGCAGAGCTGCTGAAGAAGTACGGTCTCACGGATGAGGCTATCTATCAGGCTGTCGGAAGGAAAGCATCAGAATAGGATCGGGAGATAGTCTTGCAGCAGGATCATTCAAGTCATTCAGATGAAAAAAGAATAATCCAATCCTGAAGCCAGGAGAGGATTATTCTTTTGTAAGCAGACTGAACTGCAGGGGTTAGTGCAGCATTTCCGGCACAGGAGCCAGTCTCTTTGCACATGCAGCCAGAAGCCTCAGTATAGCTGCGTTCCTGAGCGATCTCAGTACCCAAGCCTGTGATCTACCAGATGAATCGGCTTCTGTCCCTGGCTTACCAGCTGAAGATTCTGGAAGATCATCTCCACGAGCGCCTCATGAATGCCCGGCGCATTGAATCTGCCGCTGATATGCGGGGTGATATGCACCTGCGGCATGGTCCAGAGCGGATGATTCTTCGGCAGCGGCTCCGGGCTGGTGACATCCAGGCAGACGCCGAGGAACTTTCCCGCTGCGGCAAGCCGTGTCAGCGCATCCGTATCGACTGCTGTGCCGCGTCCGACATTGATCAGGATGCTGTCATCGCGCATCAGCGACAGGCGCCGGCCGCTCATGAGCCCGATGGTCTCGGGTGTCTCGGGCAGGGAAAGCGCAACCGCATCCATCTGCGGCAGCAGCTCGTCAAGGCTGTCCATCGTGTGCAGGCTGTCGACATAGTCCGGACAGTCATGAACTGTCCGCCGGATGCCGTGGCACTCGGCGCCCAGGGCATGCATGCGCCTCAGGAACTCCGATCCGAGCGATCCCATCCCGACTGACAGCACCTTCATCCCGCGGATATACCGGAGGGGTGCACCCTCGGTCCACTGATGCGACTGCTGCGCCTTCAGATACTGCGGCCACTGCTTGGCGCACAGCATGACGCAGCTGACCATATACTCGGCGATGAACGGTCCGTAGACGCCGTAGGCATTGCTGAGCATGACCTTCTCCGGAAGGCCGAGGTAGCGCTCAATGCCTGCGCTCGGCGTCTGCAGCCACTCAAGATGCGGCGCTGACGCAATCTCCTCCGCGCTGGGCCAGCCGACGATCACTTCGGCCTGCTCCAGGGCTGCCGGATCGGCCGCATGCGAATCGGCAAACGTGAACTCATATTCCTTCAGCTGGCGCAGCTTCTGCTGCTCAGCCTCGGTTGCTTTCATCAGGAACAGAACATGCTTCAAGGGAATCCCCTCCTTCTTCTCTGACATTGTATCATGCGATCCGCAATCTCCCGATCTTGACTCTTCGCCGGCCGCGAAAGGTGCTAGAATGAGAACAGGAATCATCAATGAGGGGATTATCATATGGAGAAGATCAAGTCGTTTTTCAAGAATCTGAAATGGTCACAGGTGCTGCTGGCGGCAATCTTCGTTCTGTTCGGACTGCTGCTGCTTCTGAGAGCGGCGGAGCTCAAGCAGTATATCTGCGATATCATCGGCATCGCGCTGGTGGTCATCGGCCTTGTGCATGTCACGCAGTACTTCCTGCAGGAGATGTCCAAGTCCTATTACAGCAATGACTTCATGGAAGGCGTCATCATGGTGCTGCTCGGCATCCTGGCTATCTACCAGAAGGCCATCGTGCAGGAGCTGGTGCCGTACATGCTGGCAATCGCGGTCATCGGCAGCGGCGTATCCAAGCTGCAGGATGGCATCGATGCCAAGCGCATGGGCGATCACAATGTCACCATGTTCCTGATCCTGGCCGTGATCTCCATGGTGCTGGGCCTCATCGTCATGTTCAATATCGTCAAGGGAGAGGCGCTGCCGTATCAGGTAGCCGGCGCCGGCCTGCTGTACAGCGGCGCGACGGACCTCTTCTCTGTCATCTATCTCTCCACGCGCTACAGCAGCTACCTGAGAGGGGATGCCGCTCCTGCGCAGCCTGCGGAGGAGCCGGAATTCACGCCGGCAGCGCAGCCTGCAGAGGAGCCGGTTCCTGATGCGCCCGCAGAGCCTGCCGTGACGCCGCAGCCGGATCAGGCAGCCCCGGCAGAGACGCAGCCGGAAGCGCCGGCAGAGGCACCTGCAGAGGCGCCGTCTGACGGGAGCGGGAATACCTCCGATCCGCAGTAATCATGCATGCATCAGCTCCCGGGCAGCCGCCGGGAGCTTTTTGTCAGGCTCGGCAAGTGACAGGCCTGCGGAAATATCATAGAATAAGTACCTGTGGAGGAATCACTATGTACAATGACTGGCTCACGATCGGACCGATTACGATTCATGGCTATGGCGTGATGATTGCCATCGGCATCCTGGCTGCCTTCTGGCTTGCAGACCGCCAGGCAAAGAAGGCAGGACTCAGCGTAGACATCACGGACAATCTGGTGTTTGTATGCCTGTTTGTCGGATATGCATTCTCGAAGCTGACCTACGTGCTGATCAACTTCCAGGAATTCCTGAAGCATCCCTGGACAGTGCTTGGCTCCGGCGGCTGGGTCGTCTACGGCGGCATTCTCGGCGGGATTCTGGGTGCCTATGTATACTGCCATATCAAGAAGGTCCGCTTCCTGGATTACTTCAATCTGCTCATTCCTGAGGTGGCGCTTGCCCAGGCATTCGGGCGGATCGGCTGCTTCTTTGCCGGCTGCTGCTACGGGGTCGAGACCCACGGCTCGGTCGGCGTGACATTCCCGGTGAATTCGCTTGCGCCGTCCGGCGTCCCGCTGGTGCCGACGCAGCTGATGTCCTCGCTGGGAGACTTCATCATCTTCCTGATTACCTACCGCGTCTTCACGCAGGACGGCGGGAAGAACCGCCTGGATACCGGGGCCGTTTACCTGGTGCTCTACAGCGCGGGCAGATTCTTCATTGAGTTCTTCCGCGGCGATATCGAGCGCGGATTCATAGGCAACCTGTCTACGTCTCAGTTCATTGCGATCTTTGTCTTTGCGGCAGGCATCATCCTGCTGGTGCGCAATCACCGGAAGAAGCCGCAGAGCGATATGGTAGAATAGCAGAGGAGGGCATCATTATGAAAATCGGAATTGCGAATGATCACAGCGGCGTGGAGATGAAGGGCCAGGTCAAGGAATACCTGGAGTCGCTCGGCCACGAAGTCGTCAATTACGGAACCGACAGCACGGAGAGCACGGACTATCCGATCTGGGGCGAGAAGGTTGCCAATGCGGTAGCCAATGGCGAGGTGGAGCTTGGCATTGCCATCTGCGGAACAGGCCTCGGCATCGGGCTGGCCTGCAACAAGGTCAGGGGCATCCGGGCGGCGATCTGCTCTGAGCCGTATACCGCGAAGTATGCGCGCCTGCACAACAACTGCAATATCCTGTGCTTCGGCGACCGCGTGATCGGCATCGAGATGGCCAAGATGATGATTGATGAGTTCCTGAACACGAAGTTCGAGGGCGGCCGCCACCAGCGCAGAGTCGATGAGATCATGGATATCGAAAGGCGCAATTCCGGTAAATAAGGCCGACTATGAAGAAATCCTTTCGAATCGCAGCGATCGCTGCTGCGGTGCTGCTGACCGTTTACTTCATGCCGTTTGTCACGGTGAATGTGAAGGACAGCCAGGGCAGGACATGGCGTGTTCCGTTCGGGGTATCCTTTGTTCAGGACACCGGCAGCGAGCTGCAGTTCAGCAGCCTGCGCAGTGCCTATGCCCTCGGCCGCGACGCCTCCAATGCCCTGCACTCCTACAAGGAGTCAGCCTGCTACGGGAAGACCTACTACTATGATGCCGGCAATGATGTCTCCCTTGCGGCTGCCGCTGCAGAGGGCGTTCTGCCGACGAAGCTTACCTATCAGTACGTTTCCGGCAATGCCTGCGCGGGATGGACAGATGATGACGAGGTTGCCTGGCCGTTCGGCTCCATAAAGGATGCGGCCAAGACTGCCGATACGGCAGAAGAGGCCAAGGATCATGGATGGTTCATCATCGAGGACGGCAAGTCCCTGAATACCGGTGCCTACAATGACTTCGCGAGAAAGGTCAAGCAGGGCGTGATGTGCTATATGCGCACGCTGATCATCGAGAGCGGGAAGACCCGCTACATTGACCTGCAGCTGCTGGAATCCGGTAAGGTCAGGGTGCAGACCTGGGATGGCACCACGGCCACGGATGAGGAGTATGCAAGATTCTCCGATACCGAGGGAGACGGCGGAGCCAAGCCGGTCTATGTGTACAGGACCAATGAGAAGGTCAATGGCGTCCTGCTGTTCACCGTCAATCCATAAGACATGAAGAAAGCCGCAATCGCTGCGGCTTTCTCTTTGCATTGCATGCCTGTTCCTGCAGATCCTGCGGAATCATTTCTCCGGCAGGGCTGCATTACTGATGATCTGATTCGGATTCCGCAGAAGTCTCTGCCGGAATCTCTTTCTTTGTCTCTTCCTCGAGCACATGATCCTCATTCAGGATCTTCATGAACTCATCGCCGGTGATCGTCTCTTTCTCATAGAGATATCTCGCGATCTTGTCGAGCTCGGCACGATGGCTTGTAAGCAGCTGCTTTGCCTTCTCGTGTGCCTCCTTCACCAGATCCACGACCTTGCGGTCGATCTCGGCAGAGGTGGATTCCGAGCAGGACAGCGAGGTATCGCCGCCGAGATACTGATTCTGCACGGTCTCCATGGCAACCATGTCGAAGTCGCTCATGCCGTAGCGGGTAATCATTGCCCGGGCCATCTTGGTGGCCTGCTCAATATCATTGGCTGCTCCGGTGGAGACTTCCTGGAAGACGACTTCCTCAGCTGCACGGCCGCCGGTGATGGTGGCAATGCGGTTGCGGAGCTCTTCCTTCGTATAGAGATAGTGGTTTCCCTCATCGACCTGCATCGTGTAGCCCAGGGCACCTGAGGTGCGGGGAATGATGGTGATCTTCTGCACCGGTGCGCTGTGCGACTGCAGAGCAGCAACCAGGGCATGGCCTACCTCATGATAGGCGACTCTCAGCTTCTCATCATCCGTCAGGATGGCATTCTTCTTCTGATAGCCTGCGAAGACGACCTCGATGCTCTCCTCAAGATCAGTCTGCGTCACGACCTGGCGGCCTTCCCGCACGGCCCGCAGCGCGCCTTCATTGATGATATTGGCAAGCTCGGCGCCGGAAGCGCCGGAAGCCATTCTCGCGATAACGTTGAAGTCAATGGCAGGATCTGCCTTGACCTTCTTGGCATGAACCTTGAGGATCTCCTCGCGGCCCTTGAGATCCGGCAGCTCTACCGGCACGCGCCGGTCGAAGCGGCCCGGGCGAAGCAGGGCGGGATCCAGGGATTCCGGACGGTTGGTAGCGGCCAGGATGACGACGCCGTTATTGGACTCGAAGCCGTCCATCTCGGTAAGCAGCTGGTTCAGGGTCTGCTCGCGCTCATCATTGCCGCCGATGTTGCCGGAGACACGCTTGCCGCCGATCGCATCGATCTCATCGATGAATACGATGCAGGGAGCCTTCTCCTTGGCCTGCTTGAACAGATCGCGGACCTTGGAGGCGCCCATGCCGACGAACATCTCCACGAACTCAGAGCCGCTGATGGAGAAGAACGGGACATTGGACTCGCCGGCGACTGCCTTTGCCAGCATGGTCTTGCCGGTTCCCGGAGGGCCTACCAGCAGGATGCCTTTCGGCATGCTGGCACCGATCTCTGCATAGGCACTCGGGTCATGCAGGTACTTCACGATCTCCTGCAGCGATTCCTTGGCTTCATCCTCGCCGGCGACATCCGCGAACTTGATGCCGGTCGTGGACTTGATGTAGACGCGGGCGTTGGACTTGCCCATGTTGAACATGATGGAGTTGCTGCCGCCGGCATTGTTCATCAGCTTCCTGGTGAGCCACTGCCCGATCAGCATCATGCCGATGAACGGCAGGATCCAGGTCAGCAGCAGATTGCTCCAGGGAGAGGTTTCCTGCTGCACGGTTGCAGAGAACGTCGCGCCGGAATCATACAGGCGCTGGGTCAGATTCGGATCGTCCATGACGGCAGTCTCATAGACCTGATCGCCATCCGTTGTCGTGGTGAAGACGATGCGGCTGCTCTCTACCTGCACTTCCTTGATTTCCTTGTCCTCAGTCATCTTCATGAAAGTGCTGTAGTCTACCTGCTTGACCTGCTGCTTCTCAAGGCTCGGGATCGCGAACAGATTCAGCAGCGCAAGCACCAGCAGTACAACCGCGTAGTAGTAGATCAGCGGCTTCTTGGGCTTATCAACCTTATCCATAAGAACACCTCGCATTTCTCAGGTGATACTCGCACAGTTTAGCACACTAAATACAAGAGTGCTAATAATTTGCATCTTTCACACAATTTAATGAATTTCATTCCGGAGATAGGCATATGCCGGGAATTTCGTCAGGCCGGCAGACGCGGCTCATTCAGCTGAACGGCTTCATCATGGCGAGGGAGCCTGCCTCGCTTTAGCATCTGGCCTGGCTGATTGATAAAAAGATGAGGCCTTTCCGGTCTCATCTGTTTTATCTTTGGATTTCTGGCTGACGCAGGAAGCCTTTCGCCCGGGAATGACTCAATCCCGTCGGGACGTTCTATTCCTGCTTCAGCCGGATTCCGATCGCGCGGTTCTTCACGGCTTCCGCTGCCGGGCAGTCAGTCTCATCCAGACGTACATGGGAAACCGGCTTCAATGAGGAATTCACTTCAATGGACACCGGCTCATCCGAGGCATTGAATCCGCGCAGGATATATCCGTTTCCATCTTCTGCAAGCTTGAGCGCGCTGAGGATAAAATGCGGATCCTTCACCTCGAGAAGGCCTGTCTCGCAGGGCGTCTCGAATTCCGGGACATTCATCTTCATGGCGTTATAAGGCATGCGGTTGTAGGTCTCGACCGGCGTCAGGTAATCCTTCGCCAGCACCGGCGCATCCTTCCCGTCCGCAAAGGCAATTGCGAAGCGGAAGTGCATCTCTCTCAGCATCTGCTGATCCGGGGTCTCCATGCGGATGCCGGAAGGGCGTCCGGGTCTTCTCAGAAGATCCTCCTTGCCGAGGAATCCCGTCGAGCGGAACAGCGTTACCGCGAGGGTCTTCTCATCAATTGCCTCGAACTCCCTCACGGAGTCGGTCAGGAAGCAGAGACGGCTGCTCTGCAGATGCACATAGCTGAGCATCGGATAGATCGCATCCGGTCTTTCCTTCCAGTTCTCCTTCTCCCAGTATTCCATCGCATCATCTCTGACGGCGCGGGTGATGGAGCCGAACTGCGTATCCGCAACCGTGAAGCATGATTCATTCTCGCATGGCAGGATCGCCCTGACGCGGTGATCGCAGGAGCTGTTCACGATGCGGGCGTCGCAGTCGATGATCCGGCTGCCTTTCTTGAGATCCACCGTCAGGACCGCATCGATCCTTCCGCTTCTCTTTCCTGCTCTGCGCTCCTCGAGATCCTTCGGGAGATTCCAGGTATAGCGGATCTCCGCATGCGAGGAGAGGGGATGCTTAGTGATGGATACCTCTGCGCTTACGTCATCCGTGCTGCGGTATACGCGGTCATCCTTCATCGGAGACCAGTCATACCCGTCGCCGTCATCGCTGCATTCCTCCAGCATCAGGACCTTGCGGAATACCGTCTGATCCTTCCTGTCCGTGATGGTCAGCGTGCCATCCGCTTCCGCCCGGATGGAGTAATACTCATTCTCGAGCGTGTCTGCCTGCTCAGATGCGATCCTGCAGGGAGCTGCTTCCGCGATGCGGTAGGAGCGGTAGCCCATTGCCGGCAGCGTATCCTCGAACTCAATCTCATACTTCACGAACGGATCATAGCAGCCGTAATGCACGATCTGGCGGTCGATCAGGCCGGCATCCACGATCTCGGTATGCAGCAGCGAATAAGGAACCTTCTCCCCATTCTCCTTCCGGAGCGTGAATCCCTTCATCCGGGTGATCAGGGAGGCATGAATCACGCCGGCCCTCGGCTGTGCCGTCAGGTTGTATGCCGTCAGGCGGTCGATGGTCTCGGTATTCATCGCATCCGTGATTCTCCGCTTGTAGAAGTCGATCATGCGCTCCATGGATTCCTCGGCATGCGCGAATCTCGCCATGATCTCGGAATGAACCTTGTCCGAGCAGCAGCATCCCATGGAGTCATGGGCCTGGTTCTTCAGCAGCTCTTTCCAGATCTCCTCGATGACATGCGAGAAGTACGGGAAGCCGAGACTGTGAGCCAGGGAAGCCAGCGGCTCCAGAACATTGGTCATGCGGCTCTCAAGATGCGCGTTATATGCTTTGAGATCTGCTCTTGAGGAGTAGATGGAGCGATGCACGCGCATGTACTTGCCGTCCAGCAGCTCTCCCTTCAGGACATCGTAGCTGTCCTTCTTCTCCAGCGACTCAAAGACGCCCTCGTAGTCTCCCAGGAAGAACTCATGATCCGGATAGAGCTCATTCAGCTCCTTTACGATCGTGTGGATATTCTTCTGGACCGGCATCTGGTCATGGCCGTTCGGCAGCAGCTCATCTGCGCCGGTTGCGCCATGATCCAGAACCGGCAGATACTTGTCCATGCGCTTCTTCAGCTGGGCCCTGTCCTCCGGCAGATACTTGCCGATGGCATAGCCCAGCGGCATCATGTGCACGAGAACTCTGGAGCCGTCCTCGCTCTCATGACAGAAGTCATTCTTGTCAGTGCCTTTTCTCTCGCTTGCGCCGCGCCAGAAGATGGAGCGCGTGATGCCGAATCCATTCAGGATCATCGGCATCTGGCCGCTCTGGCCGAAGGAGTCCGGAAGATATCCGATCTCCATGCAGGGGCCGATCTTTGCGGCATCCCGGTGGCCGTACAGAAGGTTGCGGACAATGGACTCGCCGCCCACGACCATCTCGTCTGTCTGCGTATACCAGGGACCGATGCGGAGCTTTCCATCGCGGACCAGCTTCTCGAAGCGATCCCTGTTCTCAGGGCAGTAGCGGAGGTAATCCTCGACAATGGAGGTCTGGCCGTCCATGACGAAGCAGGGATAGTCATTATCCTTCTCCAGGATATCCAGCACCTCCTCCATATCATTCAGGAGCAGATAGTTGGATTCCTCTGCGGTGAAATACCATTCGCGATCCCAGTGAAAGTGCGGAACGACATGAACCTGCTTTTTCATAGTGCTGCCTCCAGATGGCATTCAGTTACTTTGCGGTCTTTCTCTTGCGGAAGAAGATCAGAAGCGCGGCCGAGATCACGGCGCCGATGCATGCGCTGCCGAGCCAGATCAGCGCTGACATCAGCGGCGATCCGCCCTGCAGGACGAACATGGAGAAGATGCCTGCGCCCGGTACATCCAGGCCGATGCCTGCAGACGCGACCAGCGCGCCGCAGACTGCCGAGCCTGCGCAGAAGCTGATGATGACGTGAAGCGGATCTGCCATCATGAACGGAATCGCGCCCTCGGTAATGCCGGCCAGGCCGAGCAGCCAGGTGGAGTTGCCGACTTCTCTTTCATCCTCGGTAAAGAGATCCTTGCGGAGCTTCGTGGCCAGCGTGCAGGAGAATGCGGAGACCATCTTGATGGAAGCGAATGCGCAGTAGGGCATCAGGACGCCCTCTGCCATGGCGGCGACGCAGAATGCATAGGCTGCCTTGTTGACCGGGCCGCCGAGATCGAAGGAAGTCATGATGCCGATGACCGCGCCGAGCAAGGCTGCATTGGTTCCGGACATCGATGTCAGCATATTGATCAGTCCCTGGTTCAGCGCTGCCACCGGCTTGCCGAGAATCAGCAGGATGATGATGCCGGTGATCAGGACGGAAAGCACCGGGTAGATCACGAAGCTGACGAATCCTGCAAATGTTCCTTTGGACGGGATGTACTTCTTCAGGAAGCGGATCGTATAGCCGGCGATGATGCCGCCGAGCATGCCGAGGAGGAAGCCGCCGTTGACCATGTTCGCGGCCAGGCCTGCGGCAAATCCTGCCGCAAGCGCCGGCTTATCGCCGATGGAGAATGCCATGTAGGCTGCCAGCACCGGCACCATGAGCGTGCCGAGAAGCCCTCCGCCCAGAGCCTTGATCAGATACAGCCAGCTGCCCTCGGTTGCCATCAGGTCGGTCAGGCCGAACAGCCTGGCGCTGATCGTGCAGAGAGCTGCGATCATGCCGCCGGCAACGATCAGCGGAATGACGTGCGAGATGCCCGTCAGGATGGAGGCCTTCACGGTTGCTCCGAAGCCCATGCCGGAAGAGCTCTCAGAGGCCTTTGCCTCATAGGTGCCCTTCTGGGTATGATCGGCCTTGTCGATTGCCTGCTCGATCAGTCCTTTGGCATCCTTGAGCGGCGCGCTGACTCTCGTGCGGATCGTCGGCAGATGCTGGAAGCGATCCTCTTCCTTCACGGCCACATCGACCGCAAGGATAATCGCATCGGCATCCTTCAGCTCCTCTTCGGTGAAGCGGTGCTCGATGCCGTTGGCGCCCTGCTCCTCGACGCGGACCCGAACGCCTGCCTCGCGGCCGGCCTTCTGCAGCGCCTCGGAAGCCATATAGGTATGGGCGATGCCGGCAGCGCATGCCGTAACGCCGAGAATCAGATGGGAATCCTGGCTGACCGCCGGCTTGTCTTCAATCTCTTCCGGCTCTGCGTCGAGGCGCTTCACGAAGTCTGCCGCGTCTGCAGCCTTGGCAAGATTTGCCGTATAGCGCTCATCGCTCATCTTGCGCATCAGCTCAGCCAGCAGCTGCATCTGCTTTCCATCCTTGTCCTCTGCGGGAATCGCGAGCAGGAACACTGTCACGATCCTGTTTCCCTCGACGACGCTCTCCCAGCCCTCGACCGGAGTGTTCAGCGTCATGACGGCAAACGAAGCCTCCCTGACCGCGGCCGACTTGCCGTGCGGAATTGCCAGCCCGGCATCGATTCCGGTCGGCGTCAGCTTCTCCCGCTCATAGACAGCCTTCGTGAATTCCTCGACGGATGAGATCTTTCCATCTGCGTAGAGCTTTGCGATCAGTTCCCTGAGAATTGCATCCTTGGAGTCCAAACTGCTGTGAAGAGCAACTAGATTCGTGTCTGTCAAACTTGATAGCTTCATCTGCTTTTTTCTCCCTCCGACTTGACCTCTCGGTTTCTTCACAGGCATTATCCTTCGAAAAAAAGGAAAGCCCCGGTTTTGAGAAAGCATTCACCTTTTTCCGGGATTTTCCCATTTTTTGTGTATTTATATAGCTACATATAATAGGTGCGCCAGAAGATCTCGCTGAGCTGGCGGAGGACCAGATCCAGGCCCATGCGGTCCGTGACATTGTAGCCGTTGATGATCCTGGGCTCTCCCCAGAAGAAGATCGGGATCTCGGCCAGCTCCGAGAGCGGGTTCTTGTAGAAATGCGTGACTGCCACGATATGCGCGCCGCATGCCTTCGCATCCTGCGCCGCCTTGATCAGCCGCTCATTGGTTCCCCGCACGCTGATGAATACCATCAGGTCATTCGCGGTGCAGCGGGCGCAGCGGAACTCGATCTCATGATAGTCCATGTAGTAGACAGCCTCCTTGCCGATGCACATCAGGTTGGCTGCCATCATCTCGCATTCGCGCCGGGAGTCGCCGACGCCGATGAAGTGAACCATCGATGCCTTCTTCATCAGCTTCACGACCTGCATGAGATTGGCGGTGTTATCGAGCTTGAGCGTCTGGCTGATCGAGGGAGGGATGACTTCATAGACGATCTCGTTCTCCTGCTCTTCCTTCTTCTCGGACTGCATCAGGGCCTTCATGTCGCTCCAGCCGCTGTAGTCCAGCTTCCGGCAGACCCGCATGATCGTGTTCGGGACCGTGAACAGATCCTTCGCGGCTGCACTGATGGTCAGCTGGCTGATGCGGTCCCGGTTCCTGCGGATATACTCAATTACCTGATCATCCGTATCATTCAGCTCAAATTCATGAAGCACAACGCGATCCTCGAATTTCATACTCCACCCGCCTGGCTCTCTTGATTCCAGTATAGCATTCCGCGTTCCGCCGGAATGACCGGATCAGGCGCAATCAGGGGCCATGAAGCATAAGGCCGGCCCCGGCATGAAATGGGCTCCCGGCGCCAGACGCCGGAAATTGTTCCGGAATTTCATAAAATTGCCGCTTCACATCCGGGATTTTGCGCTACACTTATGCATGACATGAAACAAGCCGGCAGTCCTGACCGTTTCACGCCGTGTTCCGCAGGTGACGGAAGGAACCTTCCGTCAGGGAGAATGCAGAGAAGAACATGAATGAATCCGAAGTGCCCTTGTGCAGTCACAGGGCAGTCAAGCTTGGCATCATCTGCAATCTGAAGCATCCGGATCAGGGTCATCCATCTGAGGAAGAGGCGGAATTCGACGAGCCTTCTACCGTTCTGGCAATACGAAGCGCCCTGGTCAGCCATGGCGTTGAGACAGTCATCATCGAGGCAGACAGGAATCTGCCGCAGGCCATCCGCGACAGCGGCATCAATATGGCATTCAATATCGCAGAGGGGAAGGGAGGCCGCAGCCGCGAGGCGCAGGTCCCGGCCCTGCTGGATCTTTTAGGCATCCCATATACCGGCTCGGATCCGGTAGCGCTCGGGCTCTCGCTCGACAAGGGGCTGTGCAAGCAGCTCATGGCAGCAGCCGGCGTTCCGACGGCGCCGCATGTGCTGGTGCATCCGGGCCAGCCGAGAGCGCAGATCCCGTTTTCCTTCCCGGTCATTATCAAGCCGAACGCGGAGGGCTCCGGAAAGGGCATCTCCGAGAACTGCATCGCCGAATCGGAAGAGGAGCTTGACCGCCTGCTCGCCGGGGCTTTTGCCTCGGAGCAGTGCGACATGCTGGTAGAGGAGTATCTGCCCGGCCGGGAGTTCACGGTCGGTCTGATCGGCAACGGCGATACGCTGCAGGTCATGCCGCCGATGGAGATTATCTATCACGGCAATACGCAGCGCAGCTACAGGGTCTATTCCTATGACATCAAGTGCAACTATCAGAAGCATGTCTCCTATCAGTGCCCGGCGGAGCTTCCCGCACAGCAGATGGAGCAGATGATGAAGTCTGCCGAGACAGCCTTCCGGGTGCTTGGCTGCCAGGATGTCGCCCGCATCGACTTCCGCATGGATGCGGAGGGCGAGGCGTGCTTCCTGGAGATCAATCCGCTGCCGGGACTGGCGCCCGGATACAGCGATCTGCCGATGATCGCGAAGGCGGCCGGCTATGACTATGACAGCTTTGTATGCGCCATCTTCGACGCTGCCTGCGCGCGCCTTGCAGGAGGCTCTCATGAGACGCACTGAGGAGCTCGCTGCGCATAACCCGAGCTGGAATGACTGGCACTGGCAGATCAGCCACCGCATCATGGATGCGGATACGCTGAGCCAGTGGCTGCCGCTGACCGGCTGCGAGCGGGAGCAGATCAGCCAGGTGCTGAAGCTGTTCCGCATGGCGGTGACGCCGTACTATCTCTCTTTGATTGATCCGAATGATCCGGACGACCCGATCCGCCGGCAGTGCATTCCCTCCATTGCGGAGACGGCTCCATGCACGAATGACCTGCTGGATCCGCTGAATGAGGACGGGGACTCCCCGGTGCCTCACATTGTTCACCGCTATCCTGACCGGGTGCTGTTCCTGGTTACCATGGAGTGCTCCGAGTACTGCCGCCACTGCACCAGGAGGCGCATGGTCGGCGAGGAGGACTGCGCGATCAGCGACCGCGAGCTGGATGCGGCCGTGGCCTATATCCGCAGCCATGAGGAAGTGCGCGATGTGCTGATCTCCGGCGGCGATCCGCTGACGCTCTCCGACGAGCGCCTCGAGACGATCATCCGCAGGCTGCGGGAGATCCCGCATGTGGATATCATCCGCATCGGCACGCGGGTGCCGGTGGTGATGCCGATGCGCATCACGGAGCAGCTGCTGGCGATGCTGAAGAAGTATCAGCCGATCTGGATCAACACGCACTTCAATCATGTGCGCGAGCTGACTCCGGAGGCGGAAAGGGCATGCCAGATGATCGCCGATGCCGGCATTCCGCTCGGCAACCAGACCGTCCTGCTGAAGGGGGTCAATGACAGCACGGAGACCATGAAGGAGCTCATGCTGAAGCTGGTCCACAACCGGGTCCGGCCGTATTATCTGTATCAGTGCGATCTCTCGCGGGGCATCTCGCACTTCCGCACGCCGGTGGAGACCGGCATCCGGATCATCCATGACCTGCAGGGCTATATCTCCGGCTTCGCGGTCCCGAAGTTCGTCATCGATGCGCCGGGCGGCGGCGGAAAGGTGCCGATCTGCTATGACTATGTCGTCTCCCATGACGAGAAGGAATATGTTTTCGAGAACTATGCCGGAAAGATCTATCATTATCCGCAGCCTCCAAGAGAGGACAGCGGCAGTCAGAAGGAGTAAGTGAAGCTCATGAGAAGGAAGATGTATCTCCTGGCCGGCGGTCCCGGCGGCAGCCGCAGGACTGCGGAGCAGCTGAAGGCAGCGCTGCAGGAATGCGGGACTGCCCACCCATCCATTGCCTACATCGGCACCGCCAGCGATGATGACCGCGCGTTCATGAACTGGTTCGTGCGCCCGCTGGTGAAGGCCGGCGCATCTGCTGTCACCCTGGCTCCGCTTGCCGGAAGGCATGCGGACGAGGCAAAGGCAGCCGCCGTGCTGCGCAGCAGCGATGCGGTGTTCATCAGCGGCGGCGAGGTGGAGGACGGTATCCGGGCGCTGAGCCCGGCAATCCGCAGCCTGCTGAAAGAGCTGCTGGAGAGCGGAACCGTCTTCATCGGTCTCTCAGCCGGCACGATCATGCAGGGAAAGGCCTGGCCGCACTGGCCGGATGAGGATGCTCACCCGGAGAATGCGGTGCTGTTTGACTGCCTGGGCTTTGCCGACACGATCTTCGATACGCATGCGGAATCGGAAGGATGGCCGGAGCTGCGCAAGGCAGTGGAGCTTGCCGGCGATGGTTTTGTCGGCTATGGGATTCCCTCCGGCGAGATGGCTGTCATCGATGAGCAGGGCATTCTGATTCCCAATCCGAATCTCGTCCGCTGCTGCAATGAGGGCGGCAGCGCGGTGATCCGCTGAGCATAGCAAAGGCCGGGATCCGATCCCGGCCGGTCTATCGTCTATCATACATGCATGGCATCGGCGCAATGGCCGGTGCCTTTTTCGCTACCTGCCGTCCGCGAGAAACTGCTCTGCCTCCCCGAGGCTCTCCGCGAAGCGGATTGCGCTGAACTCCGCGGCGGTGTAGAAGCCGGCAGCGATCATCTGCTGATACTGATGAAGGAGGCCGTCGTAATAGCCGTCCAGGCTGAGCAGCGCGCAGCGTCCCTGCTTGCGGTGCAGGCGGATCAGGGAGATGACCTCGGTGATTTCCTCAATTGTTCCGGGTCCTCCCGGCAGAGCGATGAAGGCATCGGCCAGATCGATCATCATGGCCTTGCGCTCGCTCATCGTATCCGTCAGGTGCATCTCGCTGAGGCCGGCATGCGAGCGGCCGGCATCGACCATGAACCGCGGCATGACGCCGATGACGGTGCCGCCCTCCGCCAGCACATGATCCGCGAGCACTGCCATCGTGCCGATGCCGGCTCCGCCGTAGACCAGCGTGTTTGCGCTCTTGCCGATCCAGGTGCCCAGTTCTGACGCCGTTCTGTCATAGACCGGGTCATTGCCATGCACCGACCCGAGATATACCGCAATCTTCATCTGCCATTTCCTCCTGCGCAGTGCCTCCATCGTAGCACAGGCAGCCCTGGCTGAAAATATTCCACAAACAGGGTATGCTGCAGTACCATTGATGCATCGGCAGAAGGGGGCGGGGACATGAGAGATGCAGAGACCAGATCGATCGATCATGAGATCTGGCGGATCCTGATTCCGCTGATCCTGCAGAACGGCCTGATGACCGTCTCCAACATGGTCACCACCGGCTATATCGGCCGGCTTGCCGTCACGGAGATCTCTGCCTTCGGCATTGCCAACCGCATCTTCAATCTCTATTACTCCGTCTTTACGGGCCTCGCGATCGGCATCATGATCGTGAGCGCCAAGGCCTACGGCAGCGGCAATCTGCAGCGCTGCCGGAAGCTGCAGGAGGAATGCTTTGACATCCTGATGCCGGCAGCGGTGCTGCTGGCAGCCCTGATCGCGGTCTTCCCGTCGCAGTGCCTGCGGCTCATGACCGCCGATGCAGAGCTGATTCGGATCGGCAGCGGCTTCCTGCGCCTGATCTGCATCGGCATGCCCTTCATCGCGATGACTTCCCTGAATGCCTCAGCCTTCCAGGCAAGAGGCGATACGCGGACGCCGCTGCGGGTTACCGTGGTCGGCAACGCGATCAATATCATTGCCGGCTATATCCTGATCTTCGGCTTTGGCAGCCTTCCCGGCCTTGGCCTGATCGGCGCCGGCATTGCCCAGATCCTGAATCAGATCATCATGTGCCTGCTCGGCCTGTGGCTGCTGTACAGCCGCTCGCATGGCCTGTTCCGCGATGTCCTGGATGCGCCCTTCTGCCTGCATCCGGACCGCGGCGATGTCTCGGAGCTGCTGAATACCGGCGTGCCGGCTGCCCTGGAGTTCTCCTTCTGGCAGGTGGCAACCGTCGTGGTGAGCCGCACGATCATCTCCTATGGGCAGCCGTACTATGCGGCCTATCAGATCGGCATCGAGGCAGAGGGACTCTGCGACATGATGTCCACTGGCTTCGTGACTGCCTCCATGACCATGGCGTCCATCGCCATCGGCAGAGGGGACAGCCGGGTCTTCAGGGCCTACTATAAGCGCCTCATGTTTCTGTCGGCGCTCATCTCCGTGTTCATGAGCCTGTTCCTGGCTTTGCTCGGCGGCACGTTCTCAGCGCTGCTGACAGACAAGCCGCAGCTGATTGCCATATCGATCTCCTATCTGCAGGCCATGGTGTGGTCGCAGCTGCCGCAGAACTGCTCCAAGATCATGTTCGGCTATCTGCGCACCAGCGGCCATGAGAAGATGCCGATGGTGCTGAACTTCCTTGGCATCTGGCTGGTCCGGGTGCCGCTGGTGCTGCTGTTCGGCAATGTCCTGCACCTGCCGATTGCCTGGCTCTGGTGGGCCATCAACGCGGATCAGTGGAGCCGCTTCCTGCTTGGATACTTCTTCATGCGGAAGATGAAGATTCTCTCCTATGTCGACCGGCAGGGCGGCGCCTCTTCATCCGCAGCCTGAAAAGACGTATGATAGGACCGTGAAACGCGAGAAGAGAAGAGATCTGATCCTCATCCTGGTGCTGGCCGCGGCGGTCAGCGCGCCTCTGTATCTGAATGGGCTCGTCATGCCGGATCCGGGTCATGATCTGGAATTCCATCTGCAGCGCATTGCCGGCCTGGCATCCTCCTTTCAGGCCGGCCTCTTTCCGTCGCTGATCGAGCCGTGGTGGATCCGCGGCATGGGCTATGCGGTCAGCGCCTTCTATCCTGATCTGTTCCTGGTGCCGTCGGCATTCCTGCTGATGGCGGGAGTATCGCTGGAATGGTCCTACAAGATCATGGTCATCGGCATCAACCTGGCATCCTGCCTCATTGCCTACCGTGCCTTCTCGCGCATGCTTGGCGACCGCCGCGCAGCCTGGCTCGGCACGCTGCTGTATGTGCTGGCGCCGTACCGGCTGACGGATCTGTACCTGCGCAATGCCGTGGGCGAGAGCCTGGCCATGATGTTCCTGCCGGCTGCCGCAGAGGGGATTCATGCATGCTACGAGAGGCCTGATGACCGCAGCGCATGGCTGCGCACAGCCCTGGCCTATGCCGGCATCTGCTGCAGCCACCCGCTGTCGCTGTTCATGGCAGCGCTCTTCACGCTGCTGTATGCGCTGATGCGATTCCGCCGCACCTTCAGCCGTCAGGTGCTGATCCCGCTGCTCAAGGCAGCCGGCACGGCGATCGTGCTCTCGGCGTGGTTCCTGGTGCCGATGGCATGGATGTCCTCCGGCAATGAGCTCTACATGAATGCCATGTACCGCGATGTCTATTCGGAGGCAGTCAATCCGCTGCAGCTGCTGGCCTTCTTCTCGCCGGTGCGCGGCGGCAGCCTGCATCCTGATGCGGGCACGGCAGGCGAGATGCCCTATTATCTTGGCTGGAGCCTGCTGGCCGGACTGGCTTTCTGCCTGTACCTTCTGATCCGCAGAAAGGGCGGGAAGGAATGCCTGCGGGTCAGCGCGCTGGCGCTGATCGCGATGTGGATGACGACCTGCTGGTTTCCCTATGACAGGCTGCAGCAGGTTTCCTGGACAGACTATCTTGTCACCAAGGTGCAGTATCCCTGGCGCTTCGAGATGGAGGCGGTGCTGCTGCTCAGCATTGCCGGCATGATCGCGTATCAGAGCCTGGATCACAAGAAGGCAGTCCGGGCTGCGGCGGCAGTGATGTCGCTGGCGGGGCTGCAGGCATGCCTGCATCTTGGCAGCGCAGTGAGGAATGCCTCCATTGTGCATGTATCGAGCGTGGCGGATCTTGACAGCTCGAACTTCATGGGCGGCGAGTTTCTGCCCGCGCAGTTCTCGGAGGACAGCCTCAAGAAGGGCACCCTGGAGCCGACTGCGACCGGCGGCCGGATCGTCTCCTTCTCGAAGGCCGGCATCAGCACCAGCACCGGCATCGTGAACGACACCGTGCAGGATCAGGTGCTGACGCTGCCGCAGGTCTATTATTCGGAATATCAGGCGGTGCTTTCAGAGAGCGGCACTGTGCTGCAGACGGAGAACCTCGGCGACGGCCGTCTCTCCATCGTGATTCCGGCAGGATGCAGCGGCACGGTTCAGACCTCGCTTCCGCTGCCGCTCTTCGTCCGGATGTCGCTGCCCGTCAGCATTGCCATGCTGGGATGGATTCTGTGGAACCGGGATTGGTTCCGCAAAGGATGAAGTGACAGAAAAAAACGGTTCCAGCAGCCTCGAACGCTGCTGTGAGCCGTTTTTAGGGATTGCATTATCGCAGCCCGATCATCAGGGCAGCTGCAGCGTGCTTCAGACAGTTTGAACATGATAAGTACATAATTATGCTATAATAATGATACACAGAAAGAGGACAGACATATGCCGCATATCATACCAATCAGAGATTTGCGCAAAACAAATGAAATCTCAGAAGCAGCTCATAAGGAGCAGCAGCCTATCTTTGTCACGAAAAACGGATACAGCGATCTCGTTGTCATGAGTTCAGAACTTTATGACAGGATCGTAAGGGAAAACAGAATTGATATGGCTATCTCTGAATCGGAGCGGGAAATGGCAGATGGCGGAGAACTCATGGATCTGGATCAGGCATTTGATCAGCTGAATCAGAAGTACTATGGATAAGTACAAAGTAAAACTGACACCGCGGGCGTACAGAGATCTTGAAGAAATCTATGCTTATATTGCCCAGGAAAAGCTGGCTTTGGAGAACGCCAGAAAGCAGACGGACAGAATCAGAAATGCACTGAGAGAATTAGACACAATGCCGCAGTCTCATCAGGACAGACAAAATGGCCGTTATGCAAATGGAGAATATAAGCAGATGCTGATCGATCATTACATTGCGATATATAAAATTAATGAGGATCAAAAGTCCGTTCAGATTGTCACAATTCAATATCAGGGGAGAAATCTCTGAAGCAGACAGGAAAGCTTGCTTTAAACGGATGAATCAATTGATTTTCTGCCTGCATCAAATGCTGATCCGCAGCTGAAAGAACGGATCAGTTTTTTTGATGGCACACTGATTGCATCATCGCAGCCCGATCATCAGGGCAACCGCGCTCATGACATAGTGCAGCAGGCAGGTGGCCAGCAGGTTGTGGGTCTTGGCATAGTAGGTGGAGAACAGCGCCATCATGGCAGCTGCGCTGCACATGAACACGAATCCATAGGCCAGATGAAGAGCCCCGAACAGCAGCGAGGTAATGGTAACCGTGAATACGACGCGGTGCGGTCCCTCGATAAGCTTCTGAAGGCTCTCCTGCATGACGCATCTGGCCAGGAACTCCTGCAGGAACACCTCTTCCGGATACAGGGAGGTCAGCGGAGATACATAGGCAAACATGCGCCAGCCGAGCCAGTTGTTGCGGGTGACATAGGGACTGTTGAAGGCCAGCAGCACCCAGCGCAGGCCGAACAGGCCGGCAACCGTGCAGGCCAGATAGACCAGCAGCAGCGGGATGCCCTGGCGCTGGCTGGCTCTGGAGATGCCGAGATCCCGGAAGGTCAGCCGGAAGCGCGCGATGAAATAGAGACACAGCAGGAGGCCGAGGCCTTCTGCGATATAGGTCAGGTTCTCGGCGCTGATGCGCCATTCCCAGTCCATGACGGCATAGCCGTACAGGAAAATGTAGATGCTGAGCATGGCAATCATGCAGGACAGCAGGGTGATGGATTCAGCTTTCTGCTGCCTCAGATGCGCTTCAAGATCAGTCAGAAAAATCATCTTCCTCTCTAGACAGATGGGTAGCAAAGAGCCGGCGGTGCCGGCTCTGATCAATGTCCTGCGGACAGGTCTTCCTCGCGCTTGCGGAGAATGTAGGTGCGCATCTCCTGCCTGAACAGGGCGTAGGCATCATCTGCTTCCTGAGGCTTTTCGCGCTCTTTGCCGCCGCCGGCGGAGTAGCCGGCCTCGGTCTCGCTGTAGGACTTGATGTAGTCGTCCTTGAGAGAGCGCTTCTGCTCCCTGATACGGGCTACGGCTTCCGCCGGCCCGGAGATCATCTGGGGCATCGCGTTTCTGGCAATGAAGATGCGGCCGAAGAACAGCTCCTTGTGCGCATACATATAGAAGCCTTCCTGATTCGGCCCGAAGATCATGCATGGCCCGTGCATGCCGCGCACGGTTCCGATCCAGGGCGTGCCGAGCCCGTAGTTGCGGGCGCCGAACTCATTGCAGATGGAGGGAATATCATGTCCGGGCAGGCGCCCGACGCAGACATAGCCCCGGTCTTCCTTCAGATTGCCGGGATCGGCGGAGTTCCAGAGAATGATGCCGAGAATCCAGAAGAATACGGACAGGATCGGGGTGAGATACAGCGCCAGGAAGCCCAGCACGATGATCGCGGCGCTGATTGCGCGGAAGATGAGGGCTTCTTTCTGCTCGGCATTCTCGGCGAGCTGCGTGGCCATGATGGTATTCTCGTTCTTTTTCATAGGTCTCTCCATGTTCAGCGGACGAAATCGGCAGGAAGCACAGCTTTATTTTAGCAGATGCACTGCAGATGCGCACCGGCAGCCGCGCATTTCCGGCAGGGGAAAGCAGCGCCGCTGCAGCGGTGATCGATGCAGCTTTGCGCATGGATCTCCTGTTCTGTATGACGGTACATTCATTGCAGCGGCGGCCGGCAGATGCAGAATCTTGCCGGCTCAGGTATCATAGCGGACCATTTCCTGCAGTGCGCGGTTGCGGTAGGTGATATCCGTGCGGACCGTAAAGCCCATTCTCTCCCAGAAGGCATTGCCGTCCTCATTCCGCGCGAAGACGACCAGCGCTGCCTTCGCGATGCCGCATTCCTGCAGGGCTGCCAGCACCTGCTGCACCAGCGCGGAGGCGATGCCCTGATGGCGGAAGTCAGGATGAACGGCAGTGTGATAGATATAGCCCCGGCGGCCGTCATTGCCGCAGAGGATGGCGCCGATGATGCGGCCATCTTCCTCTGCCGCAAGGCATGTGCCCGGATTGCGGGCGAGGAAGCGGGCGATGCCGTCCCGCGTATCATCGATGCTGTTCAGGCCCATGCCCGGGCAGGACATCCAGAGCTGGCGCAGCTGCTCATAGTCCTCAATCTTCATCGTGCGGATTTCCATTGGCGCTCTCCTTTGGCTGCATCTGCAGCACATGCATGGCTTCAGTATATCGGAAGGATGTGACACCGAGATGAAATCACGGAGATTTCTGCATCTGCCGGAAGGAACAGCGGAACATTTGCAGAGAGGATTGAATGATTCCGCTATTGCCGGTATCATGTTTCGTGAGTGCCGGGGGACGCCCGATATCCCCGGCAGGGTATCATCGGCGCTTTGGCAGCTTATGCTATAATGGGCGGCAGCGAGGAAGAAAACTATGCAGGCAATCTATAATTCTGACGCATTCTACTACGTGCTTCTGGCCGGCTTCATCATCTATGGAATCTATTATCTCTACGGCATTATCAAGTATTTCCGGAAGAGCCAGGCTGCCCGGAAGCGGTTCACGGAGATGCACCGCAGGGAGGAGATCCGCGCCTACAATGGCTACAGGATCTGGATCATCCTGTTTGTGATATTCGTGGGCTACAGCCTCTGGTCTGCCTTCACGATCCAGGATGGCTCTGAGCAGGGGCCGTGGTTCCGCCTGGCCTTCCTTCTGGTTGCGATCGTGCTTGCCGGCCAGGGAATCCTGGCAGTGGTGAAGCGCCGCATCCTGTTCGCGGATGACGGCTTTGCCTATGAGGATGAGGCCTTCCGCTGGCAGAGCGTGATCTCCATGGATCCGCAGAAGAAGGGGCTCATCCGCGGCGTGGATCTTCTCGTGACCAACGGCAGGCATTACATGCTGCCGCGCGATATCGGCAGGGCGCTCCACGAGGAGCACCTGAACTGGAAGAAGCGCAAGAAGAGCAGCAAGGCGGATGCGGGGAAATGATCATGAAAAAGAAGAAGCCGGAGGACCAGGCTGCGGCAGTGCAGGGCACTGCTGACAAGGTCCAGTCAATCGCGACTGCAGAGGACAAGGTCAGCGGCCAGCAGACCGCGGCAACGGCGGTCATCAATGCGCTCAAGAGGGCGAAGGCCTTTGATGCCGGCAGCGCAGTCGGATATGAGGTTCTCAAGGATGTCAAGCTGACGACGCCGGTGCTGGCCTATACGCTGGCCAATCTCCTCAAGGAGAATGTGATCTGCCGGACGCCGGAGGAGCGCTACTATTTCTCGAAAGAGGGCTGGAAGAAGCTGGAGCGGAAGGTCTACGTGGGCTATGGCATCCTGTTTATCGTGCCGGTGGTCATGGTGATCCTGTTCCTGCTGCTCAGGCAGTATTTCTGAAGAGGGCACATCCATGGAGCTGTATCCATTTCGGCTGAAGCCGATCTATGACAGGACAATCTGGGCCGGAGAGCGGCTCAGGCATTACCGCAGCGATGCGCCTCAGGGCTGCGGAACCAGCTGGGAGGTCAGCGTTCATCCGCATGCGCAGAGCGTCATCGAGAACGGGCCGCTGGCCGGCAGACTGCTGAAGGATGTCATGGAGCAGTATCCTGTGGAAGCGCTGGGCACGGACTGCACCATGAACGATCTGATCCGCCTGGCATTTCTCGATGCCGGCGAGAGCCTGAGCGTGCAGGTCCATCCGGATGAGGACTATGCCGAGCTTCATGAGCATGACCACGGCAAGACCGAGGCCTGGTACATCCTGGAGGCTGCGGAAGGCGCGACGCTGGTGGCAGGCACGGATCTCAGCACGAAGCTGGAGCTGAGGCAGGCGCTCGCGGAAGGAACCATCATGCGCCATCTGCGGCAGGTGCCGGTGAAGCGCGGTGATTTCATATGCATCGAGGCGGGGACGCTGCATGCCCTCGGGGCAGGCATCCTGGCCATCGAGATCGGCACGAACTCCAATGTCACCTACCGGTTCTATGACTATGACCGCCGGGACAGCGAAGGGCACGGCAGGCAGCTTCATCTGAAGGAGAGCTTTGATGTTGTCCGGATGGACCAGAAGGCCGATGCAATCCATGCGCCGTATGAGCATCCGGAAGCTGATATGACCCTGCTGGAGCACCCGGAGTTTTGCGTCCATCTGCATGATATTTCTGGAGCATTCACGCTGAAAAGCGATGGCAGAAGCTATCGGATTCTTTCAAATATGGGAAGCGATGCGAAAATTTTCTTTCATGAAAAAATGATTTCTTTCAAGGCGGCGGACAGCGTTTTTGTGCCGGCGCAATGCGGGGAAATCACGATTCGGGGCAATACCAGAATTCTCGTCAGCAATGTAAACAAAAATAAAATTGTGTGATTTTCTTGGGAGAATTTTTGTTTTGTGACCCAAAATTGTTGAAATGGATACTGAATCGAATATAGAATGAATTCGTGAATGGTTTCGCTTGAGCGAAACTGTCAGGAGGAAAATCATGAAATATGTAGTAATGGTCAGCCATGGCACCTTTGCCCCCGGCCTGCACTCTGCTGTTCAGATGATGACAGGACCAAGGGAAGATGTCCTCGACACCAGCCTTCTTCCGGATATGAGCGCTGATACGTTCCAGGAGAATTTCCGCAAGCTCGTCAAGGTAATCAAGCCCGAGGATGAGATCATCCTTCTGGCAGACATTCTCAGCGGATCTCCGTTTACCAAGGCACTTGAGGTTCTGGCTCAGAATGACATGCTGCCGAATACCATCGTTCTTGCCGGCATGAACATGCCGATGGCGCTTACTGCAGTTCTCATGAAGGATAATATCGATGACCGCAAGGCGCTTGTCGAGACCATCCTCAGCGAGGGAAAGAACGGGCTTCTGGAATTCACCACTGCCGATGACAGCGCATCGGAAGAGGATATCTGATTCACGTTAAGCAGGACATGACACGCTCTGCGTGCTGTGCATAGCAATTCAGCTAAACATCAGAAAGGACAATTGAACATGATTAGCTTTGTTAGAGTTGATGATCGTATCATTCACGGCCAGATCGTTACCAGATGGTCCAAGGAGTTCCCCTGCGACGGCATCGTCGCAGTCAATGACAAGGCAGCTACCACCCCGGTTCTGAAGAAGTCCTTCGTTGCTTCCACCGACAAGAAGGTATTCATCTGGACAGCCGAGGAGTTCCGCGAGAAGGCAGCCAAGGTTGTCGAGAGCCCGAAGCATTATTTCCTGATCACGAAGAACCCGCTTGACATGAAGCGGATCCTCGTTGACGAGAAGTTCGTCCCGAGCGATGTCAAGCGCGTTGTCATCGGACCGTGCAATGACCGTCCGGGCGCTACCAAGCTGGGACAGAACCAGTCCATTACCCAGGAAGAGGCAGAGGCCTGCGAAGCAATGACCAAGGCAGGCTATGATGTCTACTTTGCACTGCTGCAGGAAACTGCAATCGGCTCCTGGCCGAAGTTCAGGTCAAAATTCGGATTCAACGACTAAGGGGAGATAGTCGTTACATCTGAATTTGATAAAAATCGAAAGGGGAAATTTCAATTATGATCTCATGGTTTCAAGCCGCGATGCTTGGCATTATGTCAATGACAGCTGCCTCCACAATCGCATGCTTGGGCACCACCGTAGGTAACTACACATTGAATCGTCCTTTGATTGCCTCGCTGTTTGTCGGCCTGATTCTGGGCGACGTTAAAGGATGCATTACCATTGCCATTCCGATGCAGATCATCTACATCGCACTGGTAACCCCGGGCGGAACTGTTGCAGCTGACCTCCGCGCCGTATCTTACATCGGTATTCCTCTGGCCTATGTCACTGCAAAGTCGCAGGGCATGGATCTGAGCGGAGCTGAAGCACAGGCACTTGCTGGTTCCATCGGCGCAGCCGTTGGCACCATCGGTACCGTTCAGTTCTACGGAACTGCTATGTTCAACCTGATCTGGCAGCACATTGGCTGGGCAGAGCTTGACAAGGGGAACTTCAACATCCTGACTTCTGTTGAGACCTGGATGCCGATTATCTCCCACTTCGTCATCTCCTTCCTCCCGATCATGCTGATTGACTATTATGGATCAGCAGCAGTTACGAACTTCAAGGATTCCCTGCCTATGAACTCCTGGTACATGAAGGGCATCTTCACACTGGGCTCTCTGCTGCCGGCTGTTGGTATCGCAATCCTGCTGAATTCCGTTGTTTCCAAGCCGATTGATCTGATCTACTTCGTCTTCGGTTTCGCAATCGCAAAGTCCATGGGCCTGACCCTGCTTGCTGCTACTGCAGTCGGCGCAGTCTTCGCTCTCCTGAACTTCCAGATGAAGATGAACAAGCTCGCTGCTGCTGAAGAGTCGGCAGGCGGCAAAGATGAAGAGGAGGATATCTAATCATGGCTGAAAATGCAAAGAAAGTCAGCAAGGCCACATTAAACAAATCCTTCTGGCGTTGGTTCTATGGAAACCTGACCTGCTTCTCCCACGAGCACATGCAGACATTCGGATACATGTGGTCCATGCTCCCGATTATCCAGGAGCTCTATCCGGACAAGGAGACTCAGGCTCAGAAGCTTCATACGTATTATCCGTTCTTCAACACTGAGCCGCAGATCGGCTCCATCGTTGTCGGCATCACTGCAGGTCTTGAAGAGGCCCGCGCTAATGGTGCTGAGGAAATCGATGATGAGATGATCAATGGTATCCGTGCAGGTCTGATGGGCCCGCTCGCTGGTATCGGCGACTCCCTGATCGTCGGCACGTACATCCCGGTTCTTCTGGGTATCGCACTCGGCTTCTCCGAGGGCGGATCTCCTGCCGGCGTCCTGTTCTACATCGTTGTCTGGAACCTGACATCCATCTGGTTCCAGAAGTGGATCTATTTCAAGGGCTATAACCTTGGCGGAACTGCTGTCGATGTCATCGTCGGCGACAAGGCTACTGCTCTTCGTGAGTCTGTCATCGTTCTCGGCCAGGTCATTGTCGGCGCTATGGCTGGTACATGGGTCAGCATCAGGACATCTGTTGTCCTGACAAAGTCCATCGCAGCAGACGGCACCTCGACCAATGTCCTCCTGCAGGACAAGCTCGACGGCGCATTCCCTGGCATCCTCACGATGCTGTTTGTGCTGCTGTGCTGGTGGCTGATGGCCAAGAAGAAGGTTTCCCCGATCAAGGTTATGCTGTATATGATCATCATCGCCTTCGTCGGTGTTCTGATTGGCTTCTTTGACCCGGGTCTGTCTTACTGATCCGAGCAAGACCTCAGAGAGAACGGCTTTGCTTCCTCCCAAGCAAGGCCGTTTTTTTCAGAAACACGCGGGAGAGAATTGAATGGAGACATGCAGGCGCGTATACTGTTGCCGTGGCATCTTGGGCATGCATGCGCAGCCGGGAAGGGCTAAGAGATGAGACGCAGATATTTCTTCTTCGACATCGACGGAACGCTGATACCCGGAACCGGCTATCATATCATTCCGGAGAATACGCGCAGTGCCCTGGAGCAGCTGGCGGCGAGCGGCAATTTTCTCGCAATCGCGACCGGGCGCGCAAACTGCCTGGCGGTCGAGGACATGCATGCAATGGGATTCGAGAACATGGTCTCGGACGGAGGCTACGGCGTGACGCTGAACAGCCGCCTGCTGGGCATCGAGCCCATGGACCGCGATCTCTGCATCGAGCTTGCGCGTGAGTGCGATGCCCGCGATATACCGTGGGGCTGCGGCATCGAGGATGACAAGGTGAGGCTTACCAGGACGCAGCGATTCTGCGATCTCGCGAATGATCACTATCAGGTCGCAAGAGTCGTCCCGGATCTGGATCTCGCAAGGGAGCCGGTCATCCTGCGGATGTTTGTCGTCATCCCGGATGGGGAAGAGAAGAGCCTGCCGGCACTGCAGAAGCTGCCGTGGGTGCGCTATGACAACAGCTGCTATATCTATGTGGAGCCTGCTGACAAGGCCAGGGGAATCCGGCGCATCATGAAGGAGTTCTCCTGCACGGATGAGGATATCGTCGTATTCGGAGACGGCAAGAATGACCTGTCCATGTTCATGCCGGAATGGACCTGCATTGCCATGGGGAATGGCATGCAGGAGCTTAAGGACAGAGCGGACTTTGTCACCAGAGACAGCGATGATGACGGCATCGGCTATGCGCTGCGTCACTTCGGCTGGATCTGATGATGGAAGCAGAATTGGTAAATCAGTTGAAAAAGGGGAGAATATGAAGCTGACCAACAGGGAAAAAGAGGAACTGAAACTTTCTATCCAGAGCGAGAATGTCATGATCAAGCGGCTTCGCAGCATGATGATGTCATTCCTGATGATTGCCCTGACCGGGCTTGTCCTTGCGCTCACGGTTCTGAAGTCCTATTCGGGCTGGCGGATCACCTGCTTTGTGGTGTTCGGCATCTTCGGCGTGCTTACGCTGATGTGCCTGCTCAGCCTCAGAAACGGCAGGAAGCATCTGCTTGCCAGCATTCAGAGACTCGAGAGCAGCAAGTAATGAAAAGAGGAGATTATCAGTGAAGAAGGCAGTTGAGAAGCTGCTTGGCACGATCGTGGTATCCTGCCAGGCATACGAGGATACGCCGCTGTACGGCGCACAGAACATGAAGCTCATGGCAGAGAGCGCCAAGGTAGGCGGCGCCGTGGGCGTGCGGAGCTGCTGGCCGCAGGATATCAGGGCAATCAAGGAGATCCCGGATCTCGTCGTGGTAGGCATCAACAAGGTGCTTGATCCAAGGCGCCCCATGAGCGATCTGGACTATATCTTCATCACGCCGACCTTTGAGTCGGCCGCAGCAGTCGTCGAGGCAGGATGCGATGTGCTTGCCCTTGATGCAAGGCTGATGCCGGAGCGCGGCGAGAAGGAGCTGACGGACCTGCTTGCCCGCATCCATGATGCCTGGCCGGATATGCCGGTCATGGCAGACTGCGCTACCTATGAGGAAGGCGTCTTCGCGGCGAAGAGCGGCTATGTCGATATCGTCGCTTCTACGCTGTCAGGCCTGAAGGTTCATCGCGACGGCCCGGATACGGAGATTGTCAGGAAATGGAAGAAGGCCTTTGACGTTCCTGTCAACGGCGAGGGAAACGTCTGGGAGCTGAAGGATGTCGATGCGCTGATTGATGCCGGCGCAGACATGATCACCATCGGGACTGCCATCACACGTCCGCAGAATATTACCAGGAGGTTTATTGACCGCAACGCAAAGGACCGCGGCTGAAAGGAGAGATCTGCATGGAGCTTGCAAAGCTGAATCGTCTTACGCCTGCATTCAAGGATTATCTGTGGGGAGGAACGCTGCTGAAGGAGCAGTACCACAAGGAGAGCAGCCTTGGCATTGTTGCCGAGAGCTGGGAGCTCTCAACCCATCCGGATGGCATCAGCCTCATTGACGGGGGCAGCCTTCTCGACTATGTCAGGTCGCATCCTGAGGTGCTCGGCACTGCCTGCCATACAGAGGATATCCCGATCCTGATCAAGTTCATCGATGCCCGCCAGAAGCTCAGCATCCAGGTGCACCCGGAGGACGCATATGCGCGCCGGGTCGAGCATGACAACGGCAAGACGGAGATGTGGTATCTCATCGATGCGGCGCCAGGCGCCTATCTGTATCTCGGCGTGAACAAGGCCATGAGCAAGGAGGAGTTCCGCCGTCATATCGATGACAATACGATACTCGATGTGCTGAACAGGATACCGGTGAAGAAGGGTGACTGCTATCTTGTGCGGGCAGGCACGATCCATGCGATCGGCGAGGGCTGCCTGATCATGGAGATCCAGGAGCGCTCCAATGTCACGTACCGCGTATATGACTTTGCCCGCCGTGACAAGAACGGAAATCTGAGACCTCTTCATATCGACAAGTCCGTTGAGGTTGCCAACCTGAATCCGGTCCATCTCAGCGGCAGGCCGGAACAGGTGATCTCTGATACGCCGGATGCGAAGACCGAGCTGCTGCGCGAGACGGAGTACTTCCATGTCTATTCATGGAAGGTGAAGACAGAGGCGCAGATGGACGTGAATGACGAGTCCTTCTGGGCGCTCATGAATGTTGCCGGCACGGCAGAGATTGCCTGCGGCAGCGAGAAGATGACGCTGCGGCAGGGAGACAGCATCTTCGTTCCGGCGGGAGCCGGGACAGTCACTATCTCCGGCGAATGCCAGGTCATCGGCGCCCGTCTCTAGTGCATGCATGAAAAAGCTGCAGGTTCTGCTGTGACAGCTCACAGCCAGGATCTGCAGCTTTTATGTCAGATGCATGAATCAGATCTGTTTCGAGATGGAGTCGACCAATCGATTCAGCTTTCCCGAATCCGTCGGCGTCGGATTGCTGAAGTCAGAGCCCTCGGAATTATAGCGGTCCAGGATCTCATTGAACAGCTCCCGGTTCTCGGAATGCAGGAAGGCGCCGCCGAACAGCGCTTCCGGATGCGCATCCAGCACCTCGCGGGTGATGGGGCGCAGGCCCTGGTCTTCCGCCCAGGCGCCGTCAGGCCCGATGACTCTCAGATCCTGATTGACATGAGCCTCCTCCGGCAGGAAGCGGTGAATCATCATCGGGATGATGCTCTGCTCGGCATACCAGGACAGCTTGAAGTTCTCCGAGCAGTAGGCAAAGTGATCCGCCAGCGCTCTTGCGGTATCTGCCTTCAGCAGGAACCAGGGGCTCCCGATCTCATAGGGGTCCTGCAGCTTCCGGCGGAATCCGAGGAAGTTCAGGAAGGCGGCAGTCCGCATGTTGCGGCCGCGGAATTTCTTCTTCCGGGCGAAGTCAACGATGCTGGTATACGGATAGTAGCGGGACAGCTTCGCGCGCAGGGAAGGATCCTCCTTCTCCGTGCGGGCGACAAAGTAGAAGTCCTGATCCGCTGCCTGCAGCTTCTCGACAATCTTCTGGCGGGATACCACCGGCAGCATTCCCTCTGCCAGGTTGATGAACCAGTCAAAGGAGACATCCTCTGTCTCCAGGGCCTCCTTCATCTGCAGCAGCGTGCCGCGGGCGAGGGACATGTCTCCCTCCTGGGCATATTCCTGCTGATGCGAGATATGGACCGTGCTCTTGTTCATGCTGGCAATGGCGACAGCATCCCTGGCCTTCTGGTCATTGATCATGACGAAGACGTGATCTCCCTGCCTGGTCAGCTCATTGAGGATGGCGATGATTTCATTGGACTTGTTGTGATCAAAGTACATCAGATAGGCAATTTTCATAGGTCTCTCCGCTCTTTATTATACTGCCGCAGGCAGAAAAGGTCAGCAGGAATCCAGCGCCTGATCCGCTCATTCCCGAATTTCTGAGGTGAGCAGAACTGATTCAAAATGAATCATATTGACTTATTCTGAGCATGCGTTATTCTTGGGGTGAGAGCGGAGGGCAGATGCCATGAGAAAGATCAGCATTGAAGGCGCTCAGAACGTCGAGGTTTCCAGGAAGATTCCCAGCGAGAAGACGCCGCAGGAGCAGCTTGAGATCATGGAGGCCTACACCAGGGCCTATCAGGAGAGCATGCATCTGGATAAGGCCGCCCGGGAGCTGAAGTGCCTGGAAGTCATCTATCCGACGCTGTTCCGGTCCCTGGAGCCGGATGATCTGATTGCCGGACGTCTGGACTTCCTGCCGATCGGCTTCGGCTGCGTGACCAGCGTCGGCGGGGTCGGCCATTACTGCGTCTTTGACAAGCTGCGCGCCTTTCAGAAGACGCTGCCAACGGAAGCGGAGCGGCGCCGCGTGGATGCGCTGTATGACTTCTGGGCTGACCATGATGTCAAGGCACTCTACTGCCGCGACGTGCTGAATGACACGACAACCGGCAGATTCATTGACTGCCGCTATCCCATGATGGCGACTGCCAGGCTTTCCGGCATGATGCTGGACTATCGGAAGCTGGTGCGCCTGGGTGTCGATGGCATGATGAAGGAGATCCAGAGCTGCCCATCCAATCCATTCCTGTCCAGCTGCCTTGGCGCGATGCGCCTGTTCCGCAGGATCATCCGCTGGCAGCAGAAGCTGATTGCCGGCGAGGAGAGAGACGCCGATGCGATGCGCCGTAAGGATCTCGCGCTCATGAAGGCGGATCTTGCCTGGATCGAGCATCGCGCGCCGGAGACATTTCATCAGGCGCTGCAGCTGTTCTGGCTGTATGCGCTGACTGCCGGGTGCATCAATTACGGCCGCATGGATGTGGTTCTGGGGCCGTATCTGAAGCGGGATATAGATCTCGGCCTGCTCAGCGAGGAGGATGCCCTGCGCTATCTGCGCTCGCTCTGGAAGCTGATCGAGAACCGGCGCACGACCGTCAACGGCCGGATCATTGTCGGCGGGCTCGGCAGGGACAACGAGGAGGCAGGAGATCTGTTTACCCGCCTCTGCCTGAAGGTATGCCGCGATACGCGCTATGTCGAGCCGCAGTTCACGCTGCGCTTCAGCAGCCGCACGCCGGAGGATATCATGTCCGCCGCCTATGACTGCATCGCCTCCGGAGCGACCTATCCGACTCTGTACAATGACGACGTGAACGTGAAGGCAGTGGAGTATGCCATGCGCATCAGCCATCAGGACGCGGAGCAGTATACGCCGTTCGGCTGCGGGGAATACGTAATCCAGGGCAAGAGCGTCGGCACGCCGAACACGCTGCTGAATCTCCTGAAGATCCTGCAGATGTCGCTGAACAATGGCATCGATCCGATGGACGGCGTCCGCAGGTGCGGCAATATCGCCCTGAAGAGGCCGGAGGAGATTGCATCCTATCAGGAGCTGCTGGATCAGTATCACCGCCTGCTGGATTATTTCATCGAGCTGAGCGCAGATGCGCAGGCATATTCCTATACCGTGATGAACCGCGAGGTCTCCTTCCTGTTTCCTTCCATCCTGATGGATGACTGCATTCACCGGGGAAAGGCACTGCTGGACGGCGGCGTGCAGATCCTCGGCGGGACGAATGAGACCTACGGCAATATCAATGCGTCCGATGCGCTTCATGCCGTCAGGAAGCTTGTCTTTGAGCAGCGCCGCTATACGCTGAAGGAAGTCTGCGATGCGGCCCTTGCGGATTTCCATGGCCATGAGGAGATCCAGAGGGATCTGCGCCGTGTCGCGAAGTATGGCAATGACGATGCGGAATGCGATGAGACAGCGAATGACCTGTATGAGTATGTCGCAAAGGGCGTCCGCGACGCGGGCATCCGCAGGGGACTGGGCTATTATCTGATCGTGATCTCCAATAATCAGACCAATACGGACTGGGGCCTGCAGACCGCTGCGTCCCTGGACGGAAGAAACTCCGGCGTCTACATGAATCCCGCAAATAATCCGCAGGGCGGCGCTGCCGTCAGCGGGCCGACGGCCTGCCTGAACTCGCTGTCCCGCTTCAATGCCAGGTATCATGGCGGCAGCGTGCAGAACATGCGGTTCACGCCGCGCATGATGCATCAGGACCGAGACAAGGTCCGGGCAATGTTCCGCACGTATTTCCGCAGGGGCGGCTGCCAGCTCATGGTCACGGTCGTGGACCGCGGGCAGCTGGAGGATGCGAGGATTCATCCGGAGAAGTATCCGGATCTGATCGTCCGCGTCGCCGGCTACAGCGCGAGGTTTATCGATCTGCCGCCGACTGTCCAGGAGGAGCTGCTCTCGAGGACGCTGTATGACTGAGGTGTTTCATATCGAGCGCTTCGCGACGCATGACGGGCCCGGAATCCGCACGACGGTATTCTTCCGCGGCTGCGGAATGCACTGTCCCTGGTGCGCGAATCCGGAGTCATGGCAGAGCAGCGGCCGCCTGCTTCACCGCCGGCAGCGCTGCACCGGCTGCGGCCGCTGCGCAGATGTCTGCCCGGCGCATGCGATCCGTCTTGATCCGGAATGGAGCTGCGATCAGGCTGCCTGCACAGGATGCGGGCGCTGCGCAGAAGAATGCACGCATGATGCAATCGAGCCGGTGAGCCGGAACATGACCACCGAGGAGATCCTGCATGAGGTGCTGAAGGACCGCGACTATTATGAGGAAAGCCATGGCGGCCTGACCGTGTCCGGAGGCGAGCCGTTCCTGCAGCCGGAGGGCCTCATGGATCTGCTGTCCAGGGCTTCCTGCCTGGGCCTGCATACGGCAGTGGAGACAGCCGGCTTCTATGACAGCGCGCTGTTGCAGCAGGCGATTCCGCTGGCGGGCCTGTTCCTGTTTGATCTCAAGCACACGGATCCCGATGCGCTGCGCCGCGTCACCGGCGGCGAGAGCAGCGTGATTGCCGCAAACCTCCGCATTCTTGCCGGGACTTGCCCGGAGCGCGTGATCATTCGCATCCCGGTCATACCGGGCTTCAACCAGGATGCGGAAGCCATGCATGCAATACTGAGAATGGCTGCGGATCTTGGCTTTCGCAGGGCGGATCTGCTGCCGTATCACGTGCTGGCAGCTGCCAAGTGGGATGCGCTCGGCGGAGCATATCCATGGCCGCAGCGCCAGCCGCTTCATGATTCCGATCTCGAGGAATTTCGCCGGTTCGGGAATGCGCTTGGCATCGAGACTGCCATTGGAGGATAGGAAATGCTGAAGAAAGAGCGTCTGTATCGAATCGAGGCGCTGCTGCGCCAGCGGCGGTTTCTGACCATCGCCGAGCTGGAGCAGCAGCTTGGGGTATCGCGCTCCAGCATCTCGCGGGACCTGGAGGAGCTCGAGCAGCAGGGAAGAATTGTCCGCGAGCGGGGCGGCGCATCCAGCCGCGATGCCGGCGAGCTTGCGCGCAGCATCTATTCCGAGCCGTCTGTTGCCTCGCGCGAGAATGTGCAGCAGAGGGAGAAGGAGGCAATCGCAGCCAGGGCAGCCGGGGAGCTGAAGGATGGCAGCTGCATCTTTCTGGACGGCGGCACGACGCCGGCGTATCTGATTCCGTATCTGCAGGATCGACGCATCCAGATCGTGACGCCAAGCACCTATCTGTCCAGCCGCCTCCCATCTTCCTTTCCGGGCGAGATCTATCTGCTCGGAGGCAGCTACCTCTCCGAGTATGAGAGCGTCTGCGGCTTTCCGGCTCAGGAGATGCTGGGCCAGTTCAACTTTGACTGCGCCTTTATCGGCGCCAATGGCGTAGATCTGAAGAGCGGCGAAGTCAGCGTCTTCAGCCCGATGATCGGCGCCATGAAGACGGAGGCAATGCGGCGCAGCCGCAGGAAGATCCTGCTGGCGGATTCTGCCAAGTTCAGGGTCCGGGCAATGGCGGTCTTTGCGAAGATCAGCCAGTTTGATGAGCTGATTACTGACGGGCTGCCGCAGGGCGTGCGGAAGCCGGGAAATGCTGTGATCTGCAGAAAGCAGAGCGAGGAGAGAAAATGAGAAATACAGTGGATCCAGAAAAGATTGAGCTGATTGAGAAGCTGCGGGGCGGGCTGATCGTATCCTGCCAGGTGCAGAAGGATGATCCGATCTATACGCCGGACATGGCAGTGAAGATGGCTGAGGCGGCGAGATGGGGCGGCGCTGTCGGCATCCGTGCCAACAGCCCGGAGCAGATCAGGGCAATTCATGAGGCAGTGCCTGAGCTGCCGGTCATCGGCCTGTGGAAGGTATGGCATGAGGATACGGATGTGTTCATCACGCCGACCATGAAGGAGATCAGGGCAATCAGGGAAAGCGGAGCCGCAATCCTGGCGATGGACTGCACCAGGCAGATCACGCATGAGGGAACTGTCGCCTGGGACCTGCTGCCGCAGGTGAAGAAGGAGTTCCCGGATGCGATTACCTTCGCGGATGTCTCTGACTATGAGGAGGCGGCGCATGCGGCTGACATGGGCGCGGATATCATTGCCCCCACGCTGTATGGATACACAAAGGCAACTGCGGATATCGAGGAGCCGGATCTGCGTATGTTCGCCCGGATCTGCAGGGATTTCTCCGACCGTGCCTATATCATGATGGAAGGGCACATCTATACGCCGGAGGATGCCATGAAGGTAATCTATCTCGGCGCTCATGCGGTCATCGTCGGCAGCGCCATCACCAGGCCGCATCTTACGACGAAGCGCTTTACCGACCTGCTCAGCCGCTACCAGAACAACTGGCGCGATGCCGAGAAGGCAAAGCACTGAGAGAAGTAAATGCAGGAGCTGCAGGCTTGCGGGCTCCTGCATCTACCTATAAAAAGCATTCTGGATTTTAATATTCGATTTCTGACTGCTGTATTCATTGGTGTGCGTATAAATTGGAATCATTGCAGCATTAAAAACATAGATAAGTTCTGATTGCTTTCTAACATCACCCCAAATAAAAAATCAATCGAGAATGTTTTGCTGAATAATTTCCAATATTAAATGTTGACTGCCGGATCATCGATTCCGGCTTTCTTTTCCTGATTATAGTTACAGTGTCAGCCTCAGAAGGAAACAGGAATGTAACAGCTTAAAAGAATTCCATATGCCTATGACAAGTATAATAAAAGCAAGTCCCATATGAATGCATGTGCGGCTGATCATTGAGGGACATTCCAATGCCAAAGAGAGCAGCTTCATGCCTTCCAACTGGCATGATTTCGCGGAAGCAATGAAGGACTGCATCTATGATGGCCCAATTGACCCAATCCTGTCTGATGGCAGGCACTGTGCGGATCCGGGCAATTCAGAGTCAGAATCCGTAAGCATGCTTGCCATCAGGAGAAGCGATGATTATGCCCCGGTTGCAAGCGTGATCAGTTCCTGCATAAGCTGGCGGATGGCACGGAAGGAGAAATCTTACCTGCTATCACATCTGCCAAGGTACAATATAGTCCAGCTTGATTAGGGATGAATCATCTGGCGCTTATACTGTCAATAATATGCTGCCTAAAGTGAAATAGAATGGAGATGTGTGTCATATGCTTGAATTCCTAAGTCAGTTTGTAAATTTAGCTGTACTTGATCGTGCCGATAAAAATGCTGGGAAACCCAAAAAAGCAGCATTCTATTTACTCATATTTATTCTTGTTAATCTATTTTGGTTTTTCTTGGTATGGGTTATGGATGGGGCTCCAAAATTGTGGTAGTAACAATTGACGCGACTGTCGCTTAACGCATTGTCAGATCTTCGTTTGCAATATTGCTGTCACACAACAATCGTAATAGCAATAGAGAAAAGGAATGGTGAGAAATTCTCTCTTTCTCATTATTTTTTTTAACTCCCCCGTTATCGAGGCTTAATCAAAATGAATGTGTCGATACAGAGAATAAAAATGGTACCGGCTATTGAACTCTTTTTTGCTGTTCCCCATTTTGCTGCCGCATATAAAAGGTAGCCAGTACATCCGTCGAAAACAAGTTGAAGTATACCATGCATGACAACCGAGCCTGCCCTGATCACACCTCTTTTTGATGCACGAAGAATCATCTGCAGAGCATAGATACTTCCGGGAATGATCTGCATACAGGTAATAAAAGCGCAGCCGGAATCATATCCATGAAGATAGGCAGGTAATAATGACAATTCCCATTGTACAAAAAGCAATTTCTATTGTTCCGCCGGCAATACTGATTGTATATGCAAGAAACCGAGGGCATCTGTGGCATAAATAATGATATCAAATTCATCTTCCCGATACGCCTTGTTATAGACCTGCTTGAGCATATCAGACGTACATTTGAAGTGATCTGTCTTCGGATCACAGCATATGATCTTAATCTACGCCTGTATATATGTACCTATCAGTTCGATGAGCATGCCAGTGGGCAGTGTGAGTGCTTTCACTGAATCGTTCTCTTCGCCGGTTTGCTTATCCATGTGCTTTTGCCTTTCTGATATTGAAAACAGCATGTTCAATTCAGGCTTCCACAGATCTGAATCAACACCAACATCACCCCAGAATCAGGAGCGCTTTGAGTGAAATTGAAAATCTCAGCTTTTTAACATTGTCCCAAAATGTAAGACACAGCCGAGAATAATTTGCTGAGCAATTATCATCATTAAAGCAGAATGTCCTGATGGATGCTTCCTTGACAGCAGATGCGCGCCATCTATAATAAGGACATAATGTTATAACATTATGGAGGATTTTTATGAGCGAGAGCGGCAGGCTGCAGGTTCAGATTACTTCTGACGGAGTCCTGGAGGGGAGAAACGTGTCTTCCTACCGGAAGCTATTTCATGAGATCGGTGATATCTACGAGAATGCGGCGGGCATGAATCCCGCTGAGGTCATGTATGATGTGTATTCCTATGCAGAGGGACAGGCACAGGCTGGCAATCTGCAGGCCGGCCTCACGGTGCTTTACCCGATCCTGGTCAACGGGGAGTGCAATATGACAAGAGGGCACTGGCATGCGGACCGCGGCTGCGCGGAGATCTACGCAGGCGTTCAGGGCATCGGTCTCCTGCTGCTGATGAATGATGCCGGCGAGACCTGGGCAGAGCAGGTCTTCCCGGGCTCTGTGCATCATATTGACGGCCGCCTTGCGCACCGGCTGGTGAATACCGGCGATGTGCCGCTGCGGGTCGGGGCAGTCTGGTCCTGCGCGGCAGGCCATGACTATGACTCTGTCGCGAAGCATGGCTTCGGCCTGCGCGTCTATCGCGAGCAGGACCGTGTCGTGATGAAGAAGGCAGGCATGCATGAAGACTGATGGTGACAGCAGCCTCTGCCTCGATATCGAGGGCGGATTGATGACTGCCGGATTTAGGCGTATTCCCGCTGCCGGCATGCAGAGCAGGAAAGAGGGGGACTGAATCATGGAGCAGCTGAATTTCGAGAAAGGCGCTCTGCCGCTCTATGTTCAGCTCCGGAACCTCATCGGAGAGCGGATTGAGAAGAACGTATATCTCCCCGGGCAGCTGATCCCGGGAGAGAATGAGCTGCAGCTGCAGTTCGGCATATCCCGCATTACCGCCCGGCAGGCCCTGGCGCTGCTGGAGCGCGAGGGCCTGGTGAAGCGCGAGCGCGGCATCGGCACGACCGTGCTTCGCAAGCAGATCCTGCATGAGGAGTCACGCGGCATCAGGAGCTTCTCAAGAGAGATGGAGGAGCGCGGCATCGAGGCCGGCACGAAATCAGTGCGGCTGTCGAAGGTGAAGGCGGATGCCCGGCTCATGTCTGTCTTTTCCTGCCTGAAGAATGCCTCCTTTACCTGCATCGACCGCGTGCGCACGGGGGACGGCGTTCCCCTGGTGGACTTCATTACCTGGTATCCGGCCGAGCTGCCGCTGCCGGACGATCCGAAGCGCTATTTCGGCAGTATCTATGATCTGCTGAAGGAATGCGGCATCCCGCTGCCGGCATCAGTGCGCGAGACCTTCCGCGCGGTAACGGCAGACCATCGCCTGGCCCGGAGGCTTGCGCTCCAGCCCGGCGACCCGATTCTGCTGCGGGAGCGCATTGCCTATGACGGGGCAAACAGGGTCATGGGCTACACGGAAGCCTATTATTCCGGCACCCGCTATTCCTATTCCATCCAGATGGACCGCTGGTCCTCACTTTGAGCGGCTGCCGAGGCTGGAAAGCACAGGCCTGACATAATCCAGGATCCCCTTGGGGTTCTGGATTTTTACGATGGCGTAGAACATCTCCGGTACCGGGATGCGGGGATACCATGCATAATAGCCGGGCAGCCAGGCAGTGGGGCTGTAGCTCTTCTTGGTCTGGTACAGGTTCTTGAAGCCGTAGCATGCATTCAGATGCTCATAGATGAAATTGAGGAAGCGCTCTGCCGGCCCCGGCTCGCTTCCGCCCTGCAGCAGATTGGCCAGCGGCGCGATGCCAAGGCTTGCCTCGCGGACGCCCTCGCTCTGGAACTGCAGGAAGGCATCATAGTTGATGGTCTCCGTCACGCCTCCCGGCGCGTCCGGAGCGCGCCTCGTAATATCTGCCATATAGCCTTTTCCGCCATTGAACGGGCAGTAGACATTGAATGCGCAGATATCGCCATGGCTGTTTCGGGCATAGAAGTAGCGGCGGTCCATGGGATTGTCCAGGCCGACTGATCCGATCGTGAACACCAGCATCGAGCCGATCTTGCCGGACAGCCATTCCCGCGAGATCCGGCTCATGGCTTCCTCGATCTCCGGATCGCGCTGCTTCAGCGGCTGGTATTCGCTGACCGTGATGCCTGCCTTGCGTGCATGGTTGATATTCATGCGCATCTTGGCTCCCTTGCGGCCGGTGATATCGTAGCTGGCAAGATCAAACCGCGCTTCCTCGCCGCACTTGACCGTGCCGAATCCGAGCCGCTGATAGGTCTTCAGATAGTCGCCCGTGATGCTGAGAATGATCAGCCGGTGATTGGAGCGGGTGCAGAAGGAGCGGAATTCAGAGAGCAGCGCCTCGAAATCCTCCGGTGATGCGATCGGATCGCCGTTGACAACCACCGTGCTGCCGACAATGCCATAGGGAACAACGCCCTGCACGGACTGGCCGAAGTAGAGCAGCTTGTCTCTTTCGAGTGTCAGGTAGGACTCCGGGTTCTGGCCATACTGCAAGACCAGCTTCCTGGCCCGCTCCATGTCGTGCTCTGTCCAGAGGCGCCGCTCAATCCAGGGCTTCAGGAACAGCAGGACGGCAAAGAAGATCATGATCCAGCTGAATGCGAACAGCGTGCGCTCAAAGGCGACTCCGGGCAGTCCCGGCGCATTGTTATTGGTCTCTCCGAACAGGATGCTGAAGGCCTCCTGGAAGCTTTCCCAGAAGAGCACATTGCGGGAGACGCCGGCAATGCGCAGGGAAGCATAGTGATACATGATGCCCGCATTCAGCAGGATCGCCGTGAAGGCCGCAGCCAGCAGCAGGATGCCCTGGCGGATGGAGCGATGCTGCGAAGGCCAGCAGAAATCCCTGCGCACCGCAAACAGCGCGGCCAGCAGCGCTGCCTCGATGATGGCAACAGCGGAATAGGGGATGCCGTGCGGGGTGGCCAGATGGCGGATCATGCTTGCGAGCAGGATGACAAAGGTGATCTGCCATGCCATCTGCTTGCGGCCGAGCATGTTGGCTGCGCAGATGAGCAGGATCAGCGAAGCGGCACCGGAGGTGACACGCCTCATCTCGAGCGCATGGAGCAATGGATTCGCAAAAGGCAGAAAAGGGATAAAGCTGGCGATGAAAATGACTGCAGAGACTGCAATCAGGAACCAGCAGAGCATGTTCTCAAGGCGGATCCTGACGGGATCCGAGACAGCAGCGGTTTTAATGGGTATCCCTCCAGTGCCGCAGCAGAGCATCGGCAGAGGAAATTATACCATTCCCTGCCATTCCGTAGCTGAGAATGCAGCCGGCCTTACGCATCGGGAATCAGGACGGCGCATGAATGCATGCATTCCCGGAAAGGCCGGGAAAAGGCAGCTGCTTCCACAGCTGCCGGACGGGCAGAAGCGCGGCTCATTGACTGGATCTTCGCAGCCGGCAGAATCTATGCCGGCTGCCGGGGGACTCAATCAGCTTCCTGTCTCCTCAACTGGTATGGCATGCGGCGTTCAGCAGATGATCAGCAGGCAGGAGGGCCTTTCTGACCGGCTGCAATGTGAACATCATGTGTGCAATCCTTCAGAGAAAGTTCAGGTCCCGGTAGCATTATTGGTGCTAAGGTAAATGCGTACAGAGAGAGATCTCGGGAACAGGAGCCAGGTGGATATGAAAAAGGCTTTCAGGGTGAATCTGAATCGATTCAGCGCAGTCATGGTGGCAGCAGCGATTGCTACAGCATGCCCGCTGACTGCACTTGCGGAAGGCAATGGCGGCACGCCTCCTTCCGGAGCGCCTTCCGGCCAGGGCGGCGGGACTCCGCCGAGCGGCGATCCGGGCCAGGGCGGCCAGGGCGGCGCAATGCCTGGCGGAGGCGGCGGTGCCAATACGATGACCTATGATTACTCGGGAACGCTGAGCGGCGCCAAGACCGCAGATGGCCAGGACGTCACCTCAGACGGCGAGACAATCGCTGCCGACACGGCAGATCAGAATGCGGCGCTGGCACAGAATGCCGGCACGCTGACCATCACCAACGGCACGCTGACCAAGAGCGGCGATGATACCAATGGCGACAACTGCAATTTCTACGGCCTGAACTCCATCCTGCTGTCCGTTAATGACGGCTCCCTGATCAAGATCAGCGGCTCTACGCTGAATGCGGACAGCGAGGGCAGCAATGCCATCTTCGCAACCGACAGCGGCACGGTCTATGCCAGCAATGACAAGATCCATACCACAGCCGGCAACAGCAGAGGCCTGGATGCCACCTATGGCGGCACAGTCATCGCAGACAGCCTGGATATCACTACGGAAGGCGATCACTGCGCGGCGACCGCAACTGACCGCGGCGGCGGATACATCTCCATTGCCAACAGCACCGTAAGCACGGCCGGCAGCGGCTCTCCGCTGCTGTACTCCACCGGCGACATCGAGGCGGATAATGTGACCGGTACCTCAACCGGCTCGCAGCTGGCCGGCATGGAAGGCCTGAATACCATCCTGATCTACAACAGCAATCTGACCAGCGAGAATACTGACAAGACAGCGAGCGATCCGGTCGCGGATGCCATCATCCTCTATCAGTCCACTTCGGGCGATGCTGAGAGCACAACCGGAGAGGCAGCGACCTTCAATGCAGTCAACAGCACGCTGACCAGCAAGATCACAAGCGGCGCATTCTTCTATGTCACCAATACGTCTGCCAATGTCGTGCTCAGCGGCGATACGCTGAACTTCGACAGCAGCAATGTCAATCTGCTGCAGATCGAGGGCAATGACTCCAATAACTGGGGCACAGCCGGCAGCAACGGCGGCACGGTGACCTTCACCGGCATCGGCCAGCAACTGGATGGCAACATCAGCGTTGACTCCATCAGCTCCCTGAATCTCTATCTGCTTCAGGGCAGCGAATATACAGGCGCCATGAGCATCACGCAGAATGCCGTTAACACCAAGGCGACCGATGCGCCGATCACCGTGAATCTCAGCAAGGACTCCACCTGGATCGTCACGGCTGACAGCACGATCTCCGCACTCAACGCCGAGGAAGGTGCCAGCATCATCGATGCCAATGGCAAGACTGTCACGATCGTTGCCAACGGCCAGACTGTCGTCAAGGGTGACAGCGATATCACGGTCACTGTGACCGGCTCCTATGGAACGACCGTCACCACCGGCGATGTCAATGCGCTTGATACCGACTTCATCGACCGCACCGGCTTCGACAGCGCCTATTCAACAAGCACTGCGTTCAGCACCAATGGAGCTGCATCGGATGCGTCTTCCTCCGATTCCACGCCGCTGCCGACTGCTACCATCGAGGCAGCAGCCTCTCCGGCAGCTGAGGCGGCTTCCTCGGATTCTGCACTGCCGACCACGCTGACAGTCATCGCGGTTATCGCGGCAGCAGCTCTGGCTGTGATTCTCGCAAAGCAGAAGAAGAGCGAAAAGAAGTAATTCATCCCGGACGGGGAGTGCCATGCGGCACTCCTTTTTCAATTCCAGGCACAAATGCTGAAATTCAGGCCTGAATTTCAGCACAGATCACGAAAATGGAACTATGATTTAGGAAAGATATATGCATGAACGGCTATTCATTTAAATTTCCGTTCAGAGAGGATAGCATTTTATGGGCAGAGACATGGAAGAGGAAATCCGCCTGGCTGACAGAGCAGGAAGCTTCCGCAGCGCGGAAGTCTACTCCAGCAGGGATCAGAAGCTGCATACGGTTCCGGTCACCGGCAGCGGCCGGCCTGGACTCAGCGATACCGCAGAGCGGCGCTGGCAGCAGTCTCTCTCTTTTCTTGTCCGCATCAGCGGTGCCGAGGAAGGGCTGATCCTGCGCGTAGAGGGCAGTGGAATGAAGGCTGCGCTCCACAGCGGCCGCAAGACAGAGCCATGGCTTCCGGATTCCTTCTTCCCGTTCGGCAGCCGCACGGCGCTGGAGGATGTGCTTGCCCGCAACTGCTTCTGCATGGATGCGTCGTCAGATCCTGCCTGGGCAGGGCTCCCGATCCGCTGGGAGGATGGATCCTTCTACGGCGTGCTGTGCCTGATCGGCAGCGGCATGACGGAGCAGGCAGTGCATGCGGCAGCAGCGGAGACGGTCTCCTCCCTGGAGAAGGACCTGGAGCTTCTGTCTCTGCATCAGGGACATGATGAGCAGCAGGAAAAATACGCGAGAGCGATGGAAGCGCTGCTGCAGTATTCTCCGGGCGGGATCTTCTCCTACTCGGCAGAGGAGGATGAGAAGTTCTCCTATGTCAGCGAGAACATGCTTGCATTCCTCGGCTATACGCTGAAGGAGTTCATTGCCAGGTTTGACAACCGGTTCTCGCACATGGTCTATGAGGAGGATCGTGCCCGCACGCTGCGCGAGATCGACGCGCAGATTGCCCACGGGCCCTTTGACCGCGTGAAGTACCGGATCGAGAAGAAGGATGGCTCGCTTGTCTGGGTTCATGATGAGGGACATATCGTCAACGATGCGTCCGGCAAGCGGTGGTTCTATGTGGTGATCGTGGATATCACGGACTCCGTGCTGGCTCAGCAGGCAGAGCAGGAGAAGTTCCGCACCAGCATGCAGGCACTGCTTTCTGCCAATCCGGAGGCGGTAGGAACGATTCAGCTGAATCTCACCTCCAATGCCTGCGGCGAGGCCCACGGCCTGACCGCGATGACCCGGAAGCTGAATCAGGAAGGCACCGTTGATGGCTTTCTGAATGCAGTCGCATCGCAGATCGCGAATGCAGATCAGCAGCGCAGGTTCCTCGAGACATTCAGCCGCCAGGCGCTGCTGAAGGGATTCTCCGATGGAACTGTATCGCAGAGCATGGACTATCAGCGCCGCGAGTGCGATGGCAGCCTGGTCTGGATCAGGATGAGCATGAAGCTGCTGCAGAATCCGGATAATGCGGATATCGTCGGCGTGGCGTTCTCGGCAGACATTACCAAGCAGAGAAGGACGGACCAGATCCTGCGGATCATCACCAGCAAGGAATATGACATGATCGCGCTGGTGCATCCGAAGCTGCAGCTGGTGGAGGCCTACTTCCTGGGCTCGACGCTGCCGCCGCAGATACGGGCGCTGCTGCCGAGGCCGGGTGCGGTCTGCGGCCTGAAGGAGTTCCGGGAAGAGGCGGCAGAGCGCTGGATTATTCCCGAGGACAGGGAGCGCTACCGCCGCTGCAGCGAGCCGGTATATTATCTTGCACAGATGGATCAGGGGGAGAACTATGAGTTCGTTGCCCGCCAGCAGTTCACGCCGGGCGGGCCGGTGATGTACCGCAAGTACCAGCATTATTACCTGGAGGGCGAGCGCGATACGATCCTGGTCATTGAGTCAGATGTATCAAGTCTCTATGCGGCGCAGCAGCAGGAGCTGGAGGAGGCGCATGCGGAGACGGAGCATATCCTCGACATCATGGATTCCATCACGGCCGGCATCTGCGTGCTGCACATGCCGGATGCGGATCATGTCTCGATTTCCTATGTCAATCAGCAGCTGTTCCGGCTGCTTCAGTTCCCGGAAGATTCCATTGAGCGCAGAAACCGGCAGGAGGATGACCTGATCCGCAGATATACGCTGGATGCATTCTCCGGCGTGCATCCGGATGATCTTGCCCGCGTGCGCAGGGTCTTCCATGAGCATTATCAGTCTGATCGCTTCACGATCAGCAGCTTTCGCATGCTGGGCGCGGACAGCCGCTATTACTGGATCACGGAGGAGGTTCGCCTGCGCGAGGTCACGCCGGCATACCGGGTATTCTATGCGGTCTTCCATGATGTCGGCGAGGAAGTGCGGCTGAACGCGGAGCTGAAGGCGCAGCTGGCTGCCGAGAAGCAGCTGCGGCAGGAGGCTATCTCGGCCAATGCGGCAAAGACGGAATTCCTGTCCCGCATGAGCCACGATATCCGCACGCCGCTCAACGGCATCATCGGCATGACATATCTGGCAAAGGAGCAGAGCAATCCGCCGCGCACGGCTGACTGCCTGGCTAAGATCGATACCTCTTCCCGCTTCCTGATGGGACTGATCAATGATGTGCTGGATATGTCGCGGGCAGAGAGCAACCGCATCGAGCTCCATGAGGAGCCGTATCCGATCGCGGAGTTCAATGAATATCTCGATGCGGTCATCAGGCCGCTCTGCAGAGAGCGCGGGCAGAGCTTCGTCCTGGATGAGGACGGGGTGACGGATGCAGTGCCGATCGCAGATAAGCTGCGGATGAACCAGATCATCTTCAACCTGCTTTCCAATGCGGTCAAGTTCACGCCGGAAGGCGGCACGATCACTTACCGGATCCGGGGAAGGATGACCGGCCCTGATCGCTGCGAGATCCAGCATGAGATCTCGGATACCGGCATCGGCATGAGCGAATCATTCCAGAAGATACTCTTTGAGCCGTTCACCCAGGAGGCAAGGGATGATACTTCCGAGACCAGGGGAACCGGGCTCGGGCTCGCGATTGTCAAGCGGCTGGTCAGCCTCATGCATGGATCCATCTCCGTGACCAGCAGCCCGGGGAAGGGAACCACGTTCCTGCTGACGCTGCGGTTTGACACGGTTCCTGCCGGCGATGCCGGCGCGGAAAGGCAGGCAGAGCGCGCATCTGCAGACGGTCTGCAGGCACTGGCGGGCAGGCATGTCCTGCTCTGCGAGGATCATCCGCTGAATCAGGAGATTGCCTCGGCGCTGCTGGCGGAGAAGGGCATCATCACGGAAGTGGCCGTCAACGGCCGCCAGGGCGCGGAGAAGTTCGCTTCCTCGCCGCTGCGCTATTATGACGCGATCCTGATGGATATCAGGATGCCGGTCATGGATGGCTATGAGGCAACCAGGAAGATCCGGGCCATGTCCCGCAGCGATGCGAAGGACATCCCGATCATCGCCATGACTGCCGATGCCTTCCAGGAAAGCCTTCAGGAGGCAAGGGCGTCCGGCATGAATGACAGCATTACCAAGCCCATTGACGTCAGCCGGATGTTCCGGGTCCTGTCAGAATACATGCACCGATGAAAAAGCAGCCCGAGAGCTGCTTTTTACATGCATGCATCAGCGCGACTGCCTCTTCAGCGCGGCTTCGATCTCGTCCAGCACCTCTCCGAGCGTCTTCAGCTTATCCCATCTGCGGTCCGGTATCTTGATCCCGAACTCTGCCTCGATCTTGCAGATGACAAGGATGAAGCTCATGGAATCCATTCCCATGTCAGTGTTGACGACGGAGCTGTCACTCAGCTCTGCCTCCCGCAGATTCGGCACGCAGCTGCGGATGATGGCAACGCTGCGGCTGCGGATCTCCTCTCTTGAAATCACTTGCTCTCTTCCCCCTCTTTCTCCAGAATCCATCTCTGCAGCTTGCCGGTTGCCGTTCTCGGCAGCGGCTCGCTGCGGAGCCTCCACTTCATGATCTGCTGGCTGCGGGGCCGGCTCGCATTGAACTGCGCCACGGCCTCTGCGGCTTCATCTGCATTCACATTGCCGCGGATGATCAGCGTCGGCATGCCGCTCTCCAGGATCATGGCAGTCTCGGCGCCGTGCAGGCGCGCGGACATTGCCTCCTCATATTCAGGGCACCAGATCTTCGTGCCGTCCTTCAGTACCAGCATTGCCTTTCGGCGGCCGATGATGCGGATCTTCCCGTTTCTCTCAAGGCGCCCCAGATCTCCTGTCGGCAGCCAGCCGTCGATCAGCGGCAGCGGCTCATTCAGATATGCCTTCATCATGCATGGCGTCCGCACCAGGATCTCGCCGTCCTCCGCAAGACGGATCTCGGTATCCGGGCAGCGGTTCAGCAGGGAGGGATCTGCAGCGCTCTCGGCAATCGCGAGCCCGCTTGCGGTCTCTGTCAGGCCATAGCCGTTCCGGACATCAATCTGACGCTGCCGAAGCTCCTCGGCAAGTGCATCAGGGCAGGGCGCCGCGCCGATCAGCACGCAGCGCAGCTCTGCATTCAGCGCCCCGGCATGAAGCAGCGCGGAGGCAAGGCTCGGCACTGCCGGCAGGATGGTCGGCGCAAAGGCGCGGCAGTCCGCCAGCAGACAGCGGCGCCCGCGGCCAAGGGCCACGGCGGCGCCGTAGGCAAGTCCCCATAGAAGCCCGCATACGAATCCGAACACATGCGCGAGCGGCAGCAGGCAGAGGATGATGTCGCCGGGACCGCATGCAAGCATGCACTGCCCGTTCCAGGCGCTGCGGCAGAAGGCGGCGCTGCTCAGCACGGCTCCCTTCTGGAGGCTCCCGGTTCCGGAGGTGAAGAAGACCAGGTCTCCCTCTGCATCCCTGACGCGCTCTGCGGCGGAAGCGCAGCCGGGCAGCAGCTCCGCCAGGAGTTCCTCATCTTCGGCAAAGACGCTGTCTGCATGGGCTGCCTGCATCTGCAGGCGGATGATCTCTGGATCGAGAGAGGGGTCAGCGAGAACTGCCGTGCGTCCGGCCATGACATCGGCGAGGATGCGCACGACGGAAGCCGGCGAATGATCCGCGACGATCAGCTCGCGTCCGGTCGGCAGCAGCTGCAGGGCAGCGGCCTCGCGTTCCGCCATGCCTGCAAGCGCATCCCGCGAGAGCGTGTGCATGGCTCCGCCCTGCTCATACAGCAGCGCAGCGCTGCTGTCATGGCGCCAGCTGCCGACCAGCTCGCGGAATGATCCGTATTTCTCTGTTACATCTTTGCTGTTCACGGAAAATATTATACCGCATAATTGTTATTGTGTTCACAAGTGTCTATAATAGGATCACAAAGAGGGGGCATCAGATAATGAGTGACTTGAATCAGCGCATCTGCATCATCGGCGGCGGTCCTGCCGGCCTTTCAGCAGGCATGTACCTGGAGCAGAAAGGGTACAGCAACTACACGATCCTGGAGAAATCAGATCATGTCGGAGGCAAGTGCCACTCGCCGCACTATAACGGAAGGCGGTATGAGATGGGAGCCATCATGGGGGTGGATTCCTACTACGCCATTCACGATATCGAGACCTACTGCGGCTTTACGCATGACGGGCCGCATCTGAACCGCGAGTACAAGAATGCAAAGGGAGATATCATCGAGCCATTCAATACGAAGAACATCTTCAATCTTCCGCATCTGCTGAAGGTCAAGAATCAGCTGAAGCGGTTCGGTGAGCTGCTGGAGACCAAGTACAAGGGCTATGATGTCAACGGCCACCGCGGCGTTGCCCAGGGCCGCTATGACGGCGACGCGGCTACGCCTGCCCGCGAGCATATCGAGGGCGTCAATCCGAATCTCAAGGACCTGACGCTGCCGTTCAGCAGGTTCTGCGAGATCAACAAGATTCCGCTGGTCCAGGAGATCTGGGTCGGCCCGTTCACTTCCTTCGGCTATGGCTTCTTCGACGAGATCCCGGCTGCCTATGTCGTGAAGTATCTGGATTTCCAGACCTGCATGAACTTCGTGAAGCTGAATCTCTGGACCTGGAAGGATGGCACGCAGTCCATCTTCGAGCGCCTGAATGACAAGCTGAAGAATCCTGCCCGCCTGAACTGCGCCGTCACGAAGATCGTCCGTGCGGACGGAAAGGTCACCGTGACCGTGAATGGCAAGGATGAGGTCTATGACAGGCTGATCGTCACCGCGCCGCTGCAGTACTTCCCGGAGTATGCCGATGCGACTGCAGAGGAGAAGGATCTGCTCAGCAGGATCGACTACGAGCGCTATGATGTGCTCTCCTTCCTGACCAAGCCGGAGGATCATCCGAAGACCTCCTACTACATCTTCGACAACATGAAGCCAGAGCGCTATGGGCATCTGATGGTCTACTACAACCGCTGGCGCGATGCGAATGACCAGATGCTGACGACATATGCGCTGCGCAACCGCAGGAATCATCCGGAGATCCCGTATGAGGACTGCAAGAAGCAGGTGCTCGAGGATCTGAAGACCATGCACAACCCGGCATCAGAGGTGACCGGAGAGCAGTCCTGGTACTACTTCCCGCATGTCTATTCCGAGGACTACGCAGCCGGATGGTACGATAAGATGGAGTCCATGCAGGGCAATCTGGGTACCTACTATGCCGGCGAGATCATGTCCTTCGGCGACATGGATGAGACCTGCGAGTATTCCCGCGAGCTGGTCGAGCGCTTCTTCTGATTCCTGATCTGCATGCATGATAAAGGCAGTGCCTTCGCGGCACTGCCTTTTCAGGTTTCCTGAAGCGATTGCTCAGCCATGTCTCCTGATTCTTCAGCTGCCCATGCGTGCAGCTGCTGTGCTCAGATCAGATGCAGGCTGCCGGCCGCGATTCCCAGGACTGCCGAGATCACGATGATCATGATCGGGTGCTTCTTTCGGAAGCTCAGGAAGACGGCGAGCAGGAACACGGCGATGGAGACAGCCAGCGCCTTTGCGCTCAGCGCTGCTCCCTCTGGAAGAAACACGGTCTTGCCGACAGAGATGACAGCGGCAGCGATCAGGCCGACGACGGCAGGATGCAGGCCGGCCATGGCTCCCTTGACGAAGCGGCTGCTCTGGAACCTCTGGAAGCTCTTGGCAACCAGGAGGATGATCAGGAAGGATGGCAGGACCACGGCAAGCGTGGCGACGAAGGCGCCGGGAACGCCGGCAGTCACGGTGCCGACATAGGTGGAGACATTGACGGCGAACGGGCCCGGCGTGCTCTCGCTGACCGCGATGAAGTTGACCAGCTCCGCTTCGCTCATCCAGCCATGGGCCATGACCTCGGACTGCACCAGCGGCAGCATCGCATATCCGCCGCCGAAGGTGAAGGCGCCGATCTTGAAGAAGGTCCAGAAGAGATCGAGATAGATCATTCGAGCTTTCCTCCCTTCGCGTATCCATAGATCAGGCCGGCAGCAGCGCAGCAGGCGATGACCAGCAGCACATTGACCTTGAAGAGCGCAACAGCCGCGAAGGCAGCGCCCATCAGGATATAGGCAAACAGGCTCTTGGGGCACTGGCGGTACATGGCCATCATGGCGCTGATGATCAGCGCCAGCACGCCGGCACGGATGCCGTAGAAGGCATACTGCACGATCAGGGAGGACTCAAACTGCCGGAGTACGAAGGAGATGGCAAGGATGATCACGAAGGATGGGACAACCACGCCGATCGTCGAGAACAGAGCTCCGGCGAAGCCGGCTACCTTGTAGCCGACGAAGGTTGCGGAGTTGACCGCGATCGGGCCCGGCGTGGACTCCGCGATCGCGACGATATCCAGGATGTCGCGGTCCTCGATCCAGTGATGCCGATCCACGATCTCCCTCTGGATCATCGGGATCATGGCATAGCCTCCGCCGAAGGTGAAGGCGCCGATCTTCAGAAATGTCAGCATCAATTGCATGACCTTGTTTTCTTCCTGCTTTTCCGGCATGACAGTACCTCCTGTTACCTATATAACCATAGCGGCTTATTAAAATAAATCAATTCATATGATAATATGATAATCATATTAAAAAGCTTATGCAATTGAAGGAGGCATCCCATGACGCTGAGGCATTATCAGATCTTCGAGGCAGTCTGCCGGAACGGCTCGATCACGCGCGCGGCAGAGGAGCTGAACATGACGCAGCCGGCTGTGAGCCTTGCGGTCAGGGAGCTGGAGACCTTCTATCATGCCAGGCTCTTTGAGCGCATGAACCGGAAGATCTATCTGACCGAGGACGGCAAGGTGCTGCTGCAGTATGTCGGCGCGATCCTGTCGCAGTACCGGGAGTCGCTGCGGGTCATCCGCGAGGATGATGATTCCATGGAATGCCGCATCGGCGTGAATGTGTCAATCGGCGAGACCCGGATGGCCGGCATCGCGGCGGCGGTGCACCGCCGGTATCCAAGCGTCCGCATGAGGATTCTCATCGAGAATACGGAGCGGATCGAGCGCAGCCTGAGGGAGAACGCGCTGGATCTTGCCATCGTGGATTCCCTGTCGCTTGACAGCAGCTTTCAGCGCCAGCTCCTGTCAAAGGAAGTCATGGAGGCTGTCTGCAGTCCTGACCTGCATCTTCCCCCGCGGATGAGCCTGGCGGAGCTGGCACAGCAGGATCTGCTGCTGCGGGAGAGCGGCAGCGCCAGCCGCGAGACCGTTTCCATGGTATTCCAGCAGAGCGGGCTCATGGCCAGGCCGGCTGTGGAGAGTGCCAGCTCCCTGGCGCTGCTCTTGCTTGCGGAGGCAGGGCTGGGCGTCAGCTTCCTGCCGCCGGAGCTTACGTCACGCAGCATCTCCGAGGGGCGGCTGGTGCATCTGGAGATTGAGCATGCATGCTTCGAGCGCTCCTATTATCTCGTGTATCATCGGAACAAGTACCTGACGGAGGCGCTGCAGGGAATCATCGGCGTGATCCGGGAGGAAGAGCAGAAGCGATGATTCCTGCCGCTGCGGATGTTTGCTATAATAATGCACATGAATGCACAGACAGAGATTGACAGCGCAGACCTCTTCGCGGCAGATCTGGAGAGCAGGATCCAGCAGGAGCTTGCCTCTCCGCTGATCCTGCTGCAGCTGAAGGATGCGCTGCAAAGCCGGCATCCGGAGATCCCGGCAATGCTGGATGCGGCAATGAAGTCGCATGGATTCATGAGAATCCCATATTCCGGTACCCAGCCGGGCACGCTCTACATGAGCTGGAAGCCGATGCTGAAGCGGTTCGCTGCTCCATTGATCACGCTGGCGCTGGGTCTCTGGCCGATCGCGGCCGTGCTGACCTATTCCGTGATCTCGACCTGGAGCCGCAGCGGCATGATGAGAGTCGAGCCGCGGGAATTCGAGATCGATGACTCCGCTGAGAAGCAGCAGAGGCAGCGGCAGGAAGCAGATGAAGAGGAGAGCCTCGATCAGCTTGAGGCGATTGCGGGCGAGATCCGCAATCAGCAGGTTGCCGGCATGCTTGCAGGCCTGCTCGGGCAGTACCGGAAGCTGTCTGCGCAGAAGGGGCTCTCGCCGGACTCCCGGCAGAAGCTCGAGCTGTTCCGCATTAAGTATCTGCCGATCCTGCGGCATGCGATGACTTCCTATGATGCACTGGAAACGCCCCGCTCTGCCGATGATGCGCAGCTGAGCGAGGCGTCCGTTCAGACGATTCGGGTGATGTCCATGATGCAGAGCGCGCTCTCAGGCATTGAGCAGAATGAGACCGCCCGCGACTTCTCGACGATGAACGAGGAGATCAGCGGTCTGCAGTCAATGCTCGAGAGAGACGGATTCGATGATCCGCTGGCGCTGCGGAAATAGGATCAGGAGAGGATCCCGGACAGCACCAGCAGAAGCAGGAGAGCGGCGATGATGCCGGCCCCGATGTAGTAGCTGCGGTAGCTCTTCTGCATCTCCTGCTGCTTGGCAATCCAGATCCGGTTCGATGCCTGGATCTCCATGTTCCTGACGGGAGCGATCAGCTCCCTTTTCTCTGGCTTGTCATCAATCAGCGGGAAGCTCAGCACGGCCTTGAACAGATCGCCGTCCACGGTCAGGCGGATCGTTCCCTTCTGCAGCTCGGTCAGGCTCTCGGCAATGGACAGGCCAAGGCCGCTGCCCTCGGTGCTGCGGGAGCTGTCGCCGCGCACGAAGCGGCCCATCAGCTCCTCAGCTGAGATATTCAGGGGCTCTCTTGAGGTGTTCTTGAAGGAGACCAGCGCCTGGCCATCCTGCGCGGCGAGATCCAGGTAGACCCTGGTGCCGGGCAGCGCATACTTGCAGATATTGACCATGAGATTGTCCATCACGCGCCACAGCCACCGGCCGTCGGCCATGATCATGACCGGCTGCTCCGGCCGGGTGATGATCAGCTCCAGATTCTGGCTCTTCATGCGCTGCTCATACTCGCCAGCGGCCTGGGTCAGCAGCACGCCCGCATCAACCGGGGCCAGGCTTACATCCAGATTCCCGGTAGAGGCCTTGGAGGCCTCGATCAGATCCTCGATCAGCTTCTTGAGGCGGGTCGACTGGCGGGTCAGCACTTCAGTATATTCCCGGATATTCTGATTGTCCGTCGGCTCCTTGGCAATCAGGTCCGTATAGTTGATGATGGAGGTCAGCGGCGTCTTGATATCATGCGAGACATTCGTGATCAGCTCGGTCTTCATGCGCTCGCTCTTCATGCGCTCCTCGACGGCTGCGTTCATGCCCGCGGCAATGTGGTTCAGGTTCTCGCCGGCCTCGCGGAAGTCGCCCTTCAGGCGGCTGACATCCACCTGGCTGGAGAGATCCCCCTCTGCCAGGGCCCGGGTGCCGTTCAGAAGATCCTTCAGCATCTCTGCCGCCCAGACCAGCAGGCAGAAGACAGCCGCGGTCTTGAAGAACCAGAAGAGGGCATAGCCGGAGCGGCCGAACAGGAGAATGCTCATGGCCTCCAGCAGCGAGACGCCGAGCACGATCAGCACGGTCTTGGGGACGATGCTCATGCGCGAGAGAACGGACCGCATGCTGCGCAGGATCCAGCCGATCAGCGTATGGTGCCAGTAGCCGCCGCGCTTGACGCGGACCGCGATATCCAGCAGGCAGGATGCCAGCAGGCATCCCTCGATCAGGAACAGGATCTCTTCATACATGGCAACGCCGATGATATCCCGGGCAGGGTAGAAGCTGCTGCTGAAGACGCCGAGGATTCCTGCCATGCATGCAAGATAGCCGAGAATGGCGATGTCGCCGGGAATTGCCTGCAGCGGGCTCGGGTGTATCTCGTCATCCGTGCTTCTGCGGCCGGCGGAATGCATGAGGTACAGGAAGGCTGCGAAGGCAGCTGCCCCGGCAATCACGGCATAGACATAGAGATTGATGCGCTGACTGTACAGGATGGAACAGAGGCGGCTGTACTTGGCATAGGAGTCCTCATTGGGAAACGAGGCATCGATATTGCAGGTGACGGTATAGGTATCGGTGCTGCCGTCGATCGTCGTATCGGAGATATAGCGGAAGGAAATCAGCTTCGGCGTGGTCTTCAGGTTGTCATAGAGCACTCTGCCGCTGCTGTCCGTAACGCGGAAGGTGATGTTCTTCCCGGTGCTGACTGCTTTGGCGGCGGTGTAGTTCTTATTGGCGGCTGCGTCCAGAACGGTCCAGGCGTCATCAAAGCCGCCGGCCCGATTTGCCATGACATTCTTCTCGGCGTCGGAATAGGAATTCATGTAGAATGAGTCGGCGCTCAGGAAGGAGATGCCGAGAATCATTGCCAGCATGGTGCAGGCCCCGACGATCATGATGATCCAGGCGATGATCTTTGCGGCCAGGGTATTGCGCTTTCTCATTTCAGGCTGCCTCCTTCCATCTTGTATCCTCTGCCCCAGACGACCTTCAGGCAGCGGGGCTCATTGGGATTGATCTCCAGCTTCTCGCGGAGATGCCGGATATGAACGGCAATCGTGGTGCTTTCATTGCCGATGGGATCTTCCTTCCATACTCTCTGGTAGATCTCGGCCGGTGAGAAGACCGTGCCGGGATGCTCCATGAGCAGCTTCAGGATGTCATACTCCGTCGGCGTCAGGGTGACGGGATTTCCGTCGAGCGTCACAGTCTTGGCCTGGTCATCCAGCTCGATCCCGGCCAGTGCCATCACGGCAGGGCGGACTTCCGCGCTGCCGAGACGGGTATATCTGCGCAGCTGCGAGCGGACGCGGGCAGCGACCTCCACCGGGTTGAACGGCTTGGTGATATAGTCATCCGCGCCGACATTGAGGCCGAGTATCTTGTCATTGTCCTCACTCTTGGCTGTCAGCAGGATGACCGGCACGTTGGAGATCTCCCGGATCTTTACCATGGCTGAGATGCCATCCATCTCCGGCATCATGATGTCCATGAGCACCATATGCATCTCATTGCGCTTCAGCGCCTCCAGTGCCTCCGCGCCGTTGCCTGCCTCGAACAGGGCATACTGCGGATCGTTCAGGTAGATCTTCAGCGCATGAACGATGTCTGGATCGTCATCGCAGATCAGGATATTGTACATAGGATTCCCCTCTTTCACGAACATTGTAGCGGACAGTCTCCTTAACGGAAAACTGTGCGCTGATTAAGAATTTCTTAAGCCGCCGGCTGAGAAGCAGCTGTGACGGCGTGACAGGTGCTGCCATGGCCATTTCACGGTGCTAGAATTGGAAGAAAGAGCAGAGGGGAGCGGATCGGCAGGATGCGCTCCGGCAGAGTGCCCGGCGGCCTGGACAGTCAGGTTCTCCTGAAATGATACTCTGACTGCGCGTGCGGGTACAGCCCGTGCCGCGGCCGGGGAATGCGCAGGATCAGCGCAGCGTCATTCCGGCACGATGCATATGAATGAGGTGAACCATGAGCATGTATGGCAGGATCCTGATTGTGGACAGTCAGGCAGAGCGGCGGGCCAGAACCGCAGCGCTGCTTGCGGAATATGAGATTCTCGAGGCGGACAGCCGGCCGGCTGCCCTCCGGGCGCTGAGAGGGGAGCAGGATATCTCCATCGTGCTGCTCTCCCTGGACATGGCTGCGGAGGAGTGGCGCAGCATCCTGAGGAATATCCATGAGGATTCCGGCCTTCAGCAGATCTCCGTCATCATCTGCGCCGGGGCTGCACAGGGACCGCTGCTTTCAGAGGCGATGGGCATGGGCGCAGAGGATTTCCTGATCGTAGGGCCGGAAGCGGAATACTACGGCACGCTGCTGCAGGCAAGAGTCGGCAACGCGATGAGCCGCAAGCGGCTGGCCCGCCTGCTTCATGAGAACCGGGAGCTGCAGAAGGAGCGGGATCTTCTCTACAATGTCATTCCGGGCGCGGTATTCAAGTCAACCTTTGACCGCGACTGGAAGGTGCTCTCCGCCAATGACGGCCTGTACCGCTTTCTCGGCTGGAGCCGCAGGGAATTTCATGACCGCTTTCATGACTGCCTGAGCGAGGTCATCTATCCGCAGGATCGGGATGCCATCTTCGAGACCTTCTCGCAGCAGCTGCAGAGCGGGACCACGACCGTGCACTGCGAGAACCGGCTGGTATGCAGGAATGGCGAGACGCGGTGGATCTCCGCGCATGGCGAGCTCGTCGAGGACCGCGATGCCATGCAGTACTTCTACGGCACCTTTGTCGATATCACCGCTCACAAGGAGATTGAGCTGCAGCTGCGCAACAGCACGGATACGCTGCGCGAGGCCATCAATATCTCCGGCGTCCAGTACTTTACCTATTTCCCGGCACAGCACCGCATCGAGATCTATGCGCTCAACAGCAGTTATTCAGCGCTGCCGACCTCCTTTGAGGACTATCCGTCTTCCTTCCTGAAGTACGTGAAAGCATCGCCTGAGGATGCGGCTGCCTACCGGGCCATGGTCGAAGCGATCGACCGCGGCGAGGCTGTGGCTGCCTGCACGATCCAGATGAGGTACCGGGATGTCTATGCCTGGATCAAGGTGCAGCTGAATGCGATCCGGGATGCGTCCGGCCGCACGGTCAAGGCACAGGGATTCTCCATGGATGTCACAGCCCAGAAGAAGGCAGAGCTGCGCTATCAGAGGGAAGTCGAGAATCTCCGGGCGGCAGGCGTATCGGGAAATTCCTCGCTGCTGTCCAAGAGCCATTTCAATCTGACCAGGAACCTGGTCATTGAGCATGTGCCGTTCCGCGACTCCATGGTGCTTGCGGACAGCGACAATACGTTTGAGCGTGTGCGCGGCCGCCTGCTGGAGCTTCCTGACAGCGAGGAGGAGCGCAATGCGCTGGCGCAGCTGACGGACCGCCGCCATCTGCTGCAGCAGTTTCATGAGGGCGAGATGTCATTCTCGAGCCGCTTCCGCCGCGGCCGCGGCGAGCAGGTGCCGGGCTGGATCATGTTTGTCCTGACCATGTTCGAGGCGCCCGCAACTGGCGATATCGAGTGCTTTGCCTATACATATGACGTGTCACGCGAGATGCTCGAGGAGATGATCATCGCGAGGCAGGCAGACTTCGGATATGAGAATCTGGGCGTGGTCTTTCCGGCCACCGGGGCTGCCACTGCCTATCTGCTCTCTGCCGAGGATGCCGAAAGCACCTGCGTCAGCACAGCAAGCTATGATCAGACGCTCCGCTCCATCCTGGATCAGAAGGCCCCGGCGGAAATGCGCGAGCCGATCTGGAACGCGCTGAAGCTCGATACCGTGAAGCAGCAGCTCGGCCAGTCCCCTTCCTACCGCTATACCTTCTCGATGAACGGGCCGGACGGTGCCCTGGCAAGGAAGCAGTACCTGTTCTCCTATATCGATGCCAGGCATGACATGATCTTCTACTGCCTGAGCGATATCTCGCAGCAGTATGAGAGCGAGCGCCGGCAGATCAGCGAGCTCCGCGCCGCCAAGCAGGAGGCAGAGCAGGCAAGCGAGGCAAAGTCTGACTTCCTGTCCCGCATGAGCCATGATATCCTCACGCCGCTGAACGGCATCATCGGCATGACCCGCGAGGCAAGGGCACAGAAGAATCCGGCGCGCACAGCGGACTGCCTTGCCAAGATCGATACCTCATCCCGGTTCCTGCTGGGCCTGATCAATGATATTCTCGACATGTCCAAGGCGGAGCGCGGCCGGATCGAGCTGCACCCTGAGCCCTATCGGGAAGCTGACTTCCGCAGCTATATCGATTCCGTCATCCGGCCGCTGTGCCATGACCGGAGCCAGGTCTTCCGCGAGGAGCTTGCGCTTCCGAAGGGCAAAAGCCCGGTCGTGGACGTGCTCCGCTTCAACCAGATCCTGTTCAACCTGCTCTCCAATGCGGTGAAGTACACGCCGGAAGGCGGTACGGTCACGCTGAGCCTGGAGGAGCGGGTCAGCGAAGAGCAGCAGATGCAGATCGATATCCAGGTCAGGGATACCGGCGTCGGCATCAGCGAGGAATTCCAGAGGCATCTCTTTGAGCCATTCGTGCAGGGAAGCCGCAGCGATACTGCTGACAACCGCGGCAGCGGCCTGGGCCTTGCGATCGTGAAGGAGATGGTGGACCTGATGCATGGCACCATCCGCGTCGAGAGCGCGCCCGGCAGGGGCTCTGTCTTCACCGTGCACCTGCAGGCAGCCTGCGCCGAGGAGCAGCCGGATCAGGAATCCGGGAAGGAGCAGGGGCAGGAGGATTCCGCCCGCCTGCTGGCCGGGCGGCATGTGCTGCTGTGCGAGGATCATCCGCTGAATCAGGAGATCGCGGTGATGCTGCTGAACAGCAGGCGCATTCATGTCGAGTGCGCCGAGAACGGCCAGCTTGGCGTGGAGGCCTTCCGCCGCTCCCCGGTGGGATACTATGATGCAGTCCTGATGGATATCCGCATGCCGGTCATGAACGGCTACGAGGCAACAGAAAAGATCCGGCAGATGGATCGCCCTGATGCCGGGAATGTGCCGATTCTTGCCATGACGGCGGATGCCTTCAAGGATGATGTGAAGAAGTGCCGGGAGGCAGGCATGAACGGGCATCTTGCCAAGCCGATCGAGCCGGAGCTGCTGTTCCGCCTGCTGGCCAGGGAGATCGCGGCCCGCCGGGAGCCCGGAAGGGAAGAGTGAACATGAAAGGAGCAGGCGGCGCTGCTCCTTTCTTTCGTTCGGCGGTGACTCTGCTACATCGGCAGCCGCTCGGCGGCCTGCTCCTCGTGCACGGCCTGCTGATACAGAGAGAGGATGCCGGCAAGCATTCCGCTCTGCTCGAAGTCCTTCTGATAGACGAGATTGATCTCGCGGATCATGCTGAGGTTCTCGATCGGCAGGGCGGCGATCTTCTTCCGGCGCACCTCGTCGATGCAGGTGCTGTTGGCAAGGATGGAAATGCCGAGATTCTTGATGATGAGGTCCTTGATCGTGGCGATATTGTCGACTTCCAGGATGACATTGAAGTCATCGATGGACTCATTCAGGCTGACCAGGGTGGAGATGAACAGATTGCGGGTCGAGGACTTCGGCGAGCGCAGGATGAGATTCTCCTTCTTCAGGTCGTTGATCGTGACCATGGACTTCCTGGCCAGGGGATGATTGATCGGGACGGCGCAGACCAGATAGTCGGTGCCGAGCAGCAGGGAGCGCAGGTTCGGGTTGGTCGGCCTTCCCTCGACAATGGCTAAATCCAATTCATAATTATCAAGCATGGTATAAAGAATATTTATGGTATGGGTGGCAATCTGAATGACAGTGCCAGGGTTCTCGTTGCCGTACTTGGCCAGCACCTCTGCCACGAGATTGCTCTCGGCCGTATGGGTGATGCCGATGCGGACCTTGGTCTGGTGCTTCTCGGCATCCGCGATCTCCGTATGCATGTTGACGTAGAGCGCCTTCATGCGGCGGGCGCACTTCACCGCGATCTCGCCTTCGGGCGTAAGCTTCATGCCGCCGTGGCTGTGAACGAACAGCTTCGCGTTCAGCTCCTTCTCCAGCTGCTGAATATGGTGGGATACTGCCGGCTGGGTCAGATTCAGCTTTCTCGCCGCCGCGGTATAGTTGCCGGTCTCCGCAACCATCATCAGTGTTTCTGCCTTTACATCCAGCATGGAATCATCTCCTATAAATAATATTTATGAATTGATGTAAAATCATTATTTGAATTGCTGCAGGAACAGTATAACATAGCGAATAGAAATAAGAGCAGTCCATCATCCCGAAAGGAGGAAGCGGCCATGCAGGATCTTTTCAGCGCGGTTCATCTGAGCTCCAGCGCATCCATCATCATGTCAGCGGCAGCGATGCTGATGAGCGGCTTTCTCATGACCAGGCTGACCCGCCTGATCCGCATTCCGGATGTGACGGCATATATCCTGGCCGGCATCCTGATCGGGCCGTGCTGCCTCAATATCGTGCCGGCAGAGTTCATCGACGGCTCTGACTTCCTGGCAGATATCGCGCTTGCCTTCATCGCCTTCAGCGTCGGCGAGTTCTTCAAGGTGGATGAGATGAGAAAGAACGGCATCAGGGTCGTGATCATCACGATCTTCGAGGCCTGCATTGCCTCGGCAGTCATCTTTGCCGTGATGTACCATCTCCTGCACCTGCAGCTGGCCTTCTCCATCCTGCTGGCCGCGCTGGCCGCGGCGACTGCCCCGGCCTCGACGATCATGACGATCCGCCAGACCGGCGCGCACGGCGAGTTCGTGAATACGCTGCTGCAGGTCGTGGCGCTGGATGATGCCGTCGGCCTTGTCGAGTACAGCATCGCCATCTCCATTGCCGTGGCCTCTCTGCAGGGCGGAAGCTTCCGCATGAGCCAGATCGGCATGCCCATTCTGGTCAATACGGGCGTGCTTGCGCTCGGATGCCTCTTCGGGCTGGTGCTCAAGTGGATGCTGCCGGAAAGGCGCACCACCGACAACCGCCTGATCATCGCGGTCGCCATCCTGTTTGCCTTCTGCGGCGTCTGCGCCATGCTTGATGTCTCGCCGCTGCTTGGCTGCATGTCCATGGCCATGGTCTATATCAATGTCAGCGGCGATTCCAGGCTGTTCCGCCAGCTGAACTATTTCAGCCCGCCGATCCTGCTGCTGTTCTTCGTGCGCTCCGGCATGACCTTCCGCCTGGATACGCTGGCCTCTACTTCCAGCATGATCGGGAACGCATCCCTGATCTCGGTCGGCGTGCTGTACTTCATCTTCCGCATCGTCGGCAAGTATGCCGGCGCCTGGCTCGGCTGCCTGGCTGTCGGCAGCGGCTGCAGGACCCGCAATTGCCTGGGCCTGGCCCTGATTCCGCAGGCCGGCGTGGCAATCGGGCTGGCAGCGCTGTGCGCACGCACGCTCGGCGGCGATGTGGGCAATGACCTGCAGACCATTATCCTGGCCTCCAGCGTGCTCTATGAGCTGATCGGTCCCGGCTGCGGCAAGCTTGCCCTGTATCTGTCCGGCTCCTATTCCAGCCAGCTGGAGGATCTGACGGCCGTTGCGCCGGCACCGGCAGGAGAGCCGGCCAGGAGCGAGGCCGAGATCCTGATCGAGCGCATCCGGCAGATCCAGAAGACGCTTCCAGCGCATGAGATCAACCGCGATGAGGAAGCGTATGACGAGGCGGCGCTGCAGCTGGAAGGATCCCTGCCGATGCGCCGCGGGCATTTCATCAATACCAGATAGATTGGAGTGATCATGCATGAATGCATTTGGCTTCAGCGATCCTGTCGGCGCGATGCTCGGCACCTGGTCAGAGAGCCTGACCTTCGGCGCCATCGCGCTGCGCATCCTGCTCGCCCTGCTGCTCGGTGCCGTTACCGGCTGCGAGCGGGCGCATAACCGTCATATTGCCGGGCTGAGAACGTTCATCCTCGTCTCCATCGCCTCCGCCTCCGCGATGATGGTGGACACCTGCCTGATGAGCGAGAGCTCCGTCAGGATCCCGGCAGTATCGGCAGCGACGGTTCTCGGCATTGCCAATATCAGCACCTTCTCCATTTCCTACAGCTCCCGGAGCCAGATCAAGGGACTGACCACAGCTGTTGCCTTATGGTGCTCCAGCATCATCGGGCTGGCCCTTGGCGGGGGTCTCTATACGCCGGCATTGATTGCCTATGCGGCAATGATCCTCTCGCTGTCCTGTCTCAGCCCGATGGAGATGTGGCTGAAGGACCGCTCCGATCATTTCGAGATTCATCTGGAGCTGAAGGACCGGACGAGCCTGCAGGATTTCATCACGACCCTGCGGGAGCTCGGCGTGCGCATCGATGACATTGAATCCAACCAGGCTTACGTCAATTCCGGCCTGAGCGTCTACTCGATCTCTCTTTCCATCACCGGCCGGGAGCTCAAGAAGTACAGGACCCACGCCGAGATCATCCAGGCGCTGCAGTCGCTGAGCTATGTGCGCTATCTCGAGGAGCAGCACTGAGAGAGACCTTGACAGGCAGGAAATGAAGATGGCTCATGCATTCATGCATGAGCCATCTTCAGATGCGCTTTGATGGATCCGGCGCTCCGGCATTCATGAGGGCATGCCGTCCGAGAGCAGGAAGCTGCTCATCAGGCAGATGGAGGTGCGGGCATCGCCCAGGTCGATCCCGAAGAGAGTGCTGATGCGGTCGAGGCGGTAGGCAAGCGTGTTCCTGTGAATGCTCAGAATGCGCGCGGTCCTGTCCCGGTCATGAAAGGTGAAGGTGTATTCCTGAAGCGTCCGGTAGTACTCTGTTCCATTCCGGCGATCATGATCCCTGATCCGGATCAGGGCCGGATGAATGAAGATCGTCATGTCGTAGACGCTCTGCCTTGCCTGCTCGTAGATCGGCAGCGGCATGGCCTCTGCGAAGTATGTCAGGATATCCGGGCCGCATCTTCCGGCAATATCAGCCTCGTCAAACATGGAGGGAAGCTGAAGCAGGCTGCCGAACGGCGATGATATGCCGCTTGGGCCTGCCTGCCGCAGGGACTCGGCGATGGCGCTGAGCCTGCTGCGCTCATCCTCGGCATAGCCTTCGCCGCGGATCTCGCCGCAGAGAATGGCAATCCTGCCCTGATGAAGCGTGGTGATGATGCGGTGCGCTCCGAAGTGAACGGCGCTGGACTTCATGGCGGCAAATGCCTGCTGCGCGGCGTTCTGCCCGATCTGCGTGACCATGACTGCATACCGGCCCGGGATTTCCTTCTCCAGAATCTCCTTCGCGAACAGCTTCAGCTCTGCGGGCGAGCCGGGATTGAGAAGGTCATCCAGATAATTGGAGAGCGGCATCCGATCTGACGCATTCGCAGGAGCCATCAGCGTCTCCAGTGCCTTCTTGAAGATGTTGGCGCAGAGAATATCCTGCGGATACAGCGGCTGATCGAACATCATGATCGCGAAGTGCCCGTAGATCCGGTCAGGCGTATGGATTTCCCCGAAGATGCGCGGGCAGTTGCCGACCAGCCCGGAATCGGAATAGAACGACTCATAGAACTGCTTCTCGCTGCTCAGGTATTCCTGCTGGTAATTCTGAATGATCTGATCCGGCAGGATCTTGCTGTGGAACAGCGTGTCATAGATGCTCTCGCCGATCTCCTGCACCGGATCCATGCAGAGCAGGCGGTAATGATCATCGGTAACCAGCACCGGCATGCCGAAGAACCGGTGCGCCGCCTGCACGATCCCGATCAGGCTTCGCTCCGAGACCGCCTGGAAGAAGACCTTGTAGGCCTCGCTCTCCGTATGCTGCGCATGATGGAAGGCTGAATTCTCGGAAGGTCCTGTCATAATGCACAAATACCTGCTTTCTATTTTCTGATAGACACAGTGAAAGATGGCTGATTCATTGCTAATATACCTCTGTAACAGGTAATTAGCAAATTCACAAGATACTGTCAAAAAATATAAAGGAGGCTTCTTATGCGCTTTTCAACGACGTTTTCACCCTACCGCATCGGATCTCTGGAAGTCCGCAACAGACTGATTATGCCAGCAATGGATTCCGGCGTGTTTGACCAGAACGGGCTCGTGATACAGCCTACGCTGGATTACTACGGAGCGCGCGCAGCCGGCGGCTTCGGCCTGATCATCATCGAGATTGCGGCTGTCGAGAGGCGCGGCGTCGGCATGCCCTGCGAGCCCGATGTATATAATGACGACGGCATTCCGGGACTCACCAGGCTTGCTTCCGTGATTCATGATCATGGCGCCAGGACCCTGGTCCAGCTTCATCATGCAGGCCGCGAGACCATTGCGGCCATGGCAGGCGGGCAGATCGCCGCGCCTTCCTCCGTGCCGTGCCCTACCAATCGCGAAACGCCGCACGAATTCTCCACGCAGGAAGTATATGACCTGATCCAGCACTATGTCGATGCGGCTGAGCGCTGCCAGAAGGCAGGCTTCGACGGCGTCGAGATTCACGCATCCCACGGCTACATGGGCGGCCAGTTTCTCTCTCCGCGCTCCAATAAGCGCGTCGATGAATTCGGCGGCGGCCTGGATGGCCGCGCATACTTCATGAAGCTGGTTGTCGAGGGAATCAAGAAAAAGTGCGGAAAGGACTTTGTCGTCACGGCAAGGCTGTCCGCGAAGGAAAGCAGGATCGGCGGCCTCGAGATGGAGGAGACAGTTGTCTTTGCGCAGATGCTGGAAGACTATGGCTATGATGCGCTGCATATCTCTGCCGGCACCTATGAGACCTGGGAGACCATCGTGCCGCCGAGCTCCTGGCAGTCCGGATGGAATCTCGGGAATGCCCGCCGGATCAAGGAGTCCGTTGGAATCCCGGTGTTCTCTGTCGGCCTGTTCCATGATCCCTATACCATTGAGACCGCGCTGAAGCGCGGCGACTGCGACGGCATCTCCCTGGGCCGCCAGAGCATCTGCGATCCGGATTTCCCGAACAAGATGATGGGCGGCGCCGTTGAGGATATCATTCCCTGCATCGGCTGCACGCAGAGATGCATGGAGTTCAACTATCCGCAGAATCTGATGCCGGGAGACTGGGGCGTCGGCTGCATGTTCAATCCGCAGTCCAGCCATCGCGAGGACCGCATGCTGAAGCTGACGGACAGCCCGAAGAAGGTTGCCGTCATCGGGGCCGGGCCTGCCGGCCTGACCGCTGCCTGGATGTCTGCCTTCCGCGGCCATCAGGTCACGCTGATCGAGAAGAACGATCTGCTGCAGACCGGCGGCCAGCTCAGGATCGGCGCCTATCCTCCATTCAAGCAGGGCCTGACCAAGGAGATCCGCTACATGCTTCACCAGTGCCGGAAATACGGCGTGGATCTCCGCTTCAATACCGAGGCGGATCCTGAGCTGATCAAGTCTCTCGCTCCGGATGTGCTGATCATGGCAACCGGCGCAAAGCCGTCTGTTCCTGCCATCAGGGGCCTGAAGGAGACCGGGGTCGTGCTCGCGAATGATGTCCTGCTCGGCAATCCTGTCCTCAAGTCCAGCTGCCTGATTATCGGCGGCGGCGAGGTCGGCTGTGAGACGGCAGAGTATGCCACGGATTACTGCAGCAGGGTGTCTGTTGTCGAGATGATGCCGCAGATTGCCTCGACGCTCTACCTGACTGTGCGCAATGCCATGATGAAGCGCTTTGAGGACGAGAAGATTGACGTGCATGTCAATACGAAGGTCCTGGAGTTCGTGCCGGGCGGCGCAAGAGTGGAATGCGGCGGGAAAGAGGAAGTGCTGGATGGATATGATACGGTCATTCTGGCGCTTGGCTCGAAGCCCTATGCGCCGTTCGATCCTGCCGGGCTTGCGGCGGAGGTCTATACCGTCGGCGATGCGGATGCGGTGAAGGATGCCAAGTGGGCAATCTACAAGGCATACCGGATCGCGCAGAAGCTGTAGGAGAGATGCCATGAATGTATCTGAGATTCTGAAGAAGTATGCTGCCGGCCTGAATTCCGGCAGCGCGGATCAGATCGCGTCGCTGTTCGCGGAGGAGTGCTCCTTTGTCGACGGCGGTGCCAGGCCGAATGGCTTTCCGGATGTCGTGGCGCATGGCCGCGAGGAAGTCAGAGCTGCATTTGCAGGCGTCTTCTCTGCCTATCAGGTTCACGCGGAGATCACGCGGCTGAACCCGAATTCAATGGAGTATGATGTCTCGCTGGCCGGCCTGCTGATTCCCTGCATCGGCGCTGCCACCTGCAATGAGGCCGGGGAGATCACGGAATATATCGTGCGTCCGCGGTAGCGGGCGGGTTCCTTCCTGAATCGAGAGGATGCGGCTCCTCAGGGCTGCGTCCTCTTTTCTGTGAAGCCATTGCGGAAAGCCCCGGATCAGGCCACTGCCTCCCGGGCTGCCGCAGCGGCCGGAAAAAGAAAGAGCCGGTATCTGCATACCCTGCAGATACCGGCACATTTTCTGCTGGTCGGAATATCGGGATTTGAACCCGAGACCTCTTCGTCCCTAACGAAGCGCGCTACCAAGCTGCGCCATATTCCGGGAATAATGGCGCCCCCAGTAGGAATCGAACCTACAACTAGCCCTTAGGAGGGGCTTGTAATATCCTTTTTACTATGGGGGCAGCGATCTATATTATACAGGATTTTTGTAAAAAAGTAGACATATTCATCAAATCGTTGATGCGGACAGCATTGACTCTCTGTTATGATAGGGCGGTCAGAATGTAAAACTGATAAGAAGGGGATCAATAAAATGTCAGATTATCAGATTGTCACAGATGCAACCTGCGATATGAACAAGGACATCCTGGAGGCTCATCATCTGGAGGTCATTCCGATGACAGTCACCTTTGATGACGGAAGGTCGTTTCTGCATTATCCGGACTTCCGCAACTTCTCTGCCAAGGCATTCTACGATGAGCTGAGAGCCGGCCATCTGACACATTCCACGCAGATTCCGCCGCAGGCATATCTGAGCTTCTTCTCGCCGATGCTGGAAGCGGGAAAGGACATTCTCTATATCTGCTTCAGCAGCGGCCTTTCCAATACCTATGACTCCAGCCTGCTGGCAGTCTCGCAGCTGAAGGAAAAGTATCCGGACCGCAGGATCATCTCGATCGATTCTCTCTGCGCATGCGGCGGCGAAGGCGTCTTTGCCGTGCAGGCCGCATTGAATAAGGAAGCTGGCATGAGTCTTGAGGAGAACGCTGCCTGGCTGAAGGACAACCGCCTGAATCTCGCGCATTACTTCACGGTCGGCGATCTGTTCTTCCTGCACAAGGGCGGCAGAGTCTCCGCAGCCACTGCCATCATCGGCTCTGCCATGAGCATCAAGCCGATGCTGTACGTGGATGATGAAGGAAAGCTGAAGATGCTGGGCACTGCCCATGGCCGCAAGGCAAGCCTCAAGAAGCTGATCACGATGACGCAGCAGACCATCGTGAACGGACAGGACCAGATCCTGTATATCTCGCATACCGACTGCCTCGAGGATGCGGAAGCGCTGAAGAAGATGGTGCAGGAGACGATCCCGTGCCGCGATGTCATCATCACGACCGTAGGCCCTGTCGTCGGAACGCACACAGGCCCTTCGCATCTCTGCCTGTTCTCCTGGGGCACCGGCAGGCGCCCGCGGTAAGCGGCAGATGAAGAGCCGGAGCGGCCCGAAGTTCGAGGAGGATCCTGAGGATGCCTCGCTGAGCGGGCTGAAGCGGGAGATGCGTCATGACAATCTCCGCTTTTTTCAGGAGACCTGCAGCAGGGATCTCTCCGATCATGAGTTCTATGAATGCGTCTTTGATCATGTCACCTTCACGGGCAGATGCAGCGGCGTGCTGTTCTGCGACGTGATCCTGGAGCACTGCGATCTGTCCAATGCCTGCTTTGCGGAATGCGTATTCCGCCGGGCCAGGCTGTCGCACTGCCGCCTGACCGGTACGGACCTTTCCGCAAGCACCTTTCAGGATGCGGAGATCAGCGCCTGCGAGGGAAGATATCTCAACCTGAATGGATCCAGGCTCCATATGTCGCTCCTGCAGGACTGCATCCTGCAGCAGGCCGGATTCTCCGGCTGCCGGCTTCAGCAGCTTGAGATTCACGGCTGCGATTTCACGGAAGCGGAGTTCATCGATACAAGGCTCGAGGGGCTGGATTTCTCGGACAGCATCTTCTCCGGCATCACTGCATCGCCGGAGAATCTCCGGGGCATCACGCTGAATGCGGAGCAGGCACTCATGTGCGCGGAGATGATGGGGATTCATGTCCGCTGAAGTGTAAAATTTCACATACTTTTCACGAATAACGCATGAGACTTACACATCCGGCCGTTATGATACAGGTGTCAAATGAAAGTTTGATAATTCTTTCCCCCCTATTGAGACGGGCCCTGCGTGCTGGCAGCGCCCTTTTCTTTGCAAAGCGATTACATATGCCTGTTTTTGTATAGAAGAGATTTCTGAACGCTCGGTTACAATGTTGAATGTATCTGAGGAGGCGTTTCAAAGATGAGAGTATTTCAGGCTGTACTCGTTTTCATAGGACTGGCACTGGACAGCTTCGTGCTGATGATGAATCAGGGCGCCAGGCTGCCGAAGCTGAGGATCAGGGATGCAATGCAGTATGCGGGCATCTACGCGGCAACCAGCGTCGGCGCGGTGCTGCTCGGCTATGGGCTGTCCTTCATTCTCAAGAACATGATGGCTGACCGGGCCGAGGTGTTTGTTGCATGTATCGCGATTTTTACGATCGGATGCTATATCATGATCAAGAGCTACCGCCTGCAGGCGGTGGTGGAGCGGATCGACAAGGACTTCTGCCTGAAGAAGTGCTTCCGCCTTGCGGAGGCGACCAGCCTTGATACGCTGTTCCTCGGGGTCTGCTTCTCGTTTCTCGGCATCAGCCTGTTCTGGGCAGTGACGCTTTCCGCGATCGTGACCTTCCTCTCCATTCTCGTGGCAGTCATTATCGGTTATAATATCGGCTCAGGCTATACCAGGGTGGTAGGAATGTCCGGGGGAAGCCTGATGGTTATCTTCAGCCTTTATCTTCTGGCAGTATACGTCGTTCGCATGTAAATGGGGAGAGCAGCGCTATGGGGAGTGAAAACCGGAAAGGAATGATGAAGGCATCGCTCTGCGAGTCTCTGCGCGAGCTGATGCTGAAGCGGGTGTTTGAGAAGATCACCATCAAGCAGATCTGCGATCAGACCGGTGTCATCCGCGCAACCTTCTACAACTACTTCGATGATAAGTACGACTGCCTCAATGCGATTGTCTACCATGATCTCGCCGAGGAGATGATGTCCGATCTCAGCAGCGAGAAGGCGAAGGACGTGATCATCCATGCCCTGAGCGCGGTCGAGGCCAATCGGGAGTTCTACCGGATTGCCTACAACGTGACCGGGCAGAACAGCTTCGAGGACATGATCCGCGCCAATCTCCAGGTGCTGTTCCAGGAATACTTCAAGGTCTACCGGCGCCCGGGCTGCCTGGAGCAGTATCCGGATACGCTGCTTGCAGGATATTACGCGGATGCGATGTCATTCATCATCAAGGTGTTCGTCTTCCAGAAGGACGGCCCGCTGACGACGAGGCAGGCAGCGCAGATGGCCATGGATCTCATGAATCACGGGTTCACGTACTTCATGAACTATGAGTATAAGGACTGAGAGGCCGCAAGGCCTCTTTGATGCAATTGGGCGTATCGCTGCGCAGTTCTTGACGTCTGCGCTATAATGCAAAGTGGACGCGGCCGTGTCCCTTTTTAGACGGTGCCGCAGAGCAGGGCATGATTCATCTGCCCGCATGGAGGAAGATAGATATGACAAAGGTTAACGTAATCTCCGGATTTCTCGGAGCAGGCAAGACAACACTGATTTCCAAGCTTCTGAAGGAGGTATTCGCAGGCCAGCAGGTCGTTCTCGTGGAGAATGAGTTCGGCGAGATCGGCATTGACGGAGGCTTTCTGAAGGATGCCGGCATCGAGATCCGCGAGATCAACAGCGGCTGCATCTGCTGCACGCTGCGGGGAGACTTCCAGGAGGCGCTGCGCAAGGTGATTGACACCTATCATCCGGAGCGCATCGTGATCGAGCCTTCCGGCGTCGGCAAGCTCTCGGATATCCTGAAGATCATCCGCACCGTCGACGGCGTGGAGCTGGACAGCTACAGCACGGTCGTGGACGCGGCCCGCTGCAGGATCTATCATCGCAATTTCAAGGAATTCTTTGACGATCAGATCTCGACAGCTGCCTGCGTCATCCTTTCCCGCACCCAGCAGGTCGATGAGGAGAAGCTGCAGGCGGACGTGCAGATCATCCGCGAGCTCAATCCGTCCGCGAGAATCATCACTACGCCGTGGGATGAGCTGACCGGCGAATCCATCTTCGAGGCCATGACCGGATCCAGCACCGGCTTCCCGAAGGATCTCGGGCCGCTTGAGGACGAGGATGATGATGAGGACGAAGACGGGGACGGGCATGATCACGATCATGAGGATCATGACCACGAGGATCACGATCATGAGGACCATGATCATGAGGATCATGATGAGCACGGCCATGAGCACCATCATCACCACCACCATCACCATCATCATGAGGGTGAGCTGGATGCCGATGATGTCTTTGATTCCATCGGCCTCGAGACGGTCAATCACTACTCTGAGGCAGAGCTGAAGGGCATGCTGGAGAAGCTGCCGGAGAATGTGGTCCGGGCCAAGGGCATCGTTCCGGATGACCAGGGCGGCTGGCTGTTCTTCGACTATGTGCCGGAGGATGCGCAGGTGCGCAAGGGCTCGCCTGCCTATACCGGGCTGATCACCGTCATCGGCGAGCATGTCGATGAGGCGGCGATGAAGGCGCTGTTCGGAGTGAAGTAATGGCTACCCCGATCTATCTTTTCACGGGCTTTCTGGACAGCGGCAAGACGTCGCTGATCATGGATACGCTGAATGATCCCCAGTTCATGGAGAACAAGCCGAGGACGCTGATCCTGTGCCTCGAGCAGGGCGAGACGGAGTATACGGAGCAGTTCCTGAATGATCACAATGCCTTCATCGAGTTCCTGGACTCCAGCCTGCAGCTGACCCCGGACCGCATGAAGGAGCTGGATACGATCTATCATCCGGATCAGATCTTCATCGAGTTCAACGGCAGCGAGAAGGTGCCGGATGAGTTCATGAAGGATCTGCCGGACTTCATGCCGCTGGTGGAGATTCTCTCCACGGTGGATGCGACGACCTTCGAGTCCTATATCCAGAACATGCGCGGCATTCTCTTCGAGCAGCTGCGCTACAGCGATGTCGTCATCGTCAACCGCTGCACGCCGAAGATGTCTGCGACCATGATGCGCGGCAATATCAAGGCCATCAATCCGCGGGCGCAGATCTACTATGAGGGCAGCTTCGGCGAGCCGGTGGAATTCGAGGCCGGCACGCTTCCCTTCGATCTCAAGGCAGATGTCATCGATATCTCGGATGATGACTACGGCCTGTGGTACATGGATGCCATGGATGATCCTGACAAGTATGACGGCAGGGAGATGATCCTGCGCGGCAAGTATGCCGAGAAGATGCCGCCGAAGTACAAGCAGTCATTCGTGCTCGGCCGGAGGGCCATGGTCTGCTGCGAGCAGGATACCTCGCTGTGCGGGATCACGGTGACAGGCGTCCGGATCAAGGAGCTCACCTTCGGGGAATGGGTCAGGGTCCAGGGCAAGATGAAGGTCATGGACGGCCCGCAGGGCCAGAAATACCTGGTCATGTATGCAGACCATATCTGGAAGTACGAGGGGCCCGAGAACGAGTACGTCACCTTCAGCTGATCAGATGCAGGACTAAGATGCGCCTTCCATATCCGGATGCGCATCTTTTCTTCTGAAAATTTCGAATTTCGCTGTGCTCGCTGCCCCGCAGCGCGCTATCGTATTCATGCGGCAGTATACGGAATGGAGGCATTCAAATGACACATGAGGAGTATCAGAGAGCAGCGCAGCACTGGCAGGCAAGGGATGCGGCGGAGGCCCGCATGGACCGTGCGCGCCTGAGCGGCGCGATCGAGGCGTATATCAGGGCAAACAATACATGCGCGCTCGCGACCGGAGCAGGCAGCTTCGTGCGCTGCACGCCGATTGAGTATGCATGGCATGACGGCTGCTTCTGGATGTTCTCCGAGGGCGGCGAGAAGTTCATCGGCCTCGAGCAGAATCCGAATGTCTGCCTGGCAATCTATGACCGCTATGACGGCTTCGGAAATCTGAAGGGCATGCAGGTCATGGGCACGGCCGAGCTGATCGAGCCGTTCTCAGAGAGATATCTTGCCCACGCTGCCTTCAAGCAGATCCCGGAAGCGGCGCTGCGGAAGCTGGCGGAGCCGATGAACCTGATCCGGGTGCAGCCATCGCGGATTGACTTCCTGAATTCTGACTTCAGGAAGGAGGGCTTCGGCTCACGCCAGGAGCTGGTGCTCCAGCCTGAGGAAGGAAAGACCCGATGAAGACGACGCAGGCGGTCTCGATGGCAGTGCTGGCAGCGCTGCTCTACGCGATCAGCACGCCTCTCTCCAAGATCCTGCTGGCCAGCATCGATCCGACCATGCTTGCAGGCCTGCTGTATCTCGGCGCCGGGCTTGGCGTCGGGACGCTCTATCTTGCAAGAAGGCGGGATGAACCCCGAAAGGAGCGGCTGGGCAGATCGGATCTTCCCTATGTGCTGGGCATGATCAGCCTGGATATCCTGGCCCCGATCCTGCTGCTGAAGGGAACACAGGCCACGGCTGCCGCCGAGGTCTCGCTGCTGAGCAACTTCGAGATCGCGGCAACCGCCCTGATCGCGGTCCTGGCTTTTCACGAGAAGCTCTCGTTCCGCATGTGGGCTGCGCTTCTTCTGATCACGCTGTCCAGCATGATCCTGTCGCTGGACGGCAGCGCCTCGCTGCACTTCTCTGCCGGCGCGCTCCTGATCCTGGCAGCTTCCTTCTGCTGGGGCCTCGAGAATAACTGCACCCGCAGGATCTCCGCCCGCAGCACGTATCAGATCGTCACGATCAAGGGCCTCTGCTCCGGCACGTTCTCCTTCCTGCTGGCGCTTGCGCTCGGCGCCAGGCTGCCAGGGCCTTTGGCGGCTCTGCCGGCGCTGCTGCTGGGCTTTGTGTCATACGGCCTGAGCATCTTTGCCTATATCCGGGCGCAGAAGGTCATCGGGGCGGCAAGGACCAGCGCCTTCTATGCACTGGCGCCGTTCCTGGCTGCCTTTCTCTCCTTCCTGCTCCTGAAGGAGCGGCTGTCGGCGCAGTATGCGGCCGGGCTTGCCGTCATGATCATCGGCTCGGCGCTCGCTGCCATGGATACGCTGCAGCAGCAGGGCGAGACGCTCCATACGCATACGGTCTATCATCTGCACGGCGGCCATCTCGAGCGGGAGAGAGTCACGCACACGCATGCGGATGCCTATCCGGGACACATCCTGCTGAGGCATCACATGCATCCGGAGAGCACGGAGGAAAAGAGCATGGAAAAAGGAATGCGGGCATGAGCTCCGCATTCCTTTTCAGTGACAGCTACCTGCGCTTGGCGATCTCCTCTTCGACTTCCTCGGCGCCCTCTGCGTACAGCTTCTCCTCATCCGGGGAGAGCTCCTTCAGCAGTCGGTAGAACTCGCCGGCATGAACGCGCTCCTCATCGGCGATGTCCTTGAGCACGTCTATGGCGAGCTCATTGTCGGTGGACTCAGCCAGCTGCATGTACAGCTGCACTGCCTCATACTCTGCGGCAATCATGAAGCGGATGGAGCGAATCAATTCCTGATCAGTAAGCTTCCTGTCCTGGTGCATCCCGCTGAACGGGTTTCCAAATTCCGGCATCTCAGATACCTCCCTGGCTTCATTATAGCATGCATGCCAGCGGGGCCCTGAATGAGCGCTCAGCTCCGATAGAGCTCCGGATAGATTTTCCGGTCGCGGCTGCGCAGCAGAAGCAGCAGGGCCAGCTCCAGGCCGCCGGCTGCGAATACCGCAATCCAGGCCTGGCGGGAGCCGCTGGCATCATAGAGCCAGCCGATGGCCTTCTGGCTGAAGCCCTGGAAGAGGCTGCAGAAGACAGTGATCACGCTCATGATGCGGCCGCGGTGGGAAGCCGGGATGCGGCGGGTCATCCAGGGCGTGCCGGAGATCGTGTTCATGATCTCGCCGACCGTGAAGACCGCCATGGCTGCGTAGCAGAAGACCGGCAGTCCCTGCAGCAGGCAGAAGATCAGCTCGCCGGACAGGAGCAGGCTCTCGCCGAGGAACAGCCGCGCTGTATCCCGGATGCCGGCTGACTTCCTGGTCAGCAGGGGCGTGAAGAGCACGACGATGATGCAGTTCAGGCTGGTCATCGTGCCGAAGAGCACGGAGCCATGGCTGCCGTAGCGGGCGGCGAGATCCATGGGGATCAGGTAGTTGAACTGGGAATAGACCAGCGAGCCGAGCGCAGTGCAGGCAATGTACAGCATGATTGCCGGGCTTTGCCGCAGCACCTGGAAGGTGCTGGCATCCGGAGCATCCTGCTCATAGCTGTTCCCTTCTCCTTCCGCGCTCTGCTCGCGGTGGATATCCTTCACCTTGAAGAAGATCAGGATCGTGGAGGAGGCAATGGCCAGGCCGCTGATCAGAAAGGCCAGCCAGAGATAGTCCTGGAAGAGCAGGCCGCCGATGGTCGGGGCCAGCACGAGGCCGAGGTTGGAGCCGAGATAGCTCAGGCTGAAGCCGCGCTCGCGGTCGCTGCCGGCGGTCAGATCTGCCATCAGGGCATCATAGGCGGGTCCCTCGATGTTCTGGAACAGGCTGGCGACAAAGAGAAAGCCGAGCGCCGCCGTATTCAGCGGCAGGAAGGCGCAGGCAATATAGGAGGCGATCGATACCAGGTCGCACCAGATGATCAGGTATTTCTTGGAAAAGCGGTCCGCGAGCCTGCCGCCGATCAGGTTCACCGGCAGGCTGACCACGCTGAACAGCAGAAAGACGGATGCGATTGCGGAGGCATCCATATGCATCTTGACGGACAGAATCATCGTCAGCATGGGCCAGATCATGGCTCCCATGTTCGTGACGATGCGGCCGAGAAAGAGAATGTATACTTCCCTGCGCAGGCCGCGGTATTCCCGGAACAGAGGTCTCATGAGCACCAGTATACCACGGCCGGAACTTGGAAAAGAAACTGGATACGCCCGGCCGGGAGTCTGCTATAATGTCTGCAGTGGAAGACCGGCTCAAAAGAGCTGCCGTACCGCAGCAGCGCCGAAGGGGCAAACGCACAGAAACTCTCAGGCAAACGGATTGAACCGGGACATACTCTGTAAAGACGCATTCTGCACCGAAGAAGCAATCTTCCCCAATGGGAGAGAATCTTTCAGGTAAACAGGACAGAGGTGCATGTGGTTTTGCATGCACCTTTTATAATGACAAAAGGAGATCATGATGGCAGAAAAGACACCGCTTTACGAGCTTCACACCAGGCTTGGCGGAAAGATCGTGGACTTCGCCGGCTGGCTGCTTCCGGTTCAGTACTCGGGCATCCTGGAGGAGCATCGCGCAGTGCGCGAGCGGGCAGGGCTCTTCGATGTCAGTCACATGGGAGAGTTCACCCTGCAGGGAGAGGATGTCATCGGCGCCGTCAATGCGCTGGTCTGCAATGACATCTCGAAGATCGCTCCCGGGAAGGTCCGCTACTCGCCGCTGCTGAATGAGAACGGCGGCATCGTTGACGATCTGCTGATCTATGACATCAGCGATACGGAGATCCTGCTGGTGGTCAATGCGGCCAACCGGGCAAAGGACTTCGCCTGGATCCGCGATCATCTGCGGGCAGGCATCGAGCTGAAGGACATCAGCGACACGATCGCCCAGATCGCCATCCAGGGACCGAAAGCCCTGGAGATCCTGTCCCGCTGCTGCGATCCGTCGCAGCTGCCGCAGAAGTACTACACCTTCACGAGAGAGATGGAAGTAGACGGCGTGAAGGGCCTGGTCTCGAGAACCGGATATACCGGCGAGGACGGCTTCGAGCTCTATGTGCCGGCCGCAGAGGGAACCAGGATCTATGAGGCGCTGCTGGCGGCGGGAAAGCCGGAAGGCATCCTGCCGTGCGGCCTCGGCTGCCGCGATACGCTGCGCATGGAGGCGTCCATGCCGCTGTACGGGCATGAGATGACGGATGAGACAGCGCCGCAGGATACGGGGCTGGATCGCTACGTGAAGATGAACAAGCCTGACTTCGTCGGGAAGCAGGCGCTGCTGTCGCGGACCTTCACGACGACGAGAGTCGGCCTGAAGATCACGGACCGCGGCATCGCAAGAGAGCACTGCGACGTCTACCGGGGCAGCGAGAAGGTCGGCGTCACCACGAGCGGCACATTCCTGCCGACGCTGAACGGCGCCTATGCCATGGCCATTGTCGACCGCAGCGCCGCCGAGCCGGGCACCAGCCTGCTGGTGGATGTCAGAGGAAGAAAGCTGGCGGCGGAAGTCGTTCCGCTGCCGCTCTATCATCGCGCATAATACAAGGAGGATAAGACGATGAAGATTGAAGAAGGACTGCTTTATACAAAGACGCATGAATGGGTGAAGTTTCTGGATGAGAAGACAGCGCTGATCGGCCTGACGGATTATGCACAGCAGGCACTGGGCGATATCGTCTTCGTCTCCGTCAATGAGGGTGCCTGCACCAGGGGCGAGGTGCTCGGGGATGTGGAGTCCGTCAAGGCGGTAAGCGACATCTACTCGCCGGTTACCGGCACGGTGGCTGAAGTCAATCAGGCACCGCAGGATGATCCTGCCTCCGTGAACAATGATCCCTACGGGACCTGGCTCTGCAAGGTCACGGATATCACCGATAAGGAAGAGCTGCTGGATGCGGCTGCCTATGAGCCGCTGACCAGGGAGACCGAATGAACTACGTCGTAAACACCGCCGAAGAGCAGCAGGCAATGCTGAAGGCGCTCGGCCTGGAGCACATCGAGGATCTCTATGCAGGCCTCCCGGAAGGGGCAAGGCTGAAGAGAGAGCTTGATCTGCCGGAGGGCATGAGCGAGTTCGAGGCATATGCATGCATGCAGAAGGCGGCAGCCGCCAATACGGTCTTTCATACCATCTTCCGCGGCGCCGGCGCCTATCGTCACCTGATTCCCTCCGCGGTCCGTCATCTGACTTCCATCAGCGGCTATGTCACAGCCTATACGCCGTACCAGGCGGAGCTCTCGCAGGGCATCCTGCAGGGCATGTTCGAGTACCAGACCATGATCTGCGAGCTGACCGGCATGGATGTCGCCAATGCGTCCGTCTATGACGGCGCGGAGGCAGCCGCCGAGGCAATGATCATGTGCCTGGATGGAAAGCGCACGAAGGTGCTGGTATCCGCCGCCGTCAATCCGGAAGTGCTGGCAGTCATGCGTACCTATGCCCATGCCAAGGATGCCGGGATCGTGATGATCCCGGAGCGGGACGGGCATACGGATGTCGAGGCACTGAAGAGCATGATCACGCCGGAAACTGCCTGTGTCTATACCGAGCAGCCGAACTATCACGGCCTGATCGAGGACGTCAGCGTCCTCGCTGAGGCTGCGCACGCCGGCGGCACGAAGCTGGTCACCGGAGTCAACCCGACAGCCATGGCGCTTCTGAAGACGCCGGGCGAGTGCGGCAGCGATATCGCGGTCGGCGAGGGCCAGAGCCTTGGCCTTGACCTTGCCTATGGCGGTCCTTACTGCGGCTTCATGGCGACCCGCACCGCGCTGATGCGCAAGCTGCCGGGCCGCATCGTGGGCCAGACGGCAGACCGCAAAGGCAATCGATGCTTTGTGCTCACCCTGCAGGCCCGCGAGCAGCATATCCGCAGGGAGAAGGCCTCCTCGAGCATCTGCTCGAACCAGGCGCTCTGCGCATTCCGCAATACCGTCTATCTTGCCGCGCTTGGCCGCGAGGGATTCCGCGAGATGGCGCAGCAGTGCGTGACGCTGTCGCATGCGGCAGCCGAGCGGATCGCCGCGCTGCCGGGATACCGGCTGAGCTATCCGGGCGAGTTCTTCCTGGAGTTTGCCGTGGATACGCCGGTGCCGGCTGCCCGCATCAATGAGGCGCTGGCTGCTCAGGGAATCCTCGGCGGCCTTGAGATCGGGGATCATCAGCTGCTGATCGCCGTGACGGAGGCAAATACGATTGCAGAGATCGACCGCATGGTCGAGATCATGAAGGAGGTGCAGGCATGAAGCTCATTTTTGAGGAAAGCAGGGCCGGCCATCGCGGCGTGTATTTCCCGAAGGCAGGCCTGCCTGCATACCAGCTGCCGCAGGAGATGCTGAGAAGCGTCCCGGCTGAGCTGCCGGAAGTATCGGAAGTCGAGCTGGTGCGCCACTATACGAATCTCTCGAAGCGCACCTTCGGCGTGGACAGCGGGTTCTATCCGCTGGGCTCCTGCACGATGAAGTACAATCCGAAGGTGGATGAGGATGCGGCGGCGCTGAGCGGGTTCACGGAGATTCATCCGCTGCAGCCGGAGTCCTCGGCACAGGGATGCCTGCAGGTCATGTATGAGCTGAAGGAGAGCCTCAAGGAGATCACCGGCATGGATGAGCTCGGCCTGCAGCAGTCGGCCGGCGCCCATGGCGAGTTCACCGGCATGTGCCTGATCAAGGCATATCATGAGCACAGAGGCGATGCGAAGCGGAAGAAGATCATCGTTCCGGACAGCGCCCACGGCACCAATCCGGCCAGCGCGCATATGTGCGGCTTTGATGTCGTGTCCATCCCGAGCAGGGACGGACTGGTGGATCTCGATGCGCTGGATGCGGCGCTCGATGACTCGACAGCCGGGCTGATGCTCACCAATCCGAATACGCTGGGCCTCTATGACAGCGGCATCCTGGAGATTACCCGCCGGGTCCATGAGGCCGGCGGCCTCTGCTACTACGACGGCGCGAATCTGAACGCCATCATGGGCGTATCCCGCCCGGGCGACATGGGATTCGATGTCGTCCACCTGAATCTGCACAAGACCTTCGCGACGCCGCACGGAGGCGGCGGCCCGGGTGCCGGCGCGGTCGGATGCAAGTCCTTCCTCGCGGACTATCTGCCGTCCCCGATCGTGACGGAGAAGGACGGCGTCTATCATCTGATGACGCCGGCGCAGTCCATCGGCAAGATCCGCACGTTCCATGGAAACTTCCTGGTCATGGTGCGGGCCCTGACCTATCTGAAGATGCTGGGCAGGGAGGGCGTAAGGCAGACCTCCATGAACGCGGTGCTCAATGCGAACTACCTGATGCACCAGCTGAAGGATGTCTACACGCCTGCATATGACACAGTATGCATGCATGAGTTTGTGCTGAGCCTCGAGAAGATGAAGGAAGAGCACGGCGTGCCGGCCATGGATATCGCCAAGCGCATGATCGACTATGAGATGCATCCGCCGACCATGTACTTCCCGCTGATCGTCCATGAGGCCCTCATGTTCGAGCCGACCGAGACGGAGTCCAGGGAGACCCTGGATCATGCCTCCGAGGTCATGCACACAATCTATCAGGAGGCAGTATCGCACAGTCTCGATCTCTCAGAGGCGCCGTTCAGCACCGAGATCAGCCGGCCGGACGAGGTGACAGCAGCCCGGCATCCGATCCTGAAGTATGAGCATCACTGAGCTGAGCCTTGTCCTCAGCAGCTCATTCAATCCCTATGAGAATCTGGCCAGGGAGGAGGCGCTTCTGCATGCATGCAGAAGCGGGCAGATGTTCCTCTATCTCTGGCAGAACCAGAATACCGTGGTGATCGGCAGGAATCAGAGCGCGCTGAGGGAATGCAGAATCCAGCAGCTGGAAGCAGACGGAGGGCATCTTGCCCGCCGTCTTTCCGGCGGCGGCGCGGTGTTTCATGATCTCGGAAACCTGAACTTCACCTTTGTCTCCATGCGGGAGGACCTTGATCTGCCGCGCCAGACATCTATCATCCAGGATGCGCTCGCATCCTTCGGCATTGCCTCGGAATTCAGCGGCAGGAATGACCTGCTGATTCAGGGAAGGAAATTCAGCGGCAGCGCCTATTACTACAGCAGCACCTCCTGCTATCACCACGGGACGCTGATGGTGGACGTGGATCTCGCCAGGGCCGTGCGCTACCTGAATGTCAGCGCCGCGAAGCTGAAGGCCAACGGCGTGTCCTCCGTCAGGTCGAGGATCATCAACCTGAAGGAGGCAAATCCGGACCTGACCGTGGAGCGCCTGCGCCGGGAGCTGATCAGGTCATGGGAGAGATCCTACGGCCTTGCCTCCGTGACTGTCGAGGTGCCGGCAGAGCCCGGCTTCTACGCGAGCCGCGAGTGGCTCTACCGGAAGGAAGCAGAGAGCAGCTATGAGCAGTCCGCGAAGTTCCCGTTCGGGGAAGTGACTATCCGCTTCTCGCTGCAGTCCGGAAGGATTGCGCGCGCAGCGGTGTTCACGGACGCGATGACGGATGATTTCTGCGAGCCGCTGCAGCAGATACTGGACGGCTCGCTGCCGTCCGAATGCAGTGCAGAGATCCGCGCAGCCGGCATCCCCCATGGGGATGAGCTGGCGCGGATGATGGAGGAGATCCAATGAGCTATGACTTCATGATCATCGGGGCCGGCCCGGCCGGCTATACCGCCGCGATCCGGGCAGCGCATCTCGGGAAGAAGGTGCTTCTGGCCGAGGAGGGCGATGTCGGCGGGACCTGCCTGAATGTCGGGTGCATACCCACCAAGGCATTGATTCACGCCTCGCAGCTGCTTCAGGAAGCGAGAGGCGCCGACCGCTTCGGCGTGCATCTTGAGAGCAGCTATGATCCGGCCGGGATGGATGCCTACCGCGGCGAGACCGTCACGCGGCTGAGAGGCGGAGTTGAGTCTCTGCTGAAGGCCAACGGCGTGACGCTGGTCCGCGGCCATGCACGCATCCTGAGGCCGCATGCGATTCAGGCGGGAGATGCGGAATACGAGGGCAGCGTGATTCTGGCCGCGACCGGCTCAAAGCCGGCCATCCCGCCGATTCCGGGCATTGCGGATGCCGGCGTGCTGACCAGCACGGATCTTCTGGATCTGCCGGCCCATCCGCTGGAGCATCTGTGCATTATCGGCGGCGGCGTCATCGGCTGCGAGTTCGCGAACCTGTTCCTGAATCTCGGGAAGAAGGTCACGATCATCGAGGCAAAGGAGCGCATCCTGCCGGAGATGGATGCGGAGATCAGCCAGAACCTGAGCATGCTGCTGAAGCGCAGAGGCGCAGTGATCCTGACCGGCAGCGGCGTGACGCAGCTTGCGAGGCATCAGGTCTTCGTTGGCGGGAAGCAGATTGACTGCGATGAGATCCTCATGGCAGTAGGCCGCCGCAGCCGCACGGACGGTCTCTTTGAGGAAGGACTGCTGGAAATGGATCACGGATCCATCAGGGTAGATTCTTCCTTCCGCACCAGCGCTGAGGATATCTATGCCTGCGGCGATTGCGTGCATGGCATCCAGCTGGCGCATTACGCGGCAGCCTGCGCGGAGTGGATTGTCGAGAATATCGTGACCGGAAAGCCGCAGGTGCATCTCGATGCGGTGCCGGCCTGCGTCTATCTGAATGATGAGATTGCCTGTGTCGGCATGAGCGAGCAGCAGGCAAGGGATGCCGGCATCGCATATCATGTCGGCAGGTACTCCATGCTGGGCAACAGCCGCAGCGTGATCGAGAAGGCGGACCGCGGCTTCATCAAGGTGCTCAGCGATGAGCACGAGACCGTGATCGGCGCCGCCATGATGTGCCATCGCGCATCCGACATGATCCCGCTGTTCACGGAGGCAGTGGCCTGCCGCCGCAGCCTCAGGGATCTCTCCGGCCTGATCTATCCGCATCCGGGCTTCGCGGAGGGAATCCATGAGGCGCTTGAGGATACCTGGAAGGACGCCACCCACGTGATCTACCGGAAGATCTAGCTGCACGCATGCATGCTTCATTTCCCGGAAATATCAAGACAGCAGAAAGGCGCGCGCCTGAGCTCATCAGGACACGCGCCTTTCTCATGGCACGAAGAATCATTCTGCCCTGCCGGGATCCTTCCCGGCAAAGGACTCATAGAAGTCTTTCCCGATATAGCAGCCGGCAGACTGATGCTCTCTGACCGTGAAGTTGATCGCGCAGTCGAACTGTCCGATCATCCCGCCGACAGTCCCGACCATGCCTTCCCAGCCCTCGCCCATGCCTTCTTTCAGCCGCTTCCAGTCGGTGAACATGCGGACAGCCGGGCGGCCGTACTTGCCGTCCAGGGTAGCCAGGGACAGGGTGACGCCTTCCTGAAGCACAGTCTTTCCATCCTTGTCTGCCGGCGGAATCACGCCCTCATGCTTCATGGGCACCAGCAGCCTTGCCTTCAGGAGCTCCCGCTGCAGGAAGCTGACATACAGCTGGTAGATCGTCTTCCCGTCCTCTGTGTCAGGGCTGCCCAGCTGCGCCATCATCAGCAGCCACCGCTCGAGATCCGGATTCATGACCGGCCGGCTGATCTCGGGAACATTGCTGAAGTCCGGCTCCGGCACGAGCATCTTTGCAGGCAGATAGACAGAATCATAGTTCACGGTGACGCCGGCCGCACCATCCAGGCAGAAGGAGGTGCCGAGCAGATTCTCGATGTTCTTCCCGCTGATCTCGCGGATCTCGAAGCGATCCGGCGGGAACTTGCCGGCGAGCACGGAATGATAGGGCTCTGTCAGCAGCGTGACCGCAGGATGCGTAAAGTGATATTCCTTCTCATCGGAATAGACTCTCGAGAAGAGATTCGGCTCGCCGGTTGCCCTGCTGAAGACGCAGTAGATGCGCGCGGATGCCATCACTCTCTCGCTCAGCAGATGCGCTGCGCGCTCTGCCCGCACATGCTGCAGCGGATCATCTGACTGCTTCTCTCTGCAGAGCAGCAGAAGCTCCTGGCAGTCCGTGGCGCTGAGCGATTCCTCTCTCTCCGGCTTGAAGAAGCTGTCCGCATCGGCTTCATATACTTCCGTCAGCGCGCTGACATAGGCTTCATGAAGCTGCTTCACCGTGATCTCTTCGGTATAGAGCATCGTGCCCATCTTCACGCTCATGCCGGGCTCGCTCCTGATGCAGAGGCTGACATGGCAGTCTGAGGCAATGGAGGCCTGCTGGTGCGGACCGGTCTCGATTCCGATCACGGCTGACCGCACCGGGACGGCTCCTTCATCGCTGAAGTTACAGACATAGACAGCATCGCCCCTGCGCACTGTGCCGGCGATCCTGCCGACCACGACCGGATCCGCGGAATCCTTCAGGCGGAACAGATCCTGCACGCCCATCGTGAATCCGCGCGGCAGCTGTGTTCCATCTTCCTGGCCTTCCCCGTGATGAAAGAGATTCAGCAGTCCCATGAGCAGCTCCTCCTGAGCGGATGCTGCGAGCATCCCTCTGACGCTACTATACTGCAGGATCCCTGCAAAAGGGATACCTGCGCAAAAGCGGCAGCGCTCTGAAAAGGACTGCCCGCATGGGCAGCCCCGGAATCAGATCAATCAGTAGCCGCCGTCCTGCAGGAAGCGCAGCACCTCATCGCTGGTAAGGAGGCGTCCGCTCGCAACCAGCGCATCATCGATGATCAGCGCCGGCGTCTTCGTGATGCCGCAGGCCCTGAAGTCGCTCGCCTCGGTCAGATGCTCGACTGCGGCATCCAGATCCATGGCGCGCAGCGCGGTCATGGCAGCCTGCTCCATTTTCCTGCAGGTGCTCTCATCCTGATCCAGGATCTTCACGCGCACCGGCTCGAAGTCTCCGAAGCAGAAGCCTCCGCAGCAGCATCCTCCCTCATCCTGAGAGGACCTGCAGCTGCAGGTGCCGTCAGTATTCAATGCAGACCCGCAGTCCGGACAGACATTCGCGGTTTTCAGTTTTCTCGGTGACATCAGCTCATACCTCCGGAGCACAATGCAGAATGCAGAAGGATGCATCCGCTCTTCAAGGTGAGGATAGCAGAAATGCGCATGCAATGCCATGAAAACGCCCAGCCCTGCGATCATGGCTGAGCGTGGGCAAACTGCTTTGCGAAACGGGCGAGTATGCTACAATGACCTCGGAGCAGAAAGGAGCGTATGGGACATGTCAGTCCCGTACCGTACCAGACATGGAGATCAAGACCATTACCAGGGAGAACTTCAGCACCGAGGTAGAGCAGGCAGCCGGACCGGTTGTCGTCGAGCTCTGGGCACCGTGGTGCACTTACTGCCGGCGCCTTTCCCCGGCCCTGGATCGCATTGCAGAGAAATACGGAGATGCGCTGACGATCGGCAAGATCAATATCGATGAGCAGGAGGAGCTGGCCGACAGGCTGGAGGCGGAAGTCATTCCGATGCTGCTGCTGTATCGCGGCGGAACGCATGGCGAGAAGCTCGTGGCACCGCAGAGCCAGAGCGCCGTGGAAGACTGGATCGAGTCTCAGCAGGGCTGAGAAGGGAGCGCATGATATGACAGAGATCTATGACACAATCATCATCGGCGGCGGGCCGGCAGGCTATACCGCCGGGCTGTACGCAGCCCGGGCAGGCCTGACTGCCATGGTAGTGGAGATGCTTTCGCCGGGCGGACAGATGGCCACGACGATGGAGATCGATAATTATCCCGGCGTCGGTCCCGGCGCTGACGGCTTTGCCCTCGGCGAGAAGATGCAGCACGAGGCAGAGGCCTTCGGCGTGGAGAGCCACTTTGCCGAGGTGACGGATGTCGATCTCGTCTCCTCGCCGAAGAAGGTCATCACGAATGACGGCACCTTCCTTGCCCGCACGCTGATTCTGGCAACCGGTGCCTCTCCGCGCAAGCTCGGCCTGCCGGAAGAGGAGTCACTGGCCGGCAGGGGCGTCGCCTACTGCGCGACCTGCGACGGCCGCTTCTACCGCGGCAAGAACGTGGCAGTGCTCGGCGGCGGCAATTCGGCCGCAGCGGATGCGCTGTATCTCTCCAAGCTCTGCGCGAAGGTATATCTGGTGCACCGCCGCGATAAGCTGCGTGCGGATCCCTACTACATGAAGCCGCTGTCAGCAGCGAAGAACATCGAGTATGTCTGGGATCAGCAGATTGACGGCTTCGTTCATGAGGAGAAGCTGACCGGCATCGCATTGACCAACAAGAAGACCGGCGAGAAGCAGGTGCTGCCGGTGGAAGGCGCCTTCGTTGCCATCGGCCGCTCTCCCAATACCGCGCTCTTCCAGGGCAAGCTGGATCTCGATCCGACCGGATATGTCATTGCCGGCGAGACCACGGAGACATCCGTGCCGGGAGTGTTTGCGGCAGGGGATCTTCGCACCAAGCCGCTGCGGCAGATTGTCACTGCGACTGCAGACGGCGCGGTTGCGGCAACCAAGGCAGCAGAGTGGATCATGGCAAATCCGGATCAGGCATAGATAATCGCTTATCATGAGGGGATGGCGCTGCTGTCTCCTTTCATTTTGCATCGGCTTGCAAAGACAGAGGATCTCTCCTAGTATTTTCAGTAGGAGGTACCAGCCATGAGAATCGGATGCGTCAGAGAGATCAAGAACAATGAATTTCGCGTCGGCATGACCCCGGATAATGCGAGAAGCTATGTCGCGGCCGGGCATGATGTATTCATCGAGCATGGGGCAGGGCTTGGATCCGGATTCACGGATGCGGAGTACAGGGAGGCAGGGGCAGTGCTGTGCGATGCCGAGACTGCCTGGAATACCGCGGAGATGATGGTCAAGGTCAAGGAGCCGCTGCCGGAGGAGTATCCGCTGTTTCATGAGGGCCTGATTCTGTATACCTATCTGCATCTTGCGGCCAGCCGCGGGCAGACCGAGGCGCTGCTGCAGGGCAAGGTCAAGGGCGTTGCCTATGAGACACTGATGGAGAAGGATGGGCATCTGCCGCTGCTGGCGCCGATGAGCCAGATCGCCGGCCGCCTGAGCATCCAGGAAGGCGCGAAGTATCTCGAGAAGCGCTATGGCGGCGAGGGCATCCTGCTGGCTGGCGTGCCGGGCACGCCGAAGGCGAATGTCGTGATTCTCGGCGGCGGCACGGTCGGCGCCAATGCCTGCAAGATCGCGGTCGGCATGGGCGCGCACGTCACGATCCTCGACGTGAACCTGAAGCGCCTGGAGTATCTGGACAGCCTGTTCGGGTCTGTCATCCAGACGCTGGCTTCCAGCGAGTCCAATATCGAGCGGGCAGTGAAGGAAGCGGATCTTGTCATCGGCTGCGTGCTGATCCCGGGCAGGACTGCTCCGAAGGTATTCAAGAGAAAGTACCTGAAGGAGATGAAGCCGGGCGCTGTCTTCGTCGATGTTGCGGTAGATCAGGGCGGATGCGGAGAGACAACCAGGGAGACCACGCATGATGACCCGATCTTCATTGAGGAGAACATCGTTCACTACTGCGTCGGCAACATGCCGGGCGCGGTGCCCCGCACCTCGACGATTGCCCTGACCAATGCCACGATCCGGTATGGGCTTGAGATCGCGGAGAAGGGGCTGGAGGAAGCCTGCTGGGCGGATGAGGCAATCTATTCCGCCATCAATACCTATGACGGCAGGGTGACCTGCAGGAATGTTGCCGAGAGCCTGGAGGGCATCGGCTGGACGGATATTCACACGCTGTTCTGATTCTGTTACGCCAGGCTGAGATCTCAGTCTGGCTTTATTCTGCGCTTTTGGCTACTATGTAGAGGTGATTCAGGAGGTTCTATGAAGGAAAGAGCTTTGATCTTTGACGTGGATGGCACGCTCTGCGACAGCACGGATACCATGGCAATTGCCTGGAATGAGGTGCTGGACAGGCTGCCGTACAGGCATGCGGAGATGACCAGGGAGTTCATCGCGGCAAATATGGGCAGGACGATGGATGAGTGGGCGCTTGCCACCCTGCCGGAAGTGCCGCTTGAGACAGGGCGGCAGGTCATTGCCGACTGCAGCGAGGCGGAGTACAGAAAGATCTTGGAGATCGGAACGCAGGTCTATCCAGGCGTCCGGGAGACATTTGAGCAGCTCCATGCCGGCGGATACCGGCTGTATATTCTCTCCAACTGCGGCCTTGGCTATATCGAGGCAGTCAGCGCAGCTGCCGGCATCACGGGCGTTATCGATGGCACGCTGTGCTTCGGGGATACGGGCCTGGACAAGCCGGAGAACCTGAAGCTGCTGAAGGAGCGGGAGCATCTCGTCTCTGCCGTCTATGTCGGCGATACCCAGCGGGACTGGGACTGCTGCCGCAGGGCGGGAGTGCCGTTCCTCTTTGCGGCCTATGGCTTCGGAGAGGCAGAGGGCGCGCCGTATCTGATTCATTCCATGGCGGAGCTGCCAGGAGAAGCGGACCGGATGTTCAGGGATCTTGAGGAGGGACGCCTGTGAGCCTGCTGGAAGAGGTTGAGGCCTATCAGCCGTACAATGAGCAGGAAGCGCGGGATCAGGAGCTGATCCTGCATGCCCTGAGGGAAGAGCCGGATGTCTTTACCCGCAGGAATGCGCTTGCGCACATGACCGCCTCCGGCTGGGTCGTCAATCCGGCCCGTGACCGCGTGCTGCTTGCCTATCACAATATCTATCACTCCTGGAGCTGGCTCGGCGGCCACGCCGACGGCGAGACGGATCTTCTGGAGACAGCGCTGCGCGAAGTCAGGGAGGAGAGCAGCCTGCAGGAGGTAAGCCCGGTCAGCAGGAGGATCTTCTCGCTGGAAGTGCTGACCGTGGACGGCCATATCAAGCACGGCGCCTATGTGTCCTCGCATCTGCACCTGAATGTCACCTATCTGCTGCAGGCAGACGATCAGGCGCCGATTCAGAAGAAGGCGGACGAGAACAGCGCCGTTGCCTGGTTCCCGCTGGATGATGCCCTGAAGGCATCGACAGAGCCCTGGTTCGTGGAGCATGTCTATGCCAAGCTCAACGAGAAGCTGCGGACAGGGCAGTATCAGAGATAGCAATGAAGGCCATGGAGCGATCCATGGCCTTCTTCAGTGATGCATGCATGATCAGCGGTCGGCGGTATCCGGAACCGTATAGGGAATGTCCGGCATCGGCTGCCCGGGCTGCGGAGACGGGGCAGGCACTGGCGCTGCGGGCGGGGTCGGAAGCGGAGACGGCTCCGGGGTCGAGCCTGGCGTCTCAGGCGCATCCTCAACCTCGATGCGCTCTGCGAGGTCCCCTTCATCGCAATGCGAGGCTATGACAGCGCCCTCGCTGAGAATCGAGATGCAGGCCTCATAGCGGTGGCCCGGCTTCAGATGCAGGAGCCCGGAGCCCATGCGCAGCTGCATCGTCACGGCCGTGCCGGCACTGGCATCCCAGTCAAGCTCAGCAGTCTCGTAATCCGCGAACTGGAGGGAATCCTGCGGGCTTGTGAGATCCTGAAGCCCGCTGCGGACGGTGTACGGCAGCGAGGGATCGATTCCCTCAGCCCGGATGACATCCATGACGGAGATGCCGTCTGCCTCCTCTGCGCTCAGGCGCACCGGCTCCTGCGGCGTGCCTGCCTGCATGTCAGCATGAATGGAGGTCGTGATTGCCGGCGCGCTGCCTCCTGAGATGATGATTGTCTGCAGTGGATCATTCGGGTCCTCGTGCGCGGCATCGAATTCCGGATCGCGCGCATAGGTGCCCTCCGCATTCAGGCGATACATGGCTGCGCGCTCATAGACGGCATAGGTTCCTGCCGGCAGCGCATCCGCGCTGAGCTCCATCGTCCATGTCCCGGCGCCGGAAGCGGCGCTCAGGCGCACCGGATCGCCGGACAGCACAGGCGTGACGCCGCTGCTGTCAGCGCGGTTCAGCGTCATGGTTACCATATAATAGCCTTCCGAGTCAGGCGCCAGCTCGCGGTAGGAGATGGCATCGCGGATCAGGATTCCCGCGGCCGCCTCATCGGCGCGCAGCGCGGCGGGCGATCCGGCGGAGGCAGAGGCAAGCAGGGAGCGGTCGGATCTGCGGAGGATGGAGACGCAGGTATCAAAGGCGGCATCGGATTCTGTGATGGCAGAGACAGGCAGGATGGCGGTGCAGAAGACTGCCGGCAAAATCAGGCCCAGCAGGGCAGAGGCCGGCTTAAAGCGATTCATGTTATAGTTCTCCTCTCATGAATGTGTTGCGGATTGATTCTCTTTCTGGCCTGCATGCATTCATGCGTCAATCTGCCTGCAGGATGATGGAGAATGTATATACACAGCCCTGATTGTAGGGGTTTCCTCCGGAAAGCACAAACCGCGGAAAATGCCCCCGGAAGGGAAAATGCGGATTCCCGGCTGCGCGAAATGCATGCAAATCGCTGTGAATTGCGCCGGAATGAATTCATATCCGGTGCGGAAAGCGGCGCTGCATCCCCATAATCAGCGAAAATCGGCACCGATCCCTGCGGATGCGGCATCGAGGCCGGACGTCCGGTGCGCCGGACGTCGATGATGGCGTACAATGACGGTATCAGGCGCAGGTCGCTCCATGCCGGGAGCGGGAAGGGAAGGCAGGATGGAAGAGCTGTATCTCAGCGGGGCGGTGCTTGCGGATCCGCCGGAGGCGGATTCCTGGCTTGCCGGAGTTCCGGCCGTGAAATACCTGCTGGCGCATGGATCGCTGTCCTTTCATCGCAGGGTAACCTTCCTGGTCGGCGAGAACGGCGTCGGCAAGTCCACCCTTCTGGAGGCAGTCGCGGTCGCCGCCGGCTTTCCTGCCGAGGGCGGCTCCCGGAACTTCAGCGGCACCGGGCGCCCGGATGGCTCGGATCTGGCCGGCCGGCTGCGGCTGGTGAGAAGGGGCTATCCGGAGGACGGCTTCTTCCTGCGGGCAGAGAGCTTCTACGATGCGGCCGGCTATATTGACGATCATGATGAGGATCATCTGCTGAGAAACAGCTACGGCGGCAGATCGCTGCTGGAGCAGTCGCACGGCGAGAGCTTCCTGAGCCTCGTGCAGAACCGCTTCCGCGGGCATGGGCTCTATCTGCTGGATGAGCCGGAGGCAGCGCTGTCGCCGCTGCGCCAGCTCACCCTGATGGCAGAGATCAGCCGCCTGGCAGCTACCTCGCAGCTTATCATCGCGACGCACTCGCCGATGCTTATCGCGCTTCCCGGCGCCTGCGTCTATGAGATGAGCGGAGCGGAGATCCAGGAGCGCAGCTACCGCGACACAGCGCACTATCAGCTGGCCAGGGCGTTCCTGGACAGCCCGGAGCGCATTCTCCGCCAGCTGCTGGATGAGGATCAGGAGAAGTGAGCGCGGAGAAGGCGATGCGGCCGTCTGCCGCGGATGAAAGGCGCATTGCCGGGGAGGGTGACTGATGAAGAGAGAACTTGGAATCGGAAGGTGCGGGCTTGCCTGCTGCCTCTGCTCCGAGAATGATGCCTGCACGGGATGCAGCACCGGCAGCTGCCCGGACAGGGACCGCTGCGAGAATCGCAGGTGCTCCATCGAGAAGGGAATCGGGCACTGCTATGAATGCGGCACGATCTGCAGAAAGGGGCATCTTGCGCAGATCAGGCCCTATGCGTTCACGCTGTCTGCGGAAAGATACGGCGAGCAGATCCTGCTGGACTGCCTGGAGAGAAATGAGCGGAGCGGCATACGGTATCACCGGGATGGGCTTCATGGCGACTATGACGGCTCTGATGATCCGGAGCAGCTGATCGCATTCATTCCTGCCGGCCGGCGCTGAGCCAGGGCGCTTCTGATCTGAAGCGCCTTTTTGCATGCGCAAAAAGAGGGCCCGTCAGACAGGCAATGCCCGGCTGCGGACCCTCAGGGGAGGAGACTATTCTGCGGAGCCCTTCTTCTCGTGCTTCTGGAACCAGTACGGGTGAAGGAAGAGAATGTACAGATAATTGAGGAAGCCGCCGATCAGCTTGGCAGCGCCTGCCGGCATGCAGAGCTTGAGCAGCGGAGAGGAGAGATAGAAGAAGACGAGAACGATGAGCGCGCCGGTAAGGAACCGGACGATCCTGGCTTCCATGGAGATGCCGTCCGTGGAGAAGTTCACGTACTTCTGCTCGAGATAGAAGCCGACGCCGAAGCCGAGCAGATTCCCGCCGACGCCGAGGCCATCCAGGGCCAGCTTCTTCGGATCTACCAGCAGCTCGCCGTTGACGTAGTCCATCGGATAGGACTTGAGGTTGGCATACAGCGCCATGACAGCTGCCAGGATGATGGCGCCCCACAGCATCCACCTGAGGCGGGAGCGGTCTGCATCGATCCAGGCCAGCAGCTTCTGCGATGCCCACAGCCAGAAGGATGCGACCATGAGAGCGACCAGCACATCCTGCGGCGTATGCACGCCGAGGTAATTGCGGGAGAAGCCGATCAGCAGGATGATGAGAACCGCAAGCCTGCGGATGATCCTGTTGTTCTTCCAGGTAATGCCGATGCCTCCCCAGAGCGAGGTGCCGACGGTCGTATGGCCGCTCGGGAAGGAGTATCCGGTTGCCGTTGCCCTGGCCTGCTCCACCGGGTGGATATCCGCGCTGCGGACCCATGGCCGGTAGGCGCATACCGTGACCTTGATGAAGTTGGAGGTATAGTCGGCGAGATTGATGGTCGTGAAGATATAGCGGCCGGTGCTCTTCGAGACGGACCAGTAGAGGAAGCAGGCAATCAGTACCGGAAGGACGCTCCAGCCAAGATCCGTGATAAACAGAAAGAAGCCGTTGAAGATGCCGCCGGTGATCTCCCGGAGGTGCTGAAGAAAAAGCAGATATTGAATGTCAATCATGATTTCCTCCCCATGCTGAGAAGATGGCTGCTGTCAGATTACCATGACTGTGTCAACAGATGTCCAGCAGGCGCAAACCCGCATGAATAAAAGGTTTCATGATATTCAACGAGGCATTGCGAAACCGGTGCAACCCTGCAATAATGAATGTAAAGGAATATTTATTTTGACTTGCGCATTTTGCGTTCAGATGCGTCTGCCAGGGGATAAGGCAGATGCGGATATGGGAATCATAGAACAGGGGACAAAAGGATATGTCATCAGTGAAGTTCAGATGGAAGCAGGCGGCCATGGCACTGGCGCTTGCAGCGGGGATCTGCCTGCCCTCCTACGGGTGTGCGGGCAGCGGCAGCGGCACGCTGCGTGTCGGGGTCCGCTCCGATATCCAGTACTGGGGCTACTATGACGAGAACCGCGGTGAGTACTACGGCCTGGAGATTGATCTTGCCAGGGATCTTGCGAAGAAGCTCGGCTATGCCGACGTGGCCTTTACCACGGTGGATCCGACCAATCGCGAGGAGAAGCTCGAGAATAATGAGGTGGACTGCATCGTGGCCTGCTACAGCGTGACGGATGAGCGCAGCAGGGTGGTCGACTTTTCGCCTGTCTATTTCCAGGATCATGTCAAGGTGCTGACGATGAAGTCCACGCTGTTCACGAAGGTGAGCGATATCGTCGGCATGAATATCGCCTACGTGACCGGAACCAACGCCAGGGATAAGCTGGTTGCGAAGATGGAGGCGGACGGCCTGATCACGGCGGATGACATGAAGGGCACCGTCTTCACGGAATACAGCACCTATCAGGATGTATTCGGATATCTGACCATCGGCGTCGTGGATGCGGCCGTCGCAGACGGCAGCATCGCCACCGACTATCTTGCCAGCGGCTATGACATCATCGCCCTGGATGAGAATATCTCCGACGAGAACTATGCAGTCGCAACCCAGAAAGGATCGACCCTGAGCAGCAGGATGGCGGATGCCGTCAATGCGCTGCTCGAGGACGGCACCGTCACTGCCCTGATCGAGAAGTGGTACGAATAATATGAAGAAGACGAAGAAGCGGCTGAATCGGAAGATCGCCTCCCTCAGCATCTGGATCCTGGTATTCCTGGCGGCGGCCACATCCCTGATGGGATATATGCAGTACCGGCTCAATCTCAGCGCAAAGTATGATGATATCCAGTCGCGCATGAACGAGATCCCGAAGGTGATGGAATCCGTCAGCAGCCGTGTCAGCAGCAGCCTCACGGCATATGACGATATCAACAAGGCCAAGGTGACGCTGGTCTCCTACATGGCAAGAAAGATCCCGGAGAGCGTGACCGGCGCGGAGAAGCTGAAGACGCTGTCGACAACGCTCGATGTCCAGAACATCGTGCTGCTTGACCGCAGGGGGAATGCCGTCGTCGCGGTGAATGCGAATGAGGCGGACTTCACCCGGGCGAGATTCAATCAGCTGCGCACGGTCTTTGATACCGGAGAGCCGGCAGATCCGTTTGACATCATCTCTGCCGATACCTATATCCGCTACTACGCGGCACGGATCAATGACGAGCTTGAGGCGGTGATCTCGCTGGATGCGACGCGGGTCTACACGCAGCTCAACAGCACCAGCACCGTCAGCAACATGCTGAAGAACTTCAGCTCCCAGTCTGACGCGCTCACCTTTGCCGTGAGCACGCTGAACAATTCCATCGTCTCCTTTCCGGACCGGCAGGACATGATCGGCGAGGATGTCACGGATCACGGCATCGAGCCGGGCACGCTCATTGACGGCAGGATCGTCCATCTGAAGTTCGATGGCACGAGATACATTGCGGGGACCCGCTATTCCACTGACGGCGGGGTCGCGATCGTGACCATGGTGCCGGAGGCCGGCGACTTCACCTCGGCCGGCTTCAGCGTCCTCGTGTCGGTGCTCTCGACGCTTGCCGCAATCGCGCTGCTCTGCTTCAGCATGATCGAGCGGGCGGAGGAGACTATCCGGAACAGCCGCGACCCGAATACCGGAGACTCTGCCATCAGCAGGGAAGAGCTCCTGAAGCAGGTCATCAGCGGCCTGAAGTCCGCCCGCATCAGCGTCAGCATCGTCGCGGTTGTCGGCGTCTTCCTGATCTCCTATTACATGCAGGCGCTCTCCTCGCTGGCAGTGGTCTCTTCCTACCAGCGCGATGCGCTGAAGTCCATGACCGCTACCTCCGAGTCCAATGCGGAAGTCCTGACGACTGCCCGCCAGGAGATCACGGACTACTCCCTGAACAATGCCTATATCGCCGCCCGGATCCTGACTCTGCACCCGGAGCTGATCAACAATGCGGATCTCGCGGAATTCGCGGATGCCCTCAATGTCGAGCAGCTCAGCGTGTACGATACGGAAGGCAATGAGGTCTCCAACAATGACCAGGCGCTGCGCGCCAATATCGCCAAGGACTCCGATCCCAATGTCAGCCAGTTCGCGAAGATGCTGTCTGACACGAAGTCCATGTCATCCGACATGATCGAGAGCGCAGACGGCCTGAAGAGCTACCAGTATACGTCCTACATCATGACCGGCACGAAAGGCGCGACCGGCTTCGTGCTGGTGCGCACCGGCACCAGCAGCTATGACGAGATCACCTCCTCGGCGCAGCCGGCCGCCATGTTCGCGACGGTTCACTGCAGCGGCGGCGGCACGATCCTTGCGGTCAGGAGCTCTGACGGCGTGATCGTCTACCCGTATGAGGAGAGCGTGATCGGCCAGCTGGCGGCGGACAAGGGCATCTCCGCGAAGCATCTCGCCGATGGATATGTCGGCTACCTGAGCCTGAGCGGCACCCGCTACTTCGGGCGCACGGCTGTCATCGGCAGCTACAGCGTCATGGTCCTCTCCGACTCGAATTACTACAGCAGAAGCAACATTGAATACGGCCTCTGGGCAGCGGTATGCACTGCCGCCGGCATCATCCTGGTCCGCATGCTGATCCAGCGCAGCTACCGCCGCGAGTTCGCGTCGGACCAGCCGCTCTATGAGGACAGCGGCGATGCGGCAGAGAAGGTCTCAGAGGGACAGCAGAAGAAGAGATCCAGGAAGCTGCTGCGGCATCTCGTGGACAATACCATCCCCTGGGAGATGAAGACTGCCCAGCAGAAGACATCGAATGTCATGGGCTGGATCATGGAGCTGTATGCAGTCCTGATCGCCCTGGTCGTGGCCTTCCGCAATCAGCTGTTCAGCGATAACTCCGTGATCCGCTATGTGCTCAGCGATCAGTGGGAGAAGGGCTTCAACCTCTTCTCCATCACGGCTTCCGTCCTGATTATCTGCGTGGTCTATACCATCACGCTGTTCATCGTCCTCTTCCTGAACTATGTCGAGGACGCGATTGACTCCAAGGCGCGCACCATCCTGAAGCTGGTGGGCAGCGTCTCCAAGTATACGGCCGTGATCATTACCCTGTACTACTGCCTGGCGCTGTTCGGCATGGATACCAAGACGCTGCTCGCCTCGGCAGGAATCATCGCGCTGGGCATCAGCACCGGCTCAAGAGAGCTGGTGCAGGATATCCTGGCCGGAATGTTCATCATCTTCGAGGGCCAGTTCGAGGTCGGCGACACGGTTGAGGTCGGCGGCTGGAAGGGCACGGTCATCGATATCGGCGTGCGCACCACGAGAATCGTGGACGCAAACGGCGCTGTCAAGAACTTCCCGAACAGCAATCTCAGCGGGCTTGTCAGCCAGCCGAGGACATATGCGGTGCCGTCCGCGCAGCAGGCGAGCAAGCCTGCCGCCAGGGTTCCGGTCAGCTGCACGCTCAGCTTCACGGTTCCGTTTGACGTATCCGTGAAGCATCTGGAGCAGATCATGAAGGATGGCCTTCCGAAGCTGAAGGAACGCATCCCCGCAATCCTGTCGGGACCGGTCTATGACGGCATCAGCGAGCTTACGGATGCCGGCATGAAGCTGTCAGTGACTGCCGAGTGCATGGAGGAGAGCAGGAATGATGTCCAGAAGCAGCTGCTGCGGGAGCTGCTGGTGCTGCTGGAGGAGAACGGGATCTCCCTGTCCGGCCGGCCGGGCAGGCCAGCCGAGAAGCAGGCGGCAAGGCCGGCAACCTCGCCTGCGGATCTGCGCAGCCATCGCAGCGATGACGAAGATCTGTTCTGAGCGGGCGGCGTAGATCATGGTGCTGGCTAATGAGCTTGTAGAATTCTATGCGCTTCTCGTCACGATCATCCTGCTGGTGTGGAGCTTTATCGACCAGCGGCGCCGTGACCGGCAGAGCGTGCTGATGCGGGACATGCTGATCTTCAACATGATCCTGATTCTGTCCTTTGAGATCAATTCCATCCTGGAGGGGCATCCGGAGTACAGCTGGATCCGCATGCCCGTGCTGGCCATGTCATTTTCCTTCGGCTTTCCGATGGCCGGATGCTACAACGAGTTCGTCATTGACATGGTTCAGGAGAAGATGCCGGTCAACAGATACGCTGCCTGGAGCATCCGCGCGATCTGCGCATTCGGCTTTCTGCTGAATGTGGTCTCCATCTTCAACGGGATGTACTTCTCCGTCGATGCGGCCGGCATCTATCACCGCGGGCCGCTGTTCTGGCTGAATCAGGCATTCAGCGTCTATGTGCTGCTGCCGATCATCCTGCTGGTCATCTATTACCGGAAGGAGCTCGGCCGGCGCAATGTCCTGGTGCTGATCTCCTATACGCTGCTGCCGCTGATCGCTGCGGCAGCGCAGTTTCCGCTGCGGGAGCTGGACACGATGTGCCTGGCGACGACGCTGTCGCTGCTGATCATCTATGTCACCGTGTATGCCGAGCGCAGCCAGCGGATGGCGCTGCAGGAGAAGGAGCTCACGGAGGCGAGAGTGGATGTGATGCTCAGCCAGATCCAGCCGCACTTCCTGTACAACACGCTGGCGGTCATCCAGGATATGTGCCACGGCAAGGCCCCGGAGGCCGAGACCGCCCTGATCCAGTTCTCGGAGTTTCTCCGCGGCAACATGGACTCTCTCAATGCCCGCCGGCCGATTCCGTTCGTGCAGGAGCTGAAGCATACGCAGAACTATCTCTCGCTGGAGCAGAAGCGCTTCGGCAGCCGCCTGAATGTGGTCTATGACATCGAGACGGTGGATTTCTCGATGCCTTCGCTGACGCTGCAGCCGATTGTCGAGAACGCGGTGCGCTACGGCGTCACCCAGCGCGAGGAGGGCGGCACGGTCCGGATCTCCTCGGTCAGGACCGGCAGCGGCTGGCAGGTGACAGTTGAGGATAACGGCGTCGGCATGAAGGTCACGGAGCCGAAGCCGGACGGCCGCACGCATATCGGCATCATGAACGTGAAGGCGCGCCTTGCGGCAATGTGCGGCGGCACGCTCGACATCACGAGCGAGGCCGGAAAGGGAACCAGGGCAGTGATCTACCTGCCGGAACGGAGGGCATCCAATGAAGATACTGGCAGCAGATGACGAGATATCAGCCCGCAATATTCTCGTGAGGGCAATCCATGAGGCAGCTCCGGGCGCGGAGATCCGCAGCTTCGGGCTGGCCTCGGAAGCGCTGCGGGAGGTGCAGGAGAACGGCTTCGTGCCGGATGTCGCCTTCCTGGATATCGAGATGCCGCGGATTTCCGGCATTGAGTTTGCCCGCCAGCTCAAGCAGGCATGCCCGAATGTCAACATCATCTTCGTGACCGGGTTCTCGCAGTATGCGATGGATGCGCTCGCCCTCAGGCCGAGCGGCTATCTGATGAAGCCGGCAACGGAGGAGAAGGTGCTCACGGAGCTGCGCTGCCTGCGCAACCCGCCGGCCCGCACGGAGGCGCCCAAGCGCATCCGCATGCAGTGCTTCGGCAACTTCGAGGTATTCGTGGACAACCGGCCGGTGCAGTTTCTGAGAGCGAAGTCCAAGGAGATGCTGGCCTATCTCGTCGACCGGCGGGGCTCCGGCAGCAGCTCCTCGGAGATCGCGGACATGCTGTGGGAGGACGGGGTCTATGACCGCTCGCGGCAGAAGCAGTTCTCCGTGATCCGGCTGGATCTCATCAAGTCCCTGCGGCAGGCAGGCATCGAGGATATCCTGGTCATGACGCATGGCGAGATGTCGGTTGACACCTCGAAGTTCGACTGCGACTACTATATGGCGCTCGCCGGGGACAGCGTGGCGATCAATGCCTATATGGGCGAGTACATGATGCCGTATTCCTGGGCGGAATACGTGACGGCAACCCTGTCGACAAGATTCGGCAGCGACTGATCGTGCGGCATCTTTGATCAGCATCAGGCGGCATTACCATGTGCCGGCGCAGAGCCGGCATGTGTGCATGGCAGCGGAGGCATTCCGCATCTTAAAGGAGAGCAGTCTATGAGCGAGAGCAAGGACAATGCAGAGCGCTATCTGGAGGCATTTGACCGGCTGGAAGCGAGAATCAACGAGATCTCGGGTCTCGGCATCGAGAAGTACTTCACCGACCGCCTTGCGGCAGCTGCCCAGGTGAACCGCCTGGTCCGCAATCATGCCGTGGAGATCAATGAGTTCCATGATCTCTGCACCGGCATCATCTGCCGCAATGAGAGGCATGAGCGGATCATCCTGGCAGAGCCGAACAGCATGATGGTAGAGGGCGTCTCCAGAATGGCAGACCTGATCAGCAGGCACTTCAATGTCATGGACTTTGCCACCCACCCGGTCCAGACAGTCGGCCCGGAGGAAAAGGTGACAGAGGTCTTCCGGAAGATGAACGAGATCCATACCAGCAAGATGCCGGTCTATCAGGACGGCAGATATGCCGGCTTTGTCACCATGGAGTCCATGACGCAGTGGTGCGTGGACGGATGCAGCCCGGATACCGCCGTAAAGGAGGTCCTTGCCAATGCGACGAAGCATGACATGGTGCTGTTCCTCAGCCAGGACCGCGATGCGCAGGATGCGCTGATGGGATTCCAGGACAGCATGAAGAAGGGCAGCAACCTGCTTGCCGTGCTGATCACGGAGAAGGGCAATGTCACCGAGCCGGTGCTCGGCATCATCACCGTCTTCGATATCCCGAAGATCTTCGCGGCATACAACTGAGCGCGGAAAGGAAAGAGGAAGAGAGATCATGTCAGAGAACAGGGATCAGATGTCAAATGCGAACCGCTTCCTGAATGCGTTCGCGACCATCGAGAAATGCATGAAGACGATGCTGAACTCCTCGGAGTACGTGACGTTCGGCAAGTCCATTGAGTACTGCTCCCGCAGCAGCAAGGTGATCCGCGAGAATGCACGCATGCTCAACGAGTACCGCCAGCTGCGCAATGCGATTGTCCATCAGAGAGATGATGAAAACGAGGCCATCGCGGAGCCCAGCGACTTCGCGACGCAGGATATCGAGCGCATTGCCGGCCTGCTGACGCAGCCGGCATCCGTGCTTGGCTGCGCGACGAAGCCCGTGCAGACCGTCGGGCCCGGGGATGCGCTGAAAGATGCCTATGCGAAGATGAAGTCCATCGGCACCTCGAAGATGCCGGTGTTCGAAGAGAGCCGCTTTGTCGGCGTGCTGACGCCGGAGTCCATCTGCAACTGGGCAATGTCTCCGCATGAGGCGGAGGGCATTGTCAGGGACGCGATGGACAGCACCTCGGAGCAGAACCGCATCCGCTTCCTGGCCGCGGATCAGCCGGCCGAGAAGGCGCTGCAGGAATTCGATGATGCCCTGGACTCGGGCCAGAACCTGCTGGCGATCATCGTCACGCAGGACGGCACCGAGAACAGCGCGCCGCTGGGCATCATCTCCGTCAGGGATCTGCCGAAGATCCTCGCGGCAGTCTGCTGAGCATAGGCCGGCGGCGGAATCATTCACGAATGCATCAGAGGCGGCCGCAGGGCCGCCTTTCTGCCGGCAGATGCGCTGAAGGCAATGTCCTGCCGCCGGGCTGGCAATGGTATGATGAAGGGAACAGAAAGAAGGAGCGAAGCGATGGAGAGAATCAGGCTAGGAAGGACCGGGCTGTATGCCACGAGGCCGGCCATGGGATGCCTGCCGGTGCAGCGGTGCACCACGGAGGAGGGAGCGGCGCTGATCCGGGCAGCCTTTGACGGCGGCATCCGCTTCTTCGATACCGCCAATGCCTATACCGACAGCGAGAGAAAGGTGGGCCTGGGGCTGCAGGGCGTGCGCGATCAGGCAATCATAGCGACGAAGAGCGCGGCCCGCGACCGGGCCGGATGCCTTGCCCACATCGAGCACAGCCTCGAGATGCTGAAGACAGATCATATCGATCTCTTCCAGTTCCACTGCTGCGATGAGCTTCCGGATCCGCAGGATCCGGAAGGATGCTGGGCAGCAGCGCTGCAGGCAAGAAGCGAGGGAAAGATCCTGCATATCGGCATTACCACGCACCGCATTGCCGTGGCGGAAGCCGTGATCGCAAGCGGTCTCTATGAGACGCTGCAGTTCCCGTTCAGCTATCTGTCATCCGAGCGCGATCTCGCGCTTGCGGCAGCGTGCGGACAGGCGGATATGGGCTTCATTGCCATGAAGGGACTGGCCGGCGGCCTGCTGGCCAATGCCAGGGCCTGCCATGCATTCATGGAGCAGTACGGCAATGTCGTCCCGATCTGGGGCATCCAGACCATGGCGGAGCTGCAGCAGTGGCTGGATGCGGCAGCGGAGAACCCGTCGCTTGATGATCAGCTGAGGCAGGTCATCGCGGATGACCGGGCGCAGCTGAACGGAGCATTCTGCCGCGGCTGCGGCTACTGCATGCCATGCCCGCAGGGCATTGATATCCGCAACTGCGCCCGCATGGACATGCTGCTGAGAAGGTCTCCGTGGCAGCAGTACTATGCGCCGGAATGGCAGGAGAAGATGAGCCGCATCGAGAGCTGCATCGGCTGCCGCCAGTGCGCATCCCGCTGCCCGTATCAGCTTGATACGCCGGAGATGCTGAAGTACATGCGGAAGGATTATCTGCAGTTCTGGGAGGATCATAAGGACAGCTTCTGAGCGCTTCTGAGATTGCGCAGCCATGGGCTATGCATGCAGGCAATGCCGCGTGTATACTGAGAAGGGCCTTCTGCAGAAAGGCCTGAAATCAAGGGGAGTGCGCAATGGAAAAGCTTGGGGAATTGCTCGGCGTCCTGACGGCAGTATGCTATTTTGCGGCCGTGTCAGATTATTTCTGGAAACTGTTTCTGAGGCTGTGGATCAGCCGCCTGCCGAAGGGCTCAGCGCTGCGGAATGCGTATATGAAGCTCATGCGGCTGGCGCTGAGGTATCACAGATGGCTTGGCGTCAGCGCGGGCATTCTGGGCCCGGTGCATCTTCTGGTGCAGCTGTCTTCCGGCAGGTTCTCGCTGTCCGGCGTGATTGCGGCTGCGCTGCTGGCAGCGACAGCGCTGCTTGGCATGCTCATCGCCTGGGGACGCCGGCCGAAGATGGTAAGGATACACCGGCCCCTGGCATTCTCGGTGCTGGTCATGGTCGTGATTCATCTGATTCTGGAGGGCTGAGATCAGCCCGGGGGAGGATCCTGAATGATCACGCTGGAGCAGTTTGATGCAGTGGAGATGCGGGTCGGCACAATTGCGGCCGTATCCCTGAACAGAAGGGCCAGGAAGCCGGCCTATCAGGTGACCGTGGATCTCGGGGAACTCGGCATGAAGACCAGCTCCGCGCAGATCACGAATTACCGGCCGGAGGAGCTGATCGGCAGGCAGGTCGTCTGCGTATGCAACTTCGAGCCGATCCATATCGGCGATGTCCGGAGCGAGGTGCGGCTGCTGGGCAGCGATACGGAAGCGGGCTGCATACTGCTGACATCGCTTGCGCCGGTGAAGAACGGCAGCCGGATCTACTGAAGGAGCGGCTCAGGACAGAAGAAATGAGGCATCGGGCGCAGAAGTCAAACAGCCCGGCGCCTTTTTCGTCTCTGAATTCATATTTCTGCGCCGCATCCCTGCAGATCAGGCATGCATGTCACATCTCTCATACTTTGGTATGATGAATTGAAAAGCGGGCGGAATTACAATATCTGCAGAAGCCAGGATCCGGTCTTCCAGTACCAGCGCTGCATCTGGGATGCGGGCTGTCATTTCAAAGCGGAGGAGAGCTATATGGGATTAGCAGATGCATTTGGAGTACGTCAGGAAAAGCTGACTCTGAAGGGGGATTATCCGGCCATTCAGGATCTCTTCGAGAAGATCAGGAATGTAGAGTTTGAGGCAGGCAAGCCGATGCTGGTCAAGAACGGGCTGGCATATGTCATTGCCTTCCCGCAGATCGACCGCAATAATCAGGTCCAGATTCTCGGATCAAAGAACAAATATGTCGTCTCAAGAGCAGTGGCTTCGGCCGGAATGGATAAGCTGGCGGCGAACATGGCGCTTGAGCAGCTGACCGGCGGCCTGTCCGGATTCTCCGGCGCCTTCGGGAATTCCAAGAAGGTATGCATGGAGATGGTTACCAAGGTTGCTGAGAAGATCAACTCGCTGGATCTCTAGCCTATGGAGAGGGATGCTGTTCACGGCGGCGGGCTGAGAGCGGCCGGAACAGCAGAGGATCATCCCGGGAAGAGGCAGGCTGACAAGTACATATACGCGGTCCCTGCGCTTGGCCTGGGAGACCCTGGCATTCATAAGTTCTATGCCGGCAGGAAGAGAGAGGGGATTCTGTACCTGGCCTTCTGCTGGACCTTCATTCCATGGTTTCCTGCCTTTCTCGATGCAGTGAGAGGAATGGGAGAGATCAGGGATGCCGATAATCGAATTGTCAAATAACAATAGTATCAAAATATAATCTTTATTCTTTTGCGTTTTTTTGATGTACTGGGACAACACTTTCGTGAATATACCTAAAAAAAAGGGAAAGTATTATAAAACAAGCAGACAATAGTATCGTAAGCAACACACTAAGTTGATTTGTTATGTTTTCTGGAAACAAAATATATTTGTTACAGCAGTTTCGTTAACAGATATTGATTATTTATGAAATACAGATTAATCGTAAACGCTACAACTTGACTGTAAAGAGCAGCAACATTTCACAATTAGTTTGCAAACCCATAAATAGTTTTCGATAGGCCGAACGCAGGCTCATAACTAAAGCAGCAATTTGCGCCTATTTATTTGATGTAAACATATGAATGATTTCCTGGGCACTGTTAACGTCACCCTTACGAAGAAAGTCAACAATTTTCTTGTGAAGTTCTATAGCATCGCGCCAATAATCATTCGACGGCTTTATGCTTGATTTCCGACGATTCTCATTATAAAACCGATTCAAGAACTGAATATACAAGGGCCCAATAAGGTCATAAGAGCAGACGATCAGATTATTTCCACCCATCTTGCATATTTGTTTATGAAACGCATAATCAGCTGTTGCAAATGCAATTCGGTCATTTTTTTTGTGGGCAGTCTCCATATCAGTACAGCAATCAACCAAGACTCGCAAATCAGATGGCGATAACATTTTATCCTTTAGAAGATTCAGTGACTCATATTCTATCAATGCCCGATAATCATTAAACTCATTTTCACTGATCTTATTTAGAAGAAATGAGGATATATGTTGTGTCACATATGAAAAATCAAAATCATTGACGTAATATCCCCCTCCGGATTTGACACTTAATACGCCATAAGCAACCAATTTTTGAAGAGTTGCCCGTATTGTGATGCGGCTAACATTGTACTGCTTTGCTAACTCATTTTCAGACGGAAGCCGATCACCAGGAATCCATTTATTGCTTACGATTTGATCAACCAAGGATTGATATATAGTATCTGTGATGTTTTCCTGCACAACTTTTTCTTTTTCCATATACATATTTTATCGTATATCAGTAGCAAAAGATAATAAAGCAGCGGAATATTTTGAATCCGCTGCTTTGGCAACTACTGTTTCTTCCAAGTCTCGCCTTCCGGCAGACTCCATAGACGATATAGTTCATTATAGAAAGGCGGCCGCGGGAAATCATTTTTCATATCCATAATGAATGAGGAAGTTGTCCACTCATGTGATCTATTCAATTCCATGCCTTTTGTGAATTCCTCAATACGTTGCCAGGGTATTGATAAAATGATGTCGGTTTGATCGGTTAGTGCTCGTGAATAATCCCCTGGATCTGGCAAAGTGATTCGATATTCTGCATTATCCATTGGCGGGATGATTGACCAGATGCAGGAATCAATCGCATCAAAATCACTTCTAAGAAGAGTTCCTGTTTGCGATTTAATGGCAAGAAGAATTGTTCTAAGTTCATCATTTTTACAATTGATCAAAATAACATCTGGATCAAAATCAGCTGCTGCGAGCGGTGCACAAAGGATACCTTTATACTTTTCATATGGAACACGAGCCATATTTTCAACAAACCTTGCTGCTGATTCTTGGTTCTGTATTCCGATGTTTTCACATATGATTTTGAAAGAATCCTGCCCGCGCTTACATTCCACTGCCCCAAATGCAATCAAGGGTGCCCAGCACCAATGGTCTTCTTTGCGCATGTATACAGAGCGATTTTCTCGTCTGGTAATTGCAAACGCCCGGCAAAGAGCAATATGTCTTTGTGACTGTTCAAATGGTCGATAAGCACTTTGGGGAACTATTGATTCATCTGTCACAAGTTTAATCGCCTGAGCATCATATCGTTGCTGAGCAATTTCAAAAATCAGTGAAGATAGGTATTGATTAGTTGACAGCAATGATTATTCCTCCCATGTAGATGTTTTAATCTGTACTTTCGGGCTCTTTGCACGGATAAATCCATATGCGAAGCATGCGCCCATGGCAATCAGTGAGATAATCACAACCTGTGGCTTAAGGCTTTTTACACTGTTATAGAAAATGAATATTGTCACCAGCAGCGATACGGAGATGATTGCATAATATGCGGCATTTGAAATGTGCATATGTGATTTTTTCCATGCATCAGGATATTTCGTCGGGAATTTATAGAATGCGAGGAAATATATGAATGCCATTGAAGCCGTCATCAGCTGAAGATTGTTTGTAATTGTAACAATGGAGAATCCAGGAATCAGCTGAGGAAGAATGCCAGAAAGAGCAACGATTGCCAGCATAGGGATGCAAGCGCCATATTTATTATTTATATTCCAAGAAGCAGGCAGCCAGCCATCAACGCATGCCTGCTGGAAAGGCTTCTGATAATACGCAATAGAACTGTTCATTGTGGTAATAAGTGCCATCATTGGTCCGCCAATAACGAAAATGACGAATAGAGGAGCAGGCAGAACTGCACGTGCAACAACTGTCAAAGGCTGGCCAGCAACTGCTTCAAGAGGCAAGACACCTGCAGCAACAACTGCTACGCCTGTATAGATAAATAGAAGAGAAATAGCAGTCATGATAAACGCCCAAGGAATATCGCGCTTTGCGTTCTTTGCATCTTTCCCATAGCACATCGTCAGCGAATACCCAATGGTCGAATACATAAATGTCGAAATACTTGCAATAAAGCCTTTATCTCCAGTCGCCATGAACGAATCAGCCGCCATGTCAAAGAGGCCGCCATTATCAATATGGAATAAGCCGATAATGATGAACATCAGCAGTGAGAATAGCAGAAACCAGGAACCATACTTTTGAATTTTTGCCATTACATTGACGCCAAACCAGTTGATTGCCACAAGTATCACAACCATTCCAATACCTGTAACAACTGCTGGAATCTGAGGAAATAGAGAATTCATATAAAGACCAAGCGCCATACCCATAGATGCCATGCCAAGTGTGGTAGGGATAAATGATATGGATAACATTCCAGCAATGCGATAATCCAAAGAGCTAGCAACCAGTGAATAGACACCAGCTCCAAATCTCAGTGAGCTGCATACAAAGACATAAGGCAAGAGCGATACGAATCCCGCGATAACTGCAATCGCATATGCTAACCAAACCGAATATCCTGTGATGGCTATCATTGGACCAACCAAGGTAATGACTCCAACACCAATTACTTGTCCAAGTGCAAGGCAATACAGTTCGGTTTTCCCAAGTTTCCCAGGCTCGGGAGCTGGCGTGTTCACTACTTTTGGCATACTTTGTTCAGACATTATTTTTATCCTCCTAAGATAAATTTGTTTTTGCGAGTACCTGTAATACAGATTATAGACGCAGTATAGCAAAGTGAGAAAGCGCTTGCAACCCCATAATTAATGTTTTTTCGTTTCACTGATCTTGTATTGACAAAATTATTTCCGTGTACTAAATTCGAATTGCGAGTTATCTGTATTACAGATTTTGAAATGTAGAAAGGGCAATAACTGTGAAAATCACAAAAGTAGAAGTGTTTGAGTTTGATTGTCATACTCCTTTTCCTTACAACCCTATTGGCTGCAGAATTTATACAGATACCGGTTTGTATGGTGATGGCGAAGCAGCAATCAGTTATGGAGTCGGTGCTCATGCAGCATCAGGAATGATTCAGGACCTTGCACAACTCATTGTTGGAATGAATCCATTGGAAAATGAGGTTATTTGGAACAAGCTTCATAAGTCAACATTCTGGGCACAGAATGGCGGTCCGATTGTATTCTCTGGAATCAGTGCAATTGATATTGCGCTTTGGGACATTAAAGGTAAATACTACAAAGCCCCAATCTATGAATTGCTTGGTGGCAAGCAGAGAGAAAATTTACGCTGCTATGCATCTCAGATTCAATCCGGTTTTGGCCCCAAGCATCTTCGAATGATTACTCCGGAAGATTATGGTGCTATTGCAAAGCATTGTGCAGATATCGGATATGATGCAATCAAAATTGATTACCTGGTATTTGATCGCAACGGAAATACAGTAGATCCACAAAAAAAGTTATGCTATATGGATCATGACACGCTGCAGATGGCCGTCGACCGTGTCAAAGCCACTCGTGAGGCAGTTGGCGATGGGGTTGATATTATTGTTGAAAATCACTCAAATTTAGATGCGCAAACATCAATCCAGTTTGCGCAAGCAATTGAAAAGTATCGAATCATGTACTTTGAAGAACCTAATACACCCAGTCCAAAAACCGCAAAATATATACGAGAAAATATTAACATTCCTATTGCTAATGGTGAGCGAATTTTCTCAAGATGGGAGTATCAGCCATATTTTGAAAATATGTCCCTTCAAATTGCACAGCCTGACATGGGAACATGCGGAGGCGTGACTGAAGTCAAGAAGATTTGTGATATGGCTCATTGCTATGACATTGCAATTCAGGCGCATGTTTGCGGAACTCCATTAAGCAGTACACTTTCATTACATTTGGAAACCGCTATTCCAAACTTTATCATTCATGAGCACCATCTATGCATGCTCCACAAGTACAATATCGATCTTTGCGTAAATGATTATCAGCCTGTTAATGGCCAGATGAAAGCTCCAGATCTTCCTGGCATCGGCAATGAATGGACTCAGAAAGCCATGGATGAAGCAAAGAAAGTGACAATTGGGTAATTCACATGAAAGTAACCAGCATTAATGTCTATGCTTTAAAGCCTCGGTACATGCCTCAAGCTATGCGTGGTGTAGTATGCCGAATCAACACCGATGAAGGAATCTATGGATATGGCGAATCTGCGCTTTCTTACGGAAAAGGTGCGATGGCTGGATTTCATATGATCAAGGAACTTGCACCTTTAGTGATTGGTCAGGATCCGATGCAAGTTGAAAAGATTTGGGAATCCATGTTTAAAGATACATTCTGGGGAATTTCCGGCGGTGCAGTATTTTATGCAGGCATGAGCGCAATTGATATTGCATTGATGGATATTAAGGGGAAAAAGCTAGGGGTGCCTTGCTATGAGCTGATCGGAGGTAAGCAACGGGATCAAATCCGTGCATACGCTTCACAGTTGCAATTAGGTTGGCCTGATGAAGATGACACTGGTTTTACGCTTCAGTTTACGCCGGAGGATTATGCAAATGTTGCAAAGAAAGCTGTAAAAGAAGGGTTTACAGCTATCAAGACGGATTTCACTTGCGTGGATGGAAAGTCAAAGACGATCCGTGGCCCTCATGAGCTAAGCGGGATTTTAAGCAATGAAATACTGGATGAAGCTGTTTCTCGTCTCGCAGCAACCAGGGAAGCTGTTGGCCCTGATATTGATATTATTGTTGAATGTCACAGCAATACTGACACTCTTTCCGGGACACAATATGGCAAAGCAATTGAAAAGTATGGCGTATACTACTTTGAAGAACCAAATTCTGTAACGAATCCCACAACAGTCCGTAACCTGTCACGCAGGATAAATATCCCTGTTGCTAATGGAGAACGAATCTTTACCCGATGGGGATTTCTACCATTCTTGAATGATAACAGTATTCAGGTCCTGCAACCAGAAATCGCGAATTGTGGAGGCATAACAGAATGCAAGAAGATAGCAGACCTTGGTCATATTTTTGATGCAAGTGTTCAGGTTCACGTATGCGGATCACCGATTTCGCTAGCCGCCGCACTGCAAGTTGAGGCTGCAATTCCAAACTTTCAGATTCATGAACAGCATGTCATCAATCAGGTAAAATTCATTCGTGAACTTGGAAAATTTGATATCGCTCCAAAAAACGGATATTTCACAGTTCCTGATCGTCCTGGCATCGGGCAGGAATTATCTGATTATACGCTTAAAACCGCATACTGTGAAACTGTTGAATAATCCAGTTCACAGATGCACATTTTGCAACAGCCGAGCAACTGATATGTCACTGCGACTCGCTCTATCATAATTAGTCTCCAATAAAATTATGGGCTGATTTTTGCTCATAATTTTATAATTATTTATCGTAAATTCAATCAAGCGATTCATGAATCAGTCATACGGGCAATAATAAAAGTGCTGCCAAATGACAATAGTATGGAAAAGAAGACGAACTGCAACATAGGGTTCACGATAGACCGAGTTCTTCATCACAAACAGGTTTGTGATCCCTGAAATGAATCATAGATCATAAATCCAAGCCGCCAATTTTACGTTCAATTAAAAACAGATCTCCTGTCTTGTTTACGATACTATTGTCACTCAACACAGATCTGGGTATAGCATGCGGGGAAGCTGCTCAATGATGGGCAGCTTCTCTGCTTTAATGAACGGGTATTCAGCAGAAATCCATGGCAATTGAATCTGAAGTATTGTATCGTTTAGTCAGAGAAATGAGGAAGCCAGAGCCATTTCTGAATATGAATGGTCATTCCGCAGTCTGAGGTGGAACCGGTGAGAGATCATGAGGAAGGCATCAGGGAGGATCTGATCAGGAAGCTGCCGTCAGGGGCAGGCATCTTTGACGTGACCGGAGACCGTGTTTTCAGCGTGTTCCTGAACGACGGCTATTACCGCATGATCGGATGCCGCCGCGAGGACCGCGAGGCCTTTGGGCAGGAGAGAGTGCTGCAGGCAATCCTGCCGGAGGATATCCCCGGCCTGATCCAGGAGGCGAAGGCCTCGATCCGCGAAGGCCGTCTCTTTCATTACCGCTTCCGGATCCTGAACGGGCAGGGACAGTATCAGTGGACCGCCGTGCAGGCAAGCCATGAGCCTCTGAATGAGGAAACGGAGCGCTTCTATGCCGCCTATACGGATGCGGATGAGCTGGTCCAGGCGCAGCGCCTTCTGCGCGAGCGCGAGATCCTGCTGGCTGAGACAATCAGGCATTCCGGCACCTCCTGCTTCCTGTACTTCCCAAAGGAGCACCGCTATGAGGCGGCTGCCCCGAGCGATGTGCATCAGGAGACATCCCGCGTTCTCGAGGACTATCCGGAATCCTTCATCCGCCTGACGGCGATGATGAAGGAGGATGCGGAAAGCTACCGCCGGATGATCCGGGAGATCGATGGAGGAGCGCCGGAGGCAGAGTGCGTCGTCAGGATGCGCATGCTCGGCAAGTACTCCTGGTACCGCGTGCATCTCAGCAGCATTCCCGATGCCCTGGGGCAGACGGAGCGGGCGGTGGGAACCAGCGCCTCCATCGAGGGATACCGCATCGCCGAGGCTGACTACCGCAATGGAAAGCTGCGCATGAATACGCTGCAGAGCGATCTGCTCGCGGTGACATGCGTGAATGTAACATCGGACTGCGTGGCCGATGATGATGACAGAAGGGAAGCACAGCAGGATCCGGATCTCATTGCGTCGGCGGCATCTGCCGAGCCGGAGATCGCGGTCCAGAGCGAGGAGACCAGGAATATCCTGCTGGCCGGCGCAGCGCAGATACCCGACCCGCAGCAGCGGCGCGTCTTTCTGCGCACCTGCAGCCACGCCGGGCTGATGCGGCTGTATGAGTCCGGCTGCCAGGAGAGAACGCTGGAATACCGGCGCCTCGTGAACGGGCGGCTGCTCTGGGTCTCCACGCGCATCGCGCTGCGCAAGGATCCGGATACCGGCGATGTCCTGGCCTTCTTCTACACGGCTGACATCCATGAGCGGATGCTCTACCGCCGGATCACGAGCCAGATCATGGACCGGACCTTTGATTCCGTTGCCTATGTCGATCTCAGCCGGCAGATGCTCTGCCTGCGGGAGAGCGGCAACGACATGAATCATCTCTTCCGCGAGATCCCCTATGAGCAGGCGATCGATGAGGCCATGACGAAGTACGTGATCCCGGAGCAGCGGGAGAGCGTAAGGGCGCAGTATGCGCTGGACCGCATCAGGGAGCAGCTGAAGGAGAGCAGCGTCTGCACGATCTTCTATACCAGCAGCTATGCCGGGACGAATCCTGCCGGCGGCGCGCTGGTGCGCATGAAGAGCGATATCCGCTATCTCGATGAGAGCAGGGATATCCTGGTTATCCTGCAGATCGATGTCACGGAGATCTATGAGCAGGAGCGCCTGCAGCGGGAGCAGGAGGCAGAGACCCTGCGAAGCCGCGAGCAGGCCAGGACCCTGGAGCGCGTCATCCGCCATATCCCGGGCGGCCTTGCGGTCTATTCCAAGAAGGATGGCATTATCCGCATCGAGATCATCAATGAGTATCTGTCCCGCCTAGCCGGCATGCCGGAGGATCTGATCCTGAATCATGACTTTGACCAGATGATCCGCGAGCGGATTCATCCGGATGACCTGAAGACAGCGGAGGAGGGCATGCGCAGGCTGTTCGCAGACGGCAGCGCGTCCTTTACGTACCGCACCCGGACCAGCGAGGGCAGCTACCGGTGGGTCACCGCTTCCGGCCAGACCGCGGATGAGGCAGATGGAACGCAGCGGGCCTATGTCCTGTATACCGATGCCTCATACGAGAAGAGGCAGGAAGAGGAATATGACGCGAAGATCCGCGAGCTTTCCTCGGTCAATCCGAATACCATCGGCGTATTCCATCTGAACCTGACTTCCAACCGGCTGATGAGAGTGCAGTCGCAGATGCAGGAATACCTGCATCTCAGCGAGGAGGATACTGCCGACAGCTTCATTGACAAGTGCATCGCCGGCATGCCGTATGAGAAGGACCGCATCCGCTGCCGCAGCCTGATCTCCCGCGGGAAGCTGCTGGAGGATCTGGCGGCCAGGCACTTTGATCTGTCCTGCGACTTCCGGTATCCGCGCCCTTCAGACGGGGAGATCGGCTGGGGCACCACCTATGTGTATCTTGCGAAGAATCCGCGCAGCGGCGATGCGGAGGCGGTCTTCTGCACCATTGACTCCACGGAGGCCAGCCGCGGCCGCGAGATCATGGCCCGCATTGCCGAGGATGACTATGATTTCTTTGCGCTCATCGATGTCAGCAGGCGCACGATCCACTTCGTGAACGTGCGGCCGCAGGAGAAAGAATACGTGCCGAGATGCACGGATGACTATGAGACTGATATCAGCCGCGCCATCCATGCGATGTCGGATCCATCCGATGCGGGCCGCTGCCTCGAGGCGCTTCGCTTTGACACGATCATGGCGCAGCTGCAGAAGCAGCCGAGCTACATCTTCACCTTCACGATCAGGGATGCCGACGGGACCGAGCACAGAAAGCAGATGCGCCATGAATGGCTGGATGAGACGCATGATACCATTCTCTGCACGCGGGTGGATGTCACTGCCGGGTATCGCCAGGAGCAGGAGCAGCTGCGGCGCATGGCGGATGCCCTGCATGCGGCGGAGAGCGCCAACCAGGCCAAGAGCCAGTTCCTGTCCCGCATCAGCCACGATATCCGCACGCCTCTGAATGCCATTACCAGCATGACCATGTTTGCCCGCGAGGATGCGGGCAGGCCGGAGCAGCTGAGCCAGGATCTTGACCGGATCGAGACCTCCAGCAAGTTCCTGCTCAGCCTGATCAGCGATATCATGGATATCTCGCGGATCGACAGCGGCAATATGGAGCTGCATCCCGAGCGCTATTCCTATGAGGAGTACCGCAGCAGCCTCATCTCCATGTTTGAGCCGCTGTGCCGGCAGCAGGGGCTGACCCTGCTGGTGCCGGACGGACGCCATGACGGCGATGTCATAGCCGACAGAATCCGCCTGAACCAGATCTCCCTGAACCTGGTCTCGAATGCGATCCGCTATTCCCGACCCGGCGGCACGATCACCGTGGAGACCGGCAGCACGCTGGCGCCGGACGGCATGCTTGACTGCACGCTGGAGGTAAGGGATACCGGCATCGGCATGAGCGGGGAATTCCAGAAGATCATGTTCGAGCCGTTTACCCAGGAGCATGACAATCCCGGCCGTCCGGCCAGAATCGGCGGCACCGGGCTCGGGCTCTCGCTCGTCAGGCGCATCACGGATCTGATGGACGGCACGATCGATGTCGCTAGCACGCTCGGAAAGGGCACGGATATCACGGTCCGCTTCCGCTTCCCAAAGGCGGAGCCGGCGGCCCAAGAGGAGCCGGGCGATGCGGCCGGGACAGGAAATGAGCTGCTTTCCGGACGGGTGCTGCTGGCAGAGGATAACGAGATCAATGCAGAGATTGCCGTGCGCATGATCGAGAGCTTCGGACTGCATGCCGAGACAGCCGTCAATGGCCGCGAGGCGCTGCAGATGCTGGAGCAGTCAGAGCCGGGCTGGTATGACCTGATCCTGATGGATATCCAGATGCCGCTCATGAACGGCTATGAGGCAGCCCGCGCGATCCGGGCGCTGCCGCGCGAGGATGCGCACAGCGTGCCGATCATCGCCCTGACCGCGGATGCGTTTGCCTCGGATGTGCAGCGCAGCCTGGAGGCAGGAATGAATGCGCATCTTGCCAAGCCGATCGATCCGCAGAAGATGCGGGAGGTGCTGACCCGCTTCCTTTCCGTGCGGATCTAGCAGCTTCCCCAAGCAGCCAGCAGAAGGATGGATTCCCATGCGGGTCCATCCTTTTAAACGTCACAATTTCATAGATACCTTGACAGGCGAAGTATATCATGCTAGATTGTAGCCAGACAGGAGGAAGCAGCTCATGACAATGGCGGAATGCAGGGGCGCCAGCGTGCCTGGACAGGCTGTGATCAGGATCGAGAAAGCGCATCAGATCAACGAAAATGAGGAATCTGCCGCGAGAATCGAGGAAGCGCAGGTGGCCCGCGCAGTCGCACAGTGCCATCTTGAGTTTGCCGTCTACATTGACAGGCGAGGTATCATAGACTACAGTAAGCAGTAGCAGTCAGACAGGAGGCGCGCCATGGCATCGATCGCTTCAGACATCATCCGCGGGCACACGGATACAATCATCCTGAGGTTTCTCCGGGAGAAGGACAGCTACGGATATGAGATCAACCGGAATATCCGGAATCTGACAGACAATGCCTATGAGCTGAATGAGGCAACGCTGTATTCTGCCTTCCGGCGCCTTGAGGAAGGCGGCTTCATCAGCTCCTACTGGGGCAATGAGGGCAGCGGTGCCCGCCGCCGCTATTACACCATCACAGACAAGGGCAAGAGGCTCTACGAGGAGAATCTCCGGGACTGGAATGCCTCCCGTGACATGATAGAAAGGCTGGTCAGGTAAGATGGACCGCATTGAGGAATATCTGGAACAGTGCTTCAGCAGGTTCAGGCCCACGCAGGAAGTGAAGGATCTCAGGGAGGAGCTGCTGCAGAATGCAAGGGACCGCTACGGGGACTATCTCGCAGACGGCCTCAGCGCAGAGGAAGCGGAGAACAGGGTCATCGGCTCCATGGGCGACATCGAGTCGCTGCTGGAGGAGATGCATGCCGAGCGCAGCAGCGGCTCTGCGGACAGCCTTGCGGAGGCATCCCGCGAGTTCGCGGAGGCCGGCAAGACTCTTGCCCAGCAGTTCGGCGAGCGCTTCCGCCGCCAGTATCAGAGCGGTGCGCAGATCGTCCGCAGCTTCCATGGCCTGAAGAGGATCATCCTGGAGGTCACCTCGGCGGATATCTCCCTGAAGTCTTCCGGCAGCGGGGAGACAGTCCTCGAGGCAGAGGGGGCGACGGACGGCCTGGAGATCGCGGAGGAGGATGGGCACGTGCTGCGCATCCATGAGCAGAATTCCGCCTCCATCTTCTCCGGCGGCCTGAATCTTGCGATCCGGATCCCGGATGCGTCCGGGATGGCGGTTGAGATCCATTCGCTGTCCGGTGATATCCGGATGCATGACATCATCCTGGACAGCCTGCTCTGCAGCGTCACGTCCGGCGATATCCGGGTCACGGACAGCGGCATCTCCTCGCTGAGGATCAGTTCCGCAAGCGGCGATATCCGGCTGGAGCTGGATGAGCCTGCCGAGGGCATCGAGATCTCCACCGCGAGCGGCGATGTCACGCTGCAGGCGGCAAGCGAGGTCAGGCAAATGCAGATCTCCACCGCAAGCGGCGACATGGACCTGAAGATGCACGGCGACTTTGAGCGCTATGAGCTGAAGGCAGTATCCGGCGATATCCGCTGCCTCCTTGCCGGCGTACAGGCGGTTGACTTCAGCGGCACGACCGTCACCGGCGACCTGGCCTGCCGCAAGGAATCCGCGGCCGGGCGGAATTGCCTGAGCGTCAGGACTGTCAGCGGCGACGCCAGGATCAGCTGACCGCTCGCGGCAAGAGCAGCCGAAGGATGCACGCAGGTGCACTGACGGCTGCTTTTTCATGCCTTCCCATCAGGGCGCGGGGGCGGCTGTCATGCATGGTCCTGCGCAGGCCTGCGGCTGGAAAGCGCGCGGCAGGGATGCTATGATAGCAGGGGCTGGACCATGGCCCTTTCAGGAAATGGCAATGCGCAGAGGAAAGAGAGAATTCGCCGCGACAGGGCAGCAGGGCAGGCAGCGGGCTGCCGCTGCGGCTTTCGCGTGCATCATGAATGCATGCTTCGCGGATGCCTCTCTTCAGGGTGAGTCAGATGGCTGACAGCCTGCGCGCGAAGGTGATTCTCTGCACGGCGCTCGTCGCTGCCAATGTGCTGGCGGTGAGCTATGTCGTGCTGAGCAGGACCAAGGCATCGCCGCTGCCGGAGCTCTCTTCCGCGGAGCCTGCCGCGCTCGCGTCCGCATCCGCAGAGCCGTCAGCATCGCCGACGGCATCGGCAGCTGCCGCAACAGCCGCGCCCACGCCGGCCGTGACGGCGGATACGGTCTCGGATGATTCCCTGTGCCGGCTGATCAATGCGGATCATCCGGTAGATGCCTCCTATGTGCCGTCAGGCCTTGCAGAGGCGGATGTCACCAGCGATCATGTGCAGATGCTGCGGACCGAGGCAATCGCCCCGCTGCAGCAGATGATGGCAGATGCGAAGGCGCAGGGCGTCAGCCTGAAGCTGATCAGCGGCTATCGCTCCTATACGCTGCAGGTATCGCTGCAGAATACCTATATTGCCCGCTATGGCCGCAAAGAGGCAGATCGCTTTGACGATCACCCCGGCGCCAGCGAGCATCAGCTGGGCCTTGCCGTGGATCTCGGCAATGCGAGCAGCGCCTGCGAGCTGCAGGAGTGCTTCAGCAGCTATCCGGCCTCGCAATGGCTGGAGGAGAATGCCTGGAAGTACGGATTTATCCTGAGATATCCAGAGAGCGGGGAGGCAGTGACCGGCATCCGGTACTCCCCCTGGCACTATCGCTATATCGGCACGGAAGAGGCTGCGAAGATTCATGATTCCGGACTGACGATGGAGGAATACTACGCTGCAGAGACAGCGGGCTGAGATCCCTGCCATGCCGGCAGCCCCGGATGCCGAAACTGAAAAGAGGGAGAATATGTCAGAGCAGATTTCCTATTTTGATCGCTTTTCCCAGCAGGCCTGCTTCATCGCCGCTGACGGCGCGCAGGCACCGGAGATCATGCACGGAAGGCTCATCTTCCGCAGATACTACAGAGATTCCGCAAAGACGCAGGAAGATGCCGCCAGGAGCGCCTCCTTCCTGCTGGATACGGTCTATCATGAGACAGACCGCTTTCTGAGACTGCAGCGCCGGGAGATAGACCGCGGCGGCCTCGAGATCTGCGCCGTGCCGCTGCAGCAGATCTGCCCTGCCGCCGGGGAAGGCTTCCTGGCCGTGTATACGCCTGCTGCGCCGGACCGCAGCGATCCGGATGGCGAGAATGCCATGCTTGCCGCAAGGGGAATCCATGCGGAGAGCCTGGCCGTGATCCTGGCCGGAAAGGATGCCTCATCCTGCCGCTGCCTCAGCGAGGAAGAGGCGGAGCGTCTTTTGAGAATCCTGCAGGAGGATTCATCGCTCATGGAGAGAAAGAGCTGATCAAAGAGACGGGCTCCCTCAGGGGAGCCCGCTGCTATGCCTCATCTGCCTTCCAGTGATCCAGATATTCATCCGCTTCCGCATGGCTTCTGAAGATGCGGATTTTCTTTCTGCCCCGGCAGTCCTGAAGCTGCTTCAGGATGGCGGAACGCTCCCGCTCGGCAAAGCCTCTGACCAGCTCCAGAAACTCCGGATCGATCGGCTCGTCTGCCGGCTCCGTCCAGGGCAGGTCCGGGCGCGGCCTGCCGCGGCGGGCCTCGATTCCCTGCAGGCAGTCTGCGGTCGGAAGATCCAGGAAGAAGACCGTATCGCAGGCCTCGAGGCGCATCGGCAGGGTGGATGCGTAGTTGCCGTCAATGATCCAGCGGTCCTGCTGCAGCGCCTCATGGAGCCGCGCCAGGAAGACGCTGCGCGCCACCATGGTGCGATCGGCATTCCACAGCAGGAGATCCAGCGGAATCAGGGGAAGCTGCGCTTTTTCCTGCAGGCGGCGGGCAAAGGTGCTCTTCCCGCTGCCGGGGCAGCCGATGACCAGTATCCTCTTCATTGCGGCTTTCCTCCCGGCGCTTCCTGCTGCCTTCTGCCTCTACGATACCAGAGCCGGCCTTCCGGTTCAAATGATGCCTGAGGCAGGAAAAGAGACGGGCTCATGGATCACAGCCCGTCCCGGATTCCTGCTCAGTGCATGCCGCCTCTCATCCCGCCCGGCATGGAATTGGTCATCTCGGTGATCTCGCTGCCGTTGACGATGACCGTGCCTCCGTTCAGCTCGCCGGTCTGGTCATAGTCGAAGGCGGAATTGCCGGTGATGGTGATATTGCCTGCGTTGACATAGATATCGCCGTTGGCATCGACGGCATCGGTATCGCCGCTGCCCATGACAATTGTCGTATCGCCGCCGTTGAACTCGATGACGACGTCATATGCCGTGGACTTGGCAGCGGCGTTGATGCCGTCATCGGATGCGCTGATGGAGATCGTGCCGCCGTTGATCTGGACATAGGTGCCCTCGATGCCCTCGGCTGAGGTGATATCGAAGGTGCCGCCGTCAATCTGCGTGACCGTGGTTCCCTGGATGCCGTCATCGGCCGCATTGATCGTGAAGCTGCCGCCGGCGATATATACATAGCCGAGCGTATTGTCATCCCCGTTCTCGCTGTGCAGGCCGTCCTTGCCGGTATTGATCGTGAAGGTGCCGTCACTCACCGCGATGGAGTCATTGGCCTCCAGCGCATCCTCGGTGCAGTCGATGTTCCAGGTGCCGCCGGTGGCCTTCAGGTCATCCTTGGAGGTGATGCCGTTGGCAGTGGAGGAGATGATCACGGTGCCGGTGCCGTTCAGCACCAGGTCCTCCTTCGAGAAGATGACGGCATCGGTATGCACCTCGCCGTCATCCGTGAAGGCGCCGGTGACGGACAGCGTGCTGGCGCTGTCTGCAGAGGTGACATAGACCTTGTCTGCGGAGAGCACCTCGATGGCAGGCAGGCTGTCATTGGTGATGCTCAGGCCGTCAAGCACCAGCTGGACCTTGGCATCGTCGGGCGCCTGCACATAGACCGTGACATTGTCTGCAGTGCCGGTGAGGATATAGACGCCTTCCTCCGTGATGGTGATATCGGTATCATCCTCAACGGTATAGGTAGCGGCATCGGAGGTATCGGCGGACTGCTCGAGATCGCGGTCGGTGAAGATGGACGCGGTATCCAGCGCGGAGCTGCCGGCGGCGACGGCAGCGGCAGAATCGGCGCTCGCGGCAGTGCCGGCGGCGCTTTCGGAATCAGCGGCAGTGCCGCTGCCGGCATTCTCCGCTTCCGCGGCGGTGCAGCCGGCAAGCGTGCCTGCAAGCGCGAAGGTGAGCAGGGAGTAGATGAACTTTCTGGTGTTTTCCGGTTTCATGGGGGAAGCTCCTTTCCTGAGAGATCCTGTTTCGGTAACAACTGGAAGCATACCGGCGCTGTGTGAAGGCTGAGGGAAGAAAGCAGAAAGGCTTTCTGAAGATTTCCGAGGAAATTTCTTCACACAGGCATCGGGAATCCCTGAAAAGAGTGGAAGAAAAATGAAAGCAGGCTTTCACGGCAGATCTGAGGGATCCGGAGGAGAAGGCAGGCCGTCGGGCGGCATTCAGAAGAGCCGGACGGCCTGCTTGAACCTGCGTTTCGGCAAAGTCAAGGATTGGATCGCGGAAAGTTCTGGCATAGAATGTTCGGGTTGAAGGGGGAAGGCGGATCATCATGGAAGACGACAAGAAGGAAGAGCAGAAGGAATCCGGCAGCCAGGAGGGAACAGCGCCGCTGTCGCTGGATGAGATCAACGAAGTAATCAATGAGATCCGGTTCTGAGCCACTCACGGCAATGAGCAGATAAGGGCGTTCTTCTCCCGGAAGGATGCCTTTTTTCTGCGCCGGCAGAAGCCCGGAAAAGAAAAAAGCCTGCCCGGAGGCAGGCGATGAAGAAGATCAGAGGTAGATATAGCCGAGGCATGTCTGGCCGGAGACAAGCCCGGAAGCGGAGACCCAGCGCTCATGATAGCCGCCCATATAGCCGCCTTCCCGGATATAGACCCGGTCGCCGGAGACCTGCGTGACGAAGGCGACATGATAGGTATAGACCGCGATGGAATTGACGGCCGGCGAGCTGCCGGTGCCGTAGCCGCTTCTTGAGGCAGAGGCGATCCAGCTGCTTGGATTGCCCCAGCCGGGCAGCGAGACGCCAAGCGTATCATGCGCCAGCTGCCAGGCGCTCCAGGTGCAGTTGACCCAGCCGCCCCAGTATGGATTCGAGGAGGAATCGCCGGATGTGGTCCCGGAGGAAGTCCCCGATGAGGAGCCGGAAGAGGAGGAGCCTGAGGAAGATCCCGAGGAAGAGGTGCCGGAGCTGCCGGACGAGGAGCTGCTGCCGGAATTCTGGCTGGATGAGATGCTTGAGGAGATGCTGCCGATGGCAGAGGAATTGCTGCTGATGGCAGACTGCGCGCTGGCGATCTGGCTGTTTGCGCTGGCCAGCTGCGTCTTGTACTGCTTCTGCAGCAGATCTACCTGGTACTTCGCGGCAAGCAGGCTGGCCTGCTGGGAAGAGAGGGCAGCCATGCCGCTCTCGAGATCGGACTGGTTCTGCTTGAGCTCTTCCTGGTCCTGCTCCAGCTGCGTCTTCATGTCATTGAGCTGGGTGATGCTGTCATTCAGCTCGGTCAGCGAATAGGTATCGCTGGCGGAGATATCGGACAGGCCGTTGGCAATGCGGAGCAGGTCATCGAAGGACTTTGCCCCGAGCAGCACATCCAGCATGCTGGAGGTACGCATTGTGCTCTGCTCGGTGCAGATCCGCTCCTTGACCTTGTCCCTGAGCGCATTGACGTCATCGGTCTTCTGGTCGATCTGCTTCTGGCTGTCATCGATCTGCTGCTGCTTCGCTTCAACCTGCGCCTTGGCATCGGCGATCTGGGAATTGAGGTCATTGATCATGGCGTTCATCGAGCTGATCTGCGTATTGTAGCTGGAGATCTGGGAGGAGAGCTCTGTGATGTTGGTAGACAGCGTATCCTTCTGGGAATTGATCGTGTCGATCTGCGCCTGCAGGCTGCTGTTCTGCGACTGCATGTACTGCATGTAGGCAGTGCAGCGCTGCTGGTCTGCCGCGCTCAAAGAGGACGTATTGGTGCAGAGATTGTTCCAGTACGAGGTATTGGTATAGTCATTTCCGCTGGAGTCTCCCTCGGCGCTGACCCGCAGCGGCATGGCTGCCGCAAGCGAGAGCGCTGTAAGCCCCGCGATCCATCTTCTGTTCACAGCTAATCATTATAAGGGTATTCTCGCAAATTTCAAAATTTCCTGTCCGGAAGCGGCTGGGATCTTTCAGGGACGGGCTCTTGCCCTGACCGGCGGGATCCTGCTTTCAGGCAGCGTGAAGCGAGCATTCATGCGGCACAGCACGAATGACTGCATTCCGGGCGCCAATGAAAATGCCGGGGCCTGTATGCATGTTATACTGGTGCAATAAGGGGAACGGGATGAACTCATTTCTGCGGAGAAGCGATCTTTGCTTTCAGGGCAATCAGGAGGAGATCATGCGCATGAACTGGCGTCAGGTGCGCGTGATGACCTTCATCTATCTGGCCTTTCTGGCGCTCTACTGGCTGATCATATGCGTGCCGGTGTCAGTGCCGGCGCAGAATCGGGCAGTGCTGGCGGCGATTGCCGCCCAGGCAGCCTTCTCCATCGCGGTCTTCCTCAGAAGGGAGCCGCCGCGGCGCATTGCGCTGGAGTACGCGGCGCTGATGCTGTTCGGCTCGATGATCATGGCGCTGTCCATCTATCTCGGCACGTATGTGTTCCGCGACAATACTGCCTGGCTGTTCCTGATCGAGATCATCATGCTGACGCAGTTCTACACGATGCCGCCGCGCCTGAAGTGCGCGGAGCTGCTCGCGTACCTGATCGCCTTTCTGATCTGCTCCTTCCGCTTCAAGAGCAGCGGCATGGCATTGCTGGACGCGGCGGCAGGCACCTCGGCCATGGGCGTAGGCATGGTCTCGTACTTTTCGCTGATGTCCTATAAGCTGGAGTCCTTCGAGAACCGGGATGAGCTCAGCCGCATGTGCTCGCTGGACGGCATGACCGGGCTGATGAACAAGACGACCTTCATGCACTTCTGCAGCGCATTCCTGAGGAATGCGCCGCTGAGCAGGCCGTATGCCCTGGCAGTCATGGATGTGGATCACTTCAAGAACGTGAATGACAGCCACGGCCATATGGCCGGAGATGAGGTTCTGCATATGATCGCCGCCTGCCTGCGGGCGCATTTTCCGGAGGGGGACTTCGAGACCGGGAGATTCGGCGGCGATGAGTTCACGGTGCTGATCCGGCGGGCAGAGCGGGACGGCCTGGAGCAGATGCTCCTGTCAGTCATGGATGAGGTCAGCAGGAAGACGCAGGAGAAGGCCGGCTTTGCGGTGACGCTCAGCGCCGGCATTGCTTTTGCCTCTGGCCGGGAGATGATGTTCGCGGATCTGTTCGTGGCCGCGGACCGGGCGCTGTACGAGGCCAAGCGCAATGGCGGCAATACGGTCTCTGTCCGCGAGCTGAGCGGACAGGACAGCGGGATTCCCGTGATTGCCGCGGTGGACCTCGATGAGCAGGAGCTGAAGGCAGCCATCGCTGCCTGCGGGAAGCAGTATGAGGTGATTCCGGTCCTGAGCGGCTCGGAGACAAAGAAGCTGCTGGACCGCCGGAAGCAGCAGGTGCAGATCGTGCTGATGAGCGTGCATCAGTCCTCCTTCCGCAGGGCAGAGGCGCTCTGCAGCGTCCGCCAGATCCGCGAGGTCCGGAAGATCCCGCTGATCCTGATCGTGGGCGAGGGCGATGAGACCTCGGATCTTGCGGCGATCGCCGATGCGGTGCTGAGAAGCCCGCTGGTGCCGTCGCAGCTGGAGGCGGCAGCGGAGCGCATGCACGCCTCCGCCGTGAGCATGCAGAAATAGACCCAGGCGCTGAGGGGAGAAGCATGGTCCTCAGCGCCTTTCTTCTGCCGTTTTTGCCTGAATTGCCAAGATTGCGGCATTTTTCAGTACCCTGTAGATGATATCAGCCTGTTCGGTAGTATACTTATAAACAACCAGTCATTCATATAAATGCTTTAAGAACGCTTCATTTCGGGCTGAGAGAAGGAATGGGATCATGCGGCTCTGCTTTGAGAGCCGGATGCCGTCCGCGCAGGCCATGGGGGTGAGGAAATGGAATATACGATGGAACAGCTGCGCATGCTGATCAGCAGCATGACCGGCTATGTCGTCATCTATGAGGTGCAGGACGCCGGCAGCCGGCTGCGGCCGCTGCTCTACACGCCGGAGGTGCCGGGCTTCTCGGGCCTGAGCGAGCAGGAGTATCTTGACCTCTATGGCAGCGATGCCTCCGCGGTAGTTGCCGACAGGGACATGCCGGCGCTCGCAGTGAAGCTGCAGAAGCTGGCGGATCATGAGGGAGACCAGGAAGCGACCTACCGCACGTTCCACAAGACGAAGGGATTCGTATGGACGCATGTGAAGCTGAGGCTGCTCGGCACCTGCAATGGGCATCCCCTGATCATCGGCAACTTTGACAATGTCACCGACAGGATGGAATCCTCGGATATCCTGCTGAATCATTCCGACCAGAAGATCTATGTCATCGAGCGGGATTCCTTTGATCTGCTCTATGCCAATGCGGCAGCCATGGCGGACAAGGAATCGCTGCCGGCGCCCGGGCAGACCTGCTATCAGTACATCCGGAAGCAGAGCGTGCCATGCCCCAACTGCGTCGCATACGGGATCCATGGCGAGGAGCCGCTGGAGACGATCTGGAAGGACCCGCAGCGCCAGCGCACCTACCGTGTCAAGGCTGTGCCGATGCACTTCTTCGAGAAGCTGGCCTATGCGTTCTTCATCGACGACCTGACGGATCACATCGATCTGGAGAAGGCGCTGCAGCAGGAGCAGGAGAAGTACCGGGCTGCCACTGAGGGCGCCAATCTGCGCGTCTATGAATATGAGATCGCTGCCCATACGCTGATCCTGCCGGAGCATTCCCGGAAGCTGTTCGGCGTCAGCAGCTGCGTGGTCCGCGATGTCCCGGAGACGATTCTCCCGCTGTTTCACCCGGAGGACCGGGAGCGGGTGCGGGCATTCTTTGACCGCGTCTCGGCAGGAGAACATATTGTCACGGCAGAGTTCGAGATGAATCCGGTCAATGACTACTCGGCCTTTCTGCGCTATACCTTCACGACTACCTACGACCAGGCCGGAAAGCCGGTCATGGCCTATGCGGTAGCAGAGGACATCACCGCCCAGAAGCGGGCAGAGTCAGACTTCAACGAGACCATCCAGGCAATGCTGTATGCCAACCCGAATGCGCTCTGCTCCTACCGGATCGACCTGTCCAGGAATCTCTGCAGCGAGGGACACGGCGTATCCCGCTACATCCAGAATCTGCTGCGGTCGGATACTGCCGGGGAGCTCTTCTCGCATCTGCTCTCCATTATCCCGGATCCGCGCCAGAAGGCCACTGCGGCAGAGTTCTTCGACCGCAGCAGGCTGCTGAAGGCATACGCGGAAGGCAGTAAGGCGCTGCATCTGGACTATCAGAGAGCGGATGAGCACGGCCGCATCCTCTGGGTGCGCACCTTCGTGAACATGCTGAAGAACCCGAGCTCTGACGATATCATTGCCGTCTTCTATTCCCTGGATATCACGGACGAGATCCGCAGGAACCAGGTGCTGAATATCATTACCGGGCAGGAGTATGACTACGCGGCGCTGCTGCATATCCGCGAGAAGACCATTGAGTTCCTGAACGTGAACCCGCATCTGCCGGAGCGCTATCAGGAGAAGATCGGGCATATCGGCAGGCAGTTCAGCTTTGACGGGATGCGCGAGTACACTGCCTCCACCTGGATTGCCGAGGAGGACCGGGACTATTATCTCGGCAGCAGCGGGATTGACATGATCTGCCGCAGCCTGGACCGGGATGGGCACTATGAGATGAGCGTCCGCGGGCACGCAGTGGGCCATGAGAATGAGCTGATGTGCCGCAAGATCCAGCATTACTATCTCGGCGAGGATCATGACTCCGTGCTGATCGTGCAGATCGATGTCACGGAGACCTACCGCCTGCAGCAGAAGGAAGCGCAGGAGATCAGGGCAGAGGCAGACCGGGTCATGGATATCCTGGACTCTCTGTCCTGCGGCATCTGCGTGCTGCGCATGCCGGATCCGGATCACCTCCTCGGAGACTTCGTGAACCTGACGATGTTCCGCATCATGGGCTTTCCTGCCCGCGATGCCTCGGAGCGCAGCGCGATCATGCATGATCCGATGATTGCCTCCTACCTGAAGAATGCCTTCCTGGCAGTGCATCCGGATGACCGGAAGAGGATCAAGGCGCTGTTCCGCAGCAACTATGCGTCTCATTACTTCAATACCGGCAATTACCGGGTCGTCGGCCGCGGCGGCATCGAGATCTGGGTGAACCAGGATATCATGCTGAGAGAGGTCAGGGACGGCGTGCGCATCCTGTATTCCAACTACCGCGTCGTCGAGCGGGAGATGGAACTGCAGAAGACCCTGGAGCAGCAGCTGGAGCAGGAGAAGAGCCTGCGCCATCAGGCCATGGCCGCAAGCGAGGCCAAGTCCGAGTTCCTGAGCCGCATGAGCCATGATATCCGCACGCCGCTGAACGGTATCATCGGCATGACCTATCTTGCCAGGAGCGAGAAGGACCCGGAGAGGATCGCGGACTATCTCGGCAAGATCGATACCTCCTCCAAGTTCCTGCTGGGCCTGGTCAATGACATCCTTGACATGTCCAAGGCAGAGAGCGGCAAGCTGGAGCTGCATCCGGAGCCGTATCCGGAGAAGGAGTTCTTCCGGTATCTGGATTCTGTCATTGCGCCGCTGTGCCAGGAGAAGAGCATCAGGCTCGAGATGGAGTCTCATCCGCTGCCGGGATATGAGCTTCTGGTAGATCCGCTGCGCATCAACCAGGTATTCTTCAATCTGCTATCCAATGCCGTCAAGTTCACGCCGGAAGGCGGAACAGTCACCTGCCGGCTGACCGAGGAGCGCATCTCCGAGCACCGCGCTGCCTTTACCGGCCAGGTGATCGATACCGGCATCGGCATGTCAGAGGAGTTCCTGAAGGTGCTGTTCGATCCCTTTACCCAGGAGAACCGCAAGGATATCTCCGAGACAAGAGGCACCGGCCTCGGCCTCTCCATCGTCAAGAAGATCATGGATGCCATGCACGGCACCGTGGAAGTCAGCAGCGTGCGCGGCCAGGGCACGGTATTTACCGTGCATGCGGAGGCAGAATGCATCCCCTCCAGAAGCATGGAGCCAGCTGCGGATCCAGGGGCAGAGGACAGCTTTGCCATGCTTGCCGGCAGGCATGTGCTGGTCTGCGAGGATCATCCCCTGAACCGCGAGATTGCCATGGCCCTGCTGCAGGAGAAGAAGATGATTGTCGGGACTGCCGAGGACGGCAGGCTCGGCATCGATGCATTCCGGCAGTCGCCGATCGGCTTCTATGACATGATTCTCATGGATATCCGCATGCCCGTCATGGATGGCTTCCAGGCAGCAAGAGGCATCCGGGCGCTGGACCGCCCGGACGCAAAGACGGTGCCTATCGTCGCCATGACCGCGGATGCCTTCTCGGATGATATCGAGAAGTGCCTGGAAGCAGGCATGGACGGGCATATTGCCAAGCCGATTGATCCGCAGATCATGTATCAGACGCTGTGCACCATGATGGAGCAGAAGAGAAAAGGAGACTAGGCATCCGCTCTGCTGGACATCTGGTGACAGAGACATTCTATAGTAGAGGCATCAGTCATAAGTGCATCCCGGGAAAGGAGACTGGCATGACACTGGAAGAATTCATCGAGACAAGCGAGGACAACGAGGAGCTGAAGAAGGCATTCACGGAAGCTGCCGAGGCCGGCAGCCTGGACGCATTCCTGAAGTCTCATGGCGTGGATGCGACACAGGAAGACCTGGAGAACTACGTCATGACAGGAAAGCTCGGAGAGCTCAGCGACAGCGAGCTGGATGATGTCTCCGAGCGCAGGGGCCTGGGCGATCGGCTGCTGAAGACAATCGGCGGGATGTGGAAGCACTGAAGTGAATCGTGAAAGCTGCTGAAAGGCAGCTTTTAAAATGCTGTTAATATAGAGGAAAATATTAGATATAGTAAGTGTACACAACGATTTATTAAAGGCTATACGGCATTTGGCTTTTCATGGATGCATACTTGATATCATGAATATTGAATAGAAAAATTTGATACCTTTTCATTAAATTTTGTAATTGCTCGTAACTGAACTTTTTGGAGAAATAGTCAGGCAAATGAAAAGGTATAAAATTATAATAAAAAATTTCAGTATACAATTTTACAGAAATTCATGAAAAACAGCAGTACAAACCTGACACCAAATAGGACATTCATAGTGAATGAGAGATGTTCTTGACTAAGTGGTTACAATTATGATTTTTGATTCTACATTTGAAATGGTTAAGAAAACTCCAAAAAACGTTCTATTATACGTTTTTTCTGCCAGCTTCTTGGTTAACATTGTGATGGAAGCAAAGTATTACTGCGTGGTTTTACATACAGTTATGGACTTAATGTGTAGACTATAGAGAAAAATGATCCTACTAAAACAGTAGAAATTTGACATAAGTAACGCTGTTGTACTTATTAAAATGTTATCATAGAATAAATGACCCGTCAGTATCAATACTGTCACAATAACTGGAAAGTGGATGATTTTTAATGAGAAATTATTTGTTTGACATGAAGTATGACAGATGCAGGCAGTGGATTAAAGAAGGACGTAATAATGGTGCTGAATGGGCTGCTTTAAGATTAGCATGTAAGAAAAATGATGAAGAGTTGGAAGAATTTTTAAAACGAAGAATTTCTGAGGATTTTTATCCTAGTGATTTAACGGTTGATGAGTGGCAACAAATAGTTGAACAGCTTGAGGAAACTGAACAGCATCAACAGGAACTTTATAGAGCGTCAATGGTGGCATCTCTTAAGGATAATACTGCTGATTCTGGTGTTAGTATTCCGACTGACAAACAATCCGCCTGGCAATTATATAGAAAAAGGCTTATTGAAGTGAACGGATTTGCAGAAGATGCTGTGGATGGAATTGAGCAAACGTGCATTTCAATTTTGAATAGGTTACGGAATAACACAATAGAAAGTGGTCCTATACAGGGCTTGGTTCTTGGAAATGTCCAATCTGGTAAGACTGCAAATATGGCTGGCTTGATGGCAATGGCCGCTGATCATAATTGGAATATGTTTATCGTTTTGTCGGGAACAATTGAAAACCTGCGCAACCAAACACAGAATAGGCTCTTCCGTGATTTACAGTCCGAGGTTGGGAATTTACAATGGCAACAATTAAATAATCCATCCAGAAGACATTCTGGCATAGGATTTCGGGCGTGCGATTTGCACTTTAATAATTCAAATTATCGGTATATTACTGTTTGTCTTAAGCAGAGTACGCGTTTACGAGACTTAATAGAATGGATACAGGCAGATAAAAATGTCATCAGACAGATGAAGGTGATGGTAATTGATGATGAAGCAGATCAAGCCAGTATAAATACAGGCGATATACATGAATCAAACGAAAGAAAGACAATTAATCGTTTGATATTGAATTTGGTAAATTGTAGGGATGTAAAGGCAAGAACTGATGAAGATAACCATTATACTAGTCATTATGCGGCTATGAACTACATAAGCTATACTGCAACTCCTTATGCGAACTGCCTTAATGAATCAGGGAAAAACACATTATATCCAAAAAATTTTATCCAGACATTGCCAATCTCTTTGGAATATTTTGGCGTGGAACAATTGTTTGGTGGTCATGATCCTGAATCAAATACGCTTGATATTATTAGAAATATCAGCGATGACGATGTGGAAATCATCAAACAAATTCACGAAGAAGAATCTACAGAGATACCGCCTGCACTCCAAGAAGCAATTTTGTGGTTCATCTGCGCAGCTGCTGTAATGCGGTTTTATCAGTACAAAAAACCTGTCAGTATGTTGGTTCATACAAGTTTAAAACAGCCGGCACATGAGGCAATTACGAATCAAATTAAAGAATGGCTAACATTAAACAGAAAGGCTATTCCAACAAAGTGCAGGGAATTATACTCTATAGAAACGAATAGATTTACAAAACAATCATTGCGAGATTCTTATCCGAAATATGAAATTCCCGATGAACAGATATGGGATTATCCTGATTTTGATAGTTTGAAAGAACAGGATTTTATTGATGAAATATTAATGAAGTATTTTGAAACTCTAAATGATCTGCACTTGTTAGAAGATGAATTTTATTTGAAGATAAAATACGGTACATGTAACAGCAATGTCATTTGTCTGCTGAAAAATGGAATTTCATTAAGCTTGGCTTTATTGCTTGTGAAAAAGTACTCTCAGTATATCTATATTAATGATGAGAAGAATGATGTTACCTATGATGGAAATCTTGTAATGACAATGAAAACCAATAATGAAAATGATATCTTCATATTTGAAATGGAGAATAATGTCTATGACAATTATCATTAATATGACATGGAAAGGATATTTGAGCATTGGTATTCAATTCTTTGGACATCGCAATCTTTAAATCAATTATTCGGAATATGAAAACAGAGTGATCAGAATATCTGACGGATGCAAAAAGAGTAAATGATGCAGTAGATAATCCATATGCGGAACATCACTGCTCGGTTTTACAAGGGGCTTGATCAATGTAATTGATAAGAAAGTCAAAGACTGTATCCTGTGGAGGTATATGTATTCAATTCTCTGAATCGTTTTTACCATAATCACTAACAGTTCCTTTATGCTATGGGATGGAATCTCCAAAATCCGTGAGGGACTATTCAAAATCTATTGGGGACTTCAAGGAAAACAGGATACTGTTTCATGATCTCCTCAATGGAGTCAATGAGGCTGCAGATCTGGTATTCCAGCAGATGTGCCTGATTGCTGTACTGCGGATAGCGTTCTCTGCTCTTGCGCAGCAGGGGCAGCACATAGGTGCGGGTCTCCGCGATATAGCTTGTGATATGATCCCGGTCAAAGCCGAATGCCATGCCGGAGACATTGCTGCAGCGGTCAATGAGCTTTGTGATGGCTGCTCTTGGATTCCCGGCAATGGCAGCATAGTATGCCTCTGTGGTCATTCCCGTCTTTGTTAATGTGCGCACTCCCTCCCTGACTGTATCTGAGAAGGGAAGATCCTCCGGCCTGACCCCGCAGTCCTCGCAGACATCATGAAGCAGAATGATGGCAATGGTCTCATCCTCCGTGATGCCCATTGCCAGGGCATGGCAGGCCATGCCCAGAGGATGCGTGAAGTAGGGGATTCTTCCATTTCCCCTGCGGTACTGTCCCTGGTGCTTCTGCCTGGCATATGGCAATGCCTTCAGTGTCTCAGTCATATGCGTGCTGGTGGCATATCCCTTCAGGTAAGTATACATGCGCTTCTCATCAAAGATCTTGCCTGGATAGTCAGAGACATCTCCATCCTCTCCTTCCAGCAGGAATGCCTCAGTTGTCTTCAGGAGATCTGCCAGTTCATGAAGCTTGCCGGATTCCGGTGCTGTAAGGCCTCTCTCCCAGCTGCTCACTGCCTGCGGTGTCACATGTATCTTCTCCGCAAGCTGCAGCTGGGTAAGCTGTGCCTTCTTTCTCTTCTCCTCAATTCTCCTGCCAGTAGACCTGTTATCCATCCGGTATCACCTCTGTCTTCAGTTTAGTGCGTAAAAGCAAGGAATCCAATCAAGAGATGCTTGAGTCATGCATGAAGAGGCGGGATCTCAATATACCGGGAATCATTGCGGCAGGGTAGACGGCAGATTTGAAAGGCATAGAGGCATGTATAGAAGCGTGCATATAAAATATAGAGAAATTTTTATGCTTTCTGAGGGGGAATGTTTTCTGCACTGCGTATGAGTACAGTGTAGGAGGTATTCCAAGATGAATACACATGATTACTTTCACAGCCATATCTTTCTCTTCGATGTTCTCTGCTGCTCCGCTGTCAGGATTATACACGGAGCAAATCCCAGAGATGCCATCACCGACTCATTCCATGCCAGAAAGATCGTCAACGCACTGTTTGCCAGCGGAATGACGCTGGAGGATATTGAGAGAATGATAGAGCGTGTACAAGCAAAGGCAGTTTGATAAGAACAGGCATTGTTTCCGGGAACGATTCAGATGTTATAAAGAAAGTAGAAGCAACAATAGAATGAAGTAATAATGGTCTCACTACCTGAATTGAACAAAAGGACTAACGTTGACTATTAATACACTTCCACTATTATCTCTATAAGTACCCATGCTCCTGGCAGACATCGTCCACTGCCAAGATGTTTTGATGACGGGCAATCAGTGGTCGTATGAGCTGGCAGTACAGAGGACGGTGTTGAATGGGGGGTGAGTGATCTAGATAATTGGATCCAGGAGCATTGCATTCGTGAAAAAATGGAAACATATTGATTTTAAAAATGCGTGTACACTCCAAATGTGATGAGCAAAGACTGATGGAGTCATCAAAATTGAATGTTTCTAGTCACATTTGAAAATTTTTTAAAATATTTATGGGGAATATCTCTTCTGTTGCAAATCAGTTATATGTAGGAGGTATTCCAAGATGAATACGAAGGATTATACACACACCCGTATCAGCTTCATCCATGCTTTTTGCTGTGCAGTCTCTGCCATTATCGACGGAGCAGATTTCAGAGAGGCTTTTGCACACTCTTTTGAAGCAAGAAAGATTGCAAATGCACTGTATGCCCTTGGGATTACTGTTGAGGATATCGAAAAGGAGATGGAAGAGAAGGAGTGGAACCAATAAAAGTAGGCCACAGTTAATGATAGACATCAATTCATGCACTAGCAGCGTAGACAAAATCATCTGATTTGAATGAGAAGGCCACTGAGATCAAATTGGTTCTCAGTGGACTGTTGTTATTTGGTCACGTATAGATATATGGAAGTATTCCAATATATACGAGTGATTGCAAATCAATGGGAATTAGCCGCAGGAAAAACCTTCTGGAGATAATGATGGGTGATAATGAGACTTACCAATTGAAATATCTTCAGGATGAATTGCCTCCAAGCCTGAATGCAAAAATCAGTGGTCATACCTTATCGATGGATCTTAAGGAAGCGGAAGAGTATGCTCATTATAAGTTTCGCAGGAAATGGTTTAAATAAGCCTGAATTTATCATAATATGAACGCACGTTCATTTAAAACAAAGGCTTTGCGTGCTAGTATCTATGTAGATATGAAAGATATTGGCTGTAGAAAACACGAAGGCTTTACCTTAGGAGAGCTTTTAGTTGTCGTGGCTATCATTGGCATACTGGTTGCGGTGAGTATTCCAATATTTTCAGGTCAGCTTGAAAAGGCCAAGCTGGCAACATGCCAGGCAAACAGAAGAGCATTGCTGGCTGAGGTCAGAGTCAAGGCTATTGATTCTGAGATGGATCAGGAGACTGCCTTTACCCAGATCTATTCTGAAGATCAGTCAAAGTACCCCTGCCCCAAGGGCGGTACATTCTCCTGGGAAGATGGACAGATCAGGTGCAGTGTACATGATGGAACGAATGATGCAGAGATGGAAGCTGGAGGGCAGAAGATAAAGATTACGGCAGCCATCACTCCAGAGTATCAGGCTGGAGATACGGTGCAGCTGCATACAGGAATGATCTGCAAAGTTGGAGAGCAGTATTATGTCATGACTGCAGACTTTACCAATAAGAAGGTAACAGGCAGCTATATAACATGGTTTCAGCAGAATGTTGGCACAAGCTCTGCATTGATCAACCAATCTACGATATACAGTAAGTCTTCGCCTAAAGGAACTTATCTGAGCCCCGGATCATTATACAGTGATGGAAAAACAGTATTTGTCATTGATGCGAATACCTATATCTCAACACTGAACAGCACAAAGGAAGTACAGCTTGGAATCATTCAATGAGCTGTAGCATATCTATACAGGTTACTGGAACTAATACGGATATTTGATCGGTTTGTACGAGGTATTTTGTTTTTGCTTAGCAAAATGTCTCAAAGTTCACTAAGCCATAAAATTCAAATGGTGGGAGCCAATTGCAGACAAAACGTGCTAATTAGCAGATTTTATGCACATCTCTTATATATATAATTTAATATTTGACAGTGAATTCCTGGACAGAAAAATACGGCAAAATTCAAGGCTGGTCAGGAAGTCATACTTCGATCTGATAATTCTGAAAGCGACGCTATGATATCTGTGGAGTGTATATGATCGGGAATTGATAAATTCTCTTTACTACACCGGCAAGTGAATTTGTGTGCATGTAGCATATACGAAAGCACTATCTGAATTGGTGATTGTGAGAACCTTTTTTACATAATGCAGAGTGGACAATTGAAACACATTAGAGTTGTTTTTAATCACTTATGTACAGAATCATTCCTAAAAGTGATAATTATACATTTTTTGTGCCAATGGTTTGCTTACTATGATAATGGAGGCAAAGCTATGGGACAGTATTTTACGTACTATTATGGAATCGGTGCACATTACATTTCAATTGATCGGCTTGAGTTCAAAGACTCGGGGCTGGGGAAGCAGTGGTATTCAATCAGTTATAAAAATGAAGTGACCGAAACTATTTGCTCAATGCTCTACCATCAGCCAGCTATGATTGCACTGATTGGGGACGATTATGCAGATAAAGCTCTTTTCTGGACACAGGTTTATGAGAGAGGTGACAGTACTTCTGTACCAAAGCGCGAGCTTGATTATCATGGCAAATATGCAGTAAACCATGAAAAGAAACAGTTCTTTTCCTTTGACCGCACGAAAGAACTCGAGAATGAGAAAACCAGCAGCTATATCGGTGATAAGGAAGATTTTATCCTGGGACTGGTGAATCCTCTGGCGTGCATGGTTCTCCTTTCATCTGACCAATATGGCGGTCTCAGCGCAAACTTGACAGGGACCTGGGCAAATGATCTGATCTCAATTGAAGACGAGAAGCCGGCTGGGTTCAGGGAAATCGAAGTGATGTTCAGCTACGATATGAACAAGAATCCCACGGCTGTACCGCTTGCGGTTAATCCAAATGAATTTACAGATGCTGATGAGAAGAGGTTTGCAGAATTGATCAATCCGCTTTCTCCTACAAGAGAATATGCAATGAGGATGATGAACTGGCTGAGAAATGCAGGACAGATGGCTGCAGTCAATGAGGTGCTGGAAAATGATGAGATCAGGGATATCAAAAGCCTGTCTTATTATGTCGGATGCACACTGGATATTGATGTCATGCTGCTTCATGCTAAGGAAATGTCAGTAAAAGGATACAGAGACGCATTTAGACGGTTGTCTAGATATCTGTATGATTCTGATTATGACTGCCGAATGGAAGATATTACTAGTTTTTATCAATTTTGCAATACCACCAATTTTTGGGTGTTTTCCTATAAGGGCATTGAATGTGATAAGCAATACGACAGGATGATTCTGCTGAATAAATACAGTGGGGAGTTGATGGAACTCGATCGTAACTGTAAGAGTCTCCCAGAAGGATTTGAAAATATATACAAAGATATTAGTGAAGGCGTTGAGATTCCAAGAGAAAAAGGAATTTATATGCTTGAAGATAAGCTGCTGGATATTAAGGGTTATAACCAGGAAAGCCATTACCGGGGAGAGTTTTACGATATTTAGTAACAACTTGAATAGAAGAACATCTCAACCTTATATTGTCTTATGCAAATGAGGTGTGTTAAATCATTAATGAATTTTCAGAGTGTTATTCTTGATCTGATCTTTCAAAAGAGAATTCACTCGAATCGGATAAATATGCTGCGATATGTCATGGTAGTACGGCGGTTTGCTGTTCATTTCTATCAGTTCAACAGTTTCATTCACTTCTCCAGTGGTGCGTATTAACGCAAGAGAATGTGAAATATCAATTTTCTGTAAATACAGAAACTTGTATTTGCTAGGCCCCAAGGGCCAGGTATTATCATTTCTTCAAATGACAGCAGCGGCTGTACACCAGATCATAAATAAAGGAATGCGAATCATGATAGTGCTGGTGCACACTGCAGTATGCCTCTGCTGATCATATGGGAGGAATGTATGTTATACAGGAAAGCACTACAATTATTTACCTGCGCAGCCTTGATTGCTCTGTGCACTTCATGCGGTACCGGGAATACCGGTAAGCCTGCTGCTTCCGAGAAGCCATTAGATCTTACCGGCAGCTGGAAGGAGGAGAATGCTACTGCTGCCAATACCTATCAGATTGCCTATATCTCTGGTGATCAGATTGAGATCTACTGGGTCATGGAGAATGAGACACAGGCAGGATTATACTGGTCTGGCACCTATCAGGCTCCTTCAGATACAAAGACACCGTATACTTGGGTATCCAATAACAATACCGATAAGACAGCCAACTCAATGTATGCTTCCCCGGATGCTACCAAGGAGTTTACCTTCAGCGAAGATAAGATCTCCTATGAAGTATCTGTCATGGGCGTGACAAAGACAGAAGTGCTGGTCAGAACAGATCTTGATTATTCCTCTGTTGGCAAGCCGGCTGATAATGCAGCCTCATCAGAGCAGATTCAGAAGATTCAGCTGCTGGACAGCGGCTATACCGTCATCACGAATTCATACGATAACTCAAAGTACATCAACTATGCGGTTCAGGTAACAAACCCCAATAAGGGATATGCCATTGAGTTTCCGGAGATCCATATCACGGTAAAAGGAACAGATGGGTCTATTCTGAGCACAGACAGCCAGACACTGTACTTCATCTCTGCTGGTGAGACCTATTACTATGCGGGAATGACACGCAGCTATCAGGGAGATATGCCTGGATCAGTGGAGATCACAGTCGATAATTCTGATAGCAATGTCATTCAGCAGCAGGGCTCCAATCTCGTGCTGAGCAGCGATCTCGCAGTATCGAATACAGCGGATAATGCAGATTCCACAACAGGAGAGGTAACGAACAACAGCAAGACAGATCTCAATACTGCTGCAGTCGTAGTGGTATTCAAGATGGGAAATCAGCTGGTCGGAGGCAATGAGACATATATCAATAACCTGAATTCAGGCAGTACAGCAGCATTCCAGATCCTGAAGTATTCCGGTATTTCAGCAGGACAGTATGATTCCTATACCGTGAATGTGCTGCAATGGAGCTTCTGAGCAGGAGAAAGCGAAAGGAAGAAAGATATGACAATCTACAGGACAGGTGAATGGAAAGGCTATGGAGATCACAGCTACTACTGGAATGAATACAGACAGGAAGGCAATGAGGTTACCAAATACAAGTGCCACAGGCAGAAGTTCTTTGACGGTGAAGAGAACAGCTGGAATGAAAGTGAAGAAGCAGAAGAATCCTGGGCCATTGATGATCCTGGCATGCCTGATTGGCTGAAGCAGTATGTGCAGCAATCTCTGCGGTAATAATGAAGAACACTGACTGGAAGGGGGGATATGCATGAAGGTAAATGACAATGTCAGAATCAAGGATGAGGCACATGGAAATGATTCAAATATATCGGATGCCAAGTGCCCTGTATGTGGAAGGACAATGCAATTCGATGAGAGCGAAGAGACAGCATACCTGTACTGCAATCCATGCAATTTCATCATGGAAGCAGAAGATTACTCTGAACTCAGGCAATGCATACATGATGCCAATGAAAATCAGTGGAATAAATAAGTAGAATCATTTGAAAAGAAGTGCATCAGAAGACTGCCGAAATGTTATTAAGTTCGTTGGCAGTCTTTTTACTGAACAGGGACAGTCACTTTGTCACAATTCATGCTGAAAGTACTATTTGGATGTGCAATCTGGTTTATACTGGCAGCAGGCAGAGGTGGATTCCTGACTTTTATCAGCTCTCTGGAGTATTTATTCTCTATCTCTGTACCCTATGTTCTCCGTATTCTCCGGATATATGGCCCATAAAGCGCGAAAAGTGATAAAAATCAAATAAATAAGATGTGATTTTAGTGTATTTTTCTGCTGAATTTGCTACAATTGCTCCTGCATTTGATTAAAAGGAGATATAAGGAATGGCTGGTACTGAGACTATTAAAACACTTGATGAAATCAAGACGGACCTTCAGGCCCGATATAAAAAAGAAGGTGTGCTGACGGAGGCGGAGATTACTGCTGCAGTCAGCCATCTTGCCATGTCTGAGCAGGACATGGATGATCTCTGGGCATGGTTCTCTGACAATGATGTCATTGTCACTTCTGAGGAAGATGATACTGCAGAGACAGCAGATGATGCAGAGACTGCAGATGCAGAAGAGAGCGCAGAGGAGTCGGAGGCTGAGACAGAGACAGAGGATCTGGCAGATTCCTTTGTCGGTGCAGGCGTATCCGGAAGTGCCTCTGATCCGGTCAAGGCATATCTCAAGGAGATCGGAGAGATCCCTCTGCTGAAGCCGAATGAGGAGCTTGAGCTTGCGACCAGAATGGCAAATGGAGATCAGGCTGCCAAGGATGCCATGATCAGTGCCAATCTTCGTCTTGTTGTTTCCATTGCCAAGAAGTATGTAGGCAGGGGCATGCTGTTCCTGGATCTGATCCAGGAAGGCAATGTAGGCCTCATGAAGGCAGCTGATAAGTTTGATTATACGAAGGGATTCAAGTTCAGCACCTATGCTACCTGGTGGATCAGGCAGGCCATTACGCGTGCCATTGCAGACCAGGCAAAGACCATCCGCATTCCGGTGCACATGGTAGAGGCAATCAACAAGGTTACCCGTGTACAGCGCCAGCTGGTGCAGGAGATCGGAAGAGTGCCTACTTCTGCCGAGATCGCTGAGCGTATAGATGGAATGACCGCAGAGAAGGTAGACTCCGTTCTGCAGTATTCCATGGATACCGTATCCCTGGAGACACCGATCGGTGATGACGGTGCTTCCTCGCTCGGTGACTTCATCGAGGATAAGGATGCAGTAACACCAAGCGAGAGTGCAGACAGGAATCTTCTCCGCAATGAGCTGGAGCGTGCAATGAGCGAGCTTACCCCGAGAGAGGCAGAGGTTATCAGGCTCAGATACGGCTTTGATGATGGCCAGCCCAGAACTCTGGAAGAGGTAGGCAGAGAATTCCATGTCACCCGTGAGAGAATCCGCCAGATCGAGGCAAAGGGACTCAGAAAGCTGCAGCATCCCACCAGATCCAGAAGGCTGAGAGACTTTGTAAACTGAGTACAGTAAACCTGTGTGGGTTTACTGTTTTTTTGAATCATGAAAAAACTGATGAATCACAGAGATATAATCCATCAGTTAAATTCAAATTTTTAAAATTCAATGTTGAAAATGAGTTTTTGCCTTTGAGCTTTTTCGACTTCACTTTTCAAAGTGAAGTTTGTTTTAAATTTCATCTCACTGATGATTGTATCAAGCTTTACTGCAGTATCCATGGTCATCGTTACAGAAGATTGATACTCAAGCTCTAAACGGCGAACAGAAATTTTGTGATTGCTGTCACCGCATCGCATGGCAATCAGATTTTCAATTTGCTGATTGCCTTTATACCATACAAGCTCTGGTTTCTGAGGCTCACATGGGGTCTCAAAGATTGCTTCATTTACAATGCTGATATTCTCGGATTTTTTCTCTCCAGAAGTAACTGAAGCTGAATTCTTCTTTTGATTGCCGTTCGCTTTTACATTGTACATGCTGTTTCGGTCTTCTTGAAGCTGTATCAGATACTTCTTTGCCCCAAGTTCATATGCAATACGCTCGAGTTCAGAACATTTTGCTTTCTGCACTTCTGCAAAGTATGTATTCAGGTCGACGTAAATATTAGGCATCCGAGGATCAGTATAATACAATGCTCCACAGATAATGGAAGGTAAGAATTTGAAGCCGGATGAAGGTACTTGGTCATAGTGGAGATTTAATATACTTTCACCTCTGCGTCTGGTGAGAAAACCTATAGCACCATTGCAAAGCGGATCAGTCATCCGTTTGTCATAATCAAAGGTATAAATGAGTTTTGGTGTTCTGAACTGCGGATCGGAAAGAGATTCTTCAAACATTGGATTCAGCATTTTCAGTCGGATATCATCATATCCATTTTTCAAGCCGATCCGTGTATCATCGCTGACTTTTCGTATCACTACTTCTGTGTGCTTTCCCAATTCCTGCGTGTGGGTAATGATATTAGCTGCACCGTTCTTTGCTGATTCAGATAATTCCTTTAGCTTAGCATCAAATTTTACTGGCATTTTAATCGCAACCTTCACTTTATGTGGTTCGGTTCATAATACGAATCTCCTTAATAAATTCTATCGACAAAGAATGCAGGATTCAAGGCTTAATTAAAAATGCCTGGTACAGTCAGATGATATAAAACAAGAGGATACAAAGATTCACCTGTAATTCATTTGATATTCTTTTTATAAATGCATGTATGAAAGGTTTGAATATACAGAACTCTCTCATAATAGAAAGTAGTAATAAATTGATCAAAATGGAATATCTCTATACGTCCTTCCGGTGCAGAGTGCAACGGCTGTGCGCCATTGATCATCCTTCCGCATCCACATGAACTTTATAATGTTGCTTGGCGATGAAGACACTGACAGGACTGACAGCGAGAGACATGGAATATGGATTCGGCAGGATCGTGGAGCAGAAGGGATTCTATCTCTCTGTCTTCTATGCAGATGATATGTGCACGTATCTCTTTCCCAGATGTCTCAGGAATAAGTCATTCATGATCTATCTCCCTGATTCCAGGGTGCTGACCAGGCAGCTCTATGAGGAGCGCACTGCCTTTCTGGGCAGGCGTGTCATCACGGAGAGCCATGGGCTGGGCAGGATCACGGATCAGGATGATACCTCCTTTACAGTGACCTATACCTTCGGGCCGGTCAGGAGATATGCCTACCATGATATTCCGGAGGATGCCGTGACGGAGCAGGAGCTCTCCCGGCATATTGATCAGGAAGAGGCCGGGAAGAGCAGGATATGGGAGACGGTGCCGGAGTACTATGGCGGCGAGCGGTTCCGCTCTGCCGATGACATGCACATGGATGCAGAATGGTTCATATGGCGTGCGCAGAGCACTATTCCCGCTGACGGCGGCAGCCTGCGCAGGGGCCATATGCTACGGCATTGCCTTCGGGCTGAAGCCGGATGATCTGCTGCTGAAGACATGGGAGGCACTGCTGCAGTGCGATGCGCCCAAGCTGGTGATCCGCGATCTGTATCGCGCAGAATGCATCGATGCGCCCAAGCGGGATGCGCTGCTCGACTTCATTGACGGCATGGTCACCAGGAAGAGCCATCCTCTGGACTCGCTCTATCTGCAGGATCAGGTTGAGTCAGGAAGAATGATCCACCGATATCTGGTCACATCTGCAGATGTGGAGGAGATCATTGAGGCAATGGATGCCGATGCCGCCATGGATAAAGTGCTTCGGGCCAGAATGATCAGAGCCGGCATCGGCTATGAGGATGCCATCAATGAGATTGTCTCTGTCAGGAAGCTGAGAGAGGGAGAATAGAGAGCGCCCGCCCGGCGCTCTTTTCGAATCTGATCCTGGATGCTAGACTGAACATGCTGCAGGCTGTGCCTGCGCTGGGGAAGAAATGATGGAGATACTGGCATATACGATCAATGCATTCGCAAGGACGGAAAGCGGCGGCAATCCTGCTGCCGCGGTGCTGCATGCGGATGCGCTGTCAGAGACGCAGATGAAGCGGATTGCCGCGGCAGTCGGCTTCAGCGAGACCGCCTTCCTCATGAAGTCCTCCGCGGCATCCTGCCGGGTGCGCTTCTTCACGCCTACGGATGAAGTGGATCTGTGCGGGCATGCGACAATCGGGACATTCTCTCTTCTGAAGCAGAAGGGAATGATCGAAAGCGGAAGCCATGATATCGAGACCAGGGCAGGCATCATCCATCTCACCATCTCTGAGGAGGCTGAGGTCATGATGTCTCAGCTGAGGCCGTCATTCTCGGAGACAGTATCGAGGGCAATGATCGCGGATTCCCTGAATCTTGCAGCAGAGGAGCTGGATCCCGTCCTGGAGCCGCAGATCGTATCCACGGCCCTGCGGGATGTCATGGTGCCGGTCAGAAGCAGGGCGTCGCTGGACTCCATTCACCCGGACTTCGATAAGGTCGCTGCAGTCAGCCGGAGATATGAGACCATTGGCTATCATCTGTTCACGAGAGATGCCCTGAGACCGCAGGATACTGCATACTGCCGCAACCTGGCACCGCTGTACGGGATACCGGAAGAGGCAGCGACAGGCACCTCCAGCGGTGCCCTGGCTTGCTACCTGATGCATCATGGCCAGCTGCGTGCAGAAGATGCAGGCCATCTTGTCTTTGAGCAGGGCTATGCCATGGGCAGGCCTTCCGAGATCAGGGTCTCGCTGGCGCTGCACAATGGCGTGATACAGAGCGTGAATGTCGGCGGCACTGCAATGCACATGGATCAGAGAATCATCAGGATCGATGATCCTGCGGAGGACAGCATCCTGAAATAGAAGAAAGGAAGCGGCATGGCCGCTTCCCTGAATATTCTGATGACACAGCTGTGATCCAGCCCGCGTATTATTGCGGACCGGATCATTTTTCATAAGAAGGCTAATCCCTAGGAAACTCCTATTTCTGTTGGACGGGGAGATAGGAGAATTTGCGCGCAGCTGTGCCTATGGAAAGCAGCGGTATTTGCGTCTGGGGACGGCTGCCTGTCCATCAATGAAAAGAGCTCTGCCTCAGGCAGCCTCTGAATGAGACTGCATCCCGGCAGAATGGGATCATGCTGGAAATAATGCGGATTGGATTGCATGTTTCCTGAGGATGCAGATCATGAATGCCATTGCTTGGCTTCTTGATCCGGCTGTGTCCTATGTTCACACAGAATCATTGATTATGCAATCTGGCATTCCCGTGAATGCGTTACATAAGATGATGCCCTGTGTCATTTCTTCTGCAAAGCAGTATCCTGGCACGGGATTCTGGTTTCTGGCGCCATGGCGGTTCAGAAATGCGCCTGGCGTGTTTTTTGCACGTCTTGAATCATAGGATATAGGCAATCTGAGGAGGGCAGGCAGACAGATGGAAAAGAATATCGAGGTCAGCGAGGAGTCCGGCGTAGAGGAGATTACCAGGGAGCAGGCATACTACATCATGGGCATCGACAGGGAGCCCATCAAGTACAGAAAGATCAGAGCGGATATCTGCTTCATGCACGATGAGAAGGAAGTTCCCTACATTGAGATTCTCCGGGATATCTATCTGGACATGAAGGAAGAATTCGCAGGCAGCCTGAAGACGGAAGGAGAGAGAAGCTGATGTACATCACGATCAATCACCTGGAACCGGATTATCTGAGGCCGGGTAAGAATCTGGTCCTGAGGAAAGATCGCAGCAATCAATACGATGATGAGGCTGTCATGGTACTGGATGGAAGCACAAGGATCGGATATGTTGCCAATTCCGCATGCACAGCCGCAAGGGGCACCTGCTCTGCCGGCAGGCTGTATGACAGGATCGGCGATGAGTCATCATGCCGCGTGCTGTTTGTCATGGAGGAATGTGCCATTGCCGAGACCCCGGCAGCTGATCCGGAACTTTCACGAGGAAACCCTGCATCTTCCGCAGCGTAGCATTCAGGAACGGAGAAACCGTGCAATACTGAGAAGAGAAATCAGTCAGGGGAATGGAACACATGAAGAAGATCATCAGTCTATGTATCTTTGCTGCGCTGCTGGCAGCCTGCTCTGCAGAGAAAAGCAGCACTGGCGCCAGTCAGCCGGAAGCTGACGCATCATCCGGCAATCAGGCAGTGCCTGCCATGAGAGCGCAGGATGGCTATATCGAGTATCAGTCATCCGATGGAACCTGGAAGCAGCTGGTCTCTCTGGACTCACTGAAGGGCGAGGACGGAGCAAGCGGAATCAATGGCGTCAATGGGACCAGCGGCAGAACTGGTGCCGCTGGCGTACCAGGTGCAGCAGGTGCGGCAGGCACGGCCGGAAGGAGCGGCTCTGTCATTACGATCGGGACAGATGGTGAGCTGATCATTGATGGCAAAGAGACAGGATACAGCCTGGTCAAGGATTCCACGATCATAGATCAGCTGCCGGAGCCAATGGTCAGTTATGTGTTCAATGACGATGGTTTGCTGCTGTCTTGGGATCGGGTTGATGGCGCTGATCATTATGAGATCACGATAGGCACAGATCCGGAGACAACATACACGACTGCAGATACACAGTTCCAGATTCCGGGCGGCGGGCTTACTGTCGGCAAGCAATATGAAATTTACGTGACTGCATTGGCAAAAAGCAGCATTCATAACAGCGTTGCCAGATATACATGCATTACATATAGGAAGCTGCCGATGCCTATAGTAAATGTGTATATATATGATGGTCAGCTTCAGGTGTATATCAATGGCCCGGCGTATAATGCGGCAGAATACTTTGTTGTTGCATATGACGGAAATGTAATCGGCAGGTCTTCTGGCAGCTATGGATCATTTGATGTCAGCAAATATCCTACAGGGCAGCACACTGTCGGCGTGTATGGCGTGAACAAGACATTAAATTACGAAGACAGCGATACAGCCACGGTTCAGATCTTTCAGTATCCAGCACAAGTACCAGCAACTCCAACTCCAGAAGCAACTCCAACCCCAGAAGCAACTCCAACCCCAGAAGCAACTCCAACCCCAGAAGCAACTCCATACTCGACTCCCGTGATGCCAACTCCAACGCCTGCTACAACGATCTCGTCAGCAACCTCTTGATCAAGTTCTTGAGCCTGGGTAAATAGCCCAGGCCTAGCGCTCTTCTGTCAGAATCATCCTCCCGGCATGCAGGAGCCTCCGTGCCGGGATTCATTCTCTTTCCGGCATGATGTGTTTCTGCCATGATGCCCGAACCTGTATATAATGTACTTACTGAAACGGAGGAATTCCGAATGACTAGAAAAACGGTAATCATTACAGGTGCCAGCGACGGTCTCGGCAGAGCTCTAGCGGTGCTGCTGTCTGAAAGCTATGATCTTGCGCTCTGCGGCAGGAAGCAGGAGAAGATGGACGAGACGCTTGCGCTGCTGAGCAGAAGCGCAGATGTCTACAGCGAGTGCTTTGACATGATGGACGAGGCAGCAGTTGCCTCCTTCTGCGATCACGTGAAGGCGCATTTCTCTCGCGTTGATGTGCTGGTCAACAATGCCGGCGCTAATCTTGGCAAGGGACTGGTAAAGGACATGGACCTTGGAGGTCTCCGGAAGATGATGGAGCTGAACTGCATCTCTCATGTCGAGATGATCCAGAAGGTCTATCCGATCATGAAGGAGCAGGGAGAGGGGAAGATCATCAACGTGCTCTCCTCCAGCGTTCTCTTCCACACCGAGAACAATGCGGCATATGCAGCATCCAAGGCGGCAATGGACAGCATCTCCAAGACGCTGCTCAAGGAAGCCAAGGCAGATAATATCCGTGTTACCTGCGTGTATCCGGGCGGCATAGATACCAGCTTCCGCACTGCCGCAAGACATGACTACCTGCGCCCGGAGACAGTTGCCTCCGCGATCCGCAATGCCATCGAGGTAGAGGATGGTGCCATGCAGGAGATCGTCATCCGCCCGCTCGTGGAGAATAATATCCAGTAGAAGGCGCTTCAAGAGCTTCGAAAACATGATTGCAATGCATGATTCTGCACGCATGATGAATGCGGCGAACATGCATGCTTAAATAATCGTGCGTGAACGCTGTGATCATGCATGAAGAGCACGTACATGCATTGAATAATTTTCGAGATAAGGCCCTGGCAGACAGGGCCTTTTCAGTGCCTGAAGGCCTGATTGAATGAGGAATTTGCACAATTTAAGAAACGTATATTCATTCTTATTTATTCCGGGTATACTGTTGAACATCGACGGAGGGTACTAATGAAGAAAGGAATGCATGGCCTGCTGATCCTGGCTGCAGCCGGCCTTATCGTTTCAGCGTTTTCAGGAGTCAGAGCCGAGGACAGCACCTATTTTGTGCACAACCCATTCCCGGCCGAAAAGGAAGCAGGAGTAGTGATCAATGACCATTATGCATACTGCATCGATGAGCATAATCCTTGGCCGGACAGGGATGATATCGCATACAGCGAGACAGCGCTTGATGAGAATGTGCAGGGCAATAAGGAAAAGCTGATGCGGGCCCTGGAAGCCGGTTATCCGCTGGATGCACTCGGGCTGTCCAGCCGGCAGACGGAGCTGACGGATCAGGAACGCGGCACGGCAACGCAGTATGTGGTCTGGTCGATCCTCGGCAGCTATACATATACCGATGCGGCGCTCAGCTATGGCGGTGCCTATATCCGGGCGCTCTATGAATATGCCATGAAGGGAACCGTTGATGGCAAGACTCCGGATTCTGTCTCTGATGCAGTGACTGCCTCAATCAGCGCGCTTACCAAGAACGCAGACGGCACCTGGAGCGGGCAGCTGACATTTGTCTCTGGGAAGCCTGCATCGCTTGCCATTACGGCAATTCCTGACGGCATGACGCTGAAGAATGGGGAGACTGCTCTGAGCGCAGATGACACTGTCCTCTCCACGGATACGCTGACGGTGACAGTCTCATCTTCCTATCAGAGCGGCAGTGCCTCATTCTCCTATCAGAAGACGTCAAAGGCAGGCGGAGATATCACGCTTTATTCCACATCTGCGGAGACTGGCGGAAAAGCCTATCAGCGGATGATCGGATATCAGTTCAGCACAGAGCAGGCTGCTGTTTCTGTGAGCACGGCAATTCCTTCCGTCTCAACACCGGCATCCTCTCAGTCGCCGTCTCCTTCTGCCTCCTCCTCGCCAGCGCCGACAGCAACAGCCTCAGCTCCGGCCGCAGCTTCGACGCCAGCTGTCTATTCCGGGAATGGCCCGGAATACTTCGAGATTCCTGATACCGCGGACAGGAGCAGATAGAAAAAGCTTCGTCCCGCGTCCTGCTGCGCAAACAGGCGGATGCGCTGATGAAGGCGCAGAATGCTCCGCTTCATTCCAGCAGGATGGAGCCATGCAGTAAAGGCATGATGCACTTTCAAGGCGGCTTAGGCCGGGTACATAAATGCATGGATCATGCCTTTGACTGCATCCGCGGGCGTATAATGGGAACTGTGAAAAAGGACAGAAGGGTCAGTCAATCCGAGCACATCATGGAGCAGATGCCGATCCGCATCCGCTTTCTCGGCGAGGACAGCAGCCCCGCATTCTGCGATGAGGCTGTCTCGATCCTTTATGCATGCATCGGAACCGCAAGAATCGAGGATGGCAGGAAGACAGAGATCCTGAAGGAGGATGATGTCTTTCTCATCAGCCGGATGAAGCCTGTGCGCATCGAGGAGATCCGGGGAACGCTGCTGCTTGTCCGGATCGACAGCGTCTACTTTGACCAGTTCGAGGAGGGATTCTCCTCGCTGCGCTTCCGCTCCTCTGCCGGCGAGGCGGCAGATGCAGCCCTGAAGCATCTTCTGGCATCTATCCTCCACAGCATGGAGAGCGGCAGGACAGAGGCCCGGATGGAGATTGAGCAGATGCTGATGTCAGCTGCCATCCTGCTGCAGCGGGAGTATGCCTCGGAGGATGCGGACTCCTCCTTCAGCCAGGATGCCTATATCCGCGGCACCGCCGCCTATGTGCATGCGCATCTGACAGAGAGAATCAAGCTGTCCGGGCTTGCGGAATCCATCGGTCTCAGCGAGCAGTATCTGTCCCATCTGTTCACCCGGCTTGCCGGGATGAGCCTGTCTGACTACATCGTGCAGGAGCGCCTCAATGAGTCGCTGCGCACGCTTCGGTACGGCCATCAGAATATCTCGGAGATCGCGCTTTCCTGCGGCTTCCCGAACGTCAAGTCCTACTACGCCTCCTTCCGCCGCCACTTCGGCATGACGCCTTCCGCCTATCGGAAGGAATACCAGAGCGGCAGCGCGAGCCCCATCGGGATCGGCAGGGCAGAGGCGCTGAGGCATCTCTATGTGCACCTTGCAGAAGGCAGCGCAGATCAGCTGCCCCCGCTGCCGCCGAGGGAGTATGAGGCAGATCTGAATCATGCGGAGGGAAAGCTGAGGCGCAGCTGGCAGAGGACGCTGGGGTTCTCCAATGCCTATACCGCCATGGGCGAGGAGATGCGCAATCAGCTGCGCCTCATCCAGAAGGAGATGCCATTCCGCTATATCCGCTTCCATGGCATCTTCTCCGATGACATGAAGATCATCCGCCGCGATGAGCAGGGGAGGATCTGGTATGACTTCTCCCGCTGCGACCAGCTGATCGACTTCTTCCTGTCCATCGGCCTGAAGCCGTATGCGGAGCTTGGCTACATGCCCTCGGAGCTTGCCTCCAGGCCGGACTATACCTTTGCCTGGAGAGCCAATGTCTCCATGCCGGCGGATATCAGCGCCTGGAAGGCGCTGGTAAAGGCATGGCTGGAGAACGTGATCAGCCGCTACGGGCGCCGGGAGGTCAGGACCTGGTACTTCGAGATCTGGAACAGCTTCGGCTTTCCGTTCAGCACGACGCTGTACTCCGAGGAAGAGAAGCTCTCCTTCCTGAAGGAGACCTGGCGTACGGTCAAGGCAGTGGATCCGCATCTTCGGACCGGCGTGATCGATACCTATCTGATTCTCGCGGACTACAATCACTACAGCATGCTGCAGGAGGACTTCCGGTACTTCCGGAAGAATCATATCCATCCTGACTTTCTCTCCTTCAGCCTGTATACCACGATCTTCCGGGAAATGGACTATCAGAAGATCAGGGAGAATACGCAGCTCAAGGACAACGGCGTCTTCTCGCCGCAGCGGGTATTCACCGCGGCCAACGAGACGGTCTATGCCGAGCGGGACTTCACGCAGAGGCGCCTGGAGAGCCTGCGCGCATGGCTGCAGGAGAACACGGACTTTGACGGGGAGCTGATCCTCAATGAGTGGAACCTGACCCCGGACTCAAGAGACAAGCTGAACGACACCGCCTTCAAGGCGCCGTTCTTCATCAGCAATGCCCTGCAGTGCCGCGATCAGGCAGATGCCATGATCTACTGGACCTTCAGCGACATCTTCGAGGAAGTGGATTACCGGGAGGAAGGTCAGCCCTTCCACGGCGGCATCGGCTTTCTCACCAACAGCGGCCTGAAGAAGCCGGTGTGGCATGCCCTGCAGTTCCTGAGCCGGCTCGGCGATACGGTGCTGATGGAATTGGAGGATGCGATCGTGACCCGCTCTGCCGACGGCAGCGTGCAGATCCTGCTCTGGAACTACTGCGACTTCGGCAGCCGGGAGCGGACGGCAGACTATGGCGAGAAGGGCGACCGCTATGCGGTCTTCGATGCCAGGCAGAAGCACATCATCCTGCATCTCAGCAGCATCTTCGGACGCTTTGAGAAGACGGTCTATGTCATGAACCGGGAGAATGGCTCGGTGTATGACCAGTGGGAGAAGATGGGAGCTCCGGCCGATACCGCAGGCGAGACCGGCGGGTATCTCGCCGCCGCATCCATGTGCGGGTATCATGCGTCCTCTGCGGTCTGCAGCGGCAGCTTCACGGAAGACCGTGTTCTGGAGCCGCATGAGATCGCGCTGATCCTGCTGAAGCCTGCTCCCTGAGCGCATGAAACGGTACTGTCTGTGTCATCTGATGACATGGGCAGTATTTTTTGATCCTTTCTGAAGCCGTGCATCGGCCGGAAAGCGCAGAAAAGGGAATGCAGAAAGGCTGATTCTGTCCGCTTCGGGAAAGACATCCTCCGCCTTCATGAATACGCTTACATGTAGAGAAAGAGGAGGAAGCCATCATGGGCAAGAGAGAGAATTACGAGACAGGCTCCGGCGTCAGGGCAGTCTATTACAGCTACTTCCTGGGCCAGAACATGCTGTACTTCATCGTGAATCAGTATGCAATGCTGTACTTCACGGACTATGTGGGCATCGCCGCCAAGGTCGTGGGAACGATCTTCCTGGCGGCAAGGATCTGGGACGCAGTGGATGACCCGATGTTCGGGGCAATCGTGGACAAGGTGAATCTGAAGGGCGGCAAGTACAAGCCGTGGATGAACTTCGTATCCGTGTTCCTGCCGATCGTGTCCTTCCTGCTGTTCTGCATCCCCAATATCTCCATGGGCGGCAAGATTGCCTTTGCGGCAGTGATCTATGTGCTGTGGGGCATGACCTATACCGTCTCTGACGTGCCTGGCTTTGCCATTGCCACGGTCATGACCAGGAACATCAATGAGCGCAATGAGATGCTTGCGACCAGCCGCCTGTTCGCAGTGCTGGGCCTGATGCTCGTCAGCGTCACGATCATTCCGCTGAGCACCCGCTTCGGCTGGACCGGCGCAGCCCTGATCATTGCCATGACAGCCATGATCTTCATGAACCTGCAGCGGAAGAAGGTTGCCGAGAAGTACAAGGCAAAAGAGGAGAATGTCACCCTGAAGAAGATCCTCAGCTGCCTGTTCCACAACAAGTATCTGCTGATCTACTATGCATGAATCACGCTGTGGCTTGCGACCAGCACCTCCACGCTGGCGCTGGACTACTTCACGAAATACAATCTTGGCGACAGCTCCCTGGTCGGCGTGCTGATGGCCGCAGCCGTGCTGCCGATGATGGCAGATGCGCTGCTGGTGCAGGGCCTGATCCGGAAGTTCGGCAAGAACAGGGTCATGATCGGCGCCTGCGTGTTCTACATGATCGTGCTGCTGGCCTTCAGGGCAGCCGGCTATTCCAGCCTGACCGCAGTCGTGATCTTCATGGTGCTGATCGGCCTCAGCCAGGGCATCTTCAACGTGATGTATCCGATGTACACCGCGGACTGCATTGAGTACGGGACCTGGAAGAGCGGGGAGCGGGCAACCGGCATCTCCTTCTCCATCCAGACCTTCACGACCAAGCTCGGCCAGGCAATTGCCTCGGCAGTCGTCGGCTTTGCCCTCGACGGCAGCGGCTTCGTGCCGAATGCCGCACAGTCCGGAAAGGCATTGAGCGGCATCTTCTCGATGATGACCACGATCCCGTTCATCGGCGTACTGGCCATGATGATCGTATTCATTCTCTTCTACAGGCTGAAGGACAGCGATGTCGCGAAGTATACGAAAGAAAACACAGAGCGTGAAAGCAAGAAGACAGAAACGGAGGCTGAATGATATGGCATTCATGCACATTGATTATTTCTCACGTACGCTGATGGAGAATACGGATCTGGACGTGATCATCCCGTCGTATGATCCTTCCGATCTGTCCGCAGGAAGAACAGAGCACAGGCTTCCGGAAGGCGGCCGGTTCCCGGTTCTGTATCTGCTGCACGGCATCTACGGAGACTGCACCGACTGGGTCCGGAATACGGGCATCGAGCGCTATGCGCAGGCAGCCAATCTCGCTGTCGTCATGCCGGGCGCGCGCAACAGCTTCTATACGGACATGGCGCACGGCAGCAGGTACTATACATATATCGCGGAGGAAGTGCCGCAGTTTGCGGAGCAGATCCTGCCGGTTTCCGGCAGCCGCAGCAGCAGGTATATCGCCGGCCTCTCCATGGGCGGCTACGGCGCCTTCCGGATTGCCTTTGCCAATCCGGATCGCTTCTCCCATGCGGCAAGCCTTTCCGGGGCGCTCGCCATTGAGCAGCTGTATCAGCTGGCCCTGGCGCAGAATGCATTCCCGGGAGATGTGCGCGATGTCTGGGCAGATGCGTCCGCGATCCATGGGACAGACAGCGACCTGCTCTGCTCCTTCCGGAAGCGGAAGGAGGCAGGGGAGGACATGCCGAGGCTGTTCCAGGCCTGCGGCACGGAGGATCCGCTGTTCCAGATGAATGCCGGCATGCGCGAGGCGCTGAAGGCAGAGGGAGCAGATCTGACCTGGAATGAGGAGCACGGTGCCCATGAATGGGATTTCTGGGACCGCAATATCCGCAGGGTCATTGACTGGCTGCCGCATCAGGGCTGATGCCTCATGGCATGAATGCATGCTTTCATGATCGGGTCACGGGGAGGCCGGAGATCGCTCCGGCCTCGCTGCGCCGCTTCAGCGGAATGCTGAGGTGGCGCTTTTTTTGCGCTGCAGATCTCCTATGATAAAGAGCGCAGGAAAGGAGGCTGGACATGCCGCAGACGGAGCAGGATCTGTTCCTGGAGTATTACTACTGCTATCCCTATGAGGCCGTGGCGCTGCTGGCGGACCGGCATGCCTGCCGGGACGTCAGGCTGACCGGGACGATCTGGCCCTATGTGCCCTCAGCGGGAAGGACGCTCTTCACCGGCCCGTGCGATGCAGAGCGCTGGCTGCGCGCGCACTCGATCCGGGCTGCGGATGGAGGCTATGTCCTGCATCACTACTCGATGGAGGAGTATATCGGCTGCTTCATGGCGCAGTTCGAGCCTGAGATCTGCCCCTTTCTCTTCCGCTGGCTGCAGCATCCGGATCTTGACTATCCGCTGGGCAGGGAGCTGCTGAAGGTCGAGCTGAAGGGGCCGCGCCGCCTTGCCCAGGAGCAGTATCTCGCCGCGCCTGACAGCCTGAGGGAGACGATCGGCCTGAATGCCGGCGCAATCGGGTACTGGCAGCTTCTGAATGATGCTCCGGTCCTGCATGAGAGAAAGGAGGCGGCGGCAGGCGCCTGGAGCAGATGGTATCATGGCTGAATGCTCATGCATAATCGCATGGAGGCGCATCAGGAGCGGATCCTGCAAACGTCTGCAGTAAGAATGATTTGTGCGCGGGCCATGCTGTGATATAAGATAAGAGAGCAGAGAGCATCAGATGAATATCATATGAGAGGAACTTGAGATGGTGATTTCAGAGGAGCTGAAGGACTATATCAGCGGTGCTGATCTCTGGCTGCAGATGTTTGATACCGTCCGCCTGATCGAGGCGGGAGGATCGCACCGCGTCTGCACGGCCGGAAGCGGCACCTGGATTCCCACGGAGGAGATGTGCTACCGCTTCTGGAACAGGGAGGAGAAGTGCGCCAACTGCGTCTCCAGGCAGGCATGCCGGAACGGCCGGCAGATGGTCAAGATCGAATACAAGGATGACAGCTACTATTTCGTCATTGCGCGGCCTGTGACCATCGAGGGAAGGGAATACATCCTGGAGGCAATCACCAATATCACGGATCAGCTGGCCACCGGCTGTGAGGATTCCGCCGAGAGCAATTTCGTGATGGATATCATCCATCAGCTGGATGCGGTCTCCACCCGCGACAGCATGACCGGCCTGTACAACAAGGCCTATCTTCAGAAAAGCGTGGAGGCAGCGCTCGCGGAGGCCGGCGAAGGCAGGGTGCACGTATACATGGCGATGATTGACATCGATCACTTCAAGCAGGTCAATGACCGCTACGGCCATGCCTGCGGCGATATCGCGATCAGGGAGCTGGCCTCTCTGCTGCAGGGCTATGTCACGCCCTCCATCGGGGAGAGCGCGAGATACGGCGGCGATGAGTTCGCGGTGCTGTTCCATGCGGAGGACAAGCAGCAGTGCATCCAGGTCATGGAGCGCATCCGCAGGGAGATGGGCGAGATTCCCTTCCGCTCTGAAGGCACGGAGTATCACGTGACGATCAGCTATGGCATCGATGATATCGCCGGGGCTCGGGATTACCGGGAAGCGGTTGAGTGGGCAGACAGCAGGCTCTATATCTACAAGCGCCGGGGCCGGCGCCTGCAGAATCTTCATCAGGGCACTGATCATGACTGAGAGGCACCGCGCTGCATCTGCGCAGGCTGAGGACTGAAAGAGAAGGCAGGAAGACGATGGGCAAACAGAATATGCGGAAATGGGCTGCAGCTCTGCTTTCAATTCTTTTCCTGTTCACGCCTGCGATCAGGCCGGCATTGGCAGAGGAAGGCAGCGCGCAGCGCAGAACTGTCCGGGTCGGGCTGCCGGAGCAGCAGTCCGCGGACGACAGCGGCAGAGACAGCCGCAAGGTCATCTATGATGAGGAATATCTGCAGGCAATCGCGGAATACGCAAACTGGGACTTCATCTATGTGAGGGCAGCGTGGGATGACTGCCTCAATATGCTCCAGGACGGCGCGATCGATGTGCTCATGGGCGTTGCGAAGACCGAGGAGCGGTCTGCCCTGTATGACTATTCCAATGAGCCGATGGGAACGGAGATCTGCTACCTGATCAGCCGCTCCGACAGCGGGCTGAGCTATAACGATTATTCGGCATTCGACGGTCTCAGGGTCGGCTGCGAGCGCGGCCGGGCAATCGCTGATTCCTTTCAGGAATATGCAGAGCAGATGGGCTTTGAGCCTGAGATGAAGGAATACGGCAGCAGCGCGGAGCTGTATGCGGCAATGGAGCAGGGAAGCGTGGATGCCTTCATCCAGACGAACTATGATGAGATTCCTGACGGTGACGTGATTCTTGCCAAGTGCGCGCCCTCGCCGATCTACATCATCACGAGCAGGAAGACGCCGGCGCTGAAGGGAGAGCTGGAGGAGGCAATGACGCGCCTGCTCAGCTATAATCCGAACTTCAATTCAGATATCTATGCCAGGATCTTCAGAAGCGACATTGCCGAGAGCGAGGGCTACACGCAGGAAGAGCTTGCCTATCTCAGCGGGAAGCCGACTGTGCTGGTTCCCTATGAGACCAACTGGGCGCCGTTTGAATATGAGGCCAATGGAATCCCGACCGGCATCACGCCGGATGTGATCCGCGCCGTGGGCAAGGATACCGGCATCAATTTCCAGTTCGTGCGATCCTCCTCGACGCAGGCGATCTACAACGACATGAATGGCAGTGCGGAAGATACCGTGATGGCAGTCAGCTATGACTATATCTGGGCAAACCGCCATGATCTCATCGTGACGCAGCCCTACGTATCCGGATCCGTGATGCGGATCACCAGGAGATCCGGCACGGAGCCGAAGACCGTCGCAGTCGTCGAGGGCGGATATCTTGCCAACGAGATTGCCGGTGCCTATCCGCAGCTGACGCCGATCAGCTACCAGACATTTGATGAATGCATGGATGCGGTCGCGGATGGAGATGCGGACTGCACCTTTCTCAACTACTATCAGGCCAGCTGGTTCCGCCAGCTCAGCCGCTATGAGTCCTTCAGCTACCAGCCGGTCGATACGATTGCCCAGGGAATTGCGCTGGGCGTCACCAGGGAATCCAGCCCGGTGCTGGCAGGCATTCTCTCCAAGTCCCTGCAGCGCATCTCCGGAAAGGAGCTGCAGAGCATTCTCATCAATGACACCGCCGTCTCGGAGCCGCTCTCGCTGCGCGTGCTCATCAAGCGCTACCCGATCCCGATGGCCTTTGCCATCAGCGCTTTCGGCGTGCTGATCAGCATGCTGATCAGCCTCTCTGTCTCTGCCGGCATCCGCAAGCGCCGCAATCTCGACCTTGCCAGGGCAAAGGAGGAGGCTGAGAAGGCAAACGAGGCCAAGTCTGTCTTCCTGTCCAACATGAGCCATGATCTCCGGACGCCGCTGAACGGAATTCTCGGCTTTGCGGCGATCGGCCTCGAGAAGCAGAGCGCAGAGGAGAAGCAGCAGTGCCTGCAGAAGATCCGGATGTCCGGCGATCTGCTGCTTGGCCTGGTCAATGATACGCTGGAGCTCTCCCGCATCGAGAGCGGCAAGATGAAGCTGGATCTGGAGGACTTCGAGAGCGGGGAGATCATCCGCCCGATCCTGGTGTCCGTGCAGCAGCTGGCAGATGCCAAGGGCGTGCACTTCATCGCCGACATAGGCTACTGCTCCGAGCAGCGGATTCATGGCGATCGCCTGAAGCTGCAGAAGATCGTGCTGAATCTATTGTCCAACGCAGTCAAGTTCACGCCTGCCGGAGGAACCGTGAGGTATTCCGTGCAGCCGATCGATCCGCCGTCCGGCGGCATGACCTGCCGCATCATCGTGGCGGATACCGGCATCGGCATGTCGCCGGAGTATCTGCTGCATCTCTATGAGCCGTTCTCCCAGGAGCGCCGCCCGGAGACGGCCGGGATCCAGGGCACCGGGCTCGGCCTGTCCATCGTCAAGCGCATGGTGGATCTCATGAAGGGCACCATTGCCGTGCAGAGCGAGATCGGCAGGGGCACAAGATTCACCGTTGAGCTGCCGATTGCCGAAGCCGCGGCAGTGCCGCAGCAGGATTCCGGGAAGGCAGATGCGGATGACAGCCTGCTGGCCGGAAAGCGGATCCTGCTCTGCGAGGATAATGAGATGAACACGGAGATCGCGCGAATCCTGCTCGAGGAGAAGAAGATGCTTGCAGACTGCGCGGCAAATGGCCAGGAAGGTCTCGAGAGGCTCTCGGCCTCTCCCGTCCATTACTATGATGCCGTGCTGATGGATATCCGCATGCCGGTCATGGACGGCTTTGAGGCGGCGAGAAAGATCCGCTGCCTGAGCCGCGAGGATGCCCGCATCCCGATCATTGCCATGTCAGCGGATGCCTTTGATGAGAGCGTCCGGCAGGCAAAGGCAGCCGGCATGAATGACTACCTGACCAAGCCGATCGATCCTGCGCGGCTGTATGAGGCGCTGGGAAAGGCGCTGCGCTGATCAGCACCGCCGCATCAATGATCACGGAACATGAGGCCTGCACCATGCCGTTTCGGAAGCACCTGTCTCGCAAGCTGAAGGAAGAGCCTGAGAAGCCGGCCGACAGGGCTGCCGGGAAGGAAGAGGAAGAGATCGGGGAGATCGCGGAGCTGGATCTCTTCGATGAAGAGGATGACGGTAGGATCGACAGCGGCGGCTGGCATCATCCCGAGCCGCGGCCGGATTCTGCCTGCTTCTGCCAGGAGCTTTTCATGCATGCCCGGAGGCGGCGCTGCGCCGCGGATTCCGCAGGCAGAGCAGGCTTAAAGGTGGTACGATGACAGAAACTGCCCAGGCGCAGGCAGACCTGCCGGGTGCCTGGGCAGGACTGAAAGTAGAGGACAGACGGCATGATCGGAATTCTGTGTGAGAAGCCGAGCGCAGCGCGCAATTTCGCAAAGGCGCTGGGCGGCGAGAAGGGCAGCTTTCATGGCGAGAGCTATCTCATCGTCAGCGCGCGCGGGCATCTGTTCGGCTTCATTGACGATGCCAGCCAGCAGGTTGCCCCGGAGAAGAAGGAGCGGTATCACTCCTGGCGCCCGGACTATCTGCCCTGGGATGAGAATGACTTCCTGTGGAAGTATGAGCAGAAGCCGAAGACAGGCGACACAGTCAAGGCCATCGCTGCAGGCATGAAGGGCTGCGATGAGATCTGCATCGCGACAGATGATGATCCCTCCGGAGAGGGCGAGCTGCTGGCCTGGGAGATCATCAGCCGGATGAAGCTCAGGGCAGGCCGCTACACTCGCATGTTCTTCGTGGATGAGTCGCCTTCCAGCATCCAGAAGGCCTTTGACAGCCGGAAGCTGCTGGGCACGGATCTTTCCTGCATGGATGCGGATCCGGACTACCGGCAGGCGCTCTTCCGCACCAAGTGGGACTATCTGTCCATGCAGTGGACCAGGCTCGCGACAGCCTACGGCAGGGACCGCCAGGTTCCCCGCCAGGGCAGGCTGAAGTCCGCCATGGTCAAGCTGGTCGGTGATCAGCTCGCGCTGTGCGATGCCTATGTCAAGAAGCCGTTCTTTCAGAATCGCTTCCGCGACGAGAACAAGGTCATCTATATCAGCAGGAAGGAGCCGACCTTCGATACCGCCGGAGAAGTGCCTCAGCATTATGAGGAATCCCCGGTCATCTGTGACAGCAGGGCGGAGAAGACCTCGATCCCGCCGCGCTTCCTGGATCTGGCCGCGCTGTCATCGGCGCTTGCCGCAAAGGGCATCCGGTCCAGCACGGTGCTGAAGACCTATCAGGCCATGTATGAGCACCAGATCGTCTCCTATCCGCGCACGGATGACCGCGTGATCACGCCGGAGCAGTTCCATGAGCTGCTGCCGCTGGCAGAGAGAATCGCGAAAGTGGCAGGCGTGGATCCGGCCATCCTGACGCACCGCCGGCCGCGGCCGACGCACGTAAAGGCAGGAGGCGCGCATGGCGCCAACCGGCCGGGACCGTCCGTGCCGGCAAGCCTTGAGAGCCTCGAGAAGTACGGCCCGGGCGCAAAGGAGATCTACCGCCTGCTGGCCAGGAACTACCTGGCAACGCTCGCCGAGGATTACCGCTATGAGCAGCAGAAGGGGCATGTCGAGAAGTACCCGCAGTTCGAGGGCACTGCCAATGTCCCGGTCTTCGCCGGATGGAAGGCAGTCTACGGCGATGTCATGGCGGAAGAGGACGATAACGAGAATGCAAGCGGGCTGGGCACCTGGGCAGTGCCGTTTGTCTATGAGGGCGCAAATCCGAAGCCGAAGGAGCCGACCATGAAGTGGCTCATGAAGCAGCTGGAGAAATACAATGTCGGCACCGGCGCGACCAGGACCAGCATCTACGCCGATGTGACCAATGCGAGAACGAAGTATCCGCTGCTGGAGGATAAGCGCGGAAAGATCACGATGGCGGAATGCGGCAGGATCAGCTATGCGCTGCTGCCGAATACGCATATCAGCGATCTGAAGATGACGGAGCAGGTATTCGCCGAGATGGCGGAGGTGGCTGCCGGCCGGGCAGATCCGCAGCAGTGCCTGCACAGCGTTCAGCAGATGATCATCGATGACCGCGAGGTCATGAAGGCAAACGGCTCCTCCTATCGCGATCAGGTGCGGCAGGAGCAGCCGGCAAAGGAGCATTTCACCGGGCTGTTCGAGGGCGCTGAGGTTTCCTTCAGCCGGGAATGGGGCGGCCACCGCTTCAGCGATGAGGAATGCGAGGCACTGCTTGCAGGCCGGCAGATCTCGATCGAGAACCTGAAGTCGAAGACCGGCCGCACCTACAGCGTGACCGGCAGCCTGCAGAAGCAGAAATACCGCGGCCGCACCTTCTACGGCTTCAAGAGCATGGGCTTCGGCAATGACGGCGGCGGAGCTCCCGCTTCCTGGTGCGGCCATGCGTTTACCGAGGAGGAGAGCGCTGCGCTGCAGGCGGGAAAGAGGATCGAGGCCCAGGACTTCGTCTCGAAGAAGGGAAAGAAGTTCAAGGCAAGAATCCATCTGGACAGGAGATCGGGAAAGATCCGCCTGGATGACTTCCTGAAGTAGAAACAGAATTCATGCATGCATATTGATTGCGCCGGGCTTCATGATCTGCCTATAATAAGCTGACTGAGAGGTAAATGACATGTATTGCAGAAACTGCGGAAAGCAGATACCGGATGACTCAAGATTCTGCCCGGAGTGCGGAGCAGCCCAGGTGATCTTCGAGGATCGCCAGGCGCCGCATGCGGACAGCACCCGCGGCGGCTCTATCGACAGCAGGGCAACAGGCATCATTGCCTACGTGACCTGGATCGGATTTCTCGCTGCCCTGATCTTCGGGGACAGGGGAGACTATGCGAGAGCTCATCTCAACCAGGCGCTGGTCCTGCATCTCTTTGCCATGATCGGCGTCATTCCCGTGCTTGGCTGGATCTGGGATATCTTCATGTTCATCGCCTGGATCATCTGCTTCATCGCGGCCTGCCGCGGAGAGTTCCGGGAGGCGCCGCTGATCGGCCGGATCCATATCCTGGATTGAGTCCCGCAATTGATCATCGTCTCGAGAAGCTCATCCCTGCAGCCGCGGGATGAGCTTTTGCAATCCTGCAGAAGCAGCCGGCTGGATGCGGCGGCAATCTGGCCGTGCATCTTCGGAAAATGGGACTAGAATATTCAGAAGCAGTCGGAGCAGGAGGTATTCATCATGAAGATACTGGTTCTTGAGAGCAGCGGCAATGCGGAAGGATCCTCCAACATGCTGGCCGGGGAGTTCATCCGCGGCGCCAGGGAGGCCGGCAACGAGACCGAGACGTTCGATGTCCTGAAGGCTGATATCAGGCCGTGCCTTGGCTGCGGACGCTGCGCCATGGATGGGCCGTGCGTGCAGCAGGATGACTATGAGCTGAAGCTGAAGCCGATGATCCTGGATGCGGATATGCTCGTCTTCGTCATGCCGGTCTATTACTGCAGCTGGCCGGCGCAGATGAAGGCGGTTGTCGACCGCTTCTACAGCTATGCCGGCGAGCTGACCTCAATGCGCAAGAAGACAGCGTTGCTGTGCGCCGCCTGGGATGAGGAGGATTCCTCGTTTGAGCTCGTGAAGGCCTGCTATGAGAAGATATGCGGCTGCATGCAGTTCGAGGATCAGGGAATGGTGATCGGCAGGGGCTGCGGAACGCCGTCCATGACCAGAAGCAGCGGCTATCCGCAGGAAGCGCGGGAGCTGGGCAGATCGATTCGATAGATGCAGGCCTTTGGCCTGGCCGGAACAGGAGGGCAGGAAGATGCTGCTGAAGCAGCTGGAATATTTTGTGAAGGTCGTGGAGTGCAGGAACTTCACGGAAGCGGCAGAGCAGTGCTATGTCTCCGAATCCGCGATCTCGCAGCAGGTGCAGGCGCTGGAGAAGGAGCTGGGCGTGCAGCTGCTGGAGCGCAAGGGAAGGTTCTTTACCGTGACGCCGGCGGGCGACTATCTCTGCTGGAAAGGCAAGGAAGTCCTGAATGACGTGGACCGCCTCCGCCACGAGACGGTGCGCATCGGCACGAAGGATCAGGCATCGCTGCGGCTTGGCTATGCCAGCGGATTCATCAGCGGGGAATTCGCCGCTGCCGTGGCGGAATTCTCAGGGAAATATCCGGAAGTCTCGCTGCAGATCACTGCCGGCACCCATGAGGAGCTGCAGCATCTGCTGGTGGAGGGCCAGATCGATCTGGCCCTGAATGATCAGCGCCGTGCCCTGGATCATGATCTTGTCACGCTGGCGCTGCCGCTTTCAGACATGTATGCGGAGATCTCCAGGGCTAATCCGCTCAGCAGCAGGAAGCAGCTCTCGATCGAGGATCTGCAGCAGCTGCCGTGCATCCTGGTAGCGCCGCCTGCCCAGCATCATGCGGAGCAGGAATACTACCGGCACGGGCTCGGCTTCGGCAGCGAGTATCTCTTCGCGATGAGCCTCGGCGAGGCGCGGCTGATGGCTGCGGCAAACCGCGGCTTCCTGCCGGCAGACAGCGTCGGCACGCTGCCGCCTGCGCAGGAGGGCATTATCCGCATTCCGATCTGCAGCGGCGGCAGGCCTCTGCAGAGGCAGTACTGCCTGTTCTGGAATCGCCAGAATTCCGGCTTCTATGCCGAGGAGTTCATCGCGATCTTCCGGCGGCGCTCCCGCCGGCAGGGTGCAGCGGGCGCTGAAGGACAGATCTCCTCAGGGGATGCCTGATCATGCGGGCATCCTTTTTTTGCGGCCCTCGGGCCGCCGAGCGGCGGAAGAAGGATCTGCAGCCCGGAAGCGATATGCATTTCATGCATGGAATTGCATAAAGCATAGGCATTTGGAATATCTTTCGGGGAATTCTAGAATAAGGTCATCCAGGAAGCCTCGCGGCTTCCTGAGGCACTTCCGCCGCAGGCGGAACCGTGCAGAAGGAGGAACACAGGATGGCAAGGCAGACAGCAGGCAGGCAGCAGCTTGGATCATTCGCGCCGAAATTCGCGGAGCTGAATGATGATGTGCTGTTCGGCGAGGTATGGTCCAGAGAGAAGCAGCTCTCGCTGCGGGACCGCTCGCTGGTGACAGTGACGGCGCTCATGGCGCAGGGACTGACGGATGAATCCTTCCGGTTTCATCTGGAGACCGCAAGGAAGAACGGAGTCACGAGAGAGGAGATCGCGGAGATCCTGACGCATGCGGCCTTCTATGCCGGCTGGCCGAAGGCATGGGCAGCCTTCCGCATGGCAAAGGAAGTGTGGGCAGATGCAGCGCCGGCGCTGACCGACAGGGAGAGGTTCCAGAGCGAGATCATGTTCCCGATCGGAGACCCGAATGATGCCTTTGCAGAGTACTTCACCGGGCAGTCCTATCTGGCTCCGGTCTCGACCGATCAGGTCATGATCTACAATGTCACCTTCGAGCCGGGCTGCCGGAATCACTGGCATATCCATCACGCAAAGTCCGGCGGCGGGCAGATGCTGATCTGCGTCGGCGGCCGCGGCTGGTATCAGGAGGAGGGCAGGGAAGCCATTGCGCTGATGCCTGGAAAGGTCATCCATATCCCTGCGGAAGTAAAGCACTGGCACGGCGCAGCCGCGGACAGCTGGATGGCGCACCTTGCAGTCGAGGTTGCAGGAACAAAGACTTCCAATGAATGGTGCGAGCCGGTAGCCGATGAGGCATACCGCAGGCTCGGGTAAGGAGATCTGACATGGCAGGAAAGCTGGTTGCGTACTTTTCGGCATCCGGGATCACGAGGCGGGCGGCAGAGCGGCTGGCTGCCCGGGAAGGCGCGGATCTCTTTGAGATACAGCCTGCTCATCCCTATACAGATGCGGACCTGAACTGGATGGATCCGGGCAGCCGCAGCACGCTTGAGATGAAGGACCGCAGCACCCGCGTAGAGATTGCCGGGAAGGTACGGGACATGGATCAGTATGGCGAGATCCTTCTGTGCTTCCCGATCTGGTGGGGCGTGGCGCCTCATATCATCAATTCCTTTCTGGAGCAGTATGATCTGTCCGGAAAGACGATCTCGCCTTTTGCGACCTCCGGCGGATCGGGATACGGCCGCGCCAATCAGGAGCTGGAGCCCTCTGCCCCGGGTGCAGAATTCAATCCGGGCAGGATGATGCGGCATGCGGAAGGAGAGCAGGCAGAATGATACTGAATGAGACAGCCAGGCTGAGCAGCGGGACAGAGATTCCGAGGCTGGCCCTTGGCACATGGTTCATCGACGATGACAGGGCGGCACAGGCGGTGCGGGCAGCGGCCGAGATCGGATACCGGCACATCGATACTGCCCAGGCGTATGGAAACGAGCGCGGCGTCGGCGAAGGCGTCCGCACGGCCTGCGTTTCGAGGGAGCATCTATTCGTCACGTCAAAGGTCGCGGCAGAGTGCAAGACCTATGAGTCAGCGGCCGAATCCATTGACGGCACATTGCGCAGGATGGGCCTGGACTATATCGACATGATGATCATCCACAGCCCGCAGCCGTGGAAGGAAGTGAATCAGTCCGAGAATCGCTATCTTCCGGAGAACCGGGAAGTCTGGAGAGCGATGGAGGACGCGGTCAGCGCAGGAAAGGTCCGCGCGATCGGCGTATCGAACTTCCAGCAGGCAGATATCGAGAATATCCTGTCATCCTGCCGGATCCGGCCTGCCGTGAACCAGGTGCTCTGCCACATCGCCAATACGCCGTTTGCGCTGATGGACTGCTGCAGGGCGCAGGGGATCGCAGTGGAGGCGTACTCGCCCGTTGCCCACGGCGCGATCCTGGCCAGCCCGGCCATTGGCGGGATCGCGGCGAGATACGGCGTCAGCGTGCCGCAGCTCTGCATCCGCTATGACTGGCAGCTTGGCACGATCGTCATTCCCAAGACAGCCAATCCGGATCACATGAGAAGCAATGCGGCGATTGACTTTGTCATCTCCGCAGAAGACATGGAGACGCTGAAGCATATGAAGAAGATAGAGAGCTACGGAGAGTTCGGGGTCTTCCCCGTATATGGAGGCAGGCTGTAGAGGAGAATCCTGCTGGACATCCGTTGACAGAAAGGTAGTATCCTTAAATCAGCAGAATCCCGCCTGCAGATCTCTCTGCGGACGGGCGGCTGCCTGAAAGAGGCAGGGAAGAGATGACGCAGCTGAAGCATCAGAAGCTGTTCTTCTATCGGCAGGACATGAGAGCAATCCGCCGCTTTTCCATCGCGGTGCTTGCCGCTTTTGTCGTGTTTGCAGAGGTGCATCTGAACAGCCAGGGATCGCTGCGGGGCACGGCGCAGCCGCTGGCGCAGGTGACTGCCTTCGAGAATCTGCGCCTCAAGGCGCTGGATGGCAGCGTCATGGAGACTGCGGACTTCTCGGATTATGACGTGATCGCGGTGGATGTCTGGGCAACCTGGTGCTTTCACTGCGTGCAGGAGATGCCTGCCATGGCCTCCTTCAGCGATCGGCTGCCGGAGCTGTTCCCGGACCGAAAGGTGCTGTATATCGGCATCTGCACCGATCTGGTGAAGGATGACGGCACCATCGACCAGGATCTGCTGAAGACAGCAGAGCAGATCTCCGCCGAGGCTGGCGTGCACTATCCGCAGCTGATCGCGGATCAGCAGTTCAATGATGCCTTTACAAGCCTCTATGTCACGGGCTACCCGACCATCTTCTATCTGGATTCCGCAGGCCGCATCATCCATTCCACCGGAGGTCTCTCCGAGACTGGGCTGTCGCTTGCCATCAGCAATCTTCTGGAGATGGAGCAGGAAAGGAAGGACAGCTGATGAAGCGCGGCGAGAAAATGCGATATGCGGCAGGACTGCTGCTGCTTGCGGCAGGAGCGGTCATGATGGCCGCGGGAATCCGCAATGGAGAGATGGTCACGGTGATGCAGAAGGCCATCCGCATCTGCATGGAATGCATCGGGATCGGCTGATATGGAGCAGAGAAGAGAAAAGCCGCGCGATCTGCGCCGGCATCTGATCCAGGCGGCCTTCTTCGCGCTGACCAACGGCTATGCGCAGGGCTTCGCGACCGGCCGGATCTACAGCGGGGAGAACAAGTCGCTCTGCGTGCCGGGGCTGAACTGCTACTCCTGCCCGGGCGCGTATTTTGCCTGCCCGATCGGCTCGCTGCAGGCGGTGCTGAACAGCAGGAACTTCAAGGTATCCTGCTATGTATTCGGCTTCCTGATGATGACAGGAGCGCTGCTGGGCCGGCTGGTCTGCGCCTTCCTCTGCCCGTTCGGGCTGGTTCAGGACCTGATCTACCATATTCCGTTTCCGCGCAAGCGGAAGAACATGCCGGGGCATTCGCGCCTGCGCTGGCTTCGCTGGCTCTTTCTCTTCGTGTTCGTGCTGGCGCTGCCGTCCCTGGTCCGCAATGCGGCGGGCATCGGCAAGCCCTGGTTCTGCGAATACGTATGCCCGAGCGGCACGCTGCTGGCCGGCATTCCGCTGGTTGCGCTGACGCCGCAGCTGCAGGCCTCCATCGGCTGGCGCTTCTGGCTCAAGTGCTCGATTCTTGCGGCCGTGCTGGCGCTCTCCCTGAAGTACTACCGGCCGTTCTGCAAGTATGTGTGCCCGCTGGGCGCGCTGTACGGCGCCTGCAACCCGATCTCCTTCTATCGCTTCCGCGTGGATCAGGAGAAGTGCGTCCGCTGCGGCAGCTGCCAGGCAGCCTGCCGCATGGATATCCGCGTCTTTGAGCATCCCAACAGCCCGGACTGCATCCGCTGCGGCGATTGCCTGAGAGCCTGCCCGACGCATGCCCTGACCTCTACGTGGCAGGATCTGCAGCAGCGCACGGTCAGGGATCTTCCGGACCCCTCCGCCGCATCTGCAGAGCCGGCCAGCGCGCTGCGCACTGCCATCGGCTTCGTGCTGGCGGCGCTTGGCCTCGTGATGCTTGCCGGCTTCGGCCTGCTCACGGCGCTGACATTTGCCGGCGTCTTCCTGGGCCAGGCGGATTCCTATACGCTCGTCGGATTGATCTCTCTCTACGGGAGCGCGTTCATGGATACTGTCATCGGCTATATTCTCATGAAGGCCGGCGCGCTGATCCTGCACGGCCGCGGCCGCAGCTTCTTTGCGCTGCGGGCGGTGCGCATGCTGGTGCCGGCAGCGGCGCTGCTGATCATTACCCGGATCCTGGCGCAGTTCAATGCCAATGCCTTCTCGGCCCTGGCTGCAGGCATTCTCTGGTGGTCGCTGCCGATTGTGCAGCTGATTCTGGCGCTGAGCTGCCGGGCAGGGAAAAAGCCGGCGGAGGAAGGCAGCGACTGAAGGCCCGCGGGGATTCCCGCATGCATGGATCCAAAAAAATGCAGCACCCAAGGACAGGCGCTGCAAAGACATATGCTGTTTCCTGGACGGGGAACACTTATGCCTTTTTTTATCTTACTACGGCCGGCGGCGATGGCAATCGGGGATGAATCGTGTTGTCACCAGTTGCCTGATAGATGTCATGGGAAGCAGGCGCTCCTGCCCGAAAGGCAGGATCTTTGCAGGTGTGCTGCTGGCACGGATGCGCAGGCTGCAGTAGACTGTATGGAGAAAAACCAGTAAGGAGGAAAACAGAGATATGGCTTGCACAACGATTCTGGTAGGCCGGAAGGCTACCTATGACGGCTCTACGATGATTGCCCGGAACAGCGATTCCGGATCAGGAAGATTCACCTCGAAGCGGATGACCGTGGTTCAGCCCGCGGAGCAGGGCAGCGTATACCGCTCGGTGCTGTCTCACGTGGAGGTGCCGCTGCCGGCAGATCCCATGCGCTGCACCTCCATGCCGAATGCGCTTCTCGATGAAGGCATCTGGGCAGGCAGCGGCGTGAATGAGGCCAATGTCGGCATCACTGCGACAGAGACCATTACCACCAATGAGCGCGTGCAGGCGGCAGATCCCCTGGTTCGGCTCCGCCCGGCCGCCAACGGAATGCCGGAGCAGCCGGGAGGCATCGGCGAGGAGGATATCGTCACGCTGGTGCTGCCGTATATCCGCAGCGCCAGGGAGGGCGTAAGGCGCCTGGGCGAGCTTCACGCGAAGTACGGCACCTATGAGATGAATGCCATCGCCTTCCAGGATGTGGATGAGATCTGGTGGTTTGAGTCCATCGGCGGCCATCACTGGATTGCGAGAAGAGTGCCGGATGATGCATATGTCGTCATGCCGAATCAGCTCGGCATCGATCAGTTTGATCTCGAGGATGCGCTGGGGGAGCAGAGGGAATACATGTGCTCTGCCGATCTCAGGGAGTTCATCGCGCAGAATCACCTGGATCTTTCCCTGGACGGGAAGCTGAATCCGAGAGATGCCTTCGGCAGCCACAGCGATTCCGATCATGTCTATAACACGCCCCGTGCGTGGTTCATCGAGCGCTTCCTGAATCCGCATGCATGCAGGTGGGACGGCCCTGACGCGGACTGCCGCCCGGATGCGGATGACATCCCGTGGTGCCGCGTGCCGGAGCGCAGGATCACCGCGGAGGACATCAAGTATGTGCTGTCCTCCTACTATCAGGGCACGCCGTATGATCCGTATGCAAACAGCGGCGACCGCTCCATGCGGGGCAAGTACCGCCCGATCGGCATCAACCGCAATGACTTCCTGGCGCTGATCCAGATCCGCCCTTACATGCCGGCAGCCTGGCGCTCCATTCACTGGATTGCCTTCGGCTCCAATGCCTTCAATGCCATGGTGCCGCTCTATGCCGGCGTGAATCAGATTCCCGACTATTTCTCAAAGACGGGCAGGGATGTCTCCACGGACAGCTTCTACTGGTCCAGCCGCCTGATCGGCGCGCTGGCGGACGGCGACTACGGCAGCTGCATCGCCCTGATCGAGCGCTATCAGATGCATGTCCTCTCCCAGGGCCGCGCCGTGATCCGCAATGCGGATCTCAGGCTGGCCTCTGCATCGCCGTCGGATCAGGCCGCGATCATGGAGCAGGCAAATCAGGAGATCGCCGACATGGCAGCGAAAGAGACAGAGGATGTGCTCGGCAAGGTGCTCTTCCAGGCCAGCATGCATATGAGAAACGCCTACTCAAGATCGGATTCCTGATCCTTCCGCCAGCGTCAAATGAAATCACAGCCTCCTCCCGGAAGCTGTGATTTTTATGCGCTCGGGAATTCTATGAGCTACTCTACCAAGTGAAGATCGTTGATGACGACATCAGGATAGCTGTTGTCTCGCACTTTCTGCCTGACTTCTTCCTCATCACCGGCAAAGATGCGCTCCGTATAGGTCTCGCCGCCGGTAGTAAAGATCACTTCATATTCATGCATCGCGGAATTCCTCCTGTGCCATTATCCTAGCGGATCGCTGTCAACAGATGTCCAGCACCTCAGCCGCCGCTTCCGCTGCCTTCTTCCCGGCAGACATCGGATGCGAAATAGTCGGTCTGGAACAGGTCGGTCGCGATATAGGTCGCCTTCATGAAGCGATGGATCATGGCATCGACTGCCTCGCGGTTCTCCTGCGGCTGCTCGCCGTAGGCATGGTCGGACAGGCTGTAGGACCAGCCGGTGCCGCCCAGCGACATGTCAATCTCAAAGGTGAATCCCGGCCAGCGGCTGTCAAAGATGTCATTGCCGAACACGGCATTGCGGTCATAGGGGATGTCAAAGAGATTGCAGATCGTCGGCATCAGATCCAGGCTGCTGCAGAACTTGTCGATGGTGCGGGGCTCGATGCCGGGCGTCCAGAGGAAGAGCGGCGTGCTGTTCAGCGTGCGGTTCGGGCCGAGGAGGTCCGCGAATTCCTTCCGGGATTCATCCGAGAATTCCTTGGCAAAGTGATCTCCGTAGACCGCGATCACGATGTCATCCCTGCCCTGTGCCTCGAAGGTATCGATATAGTCCCGGACGGCGCGGTCCAGGCTCATGTTCTTGGCCAGGTAGACCTGCAGCTCCTCCGGAAGATCCGGATAGGTCCTCTTCACGGTCCTCAGGTAGGAGGTATATTCCGCGAGGCAGCCAGGCCCGTACTTCTCGCTGTTGCCGAAGTCATCGGCATAGTCCTGATGGCCGCTGTAGGTGACCCAGAAGGAGAAGTAGGGAACCGTATCCGCGACATCCATCCAGTCGATCACCCGGCCGCAGGTCCGGTCAGACTCCAGGTTCTTCACGCCGAGCCGGTAGGAGTCGAAGAAGTCCTCATAGCCGATGGCAGGGAAGAAATGATCGCGGTTGTAGTAGTTGGCATAGTTGTTGTGGAAGGCATCGACCTTGTATCCGGCGGCCGCGAATCCTTTCGGCAGGGAATTCGGATAGGCATTGCTTCCATAGGTGACTGCCGGCGTATTGCCGTCATTGGGGGCAAGCAGGGAGGTATTGGCCATGAGCTCCGTGGTGCTGGTGGATCCCTCCAGCAGCGGAGAATGATAGTTCCGGAAATACCACCCGTCCTGTTCCAGCTGATAGAGGGTGGGAGTCAGGACGGGATCGACGGCGATCGTCGTCAGCGACTCGGCCTGGATCAGGAGAAGGCTCTTTCCCCGGAAGATGCCGGTCTCCTCATTCTCCTCATACGGCGTGTTCTCGGACAGGAATTCCCGGACCAGCCTGCGCCTTTCCTCCTGCTCATCCGTATGCGTCATCACGTTCTTCTCAAGATCCCGGATCAGGAATTCCTCCATGCCGAACTTCTGCACGAAGACGCTGGCAGAGGGCATGAAGTCATAGAGAAAGGCATCGGACTCAAAGTACGCGGGATCGCTGGAGTCGGTATGAGGCAGGACCCCGCTCTGCCGCTTCATCAGATAGTAAGGAGTCACCGCAGAGACGGCCATGGCAGCGGACAGCAGGATTGCCAGCTGCGCCCGCCCGCAGTCCCCTGAGGTCCTGCGCAGCAGGCAGAGGATGGCAATGGCCAGCGCGGTCAGCCACAGCACCAGGAGATCCCTGCGCTGGACAATGGATGAGAGCAGATAGGAATATGCGGAGGCCTCGGAATACTGCGTGACAATCCCGTTCAGGCTGATGAACTGGGAGAACTGGGAATAGTAGACCATCTGGATCACATTGTACAGGCTGTAGGCTGCCATCAGGACCGAGGCGGCAATCCGGTCCAGCCGGTATGGAAGCAGCAGCCACAGGCCGACCACGAAAAGAACCAGCGCATAGAACGGCATGTTGCCGTACTCAGGCGCTGTCGGATAGTAGATGCGATGCACAGCCAGCAGGAGAGCAGCTGTCACTGCCGCGCCTGCAAGCTTATATTTCCACATGGGAAGCCGTGTGATCTCGAGCAGTCTTTTCATGATCGTCCAGAATTGAACTTTCCTATTATGTACTTCCGCTGCTCCTTTTAAAAGAAGAAATTCAGTACCATCTGATACGATCCGTTTCTTTTTGCGGCGGCCGCCCGGAAGCTGCCGTCCTTCCCGGATTCCGCAGCTGCGGGCAGAAAAGGAAAGAGGCTCTGATCAGCCGGTTACAGCTGTCTCAGGAGCCTCTTCATTCAGCAATTGGTGCACCAGACAAGACTTGAACTTGCACGGGTTGCCCCATACGCCCCTCAAGCGTACGTGTCTGCCATTCCACCACTGGTGCGTGCCTAGTTATTATATACAGGACCATGCAATTCGTCAAAGGGCTATATGGTATAATTTCATCAATTATGAAGAAGGCCGGAAGATGGATGAAAGCTGCCCTTGCCGGAATGCTGCTGATAAGCGGCTGCCGGGCGGGCGGAAAGGAAGAATCGGGCGCCTCCGCCTTTGCGGCGAGGGAGCTTCCTTCTGTCCTGTCCGAGTATATCTATCTCGAGGACTCGGATACGGGGCAGGTGCTCTGGGATGCCCGCTCCACCGAGCAGATGTATCCCGCCAGCATGACCAAGCTGATGACGGGAATCGTCGCCATCGAGCATATCCCGGATCTCAGCCAGAAGTACATGATCACCGATGACATCATGGCCGGCCTCATCGAGGCCCAGGCCAACCGGGCGGGCTTCCTGGCCGGCGATGAGCCGACGCTCGAGGATCTGCTCTACGGAACGCTGCTGCCGAGCGGCGCGGAGTGCGCAAGGGCGCTTGCCTTCTATGTCTCCGGCAGCGAGGAGGCCTTCGTTGACCTGATGAACCAGAAGGCGCAGGAGCTCGGCATGACCGGCACTCACTTCGTGAACACGACCGGCCTGCATGATGACAGCCACTACTCGACCTGCCGGGACATGGCCATCCTCATGAAGTACTGCATGCAGAACGAGGAGATGGTCACGGTGCTGTCGACCCTGACCCATACCTCCGTGCCCGTGAAGCACTACAGGAAGGGACTGGGCATGACCAACGGCGTGCTGCAGTACATCAACCAGGAGAATCCGCTGTACCAGAACTTTGATATCCCGGGCTTTCTCTGCGGCAAGAGCGGCTATACCCTGGAAGGGCTGTATACGCTGGCCTCGAGTGCCGAGGAATCCGGCATGAGCCTGATCCTGGTGGACTGCCACGGCTATAAAGAGGCGCATTATCCGGCCTCCATCGCGGATGCGGCAGCGATCTACAACTGGTTCCGGGAGCACTATTCCAGGCAGACCGCGCTGACCGCAGGCCAGCAGCTCGGGGAGGTCAGGGTCCGCGGCTCCTCGACCAGGACGCTGACTGTCCATGCCCCGGAGACGGTGACCATGGACCTGCCGTCTGACGGGAACCTGCATCTTGTCGTGAATCTGCCGGATACCGTGAATGCCGGCACTGCCGAGGGCGACGTGATCGGCACGGTCAGCCTGTATGACTATGACCAGCTGGCATACACCGCCGATCTTCATGCGGAGGCAGACTGCCCGAGGACGCTGCAGGGCACGCTGCGCACTTTCGCCTATGAGCTCTTCGTCCTGCATGGGCGCTATGTAAGCGCTGCCGGGCTGCTGATCATCGCGCTCATTGCCGGTTTGATCTGGAACGATCGCCGAAAGGCGCATCATTAAGCAGAATTTGTTGCAAGTTGGTTCCCCGCATCATATAATAGGGAACGTTTCGAGGTGAACATATGGACTATCAGAAGATTATCAACATCGCCGTCATCGCACATGTCGATGCCGGAAAATCCACACTGGTCGACGCATTCCTGAAACAGAGCCATGTCTTCAAGGACAATGACAAGGTTGTCAACTGCGTGATGGACAGCAATGACCTCGAACGCGAAAGAGGGATCACGATCTATTCCAAGAACTGCTCCGTGCAGTACAAGGACTACAAGATCAATATTGTTGATACGCCAGGGCATGCGGACTTCTCCTCCGAGGTGGAACGCATCATCAAGACAGTGGATACCGTCATCCTGCTGGTGGACTCTGCTGAAGGACCGATGCCGCAGACGCGGTTCGTGCTTCAGAAGTCGCTGGAGATCGGCCTGAGGCCGATCCTGATCATCAATAAGATGGACAAGCCGGATGCCCGCACCAATGAAGTCATTGATGAGGTATATGACCTGTTCCTGGATCTGAACGCAACCGATGATCAGCTGGACTTCCCGATTCTGTACGGCATTGCCCGCGAGGGCATCGTCCGCTACAAGCCGGAAGATACCAATCGTGATATCATTCCGCTGTTCGAGACGATTCTGCATCACACCCAGGCCTACCCGGATCTCATGAGCGAGCCGGTCCAGATGCAGGTATGCGCGCTTGCCTACGATGACTATATCGGCAGGCTTGGCATCGGCCGCATCTATTCCGGCGTGCTGCAGGAAGCTACCACCTATGAGGTATGCAACCAGAACGGCAAGACGGAGAAGGGCAAGACCAATCAGATCTTTATCTATAAGGGAATGAGCAGGATCCCGGTCAAGGAAGCGCAGTGCGGCGAGATCGTCATGATCTCCGGCATTCCGGATATCTCGATCGGCGATACGCTCTGCACCGCCGGCGCGCCGGATCCGCTGCCGATCATCCGCATCGAGGAGCCGACGCTGTCCATGAACTTCATGGTCAACGACTCTCCGTTTGCAGGACAGTCCGGCAAGTACGTGACCTCCCGCAATATCCGCGAGCGCCTGGCCAAGGAGCTTCAGGTCAATGTCGGCCTGAAGGTCGAGGACACCGATTCCACCGATACCTTCAAGGTATCCGGACGCGGCGAGCTTCACCTCTCCATCCTGCTGGAGCAGATGCGCAGAGAGGGCTACGAGGTTGCAGTCTCGAGGCCTGAGGTCATCCTGAAGAAGATCGACGGCGTCACCAATGAGCCGGTCGAGGAAGTCGTGTGCGATGTGCCGAATGAGTATTCCGGCACGGTCATCAGCGCCCTGAATATCCGCAAGGGCATGCTGCAGAACATGGAGGATACCGGCTCCTATACGAGGATCACCTATCTCGTTCCGACAAGAGGCCTGATCGGCTATCGCTCCGAGTTCATCAACTCCACCCGCGGCGAGGGCACCATGGTCCGCCGCCTGGCAGGATATGAGCCCTGGAAGGGCGAGATCCCGCAGCGCGAGAACGGCGCCCTGATCTCGACCGAGACCGGCGGAGCCATGACCTATGCGCTCTGGAACATCCAGGAGCGCGGCCAGCTCTTCATCGGCGCGCAGACGCCGGTGTATGAAGGCATGATCATCGGCATGGCCAGCAAGAACAAGGACATGACCGTCAACCCGATCAAGAACAAGAAGATGACCGCCGTGCGCTCCACCGGCAACGACGAGGCCATGAAGCTCGTGCCGCCGAAGGTGCTGACGCTCGAGGAGGCCATTGAGTTCATCAATGATGACGAGCTCGTGGAGATCACCCCGACCGACATCCGCGTGCGCAAGAAGTATCTGACCATCATCGACCGCAGGAGACATGCCCGCGAGCTTGGCAAGATCGACGACGAGGAAGACGAATAGGCAAAAGAGGCAGATTCCCGGCAGAAGCCAGGATCTGCCTTTCTTTCACCCGGCACAGAAAAGCAGGAGATCCGCTTCCGGCGGCCTCTCCTGCAGTGCATCCCAACATAATAAGTATAGCAGAAAACCCGATAAATGTAAGGGGTTACAAATATGCCCGGATCGGCTATATTGAGGGTGCAGAGATCGCATCCCCTCAGAAGGAACCTGATTCATCGAGAGAGCCATCGGGATGCAGGAGGCTGGCAGGGACATGGAACCAATCCAGGAGACAGGCAGGCATCCCCGCTGAGAGCGGGCGGAGATGAGCCTGCATAAATAACAGGCTGCAGAGGGAATCCGGTTCAGTCTGCAGCAGCTCAGGCAATGGAATCAGAATCATCTCGTCCCGGAATCAAACGTGATCAAGCATGTGATATATTGATGGACGCATTGATGAATGACATTGACGGGTGACACAGGCATTCCGGCAGAGAGAGATGATTCGAAATACGGCCCGCAGGCAATGCGGGCCATTATTTTTGAGGCCGCTGTCTGCCTGAAATATCATTTGCTTAATGAATGCGGATGAGATACGATTTTTTTGAGAGAGATATGAGGGCAGCAGCGCCGGGGGGATGCTGCTGAAGAGCAGGAGGAAATGACATCATGAGAAAGACAGCAGCAGTTCTGGCCGCAGCCGCAGCGCTGAGCCTGGGAGCCTGTGCAGCTGCGGCGCCGGTCGCGACACCGGCTCCCGGCACCTACGAGGTAACGCTGGAAGGCAATGGCACGACCGGATATGAGTGGACATATGCCATGAGCGAGGAAGGCATCGTCAAGGAGACCTCCAATGCCAGCGTCAGCGAGGGCAAGGAGGGCATGGTCGGTGCCCCGAGCACGTATATCTGGGATTTCGAGGCGCTCAAGCCCGGCACGGTCACGCTGACCTATGACTACGCAAGAAGCTGGGAAGGACGCTCGATCCGCACCGTCACCTATACGCTGACGGTTGATGACAGCCTGCAGATCACCGGGAAGAGCGAGACTGCTGAGCATGTCGAGAGCACGGAGGGGACAGGCGCCGCGGAAGAGATGACCGCAGCTGCCGGCGAGCTGGCCGGCATTGAGGGCAATACCATCCGCTTCGCGGCAGATCCGCAGAGCAGCTGCGAATGGACCTCCTTCTATCAGAGCGCCGATGATCAGCTGATCGTGAATATCTCGAATCCGGTCTGCAATGATTCCGGCACCAGCTGTGCCTTTGAGGTCTCGGGCCTGAAGGAAGGCCGGGCTGCCATCGGCTTCATTTATCACAAGGGCACGGACGCATCCGGCATCGTGTCTCAGTATGAGTTCTTCGCGGATGTCGATTCCGGCCTGCAGGTCACGCTTTCGCTGTCTGCCGGGAACTCGGACGGCGACTCAGCGCCGGATGGCTCGCTGATCGCGGTCGAGAGCGATACCATTACCGTGTCCGGCAATCCGACCACGGGCTATGACTGGACTCCGTATTACGGATCCGATGCGGACCAGCAGATCATCCGGGTCGAGGACTATGTCTATACGGCATCCAGCACTGCAGTCGGCGCCGGCGGCAATTATGCATTCAAGGTGAGCGGCCTGAAGGCCGGCACGGCATCGTTCGGGCTCAGGTATGAGAGAAGCGGCGATGCGGAGGCATCCTCGGATCTGAAGTTCAAGGCAGAGGTATCTGCCGACGGCACGGTCAGCATCTCTCAGCAGATCGGCTGAGCAGCGGCAGAATCGGAAGACAGGGCACTTCATGGGAAGTGCCTTTTTCGCGCCTGCCGGGATTCCTGCCGCGAAGCAGCTGCCATGCATGAATTGGGCGCCAAAATATGCATGCGCAATGATATAATTTTCACGAAATGAAGGGAGAGCTGCGATGAAGTGTGCATTATTTCTTGCGGAGGGATTTGAGGACTGCGAGGCAATGATCACCGTCGACATGCTGAGGCGGGGCGGTGTCGCGATTGATACGGTATCCATCACGGAGGACACGGAGGTGTGCTCCAGCCATAAGGTAAGAATGCAGGCGGATCTGGCCTGGCCGCAGTTTCATGAAGAGGACTATGAGGTGCTGATCCTGCCGGGCGGCAAGCTCGGCACAAGCAACATGGAGGCCTTCGCGCCGCTGATCCAGGCGCTGCAGAAGCACTGGAATGAGGGAAGGCTGACCTGCGCCATCTGCGCGGCGCCATCCATTCTCGGCCATCTCGGCCTGCTGAAGGGGAAGCGCTATACCTGCTTCCCGGCCTTTGAGGATCCGGCCTTCGGCGGCGAATATCAGATGGAGCTTGCGGTCAGGGACGGCAGGCTGATTACCGGCCGGGGCATGGGCGCAACCATCGAGTTCGCCCGGGAGATACTGAAGGAGATCAGGCCTGAGGCGCTGGCAAAGGTGGAGTACGGGATTCAGTATGAGCACAGCTTCCGCAATGCCGGCAAGCCGCAGGCGTGACTGAATAAGGAGAGAATAGCATATGCCGATGTTTTCCAATGATTCACGACAGTTCAAGTTCGATGTCCTGAGAGAGATCTCCACCGAGGCATTCAAGGGCGATCTCGATGAGGCGGAGATCCAGGCGAGAGCCAGGAACATGGTCTCACTCAGCTCCCCGCGCGTGCGCTGCTGCGTATACAAGGAGCGGGAGGTGCTGCGCCAGCGGGTCAGGCTCGCGCTCGGCGAGATGGCAGATGATGCGGCGGCCTATAATCCGAAGCAGATCGTGCAGGTCATTGATGCGGCCTGCGACGGCTGCACCATCCGCAAGATCCGCGTCACCGACAACTGCCGCAAGTGCATGGCCAAGGCCTGCATGGCGGCGTGCCATTTCGACGCGATCTCCATGGGAACCGACAGATCCCAGATTGACTATACGAAGTGCAAGGAGTGCGGCGCCTGCGCAAGGGCATGCCCGTACAATGCCATCGTCGTGACCGAGCGTCCCTGCTATGCGCACTGCCCGGTGCAGGCCATCAGCTGGGATGAGAACAACATCGCGGTCATCGATGAAGAGAAGTGCATCGACTGCGGGCAGTGCGAGCTGGCCTGCCCGTTCGGCGCCTGCGAGGATATCTCATGGGTCGTCCCGGTCATCACCGCGCTGCGCATGAAGACGCCGACCTTCGCGATCGTCGCGCCTTCCATCCAGGGCCAGTTCGGCGGCGCCAGCCTTGCCCAGATCAAGAAGTCCATTGAGATGCTCGGCTTCGAGAAGTGCTGGGAAGTCGCGATCGGCGCCGATATCGTTGCCTATCATGAGGCGCAGGAGCTCAAGGAGCATATGGAGCAGGGAAGGCCGATGACGACCTCCTGCTGCACCGCCTTCGTGAACATGCTGCGGATTCACTATCCGCAGCAGTATGAGGAGAACAAGTCCTCGCTGGTCACGCCGATGATCGCGCTGGCCAGAAAGCTGAAGCAGGAGTATCCGGATCACGGCGTCGTGTTCATCGGGCCATGCGTTGCCAAGAAGCAGGAGGCCATGAGCGAGATCTCCGCAGTGGACTATGTTCTTACCTTTGAGGAGCTGCTCGCCATGCTTGCATCCCAGAACATCGTTCCGGAGCAGGTCGAGGCAGGCGCAGACAGCGAGCAGGCAAGCAACTTCGGCCGCGGCTTTGCCCAGGCCGGAGGCGTGGCTGCGGCAGTGCAGCAGGCGCTCAAGGAGAGCGGCGACGGCCCGGCAACATGCGTATATGCGGACGGCGCCATGGAGTGCAAGAAGCAGCTGACCCTGATGAAGGCAGGCAGGTTCACGGCCAACATCCTCGAGGGCATGAGCTGCATCGGCGGCTGCATCGGCGGCCCGGCTGCGATCGAGCAGATGGCAATGGTCAAGGGCCGGATGGTCAAGGAGAACAGGGAGAACCCGAATCATTCCATCGGGGAGTCCCTGGAGCACCATGTCTTCAAGGATGTTGACATGGAAGTCACGGATAAGAAGGAAGAGGGGGAAGCCAGATAATGGTAACCGTAGAAGTCTGCATCGGCAGCGCATGCTATGTGAGAGGATCCAATCAGGTGGTCAACCTCCTGAATGACATGATCCGCGAGAAGAACTGGAGCGATCAGGTCGCCCTGAAGGGCTCCTTCTGCATGAAGGCATGCCAGAATCATATCGGCCTCGGCATCCGCGTGAACGGAAAGATGGTTCCCGGCGTCACGCTGCAGAATGCAAGAGAGATGGTTGAGAAAGAGGTTTCTGAGGCACTGGCATGAACAGCCGGTTCATCCGCCTGGAGGAGGCCTCCTGCCATAACTGCATGCGGTGCGTGCGGGCATGCCCGACGCATGCCATGACCTATATTCACAATGAGCCCACGATCGCTGCCGAGGAGTGCATTCTCTGCGGCAGGTGCTATGCGGTATGCCCGCATGACGCCAAGGAGGTGCTGAGCGAGGTCGGCGAGGTCAGGCAGTGGCTCGCCGCCGGGGAGGAAGTCATCCTCAGCGTGGCTCCGAGCTTTACTGCGGTCTGGCCGAAGTTCCCGTCACTGGAGCGGATCCTGAAGGGAAGGGGATTTACCCTGATCGAGGAGACTGCCCGCGGCGCGAGCCTTGTCTCGCAGGCCTTCGCGAACCTGATCCAGGAGGGCAGGATGCGCAACATCATCACCACCTGCTGCCCGGCGGTCGATGCCCTGATCGAGAAGGAATACGGCGATCTGGTCGGCCAGATGGCGCCGGTGGTATCGCCGCTGATCGCGCATGGAAGATACCTGCGCATGAGCCATCCGCACGCGAAGATCGTGTTTCTCTCGCCCTGCATCGCCAAGTACCATGAGATCGAGGATCAGCGCTTTGCCGGCGCCGTCGATGCCTGCATCGGCATGGAGGAGCTGTCATCGTGGATCACCGGCGATCTGAAGGAAGGGGAGCGGGAGGACTGGGCTGCCTTTGAGGGATCCATTGCCCGCCTCTATCCGACGGCAGGCGGCATCCTGTCCACCCTGCACAAGGATCCAAGATACAAGTACGTTGCCGTGGACGGCACGGACCAGGTCAAGGAAGTCCTGGACGCGATCCGCGAGGGCACGCTGAACGGCTATTTCTTCGAGATGAACTCCTGCCGCGGCGGCTGCCTCGGCGGCCCGCTGCTCTCGCATTTCCATCACAACCAGTGGCTTGGCCAGTCGGTGATCCGCGAGCACGTGGATGAGTCGCAGAAGATCCAGCCGGGACCGCTGCCGGTTGACCTGAGCACCTCCTGGCAGAAGGAGGATCTCTATCATCCGCAGCATTCCGAGGAGGAGATCCAGGCGGAGATGATCGCCATGGGCAAGACCTCACCGGACAGGATTCATGACTGCGGCGCCTGCGGGTATGAGACCTGCCGGCTGAAGGCCATTGCCGTGCTCGAGGGCAGGGCAGATCCGAAGATCTGCATGCCGGAGGCGCTTTCGCATGCCCAGTCGCTGTCCAATGTCGTCATCGAGAACACGCCGAATGGCATCGTGGTCCTGGACAGCGACCTGAATATCCGCGAGATGAATCCGTCTGCGCGGGAACTCCTGAATCTCGAGATGACGAATCCGACCGGCATGCCGGCCGAGGCGGTATTCCCGGATGATGCCCTGATGCGGCTGATCCGCATGACCGGGCGTAAGACCGAGTACATGCGTGTATGGTATGAGCAGTACCAGAAGCTGATCGATCACGCGATCGTGAGAATCCAGGAAGAGCCCTATACCGTGCTGATCCTGATGGACCGCACCCGCGAGGAAAAGCGCGAGCGGATGCTGAAGGAGATGCGCGAGCGGACCTTTGAGGTGACCCAGCAGGTCATCGATGACCAGATGCGCTCCGTCCAGGAGATCGCATCGCTGCTCGGCGAGACGACTGCCAAGTCCAAGGTCGCCCTGACGAACCTGAAGAATGCCATGGAGAGCGGAGAGAGCGATGGGAAGCGGTAAGATCTACATTGATGCCAGCTGGCGCTCCCTGAACAAGGAGAAGGAGGAGCTCTGCGGCGACCGGGTGCAGATCCGGCGCAGCGATCAGTGCCTGGTCATGGTGCTGGCCGACGGGCTCGGCAGCGGCGTCAAGGCGAATATCCTCTCTACCCTGACCAGCACGATCATCAGCGAGATGATCTTCTCCGGCGCCTCGCTGGAGGATGCGGTGGAGACGATCACGGCAACCCTGCCGGTCTGCAGCGAGCGCGGCATTGCCTATTCCACCTTCACGATCGTGCAGATCTACTATTCCGGCGAGACGTATATTGCCGAGTTTGACAACCCGGCAGTCGTGCTCATGCGGGATGGAGATCTTCTGCGGCCGGACAAGGAAGTGCGCAGGCTGAACGGGCGGAAGATCATGATCACGCGCCTGAGAATGCGGCCGGGCGACTGCCTGGTTACCTTCTCGGACGGCGTCCTGCATGCCGGCGTCGGCATGACGCTGAACTTCGGCTGGGGCCAGGAGGAGGTCGAGCAGTTCCTGAAGGAGCATGTCCGGCCCAGCGATCCGGCCCGCGAGGTATCGAGAATCCTGCTGGCCAACGTGAACTATCTCTACGGCGGCATGCCCGGCGATGACTCCACTGTCGTGTGCCTGAGCGTCGTCGAGGCCCGGGAGACCAGGGTCATGGTCGGCCCGCCCTCTCATCGGGAAGATGATGAGAAGGTCGTGCAGAGGCTTCTGTCCGCAACCGGCAGAAAGGTCTGCTGCGGCGGCACGACCAGCGAGATCGTTGCGCGCGCCTGCAGCAAAGAGCTGACGACGGAGCTGGATCTGACCCTGATGGCGGATGTGCCGCCGAAGGGATACATCGACGGCATCGATCTGGTCACGGAAGGCGTGCTGACGCTGCAGAAGGTCAGCCGGTACCTGGCCAAGGCAGCCGGGGACACGCAGTATGCGGAGAGCCTGCTTGCCTCGCATGAGCAGGACGGCGCCTCGTGCCTGGTGAGGATCCTGCTGGAATCCAATGAGATTGCCTTCATGGTCGGCCTGAGCGACAATCCCGCGCATGATGCAATTGCCTACTCGCCGATCTCATTAAATGCTAAAATAGCCTTAATCAATGAGATGGCCGCAAATCTGAAAACGATCGGCAAGATCGTCCATGTGGAGATGTACTGAGCAGATTTGAGGAAGGAATTATGAAGAAGAGACTGAACCCGGATCATCTGCAGTGGCGGCACAGGCCGGGCCTGTATGCCATTCAGGGCGACAGGCTGATCATCGAGACAGATCCGCATACGATGATTGCCGGCGAAGCTGATACGCCGGAGAGTGCAGCCCGCATGGCGCTGCCGATCTCCGACTGCTTTGAGGCGTCTCTGCGTCTGGACTATGAGTTTACCGGTGTCCAGGATGAGTGCGGAATCCTGCTGCGCAGCAGCGAGGATCACTGGTGCAGCTGCAGCGTGACCAACCGCGGCAGCGACTATATCGATCTCACGATCGTGGAGTTCGAGAGCGGATATGCCGATCGCTCGGTGCGCCAGATCGGGTCAGGCATCCACCACATCTATTTCCGCGTATACTGGTGGAATGGAAACATACGGTTCCAGTTCAGCTTCAATGGGGACCGCTATTCGGACCTTCGCAGCTTCCACTTCGCGAAGGCAGGCGAGCCGATCGCTGCCAGCATCTATGCATGCAGTCCCGGGAGCAACTGCTTCGACTGCACCTTCTCCGAGATGGAATTCTCGGAGCAGCATGATCGGGAATGAGATGAGGAGAGCAGAATGAGCGCTGAAGAGAGACTGATCCGCTACTGCCGGATTGACACGCAGTCGGATGAGAGCAATGAGCAGGAGACGCCGTCGACAAGAAAGCAGTTCGATCTTGCCGAGGTGCTGCTGCAGGAGCTGAAGGAACTGGGCCTTGCGGATGCCGCGCTGGATGAGCACTGCTATATCTATGCACACCTGCCGGCCAATACCGGGAGGCCATGCCGCACCGTGGGCTTCATTGCCCACATGGACACGGCGCCGGACTACAGCGGCACCGGCGTGAGCCCGCGGATCATCCGCGGCTTTGACGGCGGCGATATCGCCCTGAATCCGGAAGTGACGATGCACATGCAGGACTTCCCCTGGATGCGGCAGCTGAAGGGAAAGGACCTGATCGTCACGGACGGCACGACGCTGCTCGGGGCGGATGACAAGGCGGGAATCACATGCATCATGGAGGCGCTGTCATGGTGGCGCTGCCATCCGGAGGCGGAGCACGGCACGGTTGCCGTTGCCTTCACGCCTGATGAGGAGATCGGCTGCGGCACCAGGTACTTCGATCTGAAGAAGTTCGGCGCGGACTTTGCCTATACCATGGATGGCGGCCAGGTATCCGAGCTTTCGGATGAGACCTTCAATGCGGCTTCCGCGAAAGTCAGCGTCCAGGGCTTCTCGATTCATCCTGGCGAGGCCAAGGACCGCATGATCAATGCGGCTTCCGTGGCAGCCCGCATCCACAGCAGCCTGCCGGACGCAAAGACGCCGGAGCATACCTCCGGCCATGAGGGATTTCTCCATCTGACCGGCATGAGCGGCAATGTCGAGCATGCCGAGCTGACCTATATCCTGCGGGATCATGATGTCGCCAGGCTCGAGCAGCAGAAGCAGCTGCTGCAGGCAGCGGTTGACTATGCGAATCTTGCGGCAGGCACTGCAGCTGCCTCCGTGGAGTTCACCGACGGCTACCGCAACATGAAGGAAGTGCTGGAGCAGCATCCGGAGGCATCCGCCATTGCGGCACAGGCGATGAAGGAGCTCGGCATCACGCCGGCTCATGAGCCGATCCGCGGCGGCACGGACGGGGCGGAGCTCAGCTTCCGCGGCCTGCCATGCCCGAATCTCGGCGCCGGCGGCGGCAATTTTCACGGCCGCTATGAATACTGCGTGATCCAGGAGCTGGAGCAGGCTTCGGAAGTCGTTCGCAGAATTGCTGAGATTGTCAGCAGGGAGGCTTGAGGATGATCTGTACCTGTACATTGAATCCGTCGCTTGACTACTACATGGAGTATGATCACCCGGTGGTGCACGGCGTCACCAACCGCAGCCAGCTGGAATACTATGAGGCCGGCGGCAAGGGCATCAATGTCTCCATCGTCCTGAACAATCTGATGATCCCGACCAGGGCATTCGGGTTTCTCGGCGGCTTTACCCGCGACTTCTATATCACGCTGCTGCAGAAGTATGAGTACATCCAGCCGAACTTCACGTACATCGAGGGGCATACCCGCATCAACGTGAAGCTGCACGATACCGAGAGCGATACCGATCTCAATGCGGCCGGCCCGTACATCACGAGCGGCGACATGGCAAATCTGAGGAACAAGGCTGCGCGCCTGGATCTCGGCGACTACTTCGTGCTGGCCGGCGCCTCGCCGGACTATCTCTCGAAGGATATCGCGGAGATGCTGAGCAGCGTCATGGCATCCGGCGTCCGCGTGGTTCTCGATACCTCGCCGGAAGTCATTCAGGCCTGCCTTGCCTCGAAGCCGTTCGTGGTCAAGACCACGCCGGAGGAGCTGGCCGTGCTGGCCGGCCATGAGCTGAAGGACCGGGATGCCGTCATCGCGGCAGCGAAAGATCTCGTGAGCGCAGGGGCACAGAATGTCATGATCGTGACCAACCGCGAAGCCGCGGCACTGGCCTGCAGCGCAGGCGTCTATGAGTGCCCGCTGGTGCGGACGGAGAAGGCGATCTCCATGGTCGGCACCGGCGATGCGCTGATTGCCGGCTTCCTGATGAACTACCTCCGCTCCAATGATGCAGTGGATTCCTTCCGCTTCGGAGCCTGCTGCGGCATCGCGACTGCCTATTCCAAGGGCCTTGCGACCAGGGAGAAGATCGACTCCTTCTACGAGAGCACGAAGGTCGAGAAGATCGGCTGAGCAGCATCATGTCAATCCGGGCCGGACTGCCGGCCCGGGTTTTCTTCTTGCATGCGTGGCGCGGATTTGCTAGGATTAGACCCGTATCCGAAATGAGGTAAGAACATGAAGAAAATCACAGCAGCGATCCTGAGCGCCGCGCTTCTCGCCGGCTGCTCTGTATCTACCGCATCTGCTACCCCTTCCGCATCGGCTGAGGCATCCGCTGCCTCGACCGCAGCCGCTGCCGCTTCCTCAGCCGCAGGCGCCTCTGCAGGCGGAAGCGCTGTCCTGAATACGACCAAGGCTGACATGTCCGGCTACACCTGGCTGCAGGATGACTCTCCTGCCTATGAGGAGATTACCCTTGCGGAATCCATCCGCATGTTCACGGAAAAGGGAACCGGCGTGCTGTACTATGGGAAGGTCGGGTGCCCATGGTGCCAGCGGGCAGTCCCGGTCATGGATGAGGCTGCCAAGGAATCCGGCATCACGATCTATTACGTCGATGTCGCGCAGACGGTTGCCAAGGCGGATTATGACACGCTCGTGACCTATATCAGCAGCATCTTCGAGAAGGATGCGGAAGGCAATCCGATGTTCCAGGTGCCTGAGGTCATCGCGGTAAAGGACGGCCAGATTGTCGGCCATCATCTCTCGCTCGTGGAAAGCTTCACCCTGAATAACGAGAATGACCAGATGAATGACGATCAGAAGCAGGAGCTCCTGAATATCTATCTCGAGATGTTCAAGGCCCTGAAGTAGCGCAGGCAATGGAAAGCCCGGCAGTGCCGGACTTTTCTTTGCTTTATTGACACCGATCCGCACTCTCACCGTATAATGAGAAGGAGAGATTCAGTCTGTCGGAAAGGGAGATACCGCTGTGTATGGGATGCTGAACTGGCTGCGGCCCAGGAAGGAACGGATCAGCGGCCGGGTCGTGGACCTGGTCGTGGATCAGAAAATCGATGCCGCCCCGTCCAACCAGCAGGTGCCTTCGGTGCTCTATCGCATCGTGCTGCACGGCACGGACCAGACAGTCGGCACCTGCGACCTGCGCATCGGCATGAATGAGGAGCTGTACTACGCCGGCAATATCGGCTACAATATCCGCCCGGCCTGGCGCGGGCACGGCTATGCCTATCATGCATGCAGAGTGCTGCTGCGCATTGCCCGCCAGGAGTATGACATGCAGGAGCTGCTGATCACCTGCTCGCCGGACAATATCGCCTCCCGCAGGACGCTCGAGAAGCTGCAGGGAGAGCTCGTCGAGACCGCTGACGTGCCCCGCAGCCACTGGCTCTATGAGCGCGGCGAGACCGTCAAGAATATCTACAGATTCCAGCTTCTGTAAAGCACAGCCGCCCCGCCGCTTCGGGGCGGTTTTGATTTGTGATAAGATGGTGCTTATGAAGCGGATTGGGAAGAAGCTGCGGGAGGCACTGAAGTTCCTGTTCAGCCGGCTGATGCTGGAGATTTTGCTCGTGGTCCTGCAGGTCATGGCGCTCTTCATGTGGATCTACAACGCCGCGCTGGCGCTGCAGATCATGCCGCTGCTGGATGTCCTGTCCATTGCCATCGTCATCTGGGTCATCAACCAGGATGAGGATCCCTCCTACAAGATCGGCTGGTGCGTCGTCGTGCTGGCGCTGCCGGTGTTCGGCGGCATGATGTATCTGCTCTGCGCCGGCCGCAAGATGCCGCGTAAGCTGTCCCGCGGGACCACGCAGGCCAATCACCGCATGCGCGATCTCCTGCAGCAGGATCCATCGGTGCTTGCCGGCCTGATGCCGGCGCATCCCGGCATTCACAAGATCTTCAGCTACGGTCTCTCCGCCAGCAGCTTCCCGGTCTATGACGGCACGGAAGCCTCGTATTTCGCAAGCGGCGAGGAGATGCTGCCGACGCTGCTTGCTGAGCTGAGGAAGGCGGAGCACTTCATCTTCATGGAGTATTTCATCATCGACCAGGGAACCGTGTGGGACGAGATCCTGGCCGTGCTGCGGCAGAAGGCTTCGGAGGGCGTCGAGGTGAAGCTGGTCTATGATGACTTCGGCTGCATGGGCAAGCTGCCGGCGCATTATGACCGCTGGCTGAACAGCGTCGGCATCGAGACGTACCGGTTCAATCCGGTGCGCCCGGCCCTGATCATCCAGATGAACAACCGCGACCACCGCAAGATCTGCGTGATCGACAACCGGGTCGGCTTCACGGGCGGCGTGAATCTCGCGGATGAGTACATGAACCGCATCGTCCGCTACGGCTACTGGAAGGACTCCGCCGTCATGATCCGGGGACGGGCTGTCTGGTCGCTGACCGACATGTTCCTCGGCATGTACAGCTATCTCAAGCATGACACGGATTCCATCGACTATCTGCGCTACCGGCTGCCCTGCGGCGAGTGCTCGGACGGCGGCCTGTATCAGCCGTTCTCCGATACGCCGACGGATGACGCCGATGTCGGGCTGAGCATGCACCTGAATCTCGTGAATCATGCCAAGCGGTATGTCTATATCGACACGCCGTATCTGATCCTGAACAATGACATGCAGACAGCGCTGAAGCTCGCTGCCCGCAATGGCGTGGAGGTGCGCATCATGGTGCCGCACGTGCCGGACAAGAAGCTGGTCTTCGCGATCACCCAGGCCAACTATGAGCCGCTGCTCAAGGCCGGCGTGCATATCCATGAGTACACGCCGGGCTTCAATCACGCCAAGAATATCGTTAGCGATGACGTGCTCGGCATCGTCGGCTCGATCAACACGGACTACCGCAGCTACTTCCTGCACTTCGAGGATGGCGTGCTGATGTACCGCACGCCGGCGCTGCTGCGGATGAAGGAGGACTATCTGCGCAGCCTCAGCGTCTCTCATGAGGTGACGCTGGCAGAGTGCCGCGCCGTCAATCCGGCGCTCAGGATGGCAAGAGCCGTGCTGAGGCTGATGGCAGTCCTGTTCTAGGATTGCATTCCGGCGCGGGAGTTCTTAGAATAGCATAGGCATGGAAAGGGACAGGTAAGGCTTCGTGGAACGATATGGACTAGTACTGGAGGGCGGCGGCGTCCGCGGCGCCTTCACGGCCGGCGCGCTGGCGTGGCTGAATGACCAGGGCATCAGGTTCGACTATGGCGTCGGCATCTCCTCGGGAGCGGTGTATCTCTGCTGCTACTGGGAAGGGGATACGCATACGCCTCACAACATGGCGGTCAAGTATGCAGGCGACAGGGAGAACGTCGGCCTGCAGGCCTTCCGGAAGGAAGGCTACTATGTGGCATACCAGCATATCTTCCGCGATGATCTGCTGGCAAAGGAGCACATGAGCGTCGCATCGCTGCGGGAAGGCAGGGCGAATATCGAGGTCGGCGCCTATGACCTGAATCAGGGAAAGACTGTCTGGTACGGCGCGGATGCCCTCGATGACGACCTCACGCTGCTGCGGGGATGCTGCGCGCTGCCGATCGCCTCTGCGATCGTGGACTTCGGCGGCACGAGGCTGCTGGACGGAGGCATCACCAAGATGATCCCGATCGAGCGCTCTGTCATGCAGGGCTGCACGAGGCATCTGATCATCACGACCAAGCCGGCAGACTATATCCGCAAGCCGGCACCGGGCATCATCCGCTTCCTGATGAAGCGCTGCTACTCGAAGTATCCGCAGGTATACCGCGACTACTGCGTGCGGCACATCAACTACTACAAGCAGATCGGCATCATCGACATGCTGGTGCAGGAAGGCAAGGCCCTGCTGGTCTATCCGACCGTGACCATCCCGGTCAGCAGATTCAAGGGCGATCCGGAGAACTGCGAGAAGCTGTATGCCCTGGGCTACCAGGACATGGAGACCAGAAGGCAGGAGATCCTGAGCTTCCTCGGCCGCTAGCAGAAAGAAAAGAGGGCTGCGCACCTGCATGCATGCAGGAATGCACAGCCCTTTTATCATGCTCCTGAAGAGACCGCTCATCCTGCCGCGGATGCGGAGGCAGCGGGTGAGGCGGAAGCAGCGGAAGAAGCGGAGGAAGATGGCGAGGCAGAGGCGGATGCCTCCTTGCGGTAGTCCGTGGCAGTCAGGATATCCTGCGAGGGCTGATTGGCCGGATCATCCCAGCCCTTGAGATACAGGCACCAGAACTCATCATAGGTGAGATGGGAGGCAGCGACTGCCTGGGCCAGCTCGACGCCGAGATAGCGGTAGTGCCAGGACTCGAACTCATAGCCGGTGATCTGCTGCTTGCCGTCCGGATAGCGGAGAATCCAGCCGTAGTCCATGCTGTTGGTGCTGGTCCACTGGTAGGCTCTGGTATCCTTGTATTCCGGCGTGTCATCCTCATTGGTGGCTGCGATATCCACCGCATAGCCGGACTGGTGCTCGGAGTAGCCCGGGCGGGCGCTCGCGGCATCCGTGGCAGCCTGGCCCAGCGTCTTCAGGTAGCTGTTGTATACGGATTCCTGAGACGCATAGTCGCGGTAGGCGCTGGCTGCGTAGAAGGTGACGCCGACGGCGGCGCCGGCATCGCTCCAGGTGACAAAGGCATCCGCGGCGGTGCTCGCAAGCTGCCTGCCGGCAGCTGCGTAGCGAGTGCTGATATCCGTCAGCTGCGGCGGCGTATAGGAGGAATCAAGAGACCAGGTCTTGTTCACCAGCATGTCAATGCTGCCGGGATCGCTGACGGCCTCCGTATTCCCGTAGTAGGTGTAGTAGGTGCCGCTCAGCTCGAAGTGATCCTGGCTGTTGGTGTCGCGGTGCGATACGCAGTCATCGATATAGGCCTGGTCATTGGCCTGATAGTCAAAGACCAGCAGCGGCGTGATCTCCCAGCGGTGCAGGCTGCCGAACAGGCGCACGGCCTGGTCCGCGGTGTAGCCGCGGTCAATCAGGCGGCTGTACAGCAGGAAGTCCGTCGCATCCAGCGAGGTGATGACATCCTTGTGCGCCGGAGTGACGGCGGTGTAGAGCTGCAGGTAGGAGAGGTTGACGCTTTGATCAGCCAGCGAGTCGCTGAGATACTCCGAATACCACTTGCTGTCCAGGATGGTCTTGGTCAGCTTGTCCTTGCGGATCTCCTTGATCGCGGCGCTGGAATAGCCGAGGCCCTTCAGCTTGGAGTTCTCCGCCATGATCGGCAGGATCAGGGCAAGCGCCAGGGCGCATGCGGACCCGAGCAGCAGCCAGGCCTTCCAGGTCAGGCGCCAGCGGCGGCGATGCCTCTTCTTTTTCTTCTGAGCTGCCTCCGGATGCGTCTTCAGATACTCCGGATTATGCGAGGGCAGCGTCAGGCGCCATCTTCTGCGCTTTCTCTTCTTCTTTCTGGGCATGCTCATGATGATCTCACCTCGAATTCATTCCATGGTGCACTGACCGGAGGCTCGGCCTCAACGGTCACGATCTCTTTGGTCACTGGATGCGGAAACGAGAGGCGGCAGGCAAACAGCGCGATCTGCATCCTCTCCGGATGCGGGTTGTAGCGCTGGTCCCCGACCAGGGGCAGGCCTCTCGAGGCAAACTGCACGCGGATCTGGTGGGAGCGGCCGGTCTCCAGGTGAATGCGGACCAGGGAGCGCGGGCCATGCGATGCCAGCAGCTCGTAGGAAAGCGAGGAGCGCTTGCCGTGGGCGGCATCGCTGATCCGGACCGTGTTGGTGTCATGATCCTTCTCGAGATAGTCCGTCAGCGTGCCGGAAGCCTCTGCCGGAATGCCATCCAGCACTGCCAGATACCACTTGTCGACCTGATGCGTCCGGATGGACTCCGAGAGCCGCGAGGCTGCCTTGCTGGTTCTTGCCAGCACCATGACGCCGCCGACCGGGCGGTCCAGCCGGTGAACCAGGCCGAGATAGACATTGCCTGGCTTGTGATACTTCTCCTTCAGATATGCCTTGCCGAGGGTCAGCAGATCCATGTCCCCGCTGGCATCCGCCTGCACCGGGAGATTCGGCGGCTTGCATACGCACAGCAGGTGATTGTCTTCGTAGAGAACGTCAATCATTGCGCTGCCATCTTCCGTAGATGCCGCAGGGCAGCAGGAGATCCCTGCTCTGGACGGGAATGGCGACCTCGCCGGTCTCCACCGTGCCGTCCGGATGCGCCGGCAGCACCAGCGTCTTCAGCAGGTCCGCCAGGACCAGGCTGGAGAAGCCGGTGGTATAGGAATTGATCAGGAAGAACAGGGCATGCGGATCGAGAATCGAGAGGCAGGCCTGGATCAGGCCGGTGATCTCCTTCTCGAACTTCCACATCTCGCCATTCGGCCCCCTGCCATAGGACGGCGGATCCATCAGGATGCCGTGATAGGTATGGCCGCGGCGCTGCTCGCGCTCCACGAACTTGAGGCAGTCATCCACGATGAAGCGGATGGAATGATCCTCGAGATGGCAGAGATCGCGGTTATCCTTGGCCCAGTTTACCATGCCCTTGGCCGCATCGACATGCACGACCTCGGCTGCGCCTGCCCTGGCGCAGGCCATGGTGGCTCCGCCTGTATAGGCAAACAGGTTCAGCACGCGGATCTCTTCCTCCGCATGGCCTCTGATCAGCTCAGACATCCAGTCCCAGTTGACCGCCTGCTCCGGAAACAGCCCGGTATGCTTGAAGCCGGTCGGGGAGACCCGGAAGGTCAGGTCCCGATAGGTGATATTCCAGGACTCCGGCAGCTTCTTGCGGTATTCCCACTGGCCGCCGCCGGCGCTGGAGCGGTGATATACCGCATCCGCCTGGCGCCACTGGGCGCTCGCGGTGTCGGCAGGCCAGATCGCCTGCGGATCCGGACGGCGCAGGGTCACGCCCCGCCATTGCTCCAGCTTCTCTCCGTTGCCTGCATCGAGCAGGACATAGTCTTTCCATTGATCCGCAGTCTTCAGCATAAGTTCTGTCTTTTTCTCCTGCGGCTATTATATCATGCACGGATTTGTCTGCCTGCATAGTCTGGTCCTGAAGGGGCTTATTCCTGTATAATAGTGGTCTGCAGGAGGCATCTATGAGAAAATGCACAGAACAGGACAGAAGCGCGCTGAACCGCTATCTTGACGTGAATCCGGCACTGAATCTGTTCTTTATCGGCGATATCGAGAATAATGGCTTCGACAGCGATTTCCAGCAGGTCTATGCGGAAGAGGACGGGCAGGGATTTCATGCGGTATATCTGGTATACCGGCGGAATCTCTGCGTCATGAGCAATGAGAATCATGTCCGCCAGGATCTGGTTGATCAGCTGATCCGCAGCTGCCGGATCCAGGCGGTCAACGGCAGCCGGGAGCTCATGGAGCAGCTGAGCCTGCCGGACTTCACCCGGCGGGATGACTGCCTCTTTGCCCGCATGGCAGTGCCCAATGAGATGGTCGATACCGGCCTGGTAGAGCGCCTGCTGCCGCAGGATGCCGAGGAGATCGTGAAGATCGAGGAAGAGGCCTTTCACATGCCCGGCAGCGCGGATGCGATCCGCCGCAGCATGAAGGACGGCAGCGGCAGGGTCTATGGCATCCGCGAGGGCGGTGCCATCGCCGCCGTAGCCGAGAGCACCGCGGAGTGCCGCAACCTGGCCATGGTAGTCGGGATCTGCACGCGGCCGCAGCACCGGCAGAAGGGCTATGCCTCGGCCTGCATCACGAGGCTCTCCAATGACCTGCTGAAGGAAGGGAAGACTCCCTGCCTGTTCTATGACAATCCGGCCGCGGCGAGGATCTACAAGGCGCTCGGCTATCAGGATATCGGGACATGGTCGATGGCGAGAAGGGCGGTGGCGCAGAATGATTGACCTGAGCAGCCTGAATCCAAGCCAGCGGGAGGCCGTGGTCTCCGATGACAGGTACCTGCGGATCGTGGCCGGCGCCGGCTCCGGCAAGACGCGCGTGCTGACGATGCGGATCGCGCACCTGATCCAGGATGAGGGCGTTCCGGCCTCGAAGATCCTGGCCATCACCTTCACGAACAAGGCCGCCAACGAGATGAAGGACCGCATCCGGAAGATGCTGTCGGAAGAGGGCAGCCAGCCGTGGATCAGCACGATCCACTCCCTCTGCGTGCGCATCCTGCGCGAGGATATTCTCTGCATGGGCTGGCCGCGCAACTTCACGGTGCTCGATGCGGAGGACCAGAAGTCCATCCTGCGGGAGGCCTACAAGGAGCTCGGGGCAGATGCCCAGACGTATCCGTTCCCGGCCCTGCTGGACTATATCTCCAACAACAAGTCTGCCGAGATTGACGTGCAGCGGGCCTTCCTGCTTGCCGGCAGCTACTCGGGCGACAAGATGAAGGCAAGGATCTACGAGTTCTACGTGAACCGCCAGAATCAGCTGTATGCCCTGGACTTCGATGACCTGATCCTCTGGACCGTGCGCATGTTCCGCACCTTCTCCGAGGTGCTGGTGAAGTGGCAGAAGCGCTTCCGCTATATCCATGTCGATGAGTTCCAGGATATCGACAAGATCCAGTATAAGCTGATCACTCAGCTGACCGGGCTGGACAATTCCCTGTATGTCGTGGGCGACCCGGACCAGACGATCTATACCTGGAGAGGCGCGGACGTGAATATCATCCTGAACTTCGAGAAGGAGTTCAAGCCGCTGAAGACAATCATGCTGAACGAGAACTACCGCTCCACGTCCTGCATCCTGAACGGGGCCAACTCCGTGATCCGCAACAACAAAAACCGCATGGAGAAGGAGCTCTTCACCAACCGCATGGGCAGTGATAAGATCACTCACTACGCCAGCGCCGGCGATACCTATGAGGCTGCCTGGGTGGCGGAGAAGATCCGCCAGCTGCACGCAGCCGGCAAGCCCTACCATGACATGGCAATCCTGTACCGCTCCAACTACCTGTCCCGCTCGCTTGAGAAGGGCCTGCTGGATGAGCGCATTCCCTATGTGATCTACGGCGGCGTGCGGTTCTATGAGCGGGCTGAGGTCAAGGATGCCCTGTGCTATCTGCGGATGGTCACGGCGGCAGATGATCTTGCCCTGCAGCGCATCCTGAACAAGCCGAAGCGCGGCATCGGGAACAAGACCATGGACACGATAGCTGCCCAGGCGAGGGAAGAGAAGAAGTCCATGTATGAGGTGATCCGCGATGACCATCTCTTCACCGGCAAGGTGCAGTCCACGCTGGATGGCTTCGTCGTCATGATCGAGCGCTGGAAGAACCGCGCGGCGGACGGCAGAACGCAGATCTTCGAGCTGTTCGAGTCCATCATCGAGGAATCCGGCCTGCGGAAGATGCTGGAGGATGACCATGAGCTCGACCGCGTGGAGAACCTGAAGGAACTCATTGACGACGTCAAGGAGTTCACGGAGAACTACCCGGAGAGCACCCTGGACGAATACCTCCAGCTGGTCTCCCTGTACGGCGACCGCGACGAGACGATGAACAGCGACTTCGTGCAGCTGATGACCGTGCATGCGGCCAAGGGACTGGAGTTTGATACGGTCTTCGTGACCGACATGAATGATGGCATCTTCCCGAATGAGCGGGCCATGAACGACGGGCCCAAGGGCATCGAGGAGGAGCGGCGCCTGGCCTATGTGGCCTTTACCCGCGCCCGCAACAAGCTGTATCTCTGCGAGGCCGGCGGCTTCAGCTATATCCTGCAGCGGGTCCGCACGCGCTCCCGCTTCATCGATGAGATCGATGACTCCTACATCGAGCATATCGGCGCTACCTTCGAGGAGAACGGCCCCCGTGCCAGCGGCCGCCTGGTCAGCTTCGGCGACCGGGACCGCGAGGAGGACGAGGGCTCCATTTCCCTGCTGGACCGGCTGCAGTCTGCCGCCCCGAAGCAGGTGGAGCTGAAGAAGGGCGAGCAGGTGGTGCACTCCAAGTTCGGCGAGGGCATCGTCGTCTCCTGCAAAAACGGCATTGCCGAGATTGCCTTCCCGTATCCATACGGCGTCAAGAAGATCGCGGCAGGCCATCCGAGCCTGAAGCGCAAGGCTGATCTCAATTGAGGGAAAGGCCTATAATAGGCAGCAGGAACAGCAAAGGAGAAAGAGGAATGGATGAACATGCACGGATTCTGGAGCTGAGAAAGCTTCTCAACCAGTACGGCTATGAATACTATGTGCTGGATCAGCCGACGGTCAGCGATGCCGAGTTCGATCGGCTGCTGAATGAGCTGATCGATCTTGAGAGCAGGCATCCGGAAGATGCGGATCCGCTCTCCCCGACGCAGCGGATCGGCGGCCCGGTGCTGGAGGGATTCACCAAGGTGACGCATGAGAAGCCCATGATGTCCATGGGCGATGTGTTCAGCTATGACGAGTTGCGCGAATGGTGCCGGAGCGTCGAGAGCGCCATCGGCCTGACCGCCTATTCTGTCGAGCACAAGATCGACGGCCTGGCCATGTCGGTGCTGTATCACGGCGGCCGCTTCTTCCAGGCAGTCACCCGCGGCGACGGCGTCGTCGGCGAGGACGTGACAGCCAATGTAAAGACGATTCGCTCCATTCCGATGGAGATCGACTATCAGGGCGACCTCGAGGTGCGCGGCGAGGTCTATATGCCGAAGAAGTCCTTCGAGACGCTGAATGCCCGCCAGGAGGCAGAGGGAAAGCCGCTGTTTGCCAACCCCCGCAATGCGGCCGCCGGCACGGTCCGGCAGCTGGATCCCAAGGTGGCAGCCAGCCGCAGCCTGGATGCGATCTGGTACTTCGTGCCGGATGCGGCCGGGCTTGGCTTTCATGCGCATGCGGAATCGCTGGAATGGATCCGGAAGCTGGGCTTCCGCACCAATCCGGCCAACCGGGTCTTCACGGACGTGGAGGAGATCATTCCCTGGATCGACCAGGTCGCCGCGGCGCGGGAGAGCCTTCCCTATCCGATTGACGGCATGGTGCTGAAGGTCAATGACCTGGCGCTCGAGGAGCAGCTCGGCTATACGATCAAGACGCCGAAGTGGGAGATCGCCTACAAGTTCCCGGCAGAGGAGGCAGTCACGAAGCTGGAGGACATCATCCTGACAGTCGGCAGGACCGGCAAGATCACGCCGAATGCGAAGCTGGCCCCGGTGCATCTCGCCGGGACGACGGTATCGGCAGCCACGCTGCACAATGAGGACATGATCCGCGAGAAGGATGTGCGCATCGGCGATGATGTCATCGTGCACAAGGCCGGCGACATCATCCCGGAAGTGATCGGGCCCGTGCGCGAGCACCGCGACGGCACCCAGGTGCCGTATGTCTTCCCGTCGGTCTGCCCGGTCTGCGGCAGCCCGATCCACCGCTTCGAGGATGAGGCGGCGCACTACTGCATGAATGCGGACTGCCCGGCGAGAGTCGTGACGTCCATTGCCCATTTCGCGTCCCGCGATGCAATGAACATCGAGGGCCTCGGCGAGAAGCGCGTGGAGCAGTTCCATGAGCAGGGCTGGCTCTCCACGGTAGAGGATATCTACCGGCTTTCCGAACACCGCGACGAGATCATGCAGCTCGACAAGTTCGGGGCAAAGTCCTACGAGAACCTGATCCGGGCAGCAGAGGGATCCAAGGCCAGCTCGCTGGACAAGCTGATCTTCGGCCTCGGCATTCCGGAAGTGGGCGCCAAGGCAGCCGAGGTGCTGGCAAAGCACTTCGACACGATGGATCGGCTCATGCATGCGACCTATGAGGAGCTCTGCGAGATCCCGGATGTCGGCGGTATCACTGCCGATGCAATCGTCACGTTCTTCCAGGATGAGAAGAATATCGCGCTGATCCGGGCCCTGGAAGCGGATGGCGTGAACATGACGTATCTGCGCGGGGAGGTTCATGAGAGCATCTTCACCGGCAGCACCTGCGTGCTGACCGGCACCCTCCAGCATTACTCCCGCCGCGATGCGGAAGCGCTGCTGGAGAGCCTCGGGGCAAAGATCTCGGGCAGTGTCTCGAAGAAGACGGGCTTCGTCATCTACGGCGCGGATCCGGGCTCCAAGCTCGACAAGGCGAGGGACCTCGGCGTGAATACGATGAGCGAGGCGGAATTTGAGGCGGCAGTGAAGCAGGCTCAAGGTTGACCCTGAGGCCTTACGACCCTACAATTGATACGGAAAACGGAGAACAGATATGGAAGAGAAGAAGGATGCGGCATATTTCAAGGCACTGGCCCATCAGCTGATGTTTGATCTCTCGGATGAGGAGGCAGACTCCATCGTCCGGGAATTCGATACGCTGCAGAAGCAGATGAAGCTGCTTGATGCGGTGGATACCGAGGGAGTGGAGGAGATGGTCTATCCGTTCGAGGATGAGACTTCCTTCATCCGGGATGATGAAGTGACAAATGTCATCAGCCAGGAAGATGCGCTGGCCAATGTCAGCAAGCAGGTGCAGGGTCACTTTGTCCTGCCCAAGGTGGTGAAGTAGGATGATCGAGGAAATGATGAAGAATGCCGGCGGCGCCGCAGAGCGCTGCCAGGATGCCTATGCCGAGGCGCAGAAGCTGCAGGAGAAGCTGAATGATGTGATCACGTTCGTGGATCCCGCAGAGCAGCTGGAGCACCTGCCGGAGCAGGGCCTCATGAGAGGCGTTCCGATCGCGCTCAAGGACAACGTGAATACAAAGGGAATCAGGACGACCGCAGGGTCGCGGATTCTCTCCAACTATGTGCCGGTCTACAATGCGGATATCGCAGACCGCCTGGCTGCGGCAGGGGCAGTATGCATCGCCAAGACCAGCATGGATGAGCTGGCCATGGGCGGCACGAACCTGACCTGCTTCACGGGGGCAGCGCATAACCCGTGGGATGTCAGGAGAATGACCGGAGGATCCTCCGGCGGCAGCGCGGCGATCGTCGCCTCAGGCGTCGTGCCGATGGCAATCGGCTCTGATACCGGCGACTCGGTCCGCAAGCCGGCTGCCTACTGCGGCGTGGTAGGCGTCAAGCCGACCTACGGCCGCATCAGCAGATACGGCATCATTCCCTATGCGTCCAGCCTGGATCATGTCGGCTACTTCACGCGCTCGATCAAGGACGCGTGCATCAGCCTGCAGGTGCTTGCAGGCAGGGATGACCGCGACATGACTTCCTCAGACCGGCCGGTCCCGGACTATCTGGCAGAGCTCAGCGATGACATGCATGGAAAGCGGATTGCCGTGATCGGAAATGTCGTCGAGAGCATCCAGAACGAGAAGACCGTGAAGATGTTCAATGACCTGATGGACCAGCTGCGGGCAAGAGGCGCCGAGGTGGATGTCTATCAGTTCGACGAGGACCTGATGAGGGCCATCCTGCCGGCATACTACCTGATTGCCAACTGCGAGGCGACTTCCAATCACTCGAACCTTGACGGCATCCGGTTCGGCGTGCGCGAGGAAGGCGAGGACATGCAGGCAATCATGACCAACTCCCGGACGAAGGGCTTCGGCCCGCTGATCCGCAGGCGCTTTGTCATCGGCTCCTACGGCCTGTTCCAGGAGAACCAGGAGCGGCTGTTCCGCAAGGCGCAGAAGGTGCGCCGGAAGATCGTGGAGGCGATGATGGAGTGCTTCCGCAGCTATGACTGCCTGATCGCCCCGGCCAGCGGCGAGATTGCGCCGCTGATCGACACGAAGGCAGACCAGGATCAGCTGTCGTCAGACTATCTGGTTGCCGAGAACTACATGGCCATGGGCAACTTCAGCGGCTGCCCGTCCATGACGGTGCCGATGGGATTCGAGGAAGGATGCCCGCTCGGCATCAACCTGACCTGCCGGCCCTGGGAGGAAGGAACCATGTTCGGCATCGGCAGGGCGATCGAGGAGATCACCGGCTACGAGAATCTTCATGCGGAGGTGAAATAACATGGAATACAATGTTACGATCGGCATCGAGATTCACGTGGAGCTGAAGACCAACACCAAGATGTTCTCCGGCGCCCCGGCTTCCTTCGGGCGCAGGGCGAATACCTGCACGAATGAAGTTGATCTCGGCCAGCCGGGCGCCATGCCCTGCCTGAACCGGGAGGCAGTGCGCGAGGCTGTCGAGGCCTGCACCGCGCTGCATCTGACGATCGATCCGGTTGTCCGCTTCGACCGCAAGAACTACTATTACTCCGATCTTGCCAAGGGATTCCAGATCACCCAGCAGTTCCATCCGCTGGGCAGGAACGGCTATGTCATGATCGATACCCCGAAGGGACCGAAGAAGATCCGCATCAACCGCATTCACATGGAGGAGGATACCGCCAAGCAGTTCCACATGACCAAGGTATCGCTGCTCGACTTCAACCGCTCCGGCATCCCGCTGATCGAGATCGTGTCCGAGCCGGACATGACCAGCGGCCAGGAGGCAGAGGCATATGTCAGCGAGCTGCGGCAGACGCTGTACTATCTCGGCGTCTCGGACTGCAAGATGGAAGAGGGCTCCATGCGCTGCGACGTCAATGTCTCCATTGCGCCGATCGGGGCGGAGCATCTCGGCACCAAGAACGAGATCAAGAACCTGAACTCCATTGCCAATATCGGCAAGGCAGTGGACTATGAGGTAGAGCGTCAGAAGAAGCTGCTGGAAGCAGGCGAGAAGGTGCAGCAGGAGACCCGCAGATTCGATGAGGCCAGCGGCACTACCGTCATGATGCGGCGCAAGGAAGGCAATGTGGACTACAAGTTCTTCCCGGAGCCGAACATCTTCCCGATCCGCCTGGATCCGGAATGGATCCGCGGGATCCAGGCCTCGATGCCGGAGCTCCCGGAGGCGCGCCGCCAGCGCTATGCGAAGGAATACGGGCTCGGCGAGCATGATATCAATATCCTGATCGCCAACAAGGAGATGTCGGAGTTCTTCGAGCAGGCCATGAAGGGCTCAAAGAATCCGAAGGGCATCTGCAACTGGCTGCTGTCGGATATCAGCGCCTGGCTGAACCGGCATGAGCAGACGATCGTCACCTGCCAGCTGAAGCCGCAGAATCTTGCAAAGCTCGTGGCCATGATCGATGATGGCAAGATCTCCAGCAAGCAGGCCAAGGAGCTGGTCGATGATCTGATGGAAGGCAGGGATCCGGAACAGGCCGCATCTGCCAAGGGGCTGCAGCAGCTCTCGGATACCAGCGCCATCGACCAGATGGTCAGCGAGGTGCTGACAGCGAACCCGCAGGCGATTGCGGACTTCGCGGCAGGCAAGGACAAGGCTGTCGGCTTCCTGGTCGGCCAGGTCATGAAGCGCTCAAGGGGACAGGCGAATCCTGCCATGGTCTCGGAGCGCGTGCGCGCGGAGCTGAAGAAGCGCACAGCCTGAATGGTGGCAAAAGTATCAGAAACAGGATACAATAGGGAACGTTAATAAGGACGGCACTATGGCACAGTCAAGAAACAGGAAGACGAAGAAAAAATCGAATCGAACCGCAAGGATCTTCTGGATCTGCATTATCCTGCTGGTGATCCCCTTTGCAGTGCTTGGGTGGGTCCTGGTCTCAGCTGCCCTGGATACGGGCAGCCCGATTCTCGGGGACCGGTACAAGGGCGATCTTGATCCGGCCATCACGAAATCGGATCTGGCCAGCGTCAAGTCTGCCGCCGAGGGCGTCAGCGGCGTCGACAAGGTGGATGTGAACCTCGCGACGGCAACGCTGCGCGTCTATGCGGATGTGGCAGATGACGCGACCGCGGATACGGAGAAGACTGTCGCCACGGATCTCTACAATGCCGTGACCGGCGTGCTCAGCGCAGATACCTACTTCTCGCAGAATGACGGCAAGAAGATGTACGATCTCGAGATACATGTCTACAATCTGGACAAGGACCGGGACAGCGATGCCTTCGCCTATGTCGTGGAGACGAAGACATCATCCATGTCCGCGCCGATCCAGCAGGTTCTCTCGGAGCCGATCGACGCCGAGCTTGCCCAGCAGCTGCGGGACGCTGTCACTGCCCGCAACAATCCGACCGCAACGCCGGATGCCTCGGCGGGCACCACGACGCTGTACGGCGAAGAGGCTCAGGCATCCCCGACCGCAACCCCGGCAGGCTGAGCAGAGACAGAGAATGCGGAAGGCATGTCAGGGAAGACATGCCTTTTTATTCCAGGGAGAGCATATGGAGAAGAATGAGACTTTCACCGGCATCTGCGAGGGATATACCTATGAGGGAGCAGGCGTTGTCAGGACAGATGACGGCCTGGTCTTCTTCGTGCAGGGACTGATCGCGGGCGAGGAGGCAGAGCTCAGCATCACGGCCATGAAGAAGAGCTATGGCTATGCCCGGATCGCGAGGCTGCTGAAGCCCTCGCCGCACCGCGCGGAGCCGCAGTGCTCCGTCTACCGGCTGTGCGGCGGCTGCCAGCTGCTGCACATGGACCTTGCCGAGCAGAAGCAGTTCAAGGAGGACAAGGTGCGGGGTTGCTTCCGGCAGAATGCCGGCATCGAGGCAGAGGTGCTGCCGATCCTGACAGCAGATCTGCAGAGCGGCTACCGCAACAAGGTGCAGGTGCCCGTGCAGCTGAACGGCGGCAGGGTTGAGATGGGCTTCTATCAGAGCCATACCAACCGCATCATTCCCTATGAGAGCTGCCTCGTGCAGACGGATCTTTCCAACCGGATCGTCAGATCCATGCGTGAATGGATCCAGGAGCTGCACTGCGCAAGGGCGTTCCGCCATATCCTGATCAAGCATGCGCATCATACGGACCAGGCCATGGTATGCATGATCGTGTCGCAGTATCCGTTCCAGGGAGCGGAGAAGCTGACTGCCAGGCTGCAGGAGAATTTCCCGGAAATAAAGAGCATCCTGTGCATCGAGAACCGTCGGAGCGACAATGTCATCCTGGATGGCAGGGAGATCCTGCTGGCCGGGCAGCCCTGCATCGAGGAAGAGCTGCTGGGGTGCCGCTTCCGCATCAGTGCAAGATCCTTCTACCAGATCAATCCGTCAGCCACCGAGATCCTGTATTCCACGGCCCTGAGGGCGGCAGAGCTGACCGGCAGGGAGACTGTCATCGATCTCTACTGCGGGACCGGGACGATCGGCATTCTTGCCAGCATGCATGCAGGAAAGGTGTATGGGATCGAGATCGTGGCAGATGCGGTTGAGGACGCCAGGATCAATGCCGGCATCAATCATGCGGACAACATCGAGTTCTTCACTGCAGATGCAGAGGAAGGCGCAAGCCGGCTGCTGAAGAGCCATGTCAGGCCGGATGTCGTGATTGTCGATCCGCCGCGCAAGGGTTGCTCGAGAAATACGCTGGATGCGGTGATCCGCATGGATCCGAAGAGACTGGTCTATGTCTCCTGCGATCCTGCCACGCTGGCCAGGGACTGCGCCTATATGATCAGCCAGGGATGGCAGATTGAGATGGTACAGCCGGTGGACATGTTCCCGGGAACGATTCATGTCGAGACCGTCGTGAAGCTGACACATACGGAATAAAAATCACGCATTGCAAAGAGAAAAAATCATTGAGATGCCATAAATTTCAAGCCTCTCCTGCTGTATTGGTGCAGCGGAAGAGGCTGATTTTTTATGCAGAAGTACAGAAGTAGGATATACATACAATATGGAAATGTGGCATAAACAAAGACTTTTTTGATATAAATAGAAAATTGAGGGGAAAGGGAATAAGCGCGAATATGTTTCCGGGAACAGCGGTGGTCTAGAATTCCGATTAATATGATAGGAAGGGTGAATTGCCGGGAATTTGCCATGATTGGCGGATTTTTTGCATAGGCGACGGGTATAATAGTAAATAGTAGAAGCAAGGGGAGCATAAAGATGACTGAAACTGTAAATGTGGATTCTAAGGATCTAATCAGTGTTTTGAAGGCCGGCAGCCAGGTTCTCTATACCAAGATGGATGCAATTGAGTATAAGAACTACCTGCTTGGTATTGTGTTCTATAAGTATCTGTCCGATCGATACCTGACTGCTGCTTTTGATCTGCTCAACAACAGCAAGCCCGCCTCCATGGCTGAAGCACTGAAATGCTACGAGGACGCTTGGAATGGTTCGGATCATGATGATCTGGAGACTGAACTGAAGCAAGAGTTCCGCTATATTATTCCGCCTGAACTGACCTATACGAAAATGGCTGCAGATGCCGCGCAGAACAATCTGCAGCGTGAAACGCTCCAGAAGGCATTTAATGGCATCGAGCAGTCTGATCCGATGTTTGCTGGGATGTTCTCCGCTGTGGATCTTTATTCCACCGGACTTGGAACCAATGATACCCAGCAGTCAAAGACGGTAACGGAGCTGGTTACCATCATCAACCGCGCTGATCTGCTTAATTATCAGGGGGACGTGCTAGGCGATGCCTATGAGTTTATGATCGGTGAATTTGCCAGTGAGACAGTGAAGAAGGCTGGACAATTCTATACGCCCAGAAATCCTGGCATGCTGGCAGCTCGGATTGCCATGGATGGGCAGGAGGACATCAAGGGTCTCTCTGCCTATGATCCTTGCATGGGATCTGGATCCTTGCTGATCCATATGAAGAAACTGTCGCATTATCCAGATTATATTAAGTACACAGGTCAGGAGATCATTCCGACTACTTTCAACCTTGCCAGAATGAACATGTTCCTGCATGGCGTAGCACCTGAGAATCAGAGGCTGAGAGTTGGCGATACGCTGGATTCTGACTGGCCTACAGACGAGGAAACAGATTTCCATGTGTGCATCATGAATCCCCCATACTCGGCACCATGGAGTGCAAGTCAGGGCTTTTTAACAGATGTGAGATTCAGTAACTTTGGCGTATTGCCGCCTAAGTCCAAGGCTGACTATGCTTTCCTGCTGCATGGCTTCTACCATCTGAAGAAGGGTGGAACCATGGCAATCTTCCTGCCGCATGGTGTTCTGTTCAGAGGTGGGGCAGAAGGAACGATCAGACAAAAACTGCTGGAAGATGGATCCATCTATGCGGTAATCGGATTAGCACCAAACCTCTTCTATAACACATCCATCCCGGTCAGCGTCATCGTGCTGAAGAAGGAACGCCAAGGCCGTGATGTTCTATTCATTGATGCTTCTAAGATCTTCCAAAAGGGCAAGAAGCAGAATAGCATGAGCGAGGAAGATATTGATCATATCTTCAGCCTTTACCATGATCGCAAGGATGTAGAGAAGGTTGCTCATCTGGCTTCATTTGAAGAACTCCAGAAGAATGACTTCAATCTCAACATCCCTCGCTATGTAGACTCAGCCGAAGAGGAAGAAGAGATTGACCTGGATGCAGTATATGAGAATCTGCAGAAGGATGATGAGGAGATCAAAGTATCTGCAGAAGAACTGAATAAGGCATTTGAGGAACTTGGGCTGAAGGTGCGGGTATGAAAGCACCGAAGATTAGATTTCCTGGATTTACTGACGCTTGGGAACAGCGTAAGCTAATTGATGTTGCAGCGTCTATTGATACTGGGAAAAGTAAATTTCACCTAACCGATGTATGTGGGCACTTTCCAATATTAGGATCTACTTCTGTAATTGGCTATGATGATAGTTATGATTACGATGGGGATTTTATAGTAACGGCACGAGTGGGTGCAAACGCCGGGCATCTTTATAGATATACCGGGAAAGCGAAAATCAGTGATAATACGGTATTTATTCAATCAAATGAGAATGTAAATTTCATTTTCTACATGTTAACAAAATTTGATATAAAGCAACTGTCATTTGGAACTGGCCAACCTCTAGTAAAAGCTAGTGAATTAAAGAATATAAATTTGTTGATGCCTACAACCTTAGAAGAGCAACAACAAATTGGCACTTTCTTTAAGAACTTGGATGACCTTATCACCCTTCATCAGCGTAAGCTTGATGATATCAAACTTGTAAAACAAAGCTTGCTGCAGAAAATGTTCCCGATGGATGGGGAGAATACACCAGAGATTAGATTCCCTGGATTTACTGATGCTTGGGAACAGCGTAAGCTTGGTACAATTGCAGATATCGTGGGTGGAAATGCATGGAAGTCGATTGATTATACAGAGAATGGATCACACCTAGTTGTAACAATTGCAAATGTTCATGGGGATTATTACATGGATGATTCTGTTGGCAACCGAATTAATCCGGAGCCAAACTGTACTTACGAATTAAAGGAAAACGATATCTTGGTTTCTTTAACAGGAAACGTGGGTAGGGTTTCAAAAGCTTCAAAAATAAAGGCTGTATTGAATCAAAGAGTTGGGAAAATCATTCCAAATAATCATTCTGAAGAGGAGTTTCTTTTTACAGTGGTTCATAATAACGCATTTGAAAATGCGATGATTATTGCTGGGCAGGGCGCTGCGCAAAAGAACATAAGTAATTCAGATGTATTAAACTATGAGTTCTATACTCCAAACAATATTGAAGAAGAACAACAAATCGGCACCTTCTTCAAAAACCTGGATGACCTTATCACCCTTCATCAGCGTAAGCTGGATAATTTAAAACAGCTGAAGCAGGCATTGCTCCAGCAGATGTTTATCTGAGGAGACATAGCAATGGCTGAAGCAGAAAAGACAATTGAAGATAATCTGATTGAGCAGCTTACCCAAGGAGACTCTCAGTGGACCTATCGTCCTGATATTAATACAGAGGATGCACTGTGGGCAAATATCCGTAGAATCTTGGAGAATAATAACAAGGCACTGTTGAATGATACTCCGCTGAGCGATCAGGAATTTGAGCAGGTTAAGAACCAGCTGACTTTTCCCACATTCTATGATGCTGCTGTATGGATTGCCGGTGAGAATGGCAAGGCAATGGTTCATGTACAGCGTGGGAATGAGACACTGCATCTCATGATGCTGAACCGGGCTGATAAGGCCGGCGGATCCTCTGTCTATGAGGTGATTCATCAGTACAAGGCTACCAAGGATGAAGAGGGTAAGGGCCGTAACCGTCGTTTTGATGTTACTATGCTCATCAATGGCTTACCGCTGATTCACATTGAGCTGAAGAATCGGGAACATCCGTATATGGATGCTTTCCGGCAGATCAAAAAGTATATCGTCGAGGGCAAGTTCTCTGGACCATTTTCCTGTGTTCAGATGTTTGTGGTCTCCAATGCAGTTAATACAAAGTACATCGCACCCGCCATGGATGCAGATCTGAATGAGAAATTCCTCTGTGGATGGAGTGATGAGAATAACAATCCAGTTCCGAATTATCTGGACTTTGCTAAGGCCATCCTGAAGATACCGGAAGCACATGAAATGGTCACACAGTATATTGTGCTGGATTCCAAGGCACATTCAGTTATCCTTTTGAGGCCATATCAAATTCATGCTATTGAGGCAATTCGCGAAGCATCTAAGCGTGGACAGTCTGGATTCATCTGGCATACTACCGGATCAGGTAAGACATTGACATCCTACAAAGCAGCCAGGAATCTGCTGCAGGACATTCCATCTATTGAGAAGACGATCTTTCTGATTGACCGAATAGCGTTGGACAACCAGACTACACAGGCATTCCAGTCGTATGCTGCCAGTGATGTGGTAGATGTGGATGAGACAGAGAATGTCACGGATCTGATCAATAAGCTTGGAAATGATAACCAGCAGACGATTGTTACCACCATCCAGAAGATGAACTATGTTATGAAGCGCCTGCGTGGCAAGGAAGAAACCAAACGGTATCAGCGAATTCATAACAAGCGAATTGCCTTTATCGTTGACGAGTGTCATCGAACAGTTACGCCTGATATGCAGCGGACACTGCAGGGTTTTTTCACTAATTCTCTCTGGTATGGATTCACCGGAACGCCGATCTTTGATGATAATGCCTATAAGGCAAAGGGAGATCTGCCAAGAACAACGGAAGCACTCTATGGACCAGTGCTGCAGAAGTATACGATCAAGGATGCCATCCGTGATCAGACCGTGCTTGGCTTCCAGACTGAGTATATGAAACCGGAATTCAAGGATCATGGCAAAGTAGTTACAGAGGTGGATGACAGCTACTATAACAGACGCGACCATCGTCTTTCGGTTTTGAATACGATCCTGAACCTTTGCAGTGAGAAGCTTGGCATTACCAACGGCTCAGGCAAGAGCTATGAAGGGATGCTCACAGTAGACTCCATTCCACATGCGCAGGAATACTACAGCCTGCTGAAGGAAGTAAAGGCAGGTAATACAGAAGTGAAGATTGATCCTGATACACTCCGTCGCCTGCCGGACTTCCCTAAGTTTGCCATCACCTATAGCGTCAGCGAGAATGAAGGGCGCAGTATTGTTGACCAGCAGCGCATGAAGGAATCGCTGGATGACTATAATGCCATGTTCGGTACCAGGTTCGATCTGGATCAGATCAGGGCATATAATACGGAGCTTAGTGACCGTCTTGCCCGTAAGCAGGGTAAGTATAAAGTACGCAGTGAGCAGCTTGATCTGGTAATTGTGGTAGATCGACTGCTGACTGGTTTTGATGCGCCATGCATGTCCACTGTGTTTGTAGACCGGAATGTCATGAAGCCTCATGAGATCATCCAGATGTTCTCCCGTACCAATCGTCTGTTTGATCAGAAGAAGTCAGCTGGGCAGATTGTCACTTTCAGAGATCCGGATAACTGGAAAGAGAAGGTAAACGCTGCGCTGGTGCTGTATTCCAATGGCGGTGAGTCATCCGCAATGTCGCCGGACTGGGATGAAACAGAGAAGGACTTCATTGCAGCGATGAAACGGCTGCGGGATACTGCTGCAGAGCCGGAAATTGTACCGACGATGAGCGTAGCAGGGCAGAAGCGCTTTGCAAAGGCATTCCAGGAATTTGATGGATTATATGCGTCCCTGCGAGCATTCACAGCATGGGCTGGCAAGAGCCTGGTCAATTATGGAATGACGGAGATGTCCTATGAAGACTATCTTGGACAGTATCATAACGTCATGGCAAATCTCAGCACCGGAAACGATGGTGATGAGAAGGACGAGGATGAGCCGGATCTGGAGTATATCCTAAAGAGCTACGACAAGGCGACCATTGATTATGAGTACATCGTTGCGTTAATCCAGGAGTACATCAGCGGCGGTAAAGATCTTGACATGTTCCGCATGCAGAAGATGGAGGAAGAGATCGAGAATTATATCATGACGCTTAACGAGACCAATCCGAAGCTGGGTGGCCTCATGCAGAAGTTGTGGGACGCTGTCACCAAGAATCCTGAAGACTTCAAGGATAAGCGTGTGGCAGCAGTATTGGCTGAAATGCGTGAGAAGGCCATTGGAAAATGCGTGGATGAACTATGCGATACTTGGTGTCTGAGCAGGGAAGCAGTGATGTATGCTGTGGATCATTATCATGCAGACGCAGAGATCCCTAACCTGAAGCACATCAAGGACACATCTGATTACAGTGCATACTGTGTGAAGAGCGCTGAACCTGAATCCAAGCTGAAGTATTACCGAGCACTTGCGGATGCAATCCAAGCGGCACTGGTAGAGGAAATTGGACCACTGCTGGGTCAGGACTAGTTTTGTAAAGTGAACCATTCAAAGTTTATGCCTGAGATATACTGTGGAATGTAATTAAATGCTGAATGAAGAATATATAGAAAATTGTATAAAAGATTGCTTGAATTCAAACAATCAACTTTCAGAAGAGAAGTTTTTAAATCTGTTTTCAGGTCTTGATGATGATGAACAACAAGAAGTCTTCCAAATAATGCTGAAAAACAACTGGTCGCTAGCATCTTCTGAAGAAAAATTGGAAGCACCGGAATATACAAAGCAAAGTGATCAAGTTAACTTGTCATCAATATCAAAATTAAATAATCTTAGCAATGAAGAATTATGTGTATTATACCAAAATGGTAATCAGACAGCTCTAGCAGCATTGATAACTAAAAATAGAGGATTCATATATCAAATTGCTCACAACTTACATAAACAGTATTATTCGAGTGACCTCGATTTAGATGATGAATTTTCAGAGGGAGAACTTGGAATTATTACTGCGGCGCAAAAATTTGACTATACCAGTGGATACAAATTTCTAACATATGCATGGTGGTGGATTATACAGGCGATAATTCGCGCAGAGATTAATTATGGATATAGTGTGAGACTACCCGTACATGCGTTTGAAGCTATTACAAAAATCAATAAAATATATGAAAGTAATCAGCAGTTATCAATCAAAGAAATTACAGAAATCTATAATAATAAAGTCCCGGATACGAAAGTACTGACACCTAAGCAAGTACGTTATAAGAGACATCCAAAGAAATTTACAAAAAAAATGAATGAACTATTAATTGATGCAGAGAGCTTTTCGTACATTTTTGAAACGCCTTTGTCAACTGACGATAATGATATTGTTAATAAAGTGAAAACCGCAATGCTGATTATTCAAAAGGATTATGAAAATCGCGGATTCACTCCATTTAGAATGAGACCTGTTCCACTGTTTGCATATGGATATTTATCACTTGATTATGATACGCAGAAAAATATCGAAAATGATTATCCGGGAACAGTGAAACTGGTTGATAGCCGGACTAATGTCTGCGAATTAAATTTGAAAGAAATATGGTCTAAAACGTATTATCAATTTTATAGCTTTCCAAAGTTCAAGTATTTACTATATACAGGCAGCCCTGATTTGAAGTTCAACTCCAGTTATGATATTACTCCGGCTATGGCTGTGGATATTTTCTTTAATAAGAATGATAAAGAAGTGTTTGAATCGTATCTTTCTGCTATTAAAAAGGTGGTATATTCATCAATAAACAAAATGAAGTATTATAGTCTAAATGAAATTATTGATGAGATGTCAAAAACGCTAAAGATTTCAAAGTATAAAATTTCAGGCTCAGTTGATGTAATACTTGCAGGAATGGATTCCTATAGCAAAAATTACTCAGAGAGGTTTACGAGTAAACCATATAAGACAAGAGTAGTTAACAGTGGTGAACAGATCTACTTGTTCTTTAATACAACAAATGATTTCTTTGAATGGTTGCAAAATGGATATGAATCAATATTACACAACACGAAAGAAAATCATCTTTATGTTGTGAATGATGTTAATAAGAATTCCTGTAAGGAAACTACAATGCTTCTTGGAATTCTTGAGGCTATAGGAGTGTTGAAGTTTAAATGCTTGGGAGGATCCAATAGCCAGTTGTATATTTACGTTAATGAAACTAAAAATATGAAGATGGTTTGTCAAAAGCCTGAAATCTATCATAACAAACTATTGGAGCAGGTGGAATATCGACACAAAGAGTCAGTGAAAATGCTAACATACCTGTTTGAAAATAACTTTGATAGTGATCAGATATGGGAATTATTGGAAAATTACTTTCTGGGTATAATTCCGCCGGAATTAAATTCAAAGAAGAATGTAGATTCGATTTTGAATGAAAGGACTAATAATAAAACCAAAGATACGGTTTGCTAATGACAAAGAATGCTGCTTTCCTTACTTACTCCCACTTTTATCCCTATGAAGCACCCATACTCCTGGCAGACAGCGTCCACTGCCAGGGTGTTTTGATCACGGGTAACTTGTGGCCATATGAGCCTGCGGTTAAAAGGACGGTTCCGAATGGACCAACAGATGTAGACAATTGGCTCCTGAAACATTGTATCCGGGATGAGAACGGAAACATGGTGCTGCATGCATACTCTATAGAGGAATACGTGCAGCTGTTTGAATTTCACCTGGATCCTGTCTTCTGGAATTACGTGTATCAGTTCCTGCAGTACAAGGAGATGGACTATCCGCTGGGAGAGAAACTGTTCGGGGTTGAGTTGAAGGATGAAGAACAGTTAGAAGCAGCAAGGCAATACGTGGAACAGCCACCGCTAAGACCTATCGTTGGTCCGCAGGCAGGGGCGATAGGATTCTGGCAGTTGCTGAATGAACGGTTCGTTGATAAGAAGAAGGAAGAGCTGCCGGTCGGTGTCTGGAGCAAGTGGTATAGGGGATAATGTAATGCACATGCGCGTTGATTTTCATAAAACAAAACTGTATATTGCAATTATGGCGCAGCCATCGACGTGGTGTGGTAAGGATTGGCGTGGGTATCTCTAATTTCGTTTCTTTAAGAGGAGGAGTACTTATGTACAGTCTAGTAACGCTTAGAAGAAAAGCACGTAGAATCGGATATGTTATCCACAAGGGATATCAAAGGTATCTGAGTGGAAATGCAATTGTCAGAGATGAGGAGGGTAACCCAATAACGGGTTATTGTCTTGTAGATCTGACAGACCACACACTGGTGTGGGGCAGCTATAACGAAGTATTCTGCTACTTGTATGATTTACGTGATGTTGAGGATTTTCTGAAGCTGAGATACGCTGAAGAAAACTTGAAATTCTAACGAACAAATTTGGTTGCTCCTGTTATTGGAACGCTCAGTATGAATTGCTGGGCGTTTTATTTATAAGTGTTTAAAGCGTCCGCCGGCAGTTCTGATATTTATACATATAAATTTTCGCGATTATTGTCTAATAAATAAAAATAGAAGAAGTATTGACATATAGATACTTATAAATCATAATACAGTCATAGTTGATTTAAAAATTGTAGGAGGGCCTATGTTCGATAAAGACATCTGTTTGAAGAATATTTATTACCTGGCAAAAAGTAAGGACGTTAAGATCGGTGATATTGAAAAGGCCATTCCAGTTAGTAGCGGATACTTTTCGAGACTTGGCAAGGAGGATAACAAGTCAGTCCCGGGAGTCGATGTAATAGCAACTTCAGCGAAAATGCTCGGCGTCCCCATGGATTTGTTAATCAGTACAGATTTTTCGGAGTTGACGCCTACTGAGAAGTATATACATACCTTTCTCGAAAAAATTATTAAGAATACTACTTCAGGAACATATCAGTGGCAAATTGACATGCCTTCAATGAAAAATTTAGCAAGGACGAGTCTTGATCAAGATAACAGTCAAACGCATAAATTCATGAAACCTGTTGACCATTATAACGGGATTGACTATGCTGGTACATTTCTTGAATATAATTCTGAATTTTTCCCTGAAGAGGAATTCAAAGTGAAAGAGGACTGCTATTTTGTTCCGGTTGGTGATACCTCTTATTTATATATAACAAAAACAATTCCTACTGTTTATGACGACTGGAATGGCGATGATGAGGAAATCATGAATTACGAACTGTATTTATTCTCCGAAATCAGCAATCAGAAGATCAATCCAATTTGTACTGGAAGCACAATGCTAGCAAATAACCCTCAATCCCAATTCTTTAACAGTTTAAAATCTCTTTACACTTTGGCTGCTGAAAGTGCTCGCCATGTTAAGATCAACTCTACAGTGAAAGATGCTATTGATGCGATTATGAGTGATAAGAAGGTTGATGAACTTCCGTTTTAATCAACAGTGCATTTTGTGGATTGCTGTGGAGAAACATCTAAAGGGTGCGTGGTTACTGAATTAGATGAACTTCCAGTTATTGTGGTGAAAATTATCACTCCACAGTTTCAACCAATCTTTCATGAATGATGGTGTACAATGGCTTCACATCCAAAGAAACTGCAAACATGCAGGCATATATTCAATTAGGGGGAGGTATGTTAGATGGGAAAAAGAATTACTCGGCCGGTGTACTACGATTCACACGACGGGAATAAAAGGCGAATCTTTGACCGGGTATATGAGGATGGGCATGCTGAAGGGGCGAACTTCAAGAATGGACGCGAGCTGGTATTCGTCCCGGAAGAACAACTCATACGGGTCATTGAAGAAACCGCTGAACTTCCTACTATAAGCAACGAACAGGAATAGCCTGGAGCAACACCAGCAATGACATATACATAACATACTACCGAGTTTGGCCCTTTCCTGAAAGGAACGAGAGACACGGACCGGAGATGTGATAAACCACTTCATGTTTTCAGTGAAGTGAAACATCTCCGGCTTTTTTGTGCGAAAAATGCCGGCCAAACGGTGGTGAAGGCTTCAGTAGTAAGTGAGAGAAGGTGAATCACATGTAGCAGATTATGTGTTCGCATCATACTACACAGCTTCAGGTTAAGCCGGCAGCCAGTCGGAAACCAACAAGCTGATCACATTCAATGTCGGATGCATCCGGCGGCGGATGTTCGATGGATCTTCAAGCAGCAGAAATGCTGTCACGAAGAAGGCCCACTCAGAGCATTCACCCCGGTCGCATCCATTTTGTGCGGGTCGCTGTGCTCTGTCTGGGCATGGAGACCCGCTTTCTGTTTATCTGAGCATGCTTGACAATATGGCCACTGCAGGTATTAGGCCTGCCCTCAGAGAAAGATTGTAGAACATCCGTTGCTGTGATGCGTCCACGGAAAGGACGCCTGATGGCAATTACAAATATTCGGGATCAACAGATCGCGTGGCAGACACGAGAATACAGAACTGCTGAAAGGAGGGAACTGTGAGAGACACAGCAGAGAGAAGAATCGAATTGATCAACTATATCTCTGATGTGCGCATCACAACCCTCATACATCTTGCTGAGCGATTCGAAGTTAGCACAAAGACAATTCGACGCGATCTTGATGCAATGGCTGCCGTTTCAGACATTGAGATATCGCAAGGTCACGACGGTGGGGTGAAAGCTGCTCCCGGTTGGTACAGCAGCTACCGCTACCTGACAGAGAAGCAGGCTGAACTGCTCCATCGAATCTTGTTGTCATTATCAGACGAGGATCAGGACACGATGAGCTCCATTCTGCGCAGCTTTGAGAAGCCGAGATAACATTCATCTGAAAATTTTGAATTTTAAACTTCAAACCGGACAATAGGTGTCCAGTTTGGCATCTAGAGTCTGGGTATGGATCGAGATCCAGGTACAAATCGCAGGACGCTGCGGTGCTCTGCTTCAACCTCTGTATCGCTACCAAGGTAACTCAAAAGGAAGGATGTGCAACATGAGCACTGATAAGACAAATACCGATAAGCACAACAGTATCACGACTGAATATGAGGATGGTTATGTCGTCATCGATGTCGACAGGTATGACCAGCTGGTAAAGGACCTCCATAGCTATAAGCGGCACTTCGATACACTTCAGAGCATTCTGTCCTACATTGCCGATAATCTTCTCCCGGCAAAGCTGAAGGATTTCGAATGGGCCGTCTACGATGGGCTGAATGCTTCAGACGTGGATGTTAGGAAGATCCTGGAACTGATCCGCTACATGGCTCCGTGTGCCTACGCTGTCATGAAGAAGCGCGGCGAGCATAACAGGGACAAGCATTCTCTGGATGATTCACATGTGCCGGAGGATCTGAATGAGTAAGGGTTCCAGGAAGGGAAAACCATCTGCACCCGACATTGCCTGTAACGTGATCGCATCTGGATCATCAGGCAATGCCGTGGTGATCGGCAACATCCTGATCGACTGCGGAATTCCGTATCACATGCTGAAGGATAGCTTGTATGACATTGATTTCCTTCTCATCACCCATGAGCATTCCGACCATGTCAACAAGATGACGCTGAATACCATCATCCGGAAGTTCCCGAATATCAAAATCTACAGTAATTACAGGGTTGCCCGGCTGGATGACTCGATCGTGGCAATCAATGTCGATTACCTGCCAATCTACCTGGATGACTGGGAGATGTACGCGATTCCGGTTCCACACAATGTCCTGACCTATGCGTATGTACTGCTGCGGGATCATCTGGCAATTCTGTATGCGACGGATCTGTCAGATACAGAATCCCTGGAGAAGTTCTGCTTGGCTCGGAAGCTGAAGTTTGACTACCTGTTTCTGGAAGCTAACTACGATCCGGACAAGCTGAAGGCAATCGGGAATGAGTGGCATGGTCAATACAATCCCTATGTTGATTCCACAGCCCGGCACCTGTCTACAGAACAATCACTGCTGTTTTACGCCCGATTCAAGAAGGAGGGATGTGTGTATGTCCAGCTTCACAAGTCACGACGATTCTACTGATATTGCCGTGGACAGCGCAGTGCACGCGGTGATCGATGCAAATGCACCTGAGCATCCACAGCCGATTCGAATTGCCTATGCAGATGGCAGGATTACCTTCGATGGTTATGACTACTGCAAACACGCTGCTGAACAGGTGAGAGATACCCTGCAGGCCATGCCGGTAGATCCGGCATCAGAACAGGCAGTCAAGCATAAGGTGGCACAGGCTCGTCGGATCTCCGATACGTTGAATAGCCGCCGTATCGAAATCAAGAAGGAAGTCCTCGAACCATACAATGCGCTGGAAACCCAGATCAGGGAGATCACCAGCATCATCAGTGAAGGCGAAGATATTGCTCGCTCCAAGTTGAAGGAGATTGATGATTGCCGGAAGACCGAAAAGGAAAACGAGATCCGGACCATCTGGGATAAACGCAAGGCTCACTTCACTGCCGGTAAGTATCTCAGCTTTGAATCATTCCTGAATACGGATGGATTCCTGAATAAGAGCTATGAGATGTCAAAGGTGGAGCAGGCGATGGTAGACTTCCTGACCCGCTCCAGCAAGGATCTGGACTTTCTTCTCAGCAAGCCCTATGGTCAGGAATACATTGTCGAGTATCAGCAGTGCCTGTCAGCGACAGATGCGATGAAGACGGTCGATGATCGTCATGCAAGCATTAGCAACAATGCTGCAATCACTGCAAACGGAAATAACAGGTCAGCTACGCCAGAGAAGTACATGATCGTCAGGATCACGGGGAAGGCAGACGTTGCCTTGGCCAAGCAGTTCCTTGCGGACAATGTACGATACGAGATCCTCGAGGAAAACTGAAATGGAAGCGACTGATATGAGCACCAGAACAATCACAGGTATCACCAGTAACGTAAATGGTCCTAAAGGAGGGGCACGGAATATGACGACTGCAACGACAGAAGTGACAACAGGAATGAACAACAAGGTGAATGATAACAAGAATGCAGTGAAGATTTGCAAGGATTGTGAAATGATCTCTGCGACCATCACGAATGATACCCGCTGCGAGATGAAGTTCTACGACGCGGAGGAGAATAAGCTGCTGACGGTCAGGTTCAACAAGCAGAGCTGGGACAGCAATCGCCAGTGCTTCGTCGATGATCCGAAGAAGGCGGAAAAGTGCGAGGAATGGGCACAGAAGTACTTCGGATGCGGCTTTGATGATATTCCACACCTGGAAGGTGTGAGGAAGGATATCTACTGCTACGACACCTTCAACTCCCTGTGGGAAGTAGAACAGCAGGAAAAGCCGAAGCGGTTTGATTCTCCGATCAAGGGAATCATCAAGACCAAGGTGGAGGATGTCATCATTGATGCTGTTGGCATTCATGTCCGCTACAAGTATCAGGGCGAAGTATATGAGTCCAAGTTCAAGACCAGCCAGTGGGTAGACAAGATGCACAAGTTTATCCCGGATGAGGATCTGTCCCGCCGCGCCCGCAAGCACTTCAAGGAGACCTTCGGTGTCGATCCTGAGGAGAAGGATACATTGATCGGCATGGAGATCCAGGTGCAGGTCAAGAAGGCATTCAATACCTTCTTCGGCGAGATTCTCCCTCGCTAGGAGGAACCTGACAATGGCTGACGTACTGAAGACAGTTGATCAGATCTTTGCGGAATGCCCGCATCTCGTATTCTACGACTTCGAGGTATTCCTGAGATTCTGGTGCGTGGTCATTGTGGATGCTGAATTACGGAATGGCTGCTTCATTGCTGACTCACACGCGCTGATCGATTACTATAACCGACATAAGGACTGCGTGTGGGTCGGCTTCAATTCCAATCATTATGATCGGTATATCTTGAGCGCTGCTTACTATGAGAGCAGCTGCGATGAGATATTCCGAATGTCGCAGGAGCTGATCTCCAGAGGTTATACGGAACGAGGGTCATTGATTGATGGCCTCAGATCTTATGACACTGGGGATCGGTTTCATTCCTTGAAGCAGTATGAAGCTTTCATGGGTCATTCCATTGAAGAATCCAGTATTCCCTTTGATTACAGCAATCCTATGACGGAGGATCAGATCGCCGAGATCAGAAAGTACTGCACGCATGATGTGCTGGAAACGATTGAGGTGTTCCGCCGCAGGATCTACGACTTTGAAGCACAGACGGAGATCATCCGCATGTTCCATCTTCCGGAAACTGCCTACGCTCTGACCAAAGCACAGCTCACCGCTCTGGTTCTGAAATGTTCCAAGTATGAGCAGGTTCCTGATATTGACGGACACTTTGTCTCGACCATCAGAGATTACAGCGGAGAAGAATGGCACGATGAGATTCTTCCGTGCATCCACATTGAACGATATACCAAGGTTCTGGAGTTCTTCCAGAGCGCTGAGAACTACAAGAATGATCAGAAACTCAACATGGATATCTGCGGAGTTCCACACACCTTTGGACTCGGCGGTATTCATGGGGCAGTAAAGAAGTATCACAAGGCTGGCGCACACATGGCGCATATCGATGTGACGTCCTACTATCCGAGCATCATGATTCAGTATCATCTGCTGACCCGCATGTCACAGGATCCGGATCTGTTCAAGCAAATCTATGACACCCGTGTGCAGCTGAAGCGGGAAGGAAAGAAGAAGGAACAGGCACCATACAAGATCATCCTGAACAGCACCTTCGGCATTACCAATCAGAAGACCAGCAGAGCATATGATCCAAGGCGCAATCATGAGGTGTGCATTAACGGACAGCTCATGCTGCTGATGCTGCTGGAAATGCTGGAAGGTCACTGCCGATTGATTCAGTCCAATACCGATGGCATCATCATTGATTACAATGGCTTCGACTTGGATGAGATTAAATCTATCTGTGATCGCTGGTGCGAGATTACCAGGATGTTTCTTGGCTACGACTACATTGATGAGATCTGGCAGAAGGACGTCAACAACTATCTGTTCCGGTTTGCCAGCGGCAAGTATGAAGCCAAAGGTTCTTACGTCAAGTTCAGCAATGATCTCGACAATGACATGCCGGTCGTGAATGAAGCAGTGCGGCAGGGGCTGATTGCAAATGATCCTGCTGCTATCGATCAGTACATCGCTGACTGCAATGACCTGATCAAATATCAGAAGGTAGTGAAGCTGACAGAGAAATACCGCTATGTGTACCTTGGCGGTAACCCGATTGAGAATCACAAGTGCTTCCGTATTTTTGCGGTCAAGAGCCGTGGTGAGGTCATTACCAAGCAGAAGGTAGCTGGAGGAACAAAGGCGAAATTTGCCAATGTGCCGGAGAATGGAACCATCGTATTTGGAGACCTCAGCGATTCTGATCTCAGGGATTACATGGGAGCGAGATTTACGATTGACCGCGTTGACAAGGACTACTACAGAAAGATTGCCAAGCAGCGCTACTACGAGTTTCTTTACAACAGGAAGAACCATGCACCTGCGAAGAAGCACAAAGTGACTAATGACAATAACGCTGAAGATGCAGCGGGAGGTACGGATGAATCTGAATGCACTGTATAGAGGGTATGTGAAGTGCAATGGCAAGGATGCAGCTCAGCCGTACAAGGAGGTGCCTGATTCAGATCTGCTTACCCTGGAACAGGCAAAGCTGTGTGATTCCTACGGCGGTGTCCTGCGCGATGAGGTGGTTCTGGTGGATGTCGATGATCAGGACCATGCAGAACGCTTGAAGACGATACTGGCTGCCTATGACATCAATGCGAGAATCATCAAGACAACACGCGGGATGCACTTCACCTTCTTCTGCAGAGATCCAATGAAGAACCGGTCAGGATTGGAAAGCGCGATTGGCCTGATCTGTGATTACAAGTATGGCATCAACAGCAGCTATGAAGTGCTGAAGATTAAAGGCAAGGACCGCGAGGTACTATCAGATCCTCCAGCCATTAGCAATATTCCCCGCTGGCTGTATCCGCGCAATGAGAAGTCAGTAGAGAAGAGTACCGATTTCCAATGTATTGTCGGACTCACCGAAGGCAGCAGAGATGACACGCTGTATCAGTGGTCGACCTGCAATCTTAAGCGCAGCGATAAATCCAAGCTCAAAGGTGCCTTCAATGTCATGGCCAATATCTCCAAGCAGGACTTCATTGACATGATGACTATCATTAACAAGTTCATCTTCGATGATCCGCTGGATGATCATGACTTTGCAAAGTTCACTGCTCAGGATTTTTATGAGGAGAAGAGCAACTTCGCTGTCGAGAATCAGAAGAAGGATAAAGTGGATCCGCTTACACCGGCAGTCAATGACATGATCGAGAAATGTGGGATCCGGCAGTTTGGCAATGCCCTGTTCCGCAAAGGGGATCTCAAGTATTACAAGCTGCTCAATCAGGTGTTCATCGATAATGAGCTGATTGCAGTACGACAACTGGATCCGGAGAAAGCGACTGCAGCTACCAGGCTGCTGAAAGCACATGTAAAGGATGAATATGTTCCATACGATACCAGCGTGATCGGATTCCGCAATGGCTGCTTTGATTGGAAGACCATGGAGTTTGCTCCATACGCTGCGGATACGGTTGTGTTCCGATACTACGATGTCGATTACCTGATTGATGTGGATACCAGCTTCATGAAAAGTATTCTGCTGGACTGGTGCCAGAATGACCTGACGAAGTATCAAATGCTCATCGAGATGAGCGGGACCTTCTTCTATTCTGGGAGTGCAATCAAGAAGTGGTGGGAGATCGATGGCAAAGCGGATACCGGCAAGACGACATATCTGAAATTGCTCACAGCAGTCATCGGCGTCGATATGGTGGGAAGCACCCCGTTGCAGTCCCTCAAGGATCCAAATGCCATCGCAGAGCTGGTCGGCAAATCAGTGAATATCGTCGATGATGGATCCGCAAACTATACGACTGATCTTTCTAATCTGCGCCGGATCATTCAGGGGGACAACATTCAGGTCAAGGTGCTGTACCAGGATAAATTCACAACAAGGATCGAGTGCCGGATGCTGTTTGTGTTCAATGAGACACCAAAGTTCCGGGACAACAATAATGCGACCGCCAAGAAGATGATGGTGATCCGATTCAACCGCGTGTACTCCGATGAGGAAAAGGACGTACACCTGATTGAAAAGCTTACGACAGATATGAATAAGGCAGCGTTTGTCCGGTTGGCAATTGATGCCATGATAGCTGTCATCCACAACAATCTGACCTTCACCGTATCCGATGAATCAAAGGAAGCGGTAGAGCAGGTAACACAGGAGAGCGACCAATTCCAGAGCTTTGTAGCGGACATTGCTGATGAAAAGTTTGATTGGAAAGAATATCTCGATGATAAGGAAACGGCAGCAGTCTACAGGGAATTCCGGGACTGGGCAAGGAATGAAGGGTACCAGAACATCATTATCCAGAAAACCTTCAGCGAGAAAATACGCAGGATCTCCGGGGCTGGCATCAGGAAGTCCAATGGGAAGTGCTTCTTCTGCTTTAACAAAGGGAAGGACACCAGCAAGCCTAAGAATTGACCCCGGCAGTGACAACAAAGTGATCAAAAGTGACAACCAAAAAACGTGATCACTGTCAAAAAAACGCACAACAAAGCCATTATTTGAGGGAAAGTGATCAAGTGACAACGAGATGCCTTACCCTCTAACGGTAAAAAAAGAAAATATAAAGAATATATAGGAAAAAAGGGAAAAAAGAGAGAAAAATTATAAAAAGTATAAGAGCAAGCCAAACCGTTGTCACTTGATCACTGCAATATCAGAATAAGCCTTTGTTAAGCCATAATCTGACAGTGACAACCAAAATGGCGTTATCACTTTTGATCACTGCCGTTGTCACTGTTTTGCACATTTTGGTATAAATGTAGAAATGAAAACCGGAAAGGACAACAAATGTGACGCTCGGATTCGTTCCGGTTTGGATGGCGGTGTTCAAGAGCAAAAATCATAAATGATGTAAATAAATCTCACTAAATTCCAAAAGGGAAATGAGCCGATTCATATGGAAGGTGAGGTGATGAATATGAATCATGGCAATACGGATAATGATCATTCCGGTAAGCAAGCCAAAGTGGATGCAGCGAGGCCAATCCGTGGTCGTCAACTGCAGGCTCAATACAATGGATCCGAACTGGATCCGTATCAGGCGCTTGCCAGCCAGGTGTGTGCAACCTGTATGGCTGACTACTATAAGGCATTGTTGATGCTTCGCTGTAATCCGTCCAGTGTACGTGCGCAGCATGAGATCGTGGAGGATGAAGCATTCTTCCGATCTACGCGATTTGAATTGTTTACCACGCTGGATATGACAGGAGAGGAAGTTATAGCAATACTCAGAAAGAGAGCAGCAGGTGTGAAGCTGAGCAAAGGGATAGATTGGGATGATCGCAGCGATGAAGCAGCAGATGCAAATGATGACATGGAGTTGGGTGATGATACGGAGGTGGATGATAACGGTGACTAACATCATTGCGAAATACTTTGATAAGCGGCAGGCTACGGTACAGGCAATTCAGGATTATGACAGCATGAAGTTTATTGTGGATAACAAGAAGACAGAACTCGATCTGAAGATCGAAGAGATTGACCATAATATGGGTGGCGTCCACAGCCCTACCATTAACGATATGCCAAAGATCCATAACAACAATGCTACAGAGGATCGCTATATCAAGGGGATCACAGATAAGGATATTCTGACTCAGAGATACAATGAAGCGGTAGAATTCTTGTCATGGTTCGAACCAGCGTGGAACCATCTGTCAGAAGAGGACCGGTATGTCCTGCGGACGTATTATATTGATGCGGCCATAATTGGACAGGGGGAAGCGATCTATGATATCAGCGATCACTTCAAGGTAGAGCGGTCCTCAGCCTACAACAAGAAGAACAGAGCAATTGAGAAATTGCAGGTGCTGCTGTTCGGGAAAGCGTGAATAGCATTATACTTTAAATATGAAAAATGACCTGGTTCTAAGCATTAACAGGGCGAAGGAAAGGATTGACAATATGGTGAAAACACCATATTATTCGTATGGACAAATTCAAAATTGTATACTTTGAACTAGACGACGGTGACATGCCAGCACGTGACTTTATCCATTCCTTGGAAATAAAGATGAGAGCCAAGGTCTATCAGGAATTGGATATCCTTGAGGAATACGGTAATCGTTTGAGAGAGCCATATAGTAAAGATCTGGGAGACGGAATATTTGAGTTGAGAGCAAAAGTTGGAAGTAATATCACCAGAACGCTATATTTCTTCTACATAGATAAAACGATTGTATTAACCAACGGTTTTACTAAGAAGACAGTTAAAACTCCACCGGCGGAGATCCAAAGAGCAAAGAAGTACAGAGATATTTATTTGGAAAGGAGAAGGAAAAAATGAAAAGAAAAGAGCATACCTTCAGAGAAGATCTGGATGAGCAACTGAAAAATCCTGAATTTAAAATGGAATGGGACAGTATACAGCCAGAGCGTGAGATTATGGTCGCCTTGATGACCGCAAGGATTGAACAGAATCTGACTCAGAAAGATATTGCAAAACTCGCGCATATTAACCAGGCAGATGTTAGCAAACTTGAAAATGGCACAAAGAATCCTTCTCTCAGCATGATGAAGCGAATTGCAAAGGCACTTGGCAAGCGTATCGAGATCAAATTTGTACCTGATAATACCGTCCAAGACTAATGAGTAATTTCGCGGACATGACATCTTGCGAAATGGCGTTATACTAAAAGAGTAAAAGAAGGCATGAAGCCACCGGGCACTTCTGTGATCTGGTGGCTTTTGTTATGGAGGTAATCAGCGATGCCATTCAAGCCAATGAAGCCGTGCAAGCATCCAGGTTGTCCTAACCTGGTACCAGCAGGTAAGCTCTATTGTGATCAGCATGCTCCGCTGCATCGTGACGAGATTATGCGTCCACCTGCAGCCAAGCGAGGGTATGGAGCAAGGTGGCAGCGACTAAGCAGGGCGTACCTGAAATCACATCCGCTGTGCGTGAAATGCTTGGAGCAGGGAAGATATACCAAGGCTACAGTAGTCGATCATCGGGTACCACATCGTGGTGATCCTGTGCTGTTCTGGGATGAGAGCAACTGGCAGGCGCTGTGCAAGCCATGCCACGATCGAAAGACATTCACCGAAGACAACCACCCGGTCTACCACTACTGATGGAGAGCAGAGGCAAGTGACTAATTCATTAGAATGATAATATTGAAAAACATACTATAATAGAGATGTAGAAAAATGAAATATCATGAATGCATGACCGGTAGGGGCGGGTCAAATCTCTAAACAGACATTCCTGCATGGCCGGTGCTCCCTCACGTGCGCAAAAATGGCTTTTCAAAGGTGGAATTTCCGTGTATAATGAACTAAAAATAGATTAAATGATCGATTTGCAGAGGTGACTGTAGTATGAAGTACATTATTGGATATGTTTTAAAGAACACCAGTATCTATAGGAAAAAATCAGTTGAAGCCAACGATCCTGATGAAGCCCTGGACATGTTTCTATTTGGATTTCCCGATAACCTAAAACCAATTATCTATAATATTGAGGATGAGAATGGACATCCTTGTAATCTAAAATATCACACGCTTTAATAACAATGGGGAGCCATGTTGGTTCCATTTTTATTCGGAGGTGATGCCTATGGCCAAGGATGGTACCAGACGCGGAGGCGCAAGATTGGGGTCTGGTAAGAAGCGAGCTGCGCTGCTCGATAAGATCAATAAAGGCCAGCAGGCAGAGATCATTGACCTGCCGACGCCACCGGATCTGGTCGGAGAGGACATGCCACCGGTCAAGGAGTTCATGACGCAGCTCCAGCACGATGGCTCCAGTCTCTGTGCCGAGGAAGTCTATACAGATACCTGGAACTGGCTGAAGAACCGCGGCTGCGAGAAGCTGGTAAACATCCAGCTGGTCCAGCAGTACGCCATGAGCGTAGGCAGATGGATCCAGACGGAGGAGGCAATCTCCAAGTATGGCATGCTGGCGAAGCACCCGACGAGCGGGAATCCTATTGCCAGTCCGTATGTATCCATGAGTCAGAATTACATGAAGCAGACCAACCAGATCTGGTTTCAGATCTACCAGATTGTCCGGGAGAACTGCAGTACCGAGTGGGGCGGCGCATCTCCACAGGATGATGTGATGGATCGGCTGCTCCGGGCAAGGAAGGGAAACAATTGATGGTTATGTTGAAGGCAGTCCTGAGGAAGGATTGCCTTTTCGCTTCTATGGCGCTGATTCAACACAAACGGTATTTCACTTTTCACTGATCGGGTAGTCATTGTTTTGATCTGCCCGACGGTATGTTTAATCCGGCTGACTTGGTTAGAATTGTTTTGATCTTCTAGATTATATTTTCCTGTGAAGGTGATCAGCGCTGCTTTGAGCCGGATACGGTGCTGAATCACACACAGGGTGTTTTGCATTGCACTGATCGCAGGCGTTTCAGATGGCTATGGAGCTGATCCAATACAAACATTGTTTGCGTTGTTTTGATTTCCGGTGATCACGCAGACGTTGTTTTCCGGCTGGCTTGATCAGCACGGCATTGTTTTCTATCCGCTTGATCGGGCAGACGGTGTGTTGATTTGTAAGAGTGTATTTTCCATGGCGCTGATTTTGCAGGCGTTGTTTTCATATGCATCAGATTGGAAGGAATGGTGAAAGGTATGGATAGCGTTAAGTTTGAGCAGGTGGAGATTGATAAGCTGGTCCCTTATGCGAGAAACGCAAGAACGCACTCGAAGGAACAGATCAATCAGCTCCGGGCTTCCCTGCGGGAGTTTGGTTTTGTCTCTCCGGCTGTGATTGATGGAGACTATAACATCCTCGTCGGTCATGGGCGAATTGAGGCTGCTAGGGCTGAAGGCTATAAGACAGTACCGTGTGTATTTGCGGAGAACCTGTCGGAAGCACAGAAGAAAGCTTACATCCTTGCGGATAACAGACTGGCACTGAATGCTGGCTGGGATGAGGATATGCTGAGCTGCGAGCTGACTGATCTGCAGGCGATGGCGTTTGATACGAGCATGCTTGGCTTTGATCCCAAGGAACTGACGGATCTGCTCGGCAGGGATGGTGAAGGGAATGCTAAGGATGATGACTATGATCTGACTGCTGCCCTTGAGAAGGCCAGCTTTGTAGAGCCGGGAGATCTCTGGATGGTCGGAAAACACAGACTGCTTTGCGGCGACGCTACCAATAAGGATGATGTCAATCGTCTCATGGGAGATAAGAGGGCAAACCTCATCGTGACGGATCCTCCGTATGGGGTGTCCTTCAAATCTGCCGATGGCCTGACGATCCAGAACGACAGTATCAAGGGAGAGAAGTTCTACGAGTTCCTGCTGGCTGCCTTTCAGAACATGGCGGATCACATGGAACCCGGTGGAGCAGCGTATGTCTTCCACGCGGATACCGAGGGTCTTAACTTCCGCAACGCATTCATTACTGCAGGTTTCCATCTTGCCGGGGTCTGCATCTGGGTAAAAAACAGCCTGGTACTTGGCCGCTCTGATTACCAGTGGCAGCACGAGCCGATCCTTTACGGCTTTATGCAGAACGGGAAACACCCGTGGTATTCGGATCGCAAGCAGACGACGATCTGGAACTACAACAAGCCGAAGCGTAATCTGGATCATCCTACCAGCAAGCCGCTGGATCTGCTTGGCTATCCGATCCAGAACTCCTCGCAGGAGAATGCGATCGTGCTGGATACCTTTGGCGGCAGCGGATCAACCATGATGGCCTGCGAGCAGCTGAACAGGGTGTGCTATATGGCTGAGCTTGACCCGAAATACGCGTCAGTCATTCTCAGACGGTATGTGGAATTATCCAAAGATGTAGACGGTGTGTACGTCGTCAGGGACGGGAAGAAGCTCATGTACTCAGAGCTTGCCAAAGAGGTCCATGAAAATGATTCTGACATGCATGAATCTGTTTCATAAACTAAGGCGGATTGATGCCTGAAGTAATCAAAATCCTGGCGAATGCCGGTTGATATATGTGCCACACAGAGTGATGTATGTAGTACCGAAAGAGGAGGACCCACACTTATGAAACTCGAATACAACATCACTGGACCGAAGCGCAAGGAACTGGCTGCAGCAGTAGCCAAAGCGACGAATCATTACTGCAGATATGTAATGCCGGGATTCCGCTACCAGGTTGGACCATTCACTGTTACCAAGGAAGGTAATGTCGAGGTTCCTGATGGAGAGTTGGATGAGGCTCAGGTGAATGCGCTGGTGGATGCACTTGCAGAGGCCGGCTTCAAACTGCGGCTCAGTGTTGAGAAGCAGGGGCTTTGCATCTCACTGCCAAGGGAAGGATTCAGTGACGATGCAATTGAGAATCTGAAGAAGATCACTGCCGGCAAGAAGACACAGATCATGAAGGCAATGAAGGCTACCAGCGTAGAGATCAAGGTAACCGAGGATTCCATTGACTTCCCTTGGTTCGATCATCTCCCGGATTCCGATGAGATCAAAGCATATACCATCTTCATTGCCAAACTTGGAGCGTTGGCAAAGCGGGTGAAGCGTGTGCAGATGGTGGACCATGAGAGCGATAACGAGAAGTATGAGTTCAGGACATTCCTGCTGCGGCTGGGAATGATTGGTGACTCATACAAGGAAAGCAGGACACTCCTGCTGAAGAATCTCACAGGCAGCTCCGCATTCCGGTATGGAAAGGGTAATACCAGGCGGAAGCTGAACGAGAAGATCCTGTCAATCGATGATCAGCAGCCGGTAATGACGATCCGGCAGGAAGGAGAAGCAGATGGAACGAATGCCGAGTGACATGGTGCTCCGCGAGCTGAGGAAGCAGTATCCACTTTGGATGCGAGTGGAACTGGTATCCATGGATGATCCGCAGGCACCGCTGCCGGGGACGATGGGAACCGTGATGGATGTCGATTCGCTGGGAACAATCCATGTCCGCTGGGATAACGGCAGCACGCTGGGTGTGGTTTATGGGATCGATAGTGTCCGATGAAACACTTGCAAGGGTTAATAGAAAACCTGCTTGCAGGTAGACACACTTGCGAGTGTGTATCATCCAATACCGCTTGAACAGAGCGAATATGTGAATGCCAAAGGAAAAGGGCATGGAGGACAAGCACATGTTCACACTCAAGGATCAGAGCTTCGGAATCGAAATCGAAATGACCGGAATTACCAGAGAGCAGGCAGCCGATACAATCGCCACCTACCTGAACAGCACCGCAAGCTACGTCGGCGGAATGTACTACGGATACGAAATCAAGGATTCAACCGGCAGGATATGGAAGGCGGAGCGCGATGCCAGCATCGACCCGCAGCGCAAGGGCGACGGACTCAGGAGAAGCGCACCGGATGACTACAAGGTTGAGGTGGTCAGCCCGATCCTTCACTACGAGGATATGGAGCTTCTGCAGGGCCTGGTAAGAGCGATCAGAGCAGCCGGGGCCTTCACCAACAACTCCTGCGGGATCCACGTACACATCGGAGCCGAGCGCTTCACACCGGATAAGCTCAGGAACATTGTGAACATCATCGCATCGAAGGAGGACATCCTCTACAAGGCGCTGGAGATTGATCCGAACCGCCTGAGCTACTGCAAGAAGACCAACGAGGAGCTTATCCAGATGATCAACCGCAGGAAGCCCAAGACCATGAGCGAACTTGCCGACCTCTGGTATGCAGAAGCACCTGGGAATCGCAATGCGCATTACAATCGCAGCCGCTACCACGGACTGAACCTCCACGCAACCTTCACCAAGGGAACGATCGAGTTCCGGCTCTTCAACAGCACGCTTCACGCAGGAGAGATCAAGGCATACATACAGTTCTGCTTAGCAGTAACCTATCAGGCATTGACCCAGACCAAGGCAACACCTCGCCGGACCCACAGCGATAACGAGAAGTACGCATTCCGCTGCTGGATGCTCAGGCTTGGATTGATCGGTGATGAATACAAGACCTGCCGGTTCCACTTTCTCAAGCACCTCGACGGCAACAGCGCATGGCGCAGCGGACGGCCAGCCGCTTCTCGATAAAGCGGTGAGAATTACAACCTACACCTTATAAGAGCGGGCAGCCGCTCTCGAGGTGGTAGAAGCGGGATGCTTCAGAAAGTGGAACATGAGGAGAAGAACATGAAGAAATACTATCTGGCGTATGGATCCAACCTGTCTGTAGCGCAAATGCTGTATCGCTGTCCGGATGCAGTGTATGTTGGCGCAGCCTGGCTACACGGATATGAACTGCTGTTCAAGGGATCAAAGACCGGCAGTTATCTCACAGTGGAAAAGAAGAAGAGCGGGATGGTTCCGCTGCTGGTCTGGATGATCAGTGAGGAAGATGAGAAGCGGCTGGATCGGTATGAAGGGTATCCGAACTTCTACTACAAGCAGCAGATGAGGATCAAGGTAATCAGCCTGCTGAGCAGACAGGTGGATGATGAGGTGGATGCGATCATTTACATCATGCACGAAGACCGTCTGCTGGGATGTCCGACGGAGGAGTATTACGATACTTGCCTCGAAGGCTACCAGCGCTTTGGATTCAAAGAGAAGTTCCTGGAGGATGCGCTGGTCAAAAGCTGTAAGCATGCAGGTAAGACGCAATGACTATTATCACCATCAAATCGTTATGAAATGATGGAGATGATTGATAAATGATGGAGATAAATGCTTCTAGACACACTGGCAACTGTGTATCATCCAATATCCCTTGCATAGAGCGAATATGTGAATGCCTAGGGAGGGTATGGAGGAAACACCATGAACGCATACGAGCTTAGGAACACGATGAACCTGGTCAACTTCGACACAGAGATCACCCGCGAGGATTTCGAGAAGCACTTCATCAAGACGAGGGAGAAGGTTACCTTCACCTTCAATGGCTGGGACGGCAAGAGCTACAACGGCGAGAGCCGCACGGCTACCGTCTACCGCACCAACATCGAGGGATACAGCGAGGCGCATATGATCAAGGTTGGCAAGCATCTCTGCTACATCGATGAGGACCGCATGATTGTTGAGAAGGCCACTGGCGAAGCACATCCAGAAGCAGAGTGGCTGGTTGAGGTTGGAAGAACACACTAAAACACAGAATGGAGGCTGCCTGAATGGCGATGAGAAAACTGAAGAAGTATAAACCGACGCCATTTATGGCGAAGGATAGCTATTATGACAAGGAGGCTGCAGACTATGCAGTCTCTTTTATTGAATGCCTCAGCCACACGAAGGGTATGTGGGCAGGAAAGCCATTTGAGCTGATTGATTGGCAAGAACAGATTGTACGTGATCTGTTTGGTATTCTGAAACCTAATGGATATCGCCAGTTTAATATGGCGTATGTCGAGATTTCAAAAAAACAAGGAAAGTCAGAGCTTGCAGCTGCGGTGGCATTGCTCCTGACATGCGGAGATGGAGAGGAGCGGGCGGAGGTTTATGGCTGTGCTACTGATCGGCAACAGGCATCTATCGTGTTTGAAGTGGCAGCGGATATGGTCCGCATGTGTCCGGCCTTAGCTAAGAGAGTGAAGATCCTCGCATCGACCAAGCGAATCATCTACATGCCTACGAACAGCTTCTATCAGGTGCTGTCTGCTGAGGCGTACTCCAAGCACGGCTTCAATGTCCATGGCGTGATCTTTGATGAGCTGCATGCGCAGCCTGACCGGAGACTGTTTGATGTCATGACCAAAGGATCCGGTGACGCGAGAATGCAACCGCTGTACTTTCTGATCACGACTGCCGGTACAGATACACACTCCATCTGCTATGAGATTCATCAGAAGGCAGAAGACATCCTTGCTGGCAGGAAGGTGGATCCGACCTTCTACCCGGTGATCTATGGTGCTAAGGAAGAGGATGACTGGACGGATCCGAAGGTCTGGAAGAAGGCAAATCCATCGCTTGGCATTACCGTTGGAATCGACAAGGTCCGTGCTGCCTGTGAATCTGCCAAGCAGAATCCGGCAGAGGAGAATGCATTCCGGCAGCTTCGACTGGACCAGTGGGTGAAGCAGTCGATTCGCTGGATGCCGATGGAAAAATGGGATAAGTGTGCTTTTACTGTGACTGAGGAGGAACTGTCAGGCAGAGTCTGCTACGGAGGTCTTGACCTGTCATCTACCACGGATATCACAGCATTTGTGTTGGTCTTCCCACCAAGAGATGAGGATGATCGATATGTGGTTCTGCCTTACTTCTGGATCCCGGAAGACAACGTTGATCTGCGTGTCAGACGTGATCACGTTCCATATGATACCTGGATTGGACAGGGCAAGCTGGAAACCACGGAAGGCAATGTGGTCCATTACGGTTACATTGAGCAGTTCATTGAGAAACTGGGCGAGAAGTACAACATCCGGGAGATTGCCTTTGACCGCTGGGGTGCCGTGCAGATGGTCCAGAACCTCGAGGGAATGGGCTTCACGGTCGTGCCATTTGGGCAGGGCTTCAAGGACATGTCACCGCCAACCAAAGAACTGATGAAGCTGGTGCTGGAAGAAAAGATCGCGCATGGCGGACATCCTGTCCTTCGCTGGATGATGGATAACATCTACATCCGGACCGATCCTGCCGGGAACATCAAGGCAGACAAGGAGAAATCCACAGAAAAAATTGATGGCGCAGTAGCGACCATCATGGCATTGGATCGGGCAATCCGGTGCGGGAATGATACAAACGAAAGTGTCTACGACACGAGGGGGCTGCTGGTGCTATGAGCTTGGAAAAACGGATTACAGATGCTGGATACGAGGATGTTGTGATCTTCAGTGACTACGGTTACGAGGATGCCTTCATCGGGATCAGCGAAGATAACCGGGCGATCTACGATTACGATCTCATGGTGCAGTCCCTGATTGTGCATGAGCACATGAGCGAGGAAGAGGCTGTTGAGTGGATCGACTTCAACACGATCCGTGCGCTTCCCTATGCAGGGGAGAAGGGACCAATCGTGATGTACAGGCTGGAAGAGAATTAATCTGTACAATTTATCATAAAAATACGATAGGCCGCGCCAACCCTATGGGTCAACGCGTCCTATCGCATTTACTATTTATCATGATTATCAATGAAGTGCAAGTGTACACGATTCTGGTTCATATCAATTTTATCGCTTCGTGAATTCATCGAGGATTTTTACTACAAGTTGTTGCTCATTCTCAATGGTGCCGTCTTCAATATAGTGACTGATAAGATCCTGTTTTTCATCTGTGTTGAGCCAAGGATAAAATACACTTAATCTATCTTCTGAAGTGACTTTTCTAAGATCCTGTTTGACTCGTTCACTTGGATTGATCATTACATTTTCCTCGATAAAATTACTCTTCATTCATTCTATCAAAGTTGACATGAATAGGCAAACAAATGTAATCAATTCATCAATAGAAAATAAAGAAAAACTTCAAAGATACTAAAAACCTGCAACTCAGCGTTGTAGGAATTCGTGCTTGATTGTTTCAACTAGCGACTTAACATCTGTGATAGTGCCATTTTCAATATAGGAACTGATTCGATCTTGTTTTTCATCCGTGTTGAACCATGGGAGAATCTCTGAAATATTGCCGATGCCGGCGATGTGATTCAAGTTCTGTATCAAGCGATCCTCAGATTGGCTCATGATACCCAGACCCCCAATTATGACCTAAGCTCATTTTAGCGGGGGGGGGAGGGTTAGAAATTCAACCATTATTAAAACATTGTTTTAGAATCTCGTTTCATTGGATCAAGGCTATTGCTCGGACCCACGGAGGATAAAATATTTCTCCACAACAACTTGAATTAGTTCATTCTCCGTTTTAATCATACCAGTTTCAATTAAATCACTAATATGGTTTTGACGTTCTTCGGTATCAATATACGACATCAGATCATTGAAGTTCTTTTTAGAACAAAGAGGTCTGATGCATCTGACGACGCGATCGTAAGCTACACTCATGATATGAACTCTCCCTGTTAATTAATAATTTTATAGGAAACGAAGCATGCATACAACCCTTATATACCGTTTTGGTTCCCAATATATAGCATTTCACGACATGCATGAAACTGTCGCACTCAGAAATGGGTGCTTTTCTGATGAAGGAGGCTCACATATGAATTTGTTTGATCGGCTGTTCCATTCCCGAGATAAGCCGGTAGTGGATAGTACCAATGGCAGCGGATATCACTTCTGGTTTGGAGGATCTACTGCAGGCAAGAACGTGAATGAGAGATCAGCCATGCAGATGACGGCAGTGTATTCCTGCGTGCGTATACTCTCAGAGGCGATTGGCGGATTGCCGCTGCACCTGTATCGCTATGATGCCAATGGCTCCAAGCTGAAGGCAATCGATCATCCGCTGTATCTGCTCCTGCATGATGAGCCGAACCCAGAGATGACCAGCTTTGTATTCCGGGAGACCATGATGACCCATCTGCTGCTGTGGGGAAATGCCTATGCGCAGATCATCCGGAATGGAAAGGGAGAAATCGTAGCGCTGTATCCGCTGATGCCCAACCGAATGACGGTGGATCGAGACGAGCACGGACAGCTCTACTATTCCTATCAGGTATCCAGCGGGGATGCACCAACGCTGAAGGGGACGACAGTGACATTGCCGCCAAGCCAGGTGCTGCACATTCCCGGACTTGGCTTTGATGGTCTGATCGGATATTCTCCGATTGCCATGGCGAAGAATGCAATCGGCATGTCTATTGCCTGTGAGGAGTATGGAGCGAAATTCTTCGCTAACGGTGCTGCTCCGGGAGGCGTGCTGGAACATCCGGGCGTGGTCAAGGATCCGGAGAAGATCCGGGAATCCTGGCAGAGTACCTTTGGCGGATCCGGCAATGCCAACAAGATCGCGGTGCTGGAAGAGGGAATGAAGTATACACCGATTGCGATCAGTCCAGAGCAGGCGCAGTTCCTGGAAACACGAAAATTTCAGATTGATGAGATAGCTCGAATCTTCCGGATTCCACCGCATATGATCGGTGATCTGGAGAAGTCGAGCTTTTCTAATATTGAACAGCAGAGTCTGGAGTTCGTGAAGTATACCTTGGATCCATGGGTTACCAGATGGGAACAGTCGATGGATCGGAGGCTGCTGAATCCAAATGAGAAGAAGGAGTACTTCTTCAAGTTCAATGTGGACGGATTGCTCAGGGGTGATTATCAGAGCCGCATGAATGGCTACGCAGTTGGCAGACAGAATGGCTGGATGTCCGCGAATGATATCCGGGAGCTGGAGAACATGGACATGATCCCAGATGAAGAAGGCGGCAATCTTTACCTGATCAATGGAAATATGACCAAGCTGAAGGATGCCGGGAATGCATATTCCAGTAACACGGAGAGTAAAGTGCCTGAGGCACAGGAAGGAAACAAGGATGGAGAGAAATCCTAAGAGATTCTGGGCGTGGAAGGAACCGCCTAAAGATGTTGATTTGCCAGAAGAGACACAGCGTGTCCTGTTTTTGAACGGTACGATTGCAGAGGAGAGCTGGTTTGATGACGACATCACGCCTGCTCTTTTTAAGTCGGAACTCAATGAAGGCTCCGGCGATATTACTGTCTGGATCAACAGTCCGGGCGGTGACTGCGTCGCTGCTGCACAGATTTACAACATGCTCATGGACTACAAGGGCAATGTGACCGTGAAGATTGATGGCATCGCTGCATCTGCCGCATCGGTCATTGCGATGGCAGGGACGAGGGTACTGATCTCGCCGGTGGGCATGTTGATGATTCATAACCCGGCAACGATTGCCATGGGGGATCACAACGAGATGCAGAAGGCGATTGACATGCTTGCAGAAGTCAAGGAATCCATCATCAATGCCTATGAGATCAAGACCGGGATGAGCCGGAACAAGATTGCAAGGCTGATGGAGGAAGAGACCTGGATGGATGCCAACAAGGCGATCGAACTTGGCTTTGCGGATGACGTACTGAAGCGTGACAGCGAGGAAGAAGCATCTGTTCCTGCTGCCGCATCGCTCTATTCAGAGCGCAAGGTTCAGGCGTGCCTGATGAACAAGATCGCGGCAAAGAGACCGGAACGCAAGGTTGACGATTTGATGGGCAGGCTGGAACTGCTCAGGAAGAACATGTGAGTGCCAAAGGCACAGGAGGAAGAAAGACATGACGATTCAGGAATTGATTGAGAAGCGTGCAGCAGCCTGGAACTCTGCGAAGGAGTTCCTCGATAAGCATCGTACGGAGAAGGGTGTCCTTGAGCCTGCCGATGATGCGACCTATGACAGGATGGAACAGGATATCACCGATCTCACCAAGGAGATCAGCCGGATGCAGCGTCAGGAGGAGATTGATAAGGAGCTGAGCAAGCCGGTCAATACGCCGCTGACCAGCAAGCCGGGCAAGCAGGAAGAGGAGAAAACCGGACGTGCATCCAAGCGCTATCACGATGCGGTCATGACTGCGCTTCGCACCGGCTTCAAGCAGGTCACCAATGATCTGCAGGAAGGTATCGATGGTCAGGGCGGCTATCTGGTGCCGGATGAGTGGGATTCCCGCCTCATGGATGTGATGGAGGAGGAGAATATCTTCCGTGCACTTGGAACGACTATTACTACCTCTGGGGATCACAAGATCAACATTGCAGGGACCAAGCCGGCAGCCGCATGGATTGAAGAGGGAGCTGCACTGAGTTTCGGTGATGCGACCTTCTCCCAGATCATCCTCGATGCCCACAAGCTGTATGTGGCGATCAAGGTGACGGAGGAGCTTCTCTACGACAATGCCTTCAATCTGGAGAACTACATCCTCACCCAGTTCGGCAAGGCGCTGGGAAATGCAGAGGAAGATGCCTTCCTCAACGGCGATGGCTCTCATAAGCCGACCGGTATCTTTGCAGAGACTGGCGGAGGCACAATTAGTGTCACGACTGCCGGTGCAACCATTACCAGCGATGAGATCCTCAATCTGATCTATGCACTGAAGCGTCCGTATCGGAAGAACGCTTCTTTTATTCTCAATGATCAGACGCTGGCAGTGCTCCGCAAGCTGAAGGACAACAACAATGCCTACATCTGGCAGCCTTCCTATCAGGCAGGGGAGCCGGATCGCCTTGCCGGTTACGCAATTCATACCTCTGCATACGCACCGGTGGTAGCAGCAGGGAAACCGGCTATCGCATTCGGCGACTACAGCTACTACAACATCGGTGATCGCGGTGCTCGTTCCTTTCAGGAGCTGAAGGAGCTGTTCGCCGGTAATGGCATGATCGGCTATGTCGCCAAGGAACGTGTTGATGGCAAGCTGGTCATCCCGGAAGCAGTCCAGATTCTCAAGGTCAAGGGAGCCTGAGGTGCCGCTGGCACTTCCCTATGATGATTGGAGGTGATCAGGGATGGATCTGAGTACAGAGGACATGAAGAATTATCTCAGAGTGGACTTCTCGGAAGATGATTCCCTGATCACCACTCTGATTGTTCAGGCAAAGCAGCTGGTTCTGGATATTCTTCGGATGGATTCCTTTGAAGAAGTAACAGATCAGACTTGCGCGAGAATTGCAGTGATGTATGCAGTTGCTTATCTCTACGAGCATAGGGAAGAGGCAGATTATCATGATCTGGCCTTGACCCTGCGCTCCATTTTGTTTGGCAGCAGGAAGGCGGGATTCTGAACATGGATATCGCAGCTTTGAATAAGCGGGTTACCTTTCAGAAGTATCAGATCGTGACCGATGACTACGGCAATCATCAGAATACATGGGTGAATGACTTTTCCTGCTTCGCAACGATTGGCGGTGAGTCGGGGTTCGAAGTGAATGAAGCTGGGCTGGTCATTGAGAAGCCTACCTTCTCAGTAACTACCAGATACTGCAAAGGGACCCGAGCAGTGACGACGCTGACCTATCGGATCGTGATTGATGGCGTTGCCTACAACATTGACAGCGTGGATCATATGAACTTCAAGGGCCACAGTATCAAGTTCCACTGCCGGAAGGAACCTGTTCATGAGCAGTGAGAATAACGGATGCATATTTTCAGAGGGTGTTAGTGGGTTGCTTTGCATATTTTTTCAGCGAATCGGAGGTGGCGGGTATGAGCAGTGAGAAAGTATCGATCGATCAGCTCGATACGGTCATCATGGATCAGCTGGAGAGGTATGCAGCACTCGCAACCGATGATATGAAGGATGCGGTCAAGGATGCTGGCAAGACGGTACGATCGGAGATCCAGGCCAATGCGCCAGTGAAGACCGGAGCATATCGAAAAAGCTGGACGGTTACCAAGCAAGCAGAGAACTCGCATTCCATTGATCTGGTTGTCCATTCCAGCAATCGGTATCAGATCGCGCACCTCCTGGAGAAGGGGTATGCCAAGCGCAATGGCGGCAGAGTTGCAGGAAAGCCGCATATCAAGCCGGCTGAAGAGAAGGGTAAAGAGGAACTGGTTGAGAGAATAGAGAGGGCACTGCATCATGACGCTTAAGGAAATCAAGGCAATGGCGCAAGAGACAGGGTTACCCTGTGCTTATGATCACTTCGCGGAGGGGGAATCACCTGCACCGCCGTTTCTCATCTTTCGGATCCCATCGGCTGATAATTTCAGTGCGGATGGGCTTCCGTATTACAAGCAGGACCTTCTGGATTTTGAACTGTATACCGATGTGAAAGATCCGGAAGCAGAGTCAAAGATAGAGGCTGTGCTGGAACTGCACGGTCTCTTTTACGATAAGAGCGAAGTATGGATCCCTGATGAGAGGCTGTACGAAGTGCTCTATGAAATGGAGGTATAACCGATGGCGAAAGGAAATATCGTCAAGTTCAATATCCATAACGTGTACTACGCGCTGAAGACGCTGACCGAGGAAGGAAAGTATGCCTTTGGTACGCCAGTCGCGCTGCCGGGTGCAGTATCGCTGTCTCTGGATCCGAATGGAGAGCCGGAAGTGTTCTACGCGGATGGAATTGAATACTACATCATCAACAACAATATGGGCTATGACGGCGACTTCGAGCTGGCAATGATTCCGGAGAGCTTCCGTAAGGATGTCCTGAAGGAGACCATTGATACCAACAATGTGCTCTTTGAGAATTCCACAGCAGAGACAGCACCATTCGCGCTGCTGTTTGAGTTTGATGGAGATGTGAAGCATATCCGGCATGTCCTGTACAACTGCTCTGCTTCGAGACCCAAGATTGAGGGCAAGACTAATGAGGAGAAGCGGGATGTGCAGACTGAGACTCTGTCGATCAAGGCACGTCCACTCAGCGATGGACTCGTCAAGGCGAAGACCGGAGACAGCACAACGGATACCGTCTATGCGGATTGGTATAAGGCAGTCTATCTTCCGGTAGCAACTACAGGTACCGGTGCTTAAGGAGAACACGGGGGCTGCATTCATGATGAGTGCAGTCCTTCTTTTCTATGGAGGTGATCAGAAATGGCAGTAACCAAGACAATCGAGATTGATGGGATGCCGATTACATTCCGCGCATCAGCCGCAATCCCGCGTCTGTACCGCAACCAATTCAGAAGGGACATCTACAAGGACCTGGCAGCGCTGGAGAAAAGTATCGGAGATGGCAAGAGCAGTGATCTTGATTCCTTCAGCCTGGAGCTGTTTGAGAATATTGCATGGCTGATGGCGAAGCATGCGGATCCTGAGCATGTTCCGGATACTCCCGATGAGTGGCTGGACCAGTTCAATACGTTCTCCATCTACGAGATCCTACCTCAGATCATTTCGCTCTGGGGTGTGAATGTGGAGCAGCAGGTGGAATCCAAAAAAAACCTCGTCAGACAGATCGAGAAATGACAACGCCGCTGTTTCTGCTGCGGTGTGTACAGCTCGGTCTGTCAATTGGCGAGTTGGATCTGCTGACCATTGGAACCGTCAATGATCTGTATGCGGAGATGAGCAATGACAGCTATGAATACAAGGTATACGCAAATCAGGAAGATTTTGATCGGTTCTGATTGGAATACAAAACGATCAATCATGATTTGCCATGTCTTCCAGGTTTGCTATTTGGAGTTGTCATCTCCCCAAGATGCTAAAACTACACTTCCCCAGTGCCGTTGTCCTCATGAGGTTCTGGATAAGATGCAGTGGTACCGTCGTTGGGTTGTTGACCAACCAAAAAAACAGTAGGTCCTTCACATATCTGTGGTTGGCTTGATTCTTCTTTATCGTTCTCTTTACCGTTTGGCTTATCGTCAGGTTTAACGTCAGGCGCACAATCGCAATTATAGTCGCTATATTCAAGCATCTAGTTGCTACATAGGGATTTATCTGTCACGAACCCTGCTATTACCGGCATTTTAAGAGTTAATGCAAGTTTCGACATATTATGTACCCCGCGAAATTGGCCTGTAAGCTCTATATAACTCAGTAAATTCGCACAGCAACTATTTGCTTGAACATAGCGATTATAGTTCATGTTTTTATCTTTCTCCTTTGGTTTTCAAGATAGCACTTTTCCGTCAACAGATGTCCAGCGAAAGAATGAAGAAATGCATGCAGATCAGGAAGATTTTGATCGATTCTAGATGAGAGATAATTCATGCTAGAATTGTGATCAGGGAAAAGTGTACTTTCCAGGACTGGCAATGAACTACATTGATTGTGATCGCTTGATTTTTAACTACCAATACAGTGGGGCACTGCATGATTCCACTGCCCAACTAGCGTATAAAGGTAAGAAAATCTGGATGGGACAGATAGTAGAAGCAAGAGAAGCGGTATATGAGCACATGGATAGAATTCTGAAAGGTTCCTTCCATGATCAGACAGAGTATGACGTCGCTTTTGAGAGAACTGCTCATATTGTATGTGATGAATTCAATAAGGCAGGGCTGATATATAATCCCGAGCATCCTGATGAGTACACGTTTGGAAATGCGCAGAAGTTGATCAATATGACCTGCAAAAACATGTATGCAGTCACCTATGGCCGGCCTGAATTGAAAGAAAATTTTCGCTAGTGCCATTGCCCTATGGACAGCATTATGCTTAACCGAATATGGAATGCATATTCTTCAGCAGGCAATGATCTTGCTGCGCTTGGTGACAAATACGATTTTCATAAGAGCTGGGGTAATGAAGATTGGGATGATCGTAGCAGGTACAATGCTTTTCAGTATGCGGTAAGGATACTATGTAAACAGATCACTGCGGAACAAGGTGGACCGTTAATTCCCATTGAACTTGATTATTTCTTATGGTCTGAGTAAGAAAAATGCACCGTGGTAAGAACCAAAAAATGTCAGATATTGCCGGACACCTTTGCACCATGATTTGAATCATCTAGAAGCAGTGGAAGAAGCCATCGAAGCGCAAATGGGGTCTCATGAACTCGAAGTGCCGGAATAGGTTGCCGATAAGGTTTTGCAATTGGACAATCACTATCAGTTCATGGTGCAAAGATCTGTACTCAAGTCTGCAGTAAGCAAACAAGTCCTCTCTAGGAAAGGACTTGTCAGTTGTTCAGATTATTATTAGAAAAACATTCCTTGAAGTAAAGCAGAACCTCCGTGTGCCAAGCGGCATGCATGATGGTGTGAGAGGACTATCCATTTAGCCCTACTCGATTACTTGCAGAACCTCATCAAAGATTAGAGAGGATTCTTTCGAATCTTCGTGAGGAATAATATTACCAGAACTTTGAGTGAACCTTGAATTTGGTTCCACAACGACGGCATGTATAACTTGTTCCAATTGCCTTGTGCAAATTTTCTTTGATAAATCCACGCTCGAAGTCACCTTGGTAAGTATAGTTTCTCATAGCTGTTCCTAAAGATGGCTTGCAGTTATCAGCGCCGCATTCCGGACAGCGTACTCCAATGAATTGATGCCCACAATAAGGACAAATTTCAGCGTTTTCAGCAGTTGGTTTTCCACAAGCTGGACATGGTAGCATATGATTTACTATATGGCGCTAAAACACCATATTTCCTCCTGCTTACATTTTATCACCATTGGAGTTGCTAAAAGAAATATATTATATTTTTATGTTTTGAATACTTTAGAGTAAGAACTACAGCCATCAGGTGAGAACAAAACCAATTTTCTCGAATTGAAAATTCACAAAGGTACTGTGGCATTATTTTGCAAAATCACCTAATCCATAGAACGCTTTCATTTTTTTCCTTTAGTCTTTTTCACGATTGAGTAAATTTGATTGTACATTATCTAGATGAAGATAGTATTGAAGTTTTTGCATTCAAAAAGGAGGTGCCCTATGGCAGATCGCATCAAGGGAATTACCGTTGAGATTGGCGGAGATACCACCGGATTGTCCAAGGCGCTCTCCGGTATCAATAAGGAAATCAAAAACACGCAGGCGCAGCTCAAGGACGTAACCAAGCTCCTCAAGCTTGACCCGACGAATACGACACTTCTTGCCCAGCAGCAGAAGCTTCTGGCAACAGCAGTCGAAGAAACGAAGAAGAAGCTCAGCGACCTCAAGTCCGTACAGGATCAGATGGATGCCGGGCTGAAGAATGGTTCCGTTACTCAGCAGCAGTATGACGCATGGCAGCGGGAGATTGTAGCGACCGAAGAAGAACTGAAGAATCTCCAGGACGCATGCAAGAAGGCAGATACCAATATCTCCGCAACGCTGAAGGCCGCTGGCTCCAAGATACAGGAAGTAGGCGGGAAGATCAGCGGCGTTGGAGATACGCTGACCAAGACCGTAACCGGTCCGATTGTCGGAATCGGTGCTGCTTCTCTGGCCGCATTTAAGGAAGTCGATGATGGCCTGGATACGGTAGAGCAGAAGACTGGTGCCTCTGGTGCAGCCTTGGAGGAGATGAACCAGATCGTTAAGAATTTGGCTACGGAGATCCCGACTGATTTCAGTACTGCTGGGGCCGCAGTTGGTGAGGTCAGTACCCGCTTTGGATTGACTGGGGATGCGCTGGATCAGCTGTCTGGAAAGTTCATCAAGTTCTCCCAGCTCAACAATACCGATGTTTCTGCTTCTGTAGACAGCGTGTCGAAAGTATTGGAGGCATTTGGCGAAGACGGCTCTAACGCGTCTGCACTGCTTGATGCCATGAATGTTGTTGGACAGAAGACCGGCATGAGTATGGATGACCTCGCTGCCAATATGCAGAAGGGCGCTGCTCAGATGCGGCAGATGGGTTATACCGCAGAGGAGTCCGCAGCTTATATGAGCATCATCGGCACCTCTGGTCTTGAAGCAACTACGGTCATGACTGGGTTGCAGAAGGCAAGCAAGAAGGCTGCCAGTGATGGCAAGAGCCTCAATGACGAGCTGGAAGCCTTTGATTTGTTGGCAGCGAACAGCAGTGATCAGACGGAGATTCTCGCGGCTGCCTATGAGTTGTTTGGTGCCAAGTCCGGTGCCGCCATTGCTCAGGCGGTGCAGGATGGATCGATTGAGATCACCGGATTTGGAAATGTGCTGGGCGACTATACCAACAGTGTCGAGAATACTTTTAATGCAACCATGGATCCGATTGATCAGTTTCAAATGACCTTAAATTCCCTGAAGGAGACCGGAGCCGATATCGGCAACTCGCTGGCAACGGTTCTCGCACCTGTACTGAAGGATATCGCTGGTGCCCTGAAGTCGTTCTCTGAAGTGTGGAAGAGCATCCCGGAACCGGTGCAGAGCACCATCGTCAAGATTGCACTGCTGGCCGCTACCATTGGACCGGTACTGGTTGCCGGCGGAAAGATCATCACTGCGGTAGGTACGATCACCAGTGCACTCGGCTCTCTGTCGGGACTGCTGGGAATTGGCACTGCCGCTACGACCGCTGCCGGTGCTGCAGCTACCGCGACTGGTGCTGCCGTGGGTGCAGCCTCGATTCCACTTCTTCCGATTATCGGTATCATCGCAGCAATCGTAGCTGCGGTCATTGGTGTTATCGAGATCATCAAGCACTGGGGTGAGATTACACAGTGGTTTGGAAATGTCTGGAAGAGCTGGTCGGATGGCGTGGTATCCGTGTGGGATGGATTGACGAACTTCTTCACCAATACGCTGCCAAACTTCTTCACGGATCTTGGTCAGAAGTGGTCCGATGGCTGGAATGGTATGAAGACCAAGGCGGGCGAGATCTGGGATGGCATCAAGACCAAGGTCGGAACCGCATGGGACGGTATCAAGGAACGGGTTGCGAATGGCCTTGCCAATATGAAGGCAACCACTGATCAGAATCTTGCGGCAGTGAAGGCCGCCTACGATTCTCATGGCGGTGGGATCAAGGGAACGATCGCAGCCATGATGGAAGGCATGAAGATTGAGTTCAAGACTGGCTATGACTTCATGAACAATCTGACGAATGGAAAGCTGGGCGAGATTGCCAATGCCTTCCATAACAAGATGAGCAATGCGGCCAGTGGAGTGCGCGATGCGATTCAGCGGATCAAGAGCTTCTTCAATTTCTCGTGGCATCTTCCGAATATCCAGCTGCCTCATTTCTCCATCAGCGGACAGTTCAGCCTGAATCCTCCTAGCATTCCTCATATTGGTGTTTCCTGGTATGAGAAGGCAATGAAGGATGGCATGATTCTGAACAGTCCTACGATCTTCGGTGCCAGCGGGAATACGCTGCTCGGTGCTGGAGAAGCAGGGGCAGAGGCCATCATTGGCGTGAACTCCCTGCAGACGATGATTAAAAACGCCGTGGCCGGACAGACACAGAGCCTGATTGCAGCGATGGCCGCAGCTGGGGGAAGCACTCCGGTATTCCAGGTCTATGTCGGCAATGATCAGCTCGATAACTATATCGTCTCCGCTCAGAACAAGGCGACTCTTCGCTCGGGAGGTCGGTGATTATGGCAACCTTTCAGACATACCTGCAGATTGGCACCGAAAAGCTGCCGGTGAAGCGGGATGATTACAGCATTACCTACGAAGATGTACTGGCAGAATCCAGCGGCACCACAGAGGCAGGTACCAATATCCGGGATGTGATCCGGGAAGGCGTGCCGACCATCAAGGTCAATATAAACCTCAGCTACAGCTGGGTGAAGAAGCTCAGAGAATTCAAGCGGAAAGAAGTTCTCACGGTTTCCTACTTTGACTTTATCAGCTCGCCAAGCACACCTACCACAGGCAAATTTGTCATGACAGATTTCAAGGCCAGCCTTGCCGGAGACAGCAGCACTGGAAGTATGTGGCAGGTGTCCTTCACGCTGGAGGATATGAGCGATGTATAACGTCACAGATGATTTTAAGAAGAAAGTGCGGTCCAACAGCAGGAAGCTGAAGTGGAGCGGTTCCATCACCTGTACGGATGGGACCGTTCTTTCATTTACCAGAGCCGATATGCCAAAAGGATCTGCCGGGAAGCTGGTACGTTCCTGCAGTGGATCCTCAGCTCTTGAGATCGGATCCGTCTTTGCCAGTGAGCTGGATCTCGAACTGTATCTGCAGGTGGATCGCTACAAGCTGTATAACGCTGTGATTGATCTGCAGTGCTCGCTAGTTACCGATACCATCTGGAATCCAACCTGGGCTGCGCTCAAAACGTATACCTGGGGACAACTGAGTGATGCGACCTGGGAGTTCAGGGGAGCGGAGCTGGCAGATGCAATCCCAATGGGAAAGTATAAGATCGCGGAAGCCATCCAGAAACTGCAGAATCTCATCAGTATCACTGCTTATGATTACATGCTCAGCTTCGAGAAGAAGATGACAGTCTCCAATGAAACACACATCCTGTACGACTGGTTGAAGGCATGGTGTACCGCGTGTGAGGTAACACTCGGCATGAGCGCGGTAGAGACCTATAAGCTTCCAAATGGGACCAGACAACTCGGTATTGCCAGTGGGTCGGATACGATTGAGACCTACCGGGATGCACTGTCGTATCTCTCAGCTGCGTGCTGCTGCGTGGCACAGATCAATCGGGCGGGAGCACTGGTCCTGATTCCATATGGGACCGATGCAGTAGATACCATTCCTGCAGGCTGGCGGTTCCATTCGGCATTCTCGGATTTCAAAGTGTACTATACCGGCTGCTACGCAACCTATAAGAATGGCGCATTGTCCGAATACTACAGCAATACGACATTAACCGGGAAGGATGATGGCCTCGTCTACGAAATGGGTGTGAATCCATTCCTGCAGATTACGAATGAGGCAAACCGGAAGGCAGCGGTGCAGGCGATTCTGGATCGTCTGGCCAAGGTCTGCTATGTACCATATGAAGTGCTCACGCCCGGTAATCCTGCCTATGATCCGATGGATGTCATCAAGTTCAGTGGGAATCAGGCAGGGGACGCTGACCTTGGGGCTGTTACCGAGCTGACCTATCAGATTGGCGGCAGAGAAACCTTGAAGTGCGTCGGAGAGAATCCGAGGCTCATTGCGGCCAAGAGCAGATTCACGAAGACGATTGATGGACTGATCAGCGGCGGCACGGTCAGTGGCTCAGCAGGTGGTACTTCCTACTGGCTGCTGCATAACGAGAGCGCAGCAGAGGATCAGGCAATTACAGCTAAAACACAGACCAATGAGATCTCCTTTACCTCGACGGTAGATGTCAGCCGGATTGGGATTGAGTACACTGCCGCATATACATTGGACGAGACAGCAGAAGTCACGGCTGAGATCCAGGTGGATGGCACCGCAGTGTACAGCGCTACGGATCTGCAGCAGGCAGGCAAGCATGTGCTGACGGTCGTGACCGGGGATGACGCATCCGGTAAGCAGGAGCATAACGTCACAGTATTCCTGACCGAATCGGCGGTGAGCAGTTCCGTGGATACTGCAATCAGCTCCATGGATACGCGCGTGACTGCGCTGGAGGCGAAGAATGGCACTGCATCTGCTTAAGAAGAACGCGAGAATGATTGTGCATGGCTATGGATTTGATAACGTCAATACCGACAGTGGAAGCGGCGTGGCAGAGGATCTGATTGGAACAGATTTTGATTCCAGCAATTTTGACTCGGATGATGTCTCTGACCTGACTGGACTTGCGATTGATCCAGATGCCTTCGATGATCTGTCTGTATCGGAAGCGCTGGGATATGCGATTGGCAACATGTTCGGGGTAGATACTTTTGGAAATCTGAAAATCTGGGACGACTGCATTACTGCTCATGGAAAGATGAAAATCTACTTTGACAGTAATGGCATCTGCTATATCCCGCTCAACTATCTTGGCGAAGCAGCGAAGTGCCTGTATGACAAAGGGGCGCTGGATCTTGAATCCAACATCCCGGCAGACCTGAACTATACCGGTGAGATCTACGAGAAGGAAGTGGCAACTGGTGACTCTTATATCAGAGGATCGGAAACATCTATCAAATGCGGACCTTCTCCCAACAGACTGGCATTATGGTATAAGGCAGATTGGATGGATTCAACAGGCCACGATCTTGGTGCATGGCATACGATGTCATCGGAGAGTTGGTCGTTATTCAAGCCTTGGCCATCCACCTGGGATATGTATTATGCATTTGACTATACCGGGTGGAAGCACGAGAAATGCAATACTGTGCTGTCATACATCCGTTGTGATCTCTATCATAACTACAGCAATCCCTCGTATAGTCCTTTCTATGTGACGGTATTCAGGAATACATCAAACATTCCTATTTTCAATACGTACGAAGATGCCATGAATTACATCAACAGCGGTGTCGTCAGCGATCTTACTTCTCCGAGTCTCTGTGGTGGAACGTACATGAAGCCGAAGAACAGCATTCCGGGCGTGACCGCAGATTCAAGTATTGTCCAGATTGACTGGACTGCGGATACCTACACGGTCCTGTCTCAGATCATCAAGGCCAATCCGAATATCGTGGTTGGTGAAAAGCAGGATTCTGCAGGGGTCCTGTACATTATGCTGAAAGCGCATCAAAGGGGATGATGACATGTCTACAAAGACAGCGAATTACCAGATGACCAAGCCGGATCAGACAGACCTGGTGGATATTGGGGTACTGAATAATAACTTCGATATCATTGATACAGAGATCAAGAATGCGGCTGACGCGGCTGCAGCAGGAAATGGCTGTGTGAAACTGGATGGTTCCAGCGTCATGACTGGACAGTTGAAGGTTGGCAGCGAAACCACAACTGTATATACAGGCATGATCACAACCAGAAGTACTGCGAGTGCCGGGATCCGACAGGCTGGATTCTATGTCAATTCCGATGGCAGCAGTAAGTTCGCCAATCTCACCAAGGCGGATGCGGCAACCGCAAGCAAGGATGCGGCATCGCTGATTTTCAATGAATCCAAGCTGCAGTACATCGTTGGCAACGGCAGTGCTGCCAAGACGAATGATGTCTACCACACCGGCAACCTGGTAGCGTCTGCGATCAGCACCATGTTCACGATCTCCAACAGCAGCGTCACGGCTCCAAAGAACACCGGATATGTGAAGGCTGGAACGGTGAACGCACTGCTGCAGATTGTGGTGTCTGCGGCTGTTACTGCAGGTACGGTCATTGGATCACTTGCGGATAGCACGAAGAAACCACTGCTGGATACCTATCTATCCATCATCGGTGGAAGTGGTCTGCTCCTCGACAGCAGTGGGAGTCTCAAGGCAGCGACGGACCTCGCGGCTGGAACCTATAACGTTTGTTTCATGTATTTCTGCGGTTAACAGAAATATTGATGTAACTGACTGAATGCATGGTAAGAATATTGACGATTATCCTATTGTAATCAGCTCTGTATGCTATAATGGAAAAACATGGAAAAGGAGGATACAACAGATGAAAGGAGGTATTTCGTATGGCAGACAGCAAGGAACTGATTGAAAAGGCCGCCATTAAAGCTGCAAGTATTTATGGATTGAAAGGTGTCCGTGTTAAACATATTCAGAAGTTATCAGGTTTATGTGGCAGTTCAATTTATACGTACTTTGGCGGTGAGAAAGAATTGATGATAGCGTGCTTTGAGAGAATTGATCATCAGGTCGCTGCTCTGTTTGATGATGTTGATCCCAAGCAACTTAACTTCCAAAAAGAACCGGATGAGATAATATACAAATTGTGGTTGCCATATTTTGAGTGGTTTGTTGCGCATCCGAATGAAACGGTTTTTTACCAGATGTTCAGAGAAGACCCAAGTTTTAATGCATATAATAAAAGCCGGGATGTGTCTCACTTTACAAATTTCTTTGAGATTTTGAAAGCGTTCAAAAAAGCATATCCCCAATCAGCCAGAAACATGAAGAACAATATTGCATGGATTCATCTTCTGAATGGAACTCTGACTTATGCACGTAACGTGAATGATAGGAACTTACCATTTACCGATCAAACAGAAACAGATGTATTTGCATTTCTGATGTATGGTCTCTCAAACATCATTAAGTAGACTAGTAATGATTATGAAATTTAGCGAAAAAGTGCAGCTGCGTAGGCTGCATTTTATATTGGGAGAAGAATATGCTTATCAATTATCAGGGCGGGAGTACCGCTCTTCGAAAGATCGTGGATGCCTTCAATGTCTACACAAAGGGTACTCCACAGATCGAGTATCATCAGCTGGAGTATGAGGGAAGTAAAGTACACTTCTGCAGAATCCGTCCAGACGACAATACCGTGGTCACGCTGGACTATGCAGGAGACGTACCGAAGATCCTGACAGAGATCCGGAACCAGTGGTTTATCGACAGGGGCTATCGGCCAGTTGTCCAGCTCTCTGGTGCCTACTTCGATAACCATCCGGGCGCTGCAACTTATGGAAGACCGGTCGGCGCGCTGTTGCATAACTGGTCCACCGCATGGGAGAAGCACAAAGGCTATGATTGTCTGCCAACCGCAGGGCATGGATATCCAACCGTCTACAGCGACGGTTTTTCTTTACGCTGGATCGATGGCTGGGAGAGTGACTTCCATAGCCTGCTCGGTAAGATGTCCTTTGCCAGAGGCGTTGGCCAGTCTCTGACGATCAACGGCAGAGTGGACTGCTCCGTAGGAGAGGAAAATGGCCGCTACAACCAGGACGAGTGCGTGGCCATGATGGGCATCGCGCAGGATGGCGACTGGATCTTTGCGATCAATACCGTGAAGGGACTGAACCATCTGTGCAGGGCTTACCTGATGCAGAGCATCGGTGCCGTGACCAGCTTTGATCTGGATGGCGGGGGCAGTACACATCTTTGGATCGATGACAGCCTTATCAGCAATCAGAAAGAAGGGGATTCGAATATGTCCAACAGCAGTCTTGTGAATTACACCCTGCTTTCTCCAAACCATTCCGGTTTGAGAAAGTTTCCAATCAGCCGCATCACCATCCACCACATGGCAGGCAATCTGTCAGTGGAGCAGTGCGGACAGCTCTTTCAGAACAGGGCCAAGCAGGGATCCAGCAATTATGGCATCGGCACGGATGGCCGCGTTGGCCTCTATGTTGAGGAGAAGAATCGAGCATGGACTTCTGCCAGCTATGACAATGACAATCGCGCTGTGACCATTGAAGTTGCCAATGATGAGATTGGCGGCATTTGGCACGTTTCGGATACGGCGCTGGAAAAGTGCATTCAGCTCTGCGTTGATATCTGCAGGAGGAATGGCATGAAGCAGCTGGCCTATACCGGCGATACCAGCGGCAGCCTGACCATGCACTGCTGGTTTGCCAATACCGCGTGCCCTGGTCCTTACCTCAAGAGCAAGTTTCCCTATATCGCTCAGGAAGTGACGCGCAGGCTCAACGTTGATACACCAGCACCAACGCCAACTCAGCCGGCAGTGTACAAGGTCCAGATTGGAGCCTTCAGCAAGAAAGAGAATGCGGACGCATTAGCAGCGAAGGCAAAGGCAGCAGGATTCACGGCAATCGTGAAGGAGGAGAAGTAATCATGATGAGACAGGAAGTTTGTACAGGAATCGGAATTGTGGGCGGTGTGATCGCAACTGCTCTGGGAGGATGGGACGTGGGACTGCAGACCTTAGTAATCTTCATGTGCATTGATTATCTGATGGGTCTGGTCGTAGCCGGCGTCTTTCACCAGTCCAAAAAGACAGAGGACGGAACGCTGGAATCAAGAGCTGGCTGGAAGGGCCTGGTACGCAAGGGCGTTACGCTGCTCATCGTGCTAATTGCAGTGCAGCTGGATAAGGTGATCGGCTCGTCCTTTATCAGGGATTCGGTAGTAATCGGCTTTATCGCTAACGAGTCCATCAGCATTATCGAGAATGCCGGGCTGATGGGAATTCCCATTCCGGATGTGATCCGAAATGCCATTGAGGTGCTGAAGAAGGAAGCTGACAAAAGAGAATAGCGTTAATAAAAAACAGAGTGCCAGAGGAATCGGCCCTGATGGTACTCTGTTTGATTTCTAGTTGAGTCGCTTTTATATTTCATAGAATAGAATCTTTGGATCGACGCCAAGTGCTTCTGCCATTTTTACTACTTTCTCATCATTGGGACGACGTTTCCCCATTTCATATTCCTTCAGGGAGATTGTTGTAATGCCTGTCTTTGCAGAGAGATCTTCCAGTGTTAGGTTTGATTCGGTACGAAGTTTCTTCAGAAGCATAGCAAAATCATCAAGCGGAATCATGATTACCTCCTATGCAATAAAAATCAGCATGTTTAACATACCATTGAATATGGCTATATGCTGAATAGAATACGAATAAAACATGCATATCAGGAATTATAGAACTAATCCCAATCTCCTATATCATCTCGCTTCAAGTACATTCCACATTTTGGACAGCGGATTTTAGTCTCATCAGAAGTGTCAACTAAAACGAGTGGGCTGTTACATTTTTCGCATCTTTGCTCAATTCGAAATATAAAATCGTAATTTCTTGGTCTGGCCTTTTCACCTTCCCTTTGTTTTAGGTCTGAGTTATCAACATAGTCCATACTATAACAAGGGACTTCTACTGACCAGGCAGCGTCGTTTTTTGGAGCATGATATCCAGGCTTCGGTAAATATATAGATAATTCTGGCGCTGTTACAAATTCACCGCAGTGTTCGCATTTAAACAGCACTTCGGAAGCATCCACAGCAGCATCGGGATGCTCCTGAATGTATTTGCTATATTTCTCTCCATATTTGCCATTACGAATATCTTCCATTACTTCGTGATATACATAGGGATAAGCAAACCCAACACCTTCAAATGAGTTATGTAAATATAAACACTTATGACACTGATATAAATATTCTGTTCCCATATTTTCTGACCTCCAATTTTCCCTCTGCATTTGATGAGCAGAAAAGTCAGATGCTTCCCTCATCACAACATTACTGTAATCAATGGCTGGTACATAAAATATGCCAAAACTAAATGAAAAGTGTTACATTCATTCATAACCGAATCAAGCCAAATCAATAGGCAAGAAAAATAGTTGATGCTGACTGGATGGCAATTATACGCTGTCCAGTCTTTCTTTTTGGCTTCACTTTGTTTCCCAAGACAACGGTGGTTATAACTGTTGACTTACTCCTGACACAGAGTGATGAATACAGTACCGATGAAATAACCGCATGAATAGGAGGGTTAGAGGCTATTATGCGAATGCAGATTATTGAACCAGTTGGTCCGGAGACTGGTAAGAAATTGCGAGTGTGCGCCTACTGCCGGGTCTCTACTGATAGCCTGTCACAGGAAGATTCTCTGGAGAATCAGCAGGCTTCCTTCGAGCGGGAGATCAGGGAGAATCCAGAGTATGAGTTCTGCGGTGTCTATGCAGATCAGGGCATCTCAGGATCCAGGCAGGATCGTCCAGAGTTCCAACGAATGATCAGGGATGCGAAAGCAGGAATGTTTGATCTCATTATCACCAAGTCCATCAGCCGATTTGCAAGGAATACGGTTATCATGCTGGAGACGGTGAGAGAGTTGAAAGCGTGCAGAGTTGGCGTACTGTTCCAGGAGCAGAACATCAATACGCTGTCCGGAGCAGGCGAGTTGATGATGACGGTGGAGGCGGCCTTTGCACAGGAAGAGCTGCGGTCCATGTCCAACAATAATAAGTGGTCCATGCGCAAGAGGTTCCAGCAGGGAAAGGTGTTCATCAATACTGCAAGGTTCCTCGGATATGACAAAAACGAATACGGTGAACTGGTAATCAACCCTGAACAGGCTGAACTGGTCCGCCGTATTTTCAATATGTATCTCAAGGGCATGGGGACGTATCGAATCGCTGCCGCATTGAACAAGGAGAGCGTTCCATCATTGACCGGGAAGAGGTGGACTCAAGAAACGATCCTGGACATGCTCAAGAACGAAAAGTATAAAGGGGACTGCCTGCTGCAGAAGACCTATGCACGTAAGATCGGGCATTCATCTGTCAGCAACCAAGGCACTCTTGACAGCTATTACCTGAAGGAAGACCACGAGCCAATTGTTGATCCTGCTGATTGGGAACGAGTGCAGGAATTAATGAAGAAGCGCAATAAGCAGAGACATATTGAGACCGGCACCCACAAGTACCAGAAGCGATATCCACAGTCAGGAAATCTGTTGTGTCCATACTGCGGGAAGCCACTGAAGCGGAGAATCGTCAACGGCAGGCATGTACAGTGGTGGTGCAGTACCTATATGAAGCATGGGAAGCAAGCTTGTCCCGGTATCAAGGTGCCGGATGAAGAAGTACAGAAGATCAAGGAACCGACCATTGTAGAGGAGGTAATCGATCATGGCCAGAAGCATTACCGTTATACCAGCAAGTCAGCAGCAGAGAAACATTCCGAACCTAAGTGCATCACCAAAGTTGAGAGTGGCTGCTTATTGCCGCGTCTCGACCGAGATGGACGAACAGTTATCAAGCTATGAAAATCAGGTCAAGTACTACACCAAGTACATCAAGCAGCATCCTGATTATGACTTTGCCGGCATCTACGCGGATGAGGGCATCAGCGGTACCAATACCAAGAAGCGGGAGCAGTTCAACAAGATGATCGCCGACTGCCGGGATCATAAAATTGATCGCATTATTACGAAGTCCATCAGCCGATTTGCCAGAAATACCCTGGATTGTCTGAACTATGTCCGGGAACTGAAGGCACTTGGCATTGGCATTACCTTTGAAAAAGAGAACATCGATACCATGGATGCCAAGGGTGAGGTGCTGCTCACGATCCTGTCCTCACTGGCGCAGGATGAAAGCCGCTCGATCTCAGAGAACAGCGCATGGGGAATTCGGAAACGGTTTGAACAGGGCAAGTACAAGATCAGTACAAAGCGCTTCCTTGGCTATTACTACAACGAGAGGGGTAAGATGGTAGCCGATCCTGTTCAGGCAGAATCAGTGAAGGCAATTTACGAGAAGTACCTGGATGGAAAGTGCGAGGACGTGATTGCACGGGAAATGCATCTGGAGAAATTCAAAAACTGGCAGAACAGGCGGAAATGGTACGCCACAACAATTGCCAGCATTCTTCAGAATGAGAAGTATGCCGGTGACGCGATCCTGCAGAAGAGCTATACAGCTGACTTCCTGACCAAGAAGCGTGTTCCCAATAATGGAAAGTTCAAGAAGTATCACATCAAGGATGACCATGAGGCAATTGTAGATCGGGTAACATGGGAAGCAGCGCAGATGGAACGTGCCAGACGAATCAAGTACATGGAAGACCATCATTGCATATCCTATGCTCGCAATCAGTATGGAGATCCTTTCTATTCCAAACTTGTCTGCGGCAGCTGCGGAGCTTGTTATCACAAGGTGGCAAAGGAGAATTACCGCTGGATCGCAAAGGCATTCTGGATGTGCAGGAATCGCAAGCTGGTAGATGGAAAGTACCTGTGTGATAACTATCGCCTGGAATATGATGTTGCAGAGAAAGTTACATTGTTGGCATGGAATAATTTGCTGGATCGCAGGTCTGAACTGATGGCGAAGTGGAAGCAGATGCAGAAGACTGGAAATGCATTGGAGAAGTACAGGGCGAGACAGTTTATTGAGGTGACAACAGATACAACACATCTGGAAAAGATGGATGCAGAGCTGATCATCAAGGTGCTGGATTATATTACGGTTTACCAGAATGGACATTTGGTGGTGAAGTTTATGGATGGGACAGAGTACGATTGGTGCTTCGCTGGTGCGTAAAGCATGTAGATGGTCGTGAAACTGACACACTACATTTAAAAAACCCCCATTTTAAAGCCAAAAATCCGATGTTATTTGACGAAATATAAGGCGCTAAAAATGCCAAAATATCGCAAAAAATCGCATGCTTGCAGGGCTATTATATGGCTTAATCATGCCAAAATCGGTTATCTTTATAGTAGGTAATTGCATGTCGAGACCGTCGTGAAGCTGACACATACGGCATAGAAATCACGCATCATAACGAGAAAAAATCATTGAGATACCAGAAATCCAAAGCCTCTCCTGCTGTATTGGTGCAGCGGAAGAGGCTGATTTTTTATGCAGAAGCACAGAAGCAGGATGTGCATACAATATGTGAAAAGGGCATAAACAAAGGTTTTTTGATATAGATAGAAAATTGAGGGAAAAGGGAATAAGCGCGAATATGTTTCCGGGAACAGCGGCGGTCTAGAATGCAGAGGAGATCTGGTTGCTTTTTAATCTATAGACAGAATAATTAGTCGAAGACTAATGTTTGCTGCAATATAGTGTGTCATTAAAGAATGTTAAATTTGGAATTCTTCGGATACTTGACATTCTAGTTCTTCAGAACTAAACTCATTGTAGTTAGAGATGACTAACCAGCAGTGCTGAGAAAAGTCTCTGACTTATGGGAGGGGGTAGCAGAGTTGGTGCCAATAACAATGGCAGAGCCGGGAGATACTGTCATCATTCGCAGGATCACAGGAACGGATAAGGTTCGACAGCATCTTGCAGAACTTGGATTCACCGTTGACAGTCGGATCACAGTTGTATCAAAGATCGGCGGAAATTTGATCCTTCAGGTAAAGGAAAGCAGGATTGCCCTGGATCAGAGCATGGCAGATCGAATTATGATCTAACAGGAAAGGAGAAGAAAAATCAGGATGAAGACATTGAGAGATGCAGCAGTCGGGGAAACCGTGACAGTCGCGAGAATTCTGGGCGAAGGAGCTGTCAGGCGCCGGATCATGGACATGGGGATTACCAAGGGCACAGAGATCTTCGTAAGAAAAGTAGCACCGCTGGGAGATCCGGTAGAGCTTACCGTGCGAGGGTATGAGCTTTCGATCCGAAAGTCGGATGCAGAGAACATTGAGGTACATTGAGAGACGGGTGACCGTCATTTTTTATCGCCATGAGTTAGCGTATGCTAACTGGTGAAGGGGGAAAGATGGAAATCAAGATTGCGCTTGCCGGAAATCCAAATTGCGGCAAGACTACATTATTCAATGACCTGACTGGCTCAACGCAGTATGTCGGCAACTGGCCAGGTGTCACAGTAGAGAAGAAAGATGGCAGGCTGCTCGGACATAAGGATGTTATCATTCAGGATCTGCCAGGTATCTATTCGCTGTCGCCTTATTCTCTGGAAGAGGTGGTATCGAGAAACTATCTGGTTGTTGAAAAGCCGGATGCGATCATCAACATCATTGACGGAACCAATATTGAGCGGAATCTGTACTTGACGACGCAGCTGCTGGAGCTGAATATTCCAACCGTGATTGCTCTGAACATGATTGATCTGGTCACGAAGAACGGCGATCGAATTGATATGGAAAGACTGAGCCGGGAGCTGGACTGCCCGGTGCTGCCGATGAGCGCACTGAAGAGCAGCGGCTGTCTGGAAGTGGCGCAGAAAGCAATTGAGCAGGCCCATACCAGAGCACGCCATGAGCTGCCGCATGTATTCACCGGCAGTGTTGAGCATGCAATTGCACATATTGAGGAGAGTATCTCCCCATTCACAGAATCGCAGAACCTGCGCTGGTTTGCCATCAAGATCTTTGAACGGGATGAGAAGGCAGAGAAGATGCTTTCTCTGGATGCTGGCCTGAAGGCGCATCTGGAGCTTCATATCAGAGACTGCGAGAAGGAAATGGAAGATGATTCAGAAAGCATCATCACAAATCAGCGGTATGCATACATTACTCGGATGATTTCAGCAGCCGTCGTGAGGAAGCCGCGGATCAATCACATGACACACTCAGACCGGATTGACCGCTGGGTGACGAATCGCTGGCTGGCGATTCCGATCTTCGCTGTTCTGATGTGGGTGATGTATTACATCTCCATCAATACGCTCGGCGGAACAATGACTGACTGGGTAAATGACACGCTGTTCGGAGAAATTATCTCTCCTGCTGCTTCGGCAGGGCTGGAATCCATGCATGTTGCATCATGGCTGGAAGGGCTGATCGTGGATGGCATTATCGGCGGAGTTGGCACTGTGCTCGGCTTCGTTCCACAGATGCTGCTGATCTTCTTCTTTCTGGCAATTCTAGAGGATTCCGGCTATATGGCCCGAGTCGCCTTCATCATGGATCGGCTGTTCCGTCGCTTCGGTCTGTCCGGCAAGAGCTTTATCCCGATGCTGATCGGCACCGGCTGCGGCGTGCCTGCCATCATGGCAGCCCGCACCATTGAGGATGAGAAGGACCGCCGCATGACAATTATGCTGGCGCCGTTCATGCCATGCTCTGCCAAGACAGTCATCATCGGCATGATCGTTGCGACCTTCTTCCCGAATAACTCCTGGATTGCACCATCGATGTATTTCCTCGGCATTGCAATCATTGTTCTATCCGGCATTGCCCTGAAGAAGATCAGATATTTCTCGGGAGACCCTGCCCCGTTCGTCATGGAGCTCCCTGCCTATCACATTCCTTCCTTCAAGGGTGTGCTGATTCACATGTGGGAGCGTGCCCGGGCCTTCATCATTAAGGCGGGAACCATAATCTTCACTGCCTGCGTGATCATCTGGTTCCTTTCCAACTTCAACTGGAGTCTGCAGATGACAGACATTGAGTCCAGCATGCTTGCAGGGATCGGCAATGCCTTTACCTGGTTCTTCGCGCCGCTCGGGTTCGGGGACTGGAAAGGTGCAGTTGCGGTGATCTCCGCAGAGTCTGCCAAGGAGCAGGCAATCGCAACGCTGGGTATCCTGAATGGAGTGGCTGCCAGTGCTGATGATGCGGCAATCTCGGCCGGTATAGCCGGAATGTTCACTGCCATGGGTGCTTTCAGCTTCATGATCCTCAATCTGTTCGATCCGCCGTGCCTGGTTGCCATGGTCACAACGATTCGTGAGATGGGCAGCCGGAAGTGGGGCTGGATTGCCATCGGCTATCAGTGCTTCATCGGCTACCTGCTTTCGTTCCAGTGCTATCAGCTCGGCATTTGGCTGTTCAATGGAGAAGCGTTCGGGATTGCCCAGGTCATTGCTCTGCTTCTGGCAGTGATCATGATATGGCTTGTCTTCCGCCCGGCGCCTTCCAATGCTGGTGCGCTGAAGGAAGCCAGGGAGACTGCCTAGTCTATGGACATATCTACAGCTGCAGTGCTTACTGTCATTCTGATTCTGATGCTGGCAAGCATTCGATATATCAGCCGGCATGGCATCTGCGATGCCTGCGAGCGTCACGGGCAATGCCAATCAAAGGAAGCATGCAGACTATATGATCGCTATATGTCAGATCATCATCCGGAGAGACTCAGCCGGAATTGAGGAGGCAGAAAGTTGTATATCAGTTCAACACGTCTCAGATATCTGCTGGAGATTTATCAAATTAATGAGACAAAAGAAGTAATTCGCTCTGCCGATATTGCAAAATCCATGGGAGTTCGGCGTCCGACAGTTGCACGGATGCTGCAGGCTCTTGTCAGTGAGCAGCTGATTGCCAAGGAACGCTATGGAGAGGTTTATCTTACCGCAAGAGGCTATCAGGTTGCCAGTTCTTATGCGCAGACAATTGAGCGGCTGAAAATCATTCTGCCGTCAATGGGTATGCAGATGGATTCAAATGAAATCAATGAAGCGGCTCTGGCAATTGCATGTATTCTGCCGCTTCCCGGAGACTGTAAAAAGGAGTGATGGTAATGCAAGCTGATTCATGTCTTTCTCTCTTGTATGGACTGACTGCCAACGGGCTGCTCCTTCTTGCCATTCTCACAATGGATCAAATCGGTTTTGGCAGGAGGAAAAAAAGATGATGGCAAATCTATTCTTGGGTATTCTCCTGCTGAGCTTGCTGATGGCTTCGGTTTTCCAAATTCGCAGCTCGCTGATACACGGCTGCTGCGGAGGCAGTGAACGCACAAAGAGAGTATTGATTGATGATCGAGATCTGTCGCATTATCCTTACAAAGCAGATCTGATGATAGCAGGAATGCACTGCCGCAACTGTGCAATCAAAGCAGAGAATACCCTGAATTCTATTCCGGGCGTCTATGCAAAGGTGAATCTGGAAACTGGAATGGCAGAAATCCATATGAAGACCATACAGTCAACAGAATTACTATGTGATGCAATCAGCAGGATCGGTTATTCTGCCCATCCTGCTGATTGATCGCGCATTCCTTCAAGCAGTGTCAGATGGTCTTGCAAACGTATTTGATCTGGATCATAAGATAAAGCAACGGGATGTGCAGTTACCGATCTATCTGCAGCAAGCTTATGAACTCAGCAAGAGAGTATGCAGCTGACCTGCGTAATGCAGGGAAATCAGGATTCCGATGAGATAGGTGCTCAGATCTTTGCAATGGCAGAGACTGAGATGATCTGCTGTCGCAGAGGAAGATTAAAGCAGCTGCAGCAGGTAATGGACAGATAGAATTGTTTCTGGACATGTTGAAACTGTCGTTTACTTGGACAACATTTCCCAAAAGAAGAAATCTCATGTTGATATTGGTCTTGATGTAGACGACTATTATAAGATCAAGGATTCCGAGAAGACAGAGAAGAAATAATCAAACAGAATAAAGAATAAACAAAGCGGTGCCAGAACTCATTCTGACACCGCTTTTTAGCTCTCGGCTGAATGACAACAGTATTACACACAAAGCACCTTATTACGATGTGTTTCATATAAGTAGTTTATAACACCCTAAACAGTTCCTACCACTTCCGGAAGATCTGATTGGTATGGATGAAATCTACATATTTGCCGAGCACACGCTCGTATCGATTTGCATTGTCATAGATTAAGTATAGTGCCTTTTCATGATGTTCCTGCAACGGCACAAATTGGATGTACTCACGATATATACTGTCCTTGAGATAGGAAGGCAGAATCCCCGTTCCCTGTCCACAGGCAATTTTCAGCAGTATGCCTTCTAGTTCAGATGGTTCCTGATTATTGCTTTCCGCATCATACAGTACCGAACCTAACTGTTCTCTGGTTAAAATTCTGCAGGAAGCTCGAGGGTCCTTCACTGCTACTGCAGCCATCAATTCATAACGCCTGATCAATACCGAGCTGCAGTCCAGATTGCAGGACTGTGCAAAAGTCATAATACAGTCAAACTGTCCTTCTTTCAGCATCTCATAGAGAGTGTTCTGATCGTGGCTGCTGAGATCAAGATGAATGTTAGGATTCTTCCTGGCAAACTCATTTACAATACCAGTCAGCACTGCAGGATCCATGTTGCGGATAAAGCCCACTTTCAAAGTGCCTAGGTCACCATTGAGAAACAGTTTTATGTTCTCTTCTGAAATCTGTACCTGATGCAGAATTCGAAGAGCCTCCATATAGAATACTTTTCCGGATTCTGTAACCGAAATCTGCTTATGCGTGCGGTCAAAGAGTTCCGTTCCAAGTTCCTGTTCCAATTGTTGAATTGCCCTTGTGACAGCGGTCTGCGAAAGATGCAGCTTTTCAGCCGCCTTGGTATAGTTCAGGCATTCATATACTGTCACAAAACAGTTCAAGCGTTCCAAATCCATCTCTTCACCTATGAGTAAATGGTATCATATCATGCGCAATTGAGATAATTCCAGTTTCCTTTCTTTTCTAATATTAAAAAGAAATGGAGGAATAAAAAATGAATCATGAAATTAAACAGATCCTTGTTGTCGGTGCAGGGGTCATGGGCAGTTCTATTGCTCAGGTATTTGCTGCAAATGGCTATCCGACTGTAATGGCAGATGTCGATCAGACATTACTGGATAAAGCTTCGGCAAGAATTGAAGCGAACATGGAAGGACTGACTAAAGCACAGCTGATTGATAAGTCCTATATCAAAGCTGTTCATCAGAATCTGTCAACGATGCTGAGCAGTGAGATTCAAAACCATGGAAACCAGTTTGATCTAGTCGCTGAATCCGTGTACGAAAGTCCGAAGGTCAAAGCAGATGTATATCTGATGCTTAGCAGTGCCTGCCGCGAAGATTGCATTTTTGCAAGCAACACTTCAGCCATGGATGTATTCACTGTAACAAAAGATATTGTCAGTCATCCCGAGAGGATGGCTATTGTACACTGGTTCAACCCACCGCATCTGATGAAATTGGTAGAGATTGTCAAAGGACCGGAAACTTCAGAAGAAACTATGAACACTGCTAAGGCATTGATGATTGCCTGTGGCAAAAAGCCTGTCGTATTGAACACGTATGTGCCGGGTTTCATTGTCAACCGCATGGGAGTTGTTATCAATCGAGAACTTCTTTACATGATTGAACAGGGCTGGGTATCTCCACAGGATCTAGACACTGCACTTAAATATACCGATGGACTGCGCTGGAGCTTCGAAGGACCGCTAGAACTAGTAGACTATGTCGGTCTGCAGATTCCAAGAGCAGTTGCGGGAGAAGTAATGCCATCGCTCTGCAACGATGATAAAGGTATCTCCTATTTAGAGAAGCTGATCAGCGAAGGAAAGACCGGTGTCAAAGCAGGAGAAGGCATTATGGGCAAATACCCTGCCGACACGGAAGAAATGATTGCAAAGCGGAACCGCCATATCATTCAGATGATCCATGTCATGAATAGTTTCGAACAGGAAGACAAACAATAATGTAAAACAGGGCCACTTCTTTGTCATCATTCAAGTTGATATAGTTATACAACCTTTCCAGCGATATAAGAATATATTGATTGGTTTGCAGAGGAGAAAATCAGCATGGAAGGAAAACTATCGTATCATATTTATCGTACGCAGGAGGCACCAAAGGCAGTTGTTTTCTGCGTACATGGCATGCAGGAATATCAGAAACGGTATGAAGGTTTTGCCAAGTATCTGAATTCACGTGGAATTGCATGCATTACGTATGATCTTCCAGGACATGGACCAGACTGTCCGAAAGAAGACCTTGGCTATTTCGGCGACAAAGACGGCTGGTTCAATCTGGTCAACAGTGCTGTCGAGATTGCCAAGCTTGCACATAAGGAATTTCCTGATGTTCCAGTAATCTATTTTGGTCATTCCATGGGTACGATGATCGGCCGTACTTTCCTGCAGGACTATGACAATCTGATTGATGGGATGATCCTGTCCGGTGCACCGAGCTATATCAGTGGATCAAAAATAGCTATTGGACTGGCAAAGGTCATTACAGGCTGCAAAGGAAAGAAGGCTCATTCGAAGACTCTGGATTCCGTGGCAACGGGCGGCAATAACAAGGGAATTGAGAACCCGAGAACACCGCTTGACTGGCTGAGCTATAATCAGCTGAATGTCGATGCTTATATTGCCGATCCTTTATGCGGTTTTTCTTTCACCAACCAAGGTTATCTTGATCTGTTTAAAGGCATGAGCTATATGCATGATCCAAACCGGTATCACTGCACGAAACCAAATATGCCGATCTGGTTCTTCTCCGGGAAAGACGATCCATGCCGCGGCGGAGATGCAGGATTCAATGACAGTATTGCGACTATCATGAATGCCGGATATAAGAATGTCACAAGCACGCTGTATCCGGGCATGCGTCATGAAACGATGCATGAAAAGGATGCTGACAAAGTCATGAAGGCTGTGGCTGACTGGGTATTAGATGAGATAAAGAAATGAGCAGTATTTACGACAACAATCTGTATTTTCACTAATAAGCGTGTAATACCAGGCAAATGGCAGGATTCTGAAACACATTGAATTCAAGTTTACGGTGGATCATGAAGGTGGAAGGTCGGAATTAAGTTATCTGAGGAAATACAGAAGAGACGGTCGTGAAGCTGATATATAAAGCATAGAAATCACGCATCATAACGAGAAAGAATCATTGAGATACCAGAAATTTCAAGCCTCTCCGGCTGTATTAGAGCAGCGGAAGAGGCTGATTTTATGTGCAGAAGCGCAGATGCAGTATACATAATCAGTTGTTGCTGCTATTGATCGATCCGTAATCATGATGACTGCTATACATTTGTTGACAATCAATTCCTATACTGTAGGAACAAGACAGAGGAGGAATTGAAAATGAGCAGAAACAGGTATTTTGTGCATTATGAGGCAATACCGGAGAATGTTGCTGACTATTGGGGAACTATTGGCATTGATGTTTCATTTATATTTGATGAACCTGTTAACGATGCGATGCTGATTGATTCGTGCCGAAGCGATGCCAGTATTCGAGTAGACCATATTACCCAGAAAAAACTATTGTATATTGAAGGCAGCTATCATTTTATGGGTCTTGAGTCTCTGGATAAATGAGCTGCGCAACTTCCGGATATTCATGGATTTCTGTTCATTGCGGCTGACATATTTTCGTGATGACCTGTGCATTGCCGAGTATCAGATACGCATTCAGAAACGGGAGAATATGGATTACGGTTTCTGGAAATTCCATGCCAGAAGAATCATTGGCGGCAGAGAAAATCATTGAGATACCTGAAATCTGAAGCCGCTCCAGTGGTGGCTTTTATGGAGGTGATCAGCGATGCCATACAAGCCGATAAAGCCACTCGAGCATTCGGGCTGTCCCAGCCTGCCGGCAAATAAACTCTATTGCGATAAGCATGCACTGCTGTGTCGTGACGAGATCATGCGTCCGTCTGCAGCCAAGCGAGGATATGGCGCAAGATGGCAGCGACTAAGCAGAGCATACTTCTGAGAGCACATTCGCTGTGCATGAAGCGCTTGGAGCAGGGAAGATATACCAAGGCTGCGGTAGTCGATCGCATCAAAGCGCATCGTGGTAATTCTGTGCTGCCGCGGGGCGGGAGCAACTGACAAGCCTTGTGTTGTGCAAGCCATGCCACGATCGGAAGACATTCAGCGAAGGCAATCATCCGGTCTATCACTGCTGACGTGCTAGTCATCTGTTGACTTGCATTGCTATGATTGATGTGAAAGAAGGTAATAACTGTATGGTAAAAGTGAATTCTGAACTCTGCGTGGGTTGTGGATTTTGTGCAGAGCGATGCGATGTAAAATGCATCGATTTTGTTGACGACATTGCAGTAATAGGGAGCAACTGTACTGATTGCGGCAATTGCATTGATCATTGCCCAACCGGTGCAATTACAAAATAGAAATCCTGGATGATCAATACTGGTGGATTGATGAGCTTGCAGAGATATTTTAATGCTGAGCAGAGGGTAGGGGCGGGCTAAATCTCTACGTCAACATTCCTGCATGGCCGGCGCTCCCTCATGTGTGCAAAAATGGCTTTTCAAAGGTGGAATTGCCATATCCAGGCTTGATTTCTGCAATGGACTCACAAAGAAATCAGATTGTCAGTGAATTATGCTGATAAATGAAGGAAATTATATACGACTGGAGAGGCTGTTTAGAAAAAAGGAGATCATTTAAAAGCTTGAAGATGAGAATGGCCGCATCTGTGGTCGGATGAGGATTGCTGTTGGTGAAGCCCCTGATGATCTGAACATCATTATATGAGTAAAGAGATGCGGCGCTCATGAGCAAAATCAATGAGCATGGCATAGACACAGGAAATAACGCTCGAAAGAAGCGGTCAATATGTCTATCAAATCAGCAAATACATGCAAATCGGAGCACACACAATAGGAAGAACATAGAGTATCCTTTCTGCGCTTGCCTGACTTTTGCAGTTCACTTCAATCCTGCAGCTTATTAAGGCCCAATGTTCTCAGATATATTCTGCTATTTGTTTTCTGTGTGTACAGAATCAGCGCTGATCGCACCACCCTGTTCAGATGCCTTGGTCTGCTGAAAGCTGGAGTCCTGTAGAACCACATGGCCGCCCTCAGCACAGACAGCATCGCCACTTTCGTCAGCCTTATTCCCGGTAAACTGTGAATTCTTGATTTCTGGATCACTCATCTTGCATCTCTCCTTTTCCGGAATAGAACAATGTATCAGATATATTGGCATCGGCAGCGAAAATCAGCGCCGCTTTTTTTTGATCGAATCAATTATACCTCAACCATGTCAGCGGATGTCTATTTGTGCGAAACAGGATGCACACAGAGGCTTTTCAAAGGGCAGAAACGGTATCAGTTTTTTTATTTTCACGATTGACTGACATATGCGACGATTCGTAATAGCTTTCTAAAGCAAAATAGATTGATCTGCTGCTGAAAATCATCCTTTTTCTCTATGCGCAAGAAAATAGTTGCCAGAGCCCGAAGGTGCTTGAATAACTGGCCAGCGCTCTGGCTCACGTATCTCGGCTGCGAGGGCAATACGGGATCTGTACAGCGGGTCCGGCAGGATGCAGCTATCCAGATATCAGTGATGTCACCGCACATCAGGATGTCAGGCCGGCAGGCTGTCTGGTAAATGCAAGGCATCTGGTTCCGAATGCCGCTGACGGGGGATGGGATCAGACAGGAAGGCAGTTCCGGGAGCTTCAGCAGATTCCATGCTATTATTCCCGTTTCCGCGAGGAATCCATTCTTCAGGCCTTGTATCCATGGCAGCTGGATGCAATATATCATGCCTGCCGGTGCGTCTCTGCATCATGGCAGATCTCAATTGTCCTTCAGGAGCTCATTGATTTCAGAAAGCCTTTGATTGATCGCAGCAATTCTTTCCCTGCAGTCCGTAAGCTGATCATTCACTTCGCTGAGCGTCGGCAGATTCGCATTCAGCGTGCTGCGCATGCCCGGATATTCTGCGTCAGCTGCTTCTTCTCCAGCAGCCTGTGTTGCGCCAGCCTTCACATAGCCGTTGATGATGCCCTGGTATGTTCCAACTGCCTCCAGGCTTTCATACTGAATTGATGTGCCCAGCTGATCGACTTTTCCCTGTACGCTTTTCGGAATGCCATCCAGACCGACCGCGATCTCATTGATCTCATCAGCCAATCTGTTAATCTGAGCAAGCGTATCCTGGGATATGCCCTGCTTTTTATTCTGGATTGTTGTGTTCATCTGCTCGATATTATCTTTGATTCTGTTGATTGACCCATCGCCATTTCCAAGGATCTCATCGCTGAGGTCTCCAAGCTTGGATGCCAGATCGATAAATGTTCCGGCTTTCTCCGACACGCTCAGCTTTGCAAATGGATCTTCTTCGGTTGTGGGCTTTTCAGTATCCTTGCTGTCATCATGAACAGTGCACTTCACGTCATTGCCATCCACATAGATCTGGCCGCCTGACGGGCACCTGAACTGACTCATGATTTCCTTTCCTGCATCGGTTTCTGATACTTCCTGCAAGGTGGCCTCCTGCGACAGGATCTGCTCTGAAAGGAGCATCCTTCTGGCATCAGTCCGGTTGCTCAGGCAGACTGTCTCCCTGCTTTTCTGGATATACCCAAAAAAGATCGGCATTGAAATTGCCGCAAGTATGCCGATGATTGCGACAGCGATCAGCAATTCACCTAAGGTAAAGCCTTCTCTGGAAGCCCTGCGCTCTGCCATGTTTTTGAAGTGCATATTCATTTCTCTATATCTGCTCCTTGCAGCTGGATTCTTCAGATCCAAAAGATGATTCAATTCTTGTGACGTAACAGCTTCAGCTCAATCGCAATTATCTCTGCCCATCTTTTACGGAGCGGCGGCTGAGCAGCGGGCTGCCTGAGCTAGATATATCATGAAATCCATCCAGCAATATGAGAATCAAGTTACTATATGAAAATTGTGTAACTATTTGAGGAGAAATTCTTCTGAGGCAGCCTGATTCCATGAGCCCTCTGTCGGGTGACTGCCTTCTGCATGGAGATTGCTCAGCCTTCCTGAAGAGCATGCGCATGTCTTGCTACGCTTCGAAGAATAGGTGGGCAATGCCATGAAATGAAAGCCTGTTTATTCAAAATACTGACTAAACATTCATAAAAAAATTAACATCTCATGAACATTGATGTAATCTAGAGAAGTATTCAGGTCGAGATCGGTGCAGGCATAAGAATGCTTAGAAAAGCCACAAAAATCAAAAGAGGATTTACTGTTGCGGAATTGCTTATAGCAGTCACAATCATAGGGATACTGGTAGCGGTAAGCATTCCGATTTTCACTGGCCGGATCAGGAAGGCAAAGGTAGCCGCAAACAAGGCGAATATACGCGCAGCAAGGGCAGCGGCAATCGCACAGTACTATATCGACGAGGCTGCAGGCGATTATCCGCTGGCTACCTCGCATACGTATTATTACTATGATGTCAGCAGCGGCACAATTGATCTTTCCAAAACGGCATACCACAGGCAGGATAAAACATATCAGAACAATTACGGAACGAAGGCTTATACCACGGCAAGCGAATATAATGTCTGCTCCTTCATCATCGTATATGCCGGCCCAAATGAGGCAGAGAAGGGCGCTGCAATACAGACCGCGCCGTACTACACAGAGGAAAGCGGTGATCTTCCTGCAAAGACAATCGGCGGTGGGAATCATGATAACTATTTCGGGCCGACGCCGGGGAAGCCGGGATGATATCCATGCCTGCGCTTTGGAAAAGGCGCGGGGAGCTGGCACGGGAATTCTCGAAGGGCCGGGCAGGAGACAGCATCAATCTGACGGGCCGGCAGGAAAATAGAAAGATGAAACTGTGAAGACATGACCCTGAGTGCCGGAATTCAGACAGCTGGCTGAAGATGCTGCAGCTGGTGCAGAAGGCGCATCATCATTCAGGGAGTGAAAAGAGAAGAGCATCGCGATCAGCAGTTCCCGCGGGGGCGCAATGGCAGAAAGTGGGCAGGATTGCATATGCATGGTAAGACTATGAAGGCTTGCTGTTCATCGGTGCTGGCTGTTTTATGCGTTGTGCTCTGCACCACATCTGTATATGCAGCAGCGGATTCGGATGATACGCGCAAGACTGTCAGGGTCGGATATGCTTATGACCCGGTATTCCAGGTAGGACAGAGCGATGAGGAATACAAGACCGGATACAGCTATGATTATTTCCGCGATATAGCTGATATTGCCGGCTGGAAGCTTGAATATGTCTATGGAACCTGGGGAGATATTGTCAGCAAATTCTATGCAGGTGAAGTCGATGTCATGGCAGACATCTCCAAGACCGAAGATCGTGAAGCAGACATGTACTTCTCCGATCTGCCGGAAGGAGATGAGAAGTACTACATCTTCGTCCCCAATGGCTCAGCAATTGATGAAGATGATCTTTCTACGCTTGCGGGCAAGCGAATCGGCGTTGTTACTGACAGCATGGAGCATAAGCTTCTGGAGCAGTTCAGATCCGAGCATGCAATCGATTTCACGATCGTGACGACGGATGATGTCCAGTCCTCTGTTCAGAAGATCGATTCCGGCGACCTGGATGCCTTTGTCTACATCGACAGCCTTGCGCTTGACGGATACCACATCTCCTGCTATCTCGGCAGCATGCCGTTCTACTTTGCTGTCAGCAGGTCGAGAACGGATATTCTCGACGATCTCAATGCGGCGCAGGCGCGAATCCTCGCGGATGATCCGGATTACAATAAGGAGCTGCGCGATAAGTACTTTGTTCATAATGTCGCGGCCTTTACGCTGGACGCTCAGGAGCAGGAGTGGGCGGATGCGCATTCCACGCTGCGCATTGGCTATCTGGATAACGCAAGGCCCTTTTGCTATTCGGTGAACGGAGAAGCAAGAGGGTTTCTTTCGGAAGCCATAAAGGAATTCGATGCTGTCCTTCCGATGAAGAGCGAGCTTGTCGGCTATGACAGGATCGAGGACTTGTATGAGGCACTCAACTCCGGCAGAATCGATGCGATCTATCCGGTTCAGAATGACAGATGGCTTTCAGAGAAGCAGCAGATCGTATGCAGCAATGCGCCGGTCACGAATCGCTACTGCCTGCTCTATGCCGGCAGATACAAGGGCAGCATTGAGAACTATAAGGTGCTCAGCTATGACTCCAATGTCTCGAGTCAATACATCTGGCTGGAGCGGAATGACAAGCTGACGGCTGCCAGGAAGTATGCGAGCTTTCATGACAGCGTAGAAGCGATCCGGAATGGCGAGGCGGACGGCATGGTCATCAACAGCGTCGATGCCGCCTACCTCCTGAAGCAGTATGCGGAATTCGACTCCATCCAGATGGTTGAGCTGGATGACGAGACAGGCTATGCATTCGGCACGCTGCAGAAGAATCTCCCGCTGATCCAGATACTCAATCATGCAATCAGATATATCCCGGCCAGCGCCTTCACGGATGCGCAGAATCGCGCGATACAGACATCCTCCGCGGTCAGCAGCAGGCAGTTCATACGCGATCATGCAGGCGTGCTGCTTTCCATATCAGCCACTGTCGTGGCTGTCTTCCTCATTCTCTTTCTGCAGATCCTTCACAAGAACAGGCAGCTTGCTGCAGCAGAGCAGGAGGCTGAGCGGGCCAGCAGCTCCAAGACAAGCTTCCTGTCGGCAATGTCTCATGACATCAGGACGCCAATGAATGCAATCAGCGGCATGGTGGAAATCGCGATGCGAAATGAGGATGATTCGAAGAAGGTCGACGACAGCCTGAAGAAGATCAAGAATGCAAGCGATCAGCTCGGCGCCCTCGTGAATGATGTCCTGGATATCTCCGCGATTGAGAGCGGCAAGCTGCAGCTGCGGCTCGAGGATGTAAGCATTCGCAGCATATTCGACAAGGTTGAGAGCATCTATCAGCCGCAGATGGACAGCAAGGGCGTGAGCGGCAGCTTTGCCATGCATGATATTGTCGCTCCCTGGGTGCTTGCAGATGAAGTGCGCATGACGCAGATCCTGGCCAACCTGGTCAGCAATGCCATCAAGTACACGCCTGCAGGCGGCAGCGTCCAGGTGGAGTGCTGGCAGCAGGCCTCAAACAGCGGCGTGATCAGCACTGCCATTCAGGTCAGGGACAGCGGCATCGGCATGACGCCTGCATTCATGGCACATATGTGGGAGAGCTTCCGCCGCGCAACCGATACCAGGGTAAACAGGATTCAGGGCACCGGGCTTGGGCTCTCGATCGTGAAGCAGCTGGTGGAGATGATGAACGGCCGGATTGAGGCAGCGAGCGAGATCAACAGGGGCTCCACATTCACGGTCACCATTCCGCTTCAGCCGGCTGAGCACGTCGAGAAGAGGACTGCCTCTCAGAACTGGAAGCGCGATCTTGCCGGCATCAGGGTCCTGGTTGCCGAGGATAACGATATCAACTGGCAGATCACCGAGAACCTGCTGGGAATGTACGGCATCATTACAAGGCGCGCGGAAAATGGCAGGATCTGCACGGAGATGTTCACCTCTGCGCCTGCCGGCACCTATGATGCCATCCTGATGGATATGCAGATGCCTGTCATGGACGGCCTGGAGGCGACGAAGGCGATCCGCGCATCCGGGCATCCCGAGGCAGGAACCATTCCCATCATTGCCATGACTGCCAACGCATTCACGGAAGATGTCGTGAAATGCAAAGAGGCAGGCATGAATGATCACCTTGCCAAGCCTGTTGAGACAGAGAAGGTCCTGGAAACGCTGAAGAGGCATATCTCCAGGGCTGGCTGACACAGCCACCGGGACGGATCATGACTGCCTTGCGTGCAGGCGCACAGCCTGCAGATGGCTGCCACCATGATTGCTTGAAAGCGCAGGCGCGCACATTGAGCGGGCATCCAGCGTGTCCTGTCTGAGGTCATGAAGTAGCGCGCTGCCTTGCGGACAAAGAGGCCATCGCGGAATGCGCTGCCGCTCATCTGCCCGGGGCATGTTCACAGGAAATGCCTGCTTCTAACGGAGCAGGCATTCGTCATGAAGCAGGGATATATTCCGACTGAAATGTGCCATGGCTTCAGGGCTGCTGTCTCAGGCCGTGAAACAGAATGTTACAATAATAGTTCAATATTGAATTTAAATATTGAAAAAGTTCAAAGTTGAATTATAATACGATTGTTCCAGATGACCAGGCGATGATATGCAGAAGCAGAAGGCCGGTTCCCGATTCGAGGCGCATGCGCGGGATCCTGTCTCTCTGAGGAAAATGCCGGGAATCGCCGCTGGAATGCAGAATGCATCAGTTCTGGAGCCTGCCCGGGTGAGCCTTATTCAGAACTGCCGCCCGGAAAGGAAGAAGTGAGGATCATGGCAACCCCGATGAACGTTGCAACCTATGCATCTCAGTTCCGCGCAAAGATCAATGAATTTCTGCGCAGCGAGCTGAAGGCGTGCGGCTATGGCGAGCTGGTGCCAGGCTATGGATCGGTGCTCTCCGTCGTGTACGAGAACGGCGGACATGTCCAGATCAAGACGATCAATGATTCCCTGTACAAGCAGAAGACGACCGTCACTGAGAGCATTAACCGCCTGGTCGAGCTGGGCTATCTGACCAAGGAGACAAGCTCCGCGGATGCCCGCTTCACCTATGTGCAGGCAACCGACAAGGCACTGGCGTTCCAGGAGGATTTCATGCGTATCTCCAGGGAATTGACAGAGAGAATCTTCAGGGGCATGTCCGGGGAGGATCAGCAGCAGCTTGCAGATCTGATGGTGCGGGTCATCGAGAATCTTCAGTAGGAAAATCTGTCTGAGCATGCTCAGACATTCTATTTGCCTGAATAGTTCAATATTGAACTCAATTGGAGACAGATTGAACTTGCGGAGATTCATCTGATTCTGCCTGCGACGCGGCAGAGACGCATCCTGTTCAGCGGTGCACCGGGACGCTGCCGGAGTTCTGAAAAGTCCCGGGAGAAATATCAAGGAGAGACTGATTATGCCTGTTATCACATTTGAGGGAGAGATCCTGACCAGGGAGCAGAAAACTGCTCTGATCCGCAGCCTTACCAGGACCGCCTCTGAATCTACCGGCGTGCCTGAGCGCTTCTTCTCAGTCGTGCTTCACGAGCAGCCTGCAGAGAACCTTGGCTTTGGCGGGGAAACCGTTGAAGAGCTCAAGGCCAGACTGCATCAAAAATAGAAATTATATATGGAGGAAAAAGCAATGAACGCAATTTTCAGCCGCAGAAGTGTCCGCACCTACACCGACCGTCCTGTTTCCAGAGAGGATCTGCATGATCTGCTTCACGCCGGCATGAGCGCGCCGACAGCCAATAATGCCCGTCCCTGGCAGTTCATCCTTGTCACTGACAGGGCAATCCTGGAGAAGCTGCCCATGGATAATTACACGGAGGCAGTGAAAGGCGCGCAGGCTGCCATCGTAGTCTGCGGCGACAGCGCAAAGGACAAGATGATGCAGGGCGCCCTGAATGTGATCGATTGCTCAGCAGCCATCGAGAACATCCTGATCGAGGCTGCCGACAGGGGACTGGGCTCTGTCTACTACGCAGCCTATCCGATGGAGCATCGCGTTGCCCATCTGCGCGAACTCTTTGCACTGCCTGAGAGCATCGTGCCGTACGCAGTTCTGCCGATCGGCTGGCCGGAGAAGACTCCTGCGGAAGCTGATCGCTACGACGCTTCCATGGTACACGAGAACCGCTGGTAATCTGAAGAAAAGCGCCGATTCGTGACGACGGCGCTTTTTAGCTTTGCGGAAGCGATTCTCAGGATATAGGGAATCCTCAGGCGCATGACGATGCGATCTGATCCTGAGAATCCGGCGGAGCCGGCAGGATCGAGAGCTCTCTTTGCGCTGATCCGCAGGCATCCTCTGCCTGGAATCAGACTTCAGGGAGGCAGAGATCTGCTTTATCTCAATGGCATGGCCTTATCTCCGGCAGCCGGATCCGGCCGTGACCAGGAAACCTGTCAGCCTGCTGCGCTCAGAGCGGATCAGCTGCGCATGCCGACACAATCAGCTGCTGATGGAATCAAGCGGGATTCATGAAAGAAGAATGAGAGGGATTGAAACGATGAAGGGTATCAGGAACAAAACAGCATTTGTAACCGGCGCAGAAAAAGGACTTGGCAGAGAAATCGCAAAGGTATTTGCAAGGGAAGGCGCGAATGTAGTGATCTTTGGCCTTGATGAGGAGAACGGCCTGAGAACGGAAAAGGATACCGCAGCGCTTGGCGTCAGATCAGTCTTCATCCAGGGAAGCGTGACCAGCTCGAAGGATCTGGAAAGGGCATTTGCATTGGCAAAGGAGAAGTTCGGCAGGATTGATTTCGCGGTCAACTGCGCTGGCGTAGCCAATGCGGCTAAGAAGCTTCATGAATTCTCCGAGGAGGAATACGATAAGCTTCTGGGTGTCGATCTGAAGGGCGTCTTCCTTTCCATGAAATATGAGCTGGAAGACATGCTCAGGTATAATGACGGCATGATCGTGAACATCGCCTCGAATGCCGGCACATTTGGCTGCGGCGGCATTGCGCTGTATTCGGCGGCGAAGCACGGGGTGATCGGGCTGACAAAATCCGCTGCCCTCGATTATGCAAAGACCGGGATCAGGATCAATGCCCTGTGCCCTGGAACGATGTCGACACCCATGATCATGGCGCTTCCTCAGCAAGATATCGATGAATATAAGCGCCTGATTCCGGTGGGGGATCTGATCGACAGCAGCTATGTTGCCGAAAATGCAGTATGGCTCTGCTCGGATGCTTCGAGATATACCACTGGCAGTGCCTTCCTTACAGATGGAGGAAGCGCTGCCCAGTAAGCAGGGCATGCATTGCCGGATCCTGGATCTGCCTGTCAGGGCAGCCGGGTAAGCGCGAGGCCTGATCGAGTGAAATCGACCGGGCCTTTTTGATGTGCTCATCCTTCCTGTCAGCTGCGCGCTGTCCGGAAATGAGAAAGCCATGAAGAGACACGCATGCTTCAGCATGCATGCAGGATCTCCCGCGCCGATCTGAAGGTCTCAGCCATCTCATGGCAGGCGCTCAGGCAAAAGGGCTCAGGAGCATGCTGGACTTCTGTTGACATCGGCATGCTATAAAGATAAAAAGAGCAGGAGGATATGAGAATGCCAGCTGTAGTTGATAGGAACATGTGCATAGGATGCAAGGATTGCCTGGGTGTCTGCCCGGTCGGCGCGATTGCTGTCGATGACAAGGCAAGCGTGGATGCGGCTGCCTGCATCAGATGTGAATCATGCGTATATGCCTGCCCGATCGGGGCAATCCGCATGGAGTGATCTGCGCGCTGCACGCAGAAGAATCGCGGCTGCACAGGAGAAAATCATGTTTTCGTCATGCCCGCGGAAGAGAGTCTCTGGATTTCTGCGCCGGCAATAAAACAGGCCGGAATCTTTTGAGATCCCGGCCGCGAAGCAGGCCTCCGCTGTTCTCTACTCAATGATCCTGTCTCCGCCGCAGGCAGCCTTGAAGGCGGCATTATACGAATTCTTCGAGATGACATTATCCCATTTGTAGCCGCCGTCATAAGCTGCCTGCGGCCATGCGCAATAATAGATATTCGGATATGCGGTGGGCTTTCCTGTTGTCTTGTTATAGCAGGAGATCACGACCGCATATTGCTTCCACGGGCTGGCGGACTGGCATCTTATCGATGAATTATAGGAAGTTCTGCCATCAGTGGATTTATGATCATAGTCTCCAAAGATCGCGATCATGTCCGCCTCGACGATCTGGTCTGCTGCGGTGGCACAGCCCTCGCCGCCATTTGTATGCGTGCTGTAGTACATTCCTTCCGGCGTCACGATGATCTCCATCGCGCCGGGGCTTTCAGACTCGATCGCAAGAAGCCGCGCAACGGCATCAGGATTTGACATGTAGTAATACTCAAGCTGCCTTGAAATCTCCTTTGCATTCGCGATATCTACCGTGTTTGCGGCCTTTTCCCTCTGCCTGAAGAAGATCGGGATGGAGACACCGACAAGCACCGCGATGACAGCCATGACGATAAGAAGCTCAGCGACGGTAAAGCCGAGACGCCCACGCACCTGTTTTGAAGAGTGATTGCTCATTCTGTTTCACCGCATTCAATATACCATCATTTTGATGGAGTGAGTGATTCAGAAAATATGGTGTGCCTCTCATGAAGGCGGAATGCGCATGCTGTGCCAGCCTGATGCGCGGACTGCCACTCCATGAAAAGAAGCATCCCTGTCATCGGTGACAAGGATGCTTTCAATGCTGACGCTGTAGATCATGCTGAGCGTCACGAGATTCTCGATGTCGGGAAGGTTGACGCCTCTTTCCCACTTGTAGATGGACTGCGGATTGGAGAATCCGAAGATGTCCTGGAGCTGAGGGACGCTGTAGTGATTCTTCTGACGAAGCGCTCGGAGATTGGAGCCGGTTGCCTGATAGTCAATGACTGGAAGCCTGTCTCGGTACATTTCGCCACCTCCTGCAGCCGACATGAAAACAGGGCTGCATCTGTCGGTCTGCTGACCTGATCCTCATGACGGTGAAGCGCGGATTCCCGAAAGTTCGGAACCCTATTATATCGGCGTGGAAGCTTTTGTAAAGATGATTTCTGAAAATAGTTTAGCCTTCTGGGCCATAGGCGTATGCCTTCAGGATCGCTATAGTAGTCCATGCAGCTGACAGGCAGCGCATTGCTCTTTGAAAACTGAATATGCTTCACATGAATCGAGGGAGGCGATGAATTCATGAATCGAAAGATGAAAGCAGATGCAGCCGCAATCAAGAAGGAGCTGGACAGGACAGTCATCGGGCAGGAAGACTACAAGATCGCCTGCGCAGAATTCGGCTATGTGCATCTCAAGCAGCTGGAGATGGCTGACCGGGGAATCAGCCTGCACCGCTCCAACATGATGGTCATCGGGAAGTCCGGCATGGGCAAGACCTACACCCTGCATGAGATGGCAGGGGTGATAGGCGTTGACTTCTTCGAGGTGGATGGCGGCAACCTCTCAGAGACCAGCTACAAGGGCTCCATGCATGTCGATGACATCATCCAGAATCTGTTCAATGCCTGCGAGGATGACGCAGCCAGGGCGGAGCGGGCAATTGTCTTCATTGATGAGCTCGACAAGATCATCGACCATTATATGATTGCCGCGCATCACTGCGACACCGGCATCATGGACAACCTGCTGAAGCTGTTCGAGGGCGGCAGCGTGCTGGTCCATGAGAGCGGCAGGATGTTCAGCCAGGCTACGATTGATACGAGGCACATCTCATGGGTATGCGCCGGCACGTTTGGGCTGAATGAGCTGAAGAGGGAAGAGAGAAAGGCGGGCTTTCTTTCCGAAGCGCCGATGCCGGAAGCCGCGATAAGCCCGTTTGAGCGGCTGAGCAGGGCCGGCTTCAAGGATGAGATCATCGGCCGCTTCGACATGATTGCGGTGCTTGATGATCTGCAGAGAGAGGATTATCTCCGCATCCTGACTCAGTCCGGAAGCAGCCTGCTGTATGCGCGGAAGAAGATGCTCGCTTCCGAGGGCGTCGACTTCACGCTGACTGAAAGAGCCGCGGCGCAGATTGCGGAGGAGTGCATGCAGTCAGACCTAGGCGCGAGGAGAATCGACCAGGTAGTCCAGGAGGCAACGCATCGGATGATATTCGATACGCAGTATGACCCGTCGATCAACCGGGTCATACTGGACTGGAGGAAGGGACAGTTTGACATGTGCTACCGGCATGGCAACCGCAGAATGACTGACAGGGACTTCATGAAGGCGCAGGAAGCGGCTTCCGCCGGCAGAGACATCGGCAAAGAGAGCGCGGAAGCGCTCTGAGGGGGGATTGGCATGAATGCATTTCACAGCCTGTTTGACAGCCGCATCATCTACATCACCGGTCCGGTAAACGCTGAGATGTCCGCATCAGTCATCCCGCAGCTGCTTCTCCTGGAGTCAGAGGATGCAGAGCGGGACATCACGCTCTGCATCAGCAGCGAGGGCGGCAGCGTCACTGACGGTCTTGCCATCATCGATGTCATGAATCATGTCTCCTGCGATGTCTGCACAGTCGGCATCGGCATGGTATGCTCCATGGCAGCGGCTATCTTCTCCTCGGGCACAAGAGGAAAGCGGTATTCCCTTCCTCATACCGAGTTCTTGATTCATCAGCTGATGTCCGGCATTCCGCAGATGACGCAGGCAGAGGACATGCGCATCGCAATGAATCATGTCATGAATACCAAGCAGAGCCTGAATCGCCTGCTTGCCGAGAATACCGGAAAGACCATCAGGCAGATAGAGAAGGATACGGACCGCGATTGCTGGATGAGTGCAGAGGAGGCAGTGAGCTATGGACTGGCTGACCGCATCCTCTGCGGGAAGGCCCGGCATGAGCTGCCGTGAAGGCGGGATCAGCCGCCTTTCAGGAATCCGTGAAAATCAGCAGTGCTGAGAATGGAGGAGGATACAGGATGAGCAGCTATCTTCAGAAAGAGGAGAATCTGATTGCAGCGCTTCGGAGCGCTGATTACGTCTGCTTCAATGCAGGAAGGGAAAAGGGCGGAGACAGGGATTTCACCATGGAAATTCTGCAGCAGATGCTGGCTTCGCTGCCGGCCTATGTGAATGCCGTGATTGCACAGCAGCAGAGCCTGCCGATCCTGAAGGAGACCGCCCAGGACACGCAGGAGTATCAGTTCCGGTTTGAGCAGCTTGACCGGAAGAGACATGAGGCGCATCTTGCCGCGATCAGCGCCATCAGCTGGCTGAACCGGGTATCCGCAGCGCATGGGCTGGAGCCGTTCGCTGAAGTGAAATGCGATCTCTCTGATCCATCCGGCCATGAATCCATGACAGTCCGCAGGGAGATCGCGGGGATATGCATCGAGTACTGCGATGAGCTGTACCATCTGCGGATCGGACAGTAGTGGAGGAAAGCGATGATCTTTGTGACAGGTGACACGCATGGAGACTTCTCCAGGCTCTCTCCTGAAGAATTTCCACGTCAGAAGGAACTGTCAAGAGAGGACTATGTAATCATCTGCGGCGACTGCGGCCTGATATGGGACTGGCGCGGCGAGACAATCGACGAGATCTGCTGGAAGAAATGGCTGGAGGCAAGGCCATTCACGCTGCTGTTCATCGACGGGAATCATGAGAACTTTGACCGGCTGAATGCCATGCCGGCTGAGGAATGGCATGGCGGCCTGATTCACCGCGTCAGTGATCATGTGCTTCATCTGATGCGCGGGCAGATATTCAGCATCGATGGCCTGAGCTTCTTCACGCTCGGCGGCGCAGCGAGCCACGATATTGGCGATGGCATCATCAATCTGGATGGGGAGGACCTCCATTGGCGGAATACTGCAAAGCGATGGAGCTGGGAAGGCAGGACGGAATTCCGCGTGAACCATGTCTCCTGGTGGAAGGAGGAAGTTCCTGGCGAGGATGAGATTGAAAGAGGTGCAGCCGCATTGGCAGCGCATGGAAACGCGGTTGACTGTATTCTCACGCATGAGGCTCCGGCTTCAGACGTGACACTGCTCGGCGGCGGAGGATTTCGCCCGGATCATCTCTCCATGAGGCTGGAGGATATCAAGAGCACAGTTTCATTCAGGCAATGGTATTTCGGGCATTACCATGTGGATGCATCGACTGACGTGAACTGCAGATGCCTGTGGCATGATCTGCTGCAGGTGCCAGGCAGCCCGGATGCCGGATGATATGCATGCAGGCCATGCCAGCCCTGCGCTGCCAATTCGCGTTTCCTGGCGCCGGCAGATTGCCTCAGCCGCGCTCCAGAATAAGATGAACTGTCTGGAATGCCCCTCCATAACATAAAAGGAACGTTTATATATATGACAAATCCCAGTCAGCGCTCTAAAATAGGGTGGATTGAAAGGCAGGGAGTGTATATGGAGAAAAGAGGAATTCTATGCTGTGGAATCTCGTTGGGCATCCTGCTGGCTTCCCTGATTGCTGCGCCTGCGCCTTCCGTACAGGCGGAAGGCTCAGGGGATCTTGCCTCAGGCGGCGGATACCGGCCATATACGGAGCAATACAATGACGGAGTCGGCCAGCAGAAGATGTCAGTCATGCACGTCTATCTGAAGGCGGGAGAGACTGTCTGCTTCGGCACGAGCGTGTCAGATGCGCAGCTGTACAGCAGCAATGACGGCAAGCCTGCTGACTGGCTGTTCTCCAACAGCGCCATGGGAACCGGCTATACGGATGCGCAGCTTGCCTATGTCAACACGGCAGATATCTACGTGACGGAAGGCAATTATGCAAACATCGCAGATGCCATCGGCGCCGGCATGACGCCCGGCAAGCATGGGGTGACGCTGATTGATCTGCCATCCGATGCCGGAAGCACTACGCCGGGCTATATCTATGACCGGGCACAGGAAGCAGGCGGCGCTGATATCACGGGCAGCGGCACCGGCTATCAGACGTCTGACAGGAACACGATCAGCAGCCAGGCTGCAGGCTATATCGCCGGGGCCAAGACTGATGCGAACAAGATCACGGTGGAGTCCGATGGCATCTATACGGCAGTCTTCTTCTCATCATCTCATATGGCCGAAGATCCTCTCATGAAGCAGATCGATGATACAGCGCCGTTTTCAGAGACCCAGGGCAGCGGCACCATCGCTGCCTGGGATATCTCCGTGTATCATGGCACCACGCTGGAGACAGGACGCGTATTCACCAGCGAATTGAATCTCAATATGGGCGGCAATGCGCTTGATGAAAGCGGCGTCAGCACCGGCTCTCTCCATGCCGGCATGTACGCTGTCACGGATGACGGCTACCAGTATCTGGTTGACCTGAATGGCCTTGATGCCTCGGAGCTGACGCTGTATGCGAGCAGGCGCGGCCTGCTGTCGCTTGACAGCAGCGGCGGCTCCTCCTCGCTGCTGCACAGCGTCCGCAGCGAGAGCAGCACCTTCTCGGATCTGGAGGATCACGGCATCAGCCTCAATCAGGTGCCTTACACTGATCTTGATGAGAACTACAGCCTGTTCTTTGAGAAGCCATCTTCAGAAGCCCTGAAGGCTCTGAATATCGATGCCCCCAAGGCAATCACGGCAGATGGCATCAGCGATTTCAGGTTTACCGGCACAGGCAGCACAGCCGCGAATTCAGGCTATGCTGGCCAGGGCGGCACGTTCAGCTTTACCTCTGCCAATGACACTGCCGGCTCCTATCAGATTGAGCTTGATTTCAGCAGCTCTGACGGCGGCAGAGTCGTGCTTTCCAATGCACTTACCTCAGGCGTCAACAGCATTGCCTGGGATGGGAAGGATGCCAATGGCAGCCCTGTCCCGGCAGGAACCTACAGCGCGGTATCGCTGAAGCTCAAGAGCGGCGAGGTTCATATTCCGCTTCTCGATGCGGAGCAGAATCCCGACGGCATCAGGATCATACGGCAGAACGGCAGCGGCACAGATGCGGAGAAGGCTGCGGTATACTACAACAACTCTGCCGCCAATGCCGGTGATGCATCATCACCGTGGACAGCGGCCAGCTGGACAGTCGGCGATGGCATGGATGAAACTGCCGGCACGGATTCCGCGAGCGGCGCCATGGCATTCACGGATGCAGGCACTGCAGGAACCTCGCTTCTCGGAGATGGCGACAGAGCTGCGCTGGATGTATGGACCTATGGCAGCTCGGTGGAAATCCCGCTGAATTCATATTCCTTTTCACTCATGGATACATGCTTCACGGCGGCTGCCGCATGGAATAATGACGCCGGCACGCCGGCAGGAGGCAATCCTGCAAGCGTGACCATGACGCTGGCATACAGTGACGGCACCGCTGTCACAGCAGATGCGCTTGGCAGAGCAATCACCAATCCGGCTGTCCTGGATGCGTCGAATCATTTCAGTGCCACATGGCAGAATCTTGACGCATCAAGGACCTATATGGCTTCCGAGACGCCGGTGGCAGGCTATACGTCATCAAGCTCAAAGATTACCGGCAGCGCGGCGGAAGGCTATGCAGTCACTGTCACCAACACCTACGCGCCGACATCCCTGAAGCTCAGCTGCACCTGGGATACCAATGGAAACACGGGTGCCGCGCTGCCGGCATCGGCTTCCTTCAGCGTCTATAGAGATGCGGCCAAGACAAGCCTGTACGGCACATACACGCTGGATTCGGCCAGCGGCTGGACAAAGACGATTGAAGGCCTCGACCCTGCGCTTTCCTACTATGTCTACGAAAGCGAAGTCAGCGGATATGCCAGCTCGCCGGGCGGAAAGGCGTGCGGCAATGGTGCGGATGGCTTTACATCGTCGTTTGTGAATACGCTGAATGATGGCGGCAATGCAATTGTTCAGGCATTCGTTCAATGGGACAATGGCAGTGCCGGCCCGGCCTTTCAGCCAAAGTCCGTTGAGGTCACGCTTCTGCTGAATGGCGTTACGGCCACAGCAGATGCGAAGGGCAATCCTGTCACGAACCCGGTCACGCTTTCCGATGCGAACGGATGGTATTATGCATGGTCAGGACTGCCTGGCGAATCTGCCGGAGACTACAGTGTCGCCGAGGCATATCAGAAGGGACTGCCCGGATATGCAATATCTACTGATCCGGAGAATCCGCCCCTGGTGCTCCGGAAGCTCAATTCCACAATATTTAATAACAGCCGCATCCCCACATCCTTTACGGTAAATCAGATCTGGGCTGATGGAACAGGTGCCGCGCAGCCGGATTCTGTCACGGTACAGCTGCGCCAGAGCACGGATCACGGCGCCACCTATGCGGATTACGGCGATGCCGTGACATTGAAGAAGTCTGAAGGCTGGACATATCAGTGGACAGATCTGCCATCCTACGCTGCAGACGGCACCGCGATCCAGTACCAAGCAGTTGAGAACGCGCCAGCAGGATATGCAGTGACGCCCGGCGAATCTGCCGGAACCGCAGAGAGCGGATATACAGAAACGATATCAGGCTCCAGCCTGTACACGTCGATTACGGTCTCTGATGCGAGCACTGGCATCCGTCCTGTCTCTGACTGGATCACGCTCAGGAAGAACGGCAGCGCATATGATGCCTGCACTCTGAGCGCTGCCGGCGGCTGGACCTATACCTTCGCCAATCTTCCGATCCGCGATTCCGAGGGCAATCCGATTGTCTACACGGTCAGCCAGAGTGCTGCTGCGGGCTTCATCACTTCCGGCGGCTCGCTTGAGGGCAGCGCAGCGGAAGGCTATACAGCAGCCTTCGTGAACGTCTATCAGACTACCGGCTTTACGGCATCTGTGTCCTTCGCGAATGGCGTCAATGCCACGCCGCCTGACTCAGTCATGGTGCAGCTCAGGCAGAGCACGGATGGAATCAACTTTACGGACTGCGGCCAGCCTGTGAAGCTGAGCAGCGCAGACAGCTGGTCGCATGCATGGACCGATCTGCCGATCTACAGTCATTCCGGCAGCGCCCGGATGATGTATCAGGCGGCTGAGACCGCGCCGGAAGGATATACTGCAGCCGCCGGAGCCGTAAGCGGAACTGCCGATGAAGGCTTCAGCCAGGCCATCGCCAATACCTATGCCTATACGAGAATCACTGTCTCTGACACAAGCATCGGTTTCCGTCTTTCCTCGATCTCGATTACGCTCAATCAGAATGGAAGCCCTTATCAGACCTGCACTCTGGACGCTGCCAACAGCTGGACGCATGAATTCAGCAAGCTGCCGATCACGGACGCAGATGGAAATGCAATTGTCTATACCGTTACTGCAGGAAGCGCTGCATCTGCCGGCAAGCTCATCGGCAGCCCGGAGTCCGGCTACACAGTAGCGCTTGAGAATGCGGCAGCGCCGGCGGAATCTTCATCGAAGAATCCGATTCTCTGGTGCATCACCTATCTGGACTGCAATGGCAATACTGTCAGCGTGCAGTGGATCAGGACAGGCGAGGCACCGCTCAAGCCGGCTGGATTCAGCTATCCGGATGTCAGCAATGTGACCTCGCATCAGGATGTAAGGCCAGCCAGCTGCATGGTGACGGCAAGAAATATCGTGCCGAATACCGCGGATAGGAAATAGATCGGATATCATGAGCATCCGGCCCGCTTCATCGGGACCGGATGCTCTTTTCAGGTGCGGCCAAGGCTCAGAGATCTGCCGGGAAGCCGGGGCGTCTTCAGCCATGAATTCATGAATCTGCATATCATGCTCCTCATAGCACCCGTCAGAGTGCGCAGCCGGATATATGATTCTGTCTTCATGTGAGCGCACAATATATGCATGCATGATTATCCGGCCTGATTTCGGCATCTCTCAGGCCGGATGAAAGACTTGGGGCAGGGGCTTGCATCCGGTGCCGGATGATCTGCGGGCGGATGCTTGAAACCGGCCTTCTTCTGATCCAGAATGCGCACCCGGAAATGCCGGAACACGTATACTGATAGTATCAGGCTGCGCCGTGCGCAGCAGCGAAAGGATGGGGTGCAGGATGGATCATCATGAGGACATGACCATGGAAGAGAGAAAGGCGGCCGGGATGCTGTGGATGGACACGAAGGAGAGCATGCAGCAGCAGGTCCGCGCAAGAGGGCTCTGCCGGCAGTTCAACAGCACCGGGCCGGAAGAGGCTGAGCGGCGCATTGAGCTGCTGCATCAGATTCTTGGATCCTGCGGCCGGGATGTCTGGATTGAGCCGCCGCTGACACTCGCTGCCGGCAGGACGGTCACGATCGGAGACGGCACATACATCAATTCCAATCTGACGATGGTGGATGACTATAAGATCACCATCGGCAGCCACGTGCTGATCGGGCCGAACGTCACGATCAGCGCGACCAGCCATCCGCTGCACTGGCAGCTGCGTCCGCAGGGCCAGATGTACAGCCGGGAGGTCGTGATCGAGGATGATGTATGGATCTCCAGCTGCGTTGTCATATGTGCAGGCGTGAGAATCGGCAGAGGGTCGGTAATCGGGGCGGGAAGCGTGGTGACAAGGGATATCCCGCCGATGACGCTTGCCTTCGGCGTGCCCTGCCGGGCAGTCCGGGCGATCACGGAAGAGGATCTTCATCAGTTCGAGCCGCTGACGACTGAGTGAGCGGGCCAGGGCCAGGAATCATTCATCATTCCGGCTTAAGAGAAAAAGGGCTGAGGCATCTCAGCCTGTACAGAAAGTGCCGGACCGCATATCGCGCTGCCCGGCACTTTCTTCTGCATTTTCAGATTTTGCGCCCGGGGTCAGCCAGCGTACGCTGCAGCTCCTTCAGGCGTGCCATGACCTCTTCCCTGGTCTCCGGGACATCGTGGCCGATATAGTAGGATTCAAAGGGGATGGAGCTGATCAGGCGGAGATATGCATCCAGCCTTGCGGGATCGGCAGTGCCGTGCCCCTCATAGAAGTCCTCGCAGTCTGCGTCTCCGACCAGCAGTGCTCTTTCCTCGGGAACATAGATCAGAAGGGCATCGCGGGAATGAACGGAATCAGCGGGGATCAGCTTTACGTGGAGTGCGCCGAGGTCCAGCTCTTTTTCCTCGCTCAGCCCGATATCCGCTGTCCTGACCTGGATCCTGGAGAGATCCGGATACTCCACGCGGATGCAGCCGTTGCAGAAGGCAATATCCTCACCGGTTTCCTCGCGATGATTCATGGCTTCCTCTGTCCACTGCCACCGGCTGACTTCCAGCAGCTTCCGGCGCGTCAGCTCGCTGGCAATGACGGTCCCATTGACATAGGGAATGCCGAAGGTATGATCCCAGTGCCAGTGCGTGATCAGCGTATAGGCCGGCAGCGGAAAGCCAGCCTGCTGGATCGCGTCATAGAACAGATGAACATGGGCCTCGGAATTGCCTGCATCTACCGCGGCGCTGCAGCGGTCGCCTCTGAGATAATAGAGATAAGGCCGATCAGATGCCTTCTCATTGGGGATATAGAAAATGCGCTCACTCGCCTGAATCAGTTTCATCGTGCGGTTTCTCCTTCGCTGCGGCCGGCTGTGCGCCAGGCTGCGCCTGTGTCCATTATAGCGGTTTGCGGAAGAGGGAGCGATGCTTCAGGAGAGATGTGCCGGCAAAAGAGCGTACTGGGTACTGAATACCCGGTGCAGCAAGTCAGATACGGGATATAATCAGAGGAGTGAAGAGAAGCTCCGGAGGAACTCATGAAAACATATGATATCAGTATCTGCGGCGTCACGAGGACGCTGCCGCTTATCCCGATTTCTGATGGCATGGCCTTTGCCAGCTTCGTGATCATCAGCGATACGGAGCTGATCTCGGCAGCTGCGCCGGCACTTGCCGATCAGATTCGCAGGCAGGGCCCGGTGGAGGAGATCGTCACAGCCGAGGCAAAGGGAATTGCCCTTGCATATGAGATCTCGCGCCTGCTCGGCCTGAAGCGCTTCATCGTTGCCCGCAAGAGCAGGAAGTCCTATATGCGCGACGCAGTCAGGCATGAGGTGCAGTCCATCACGACAGCAGAGAGGCAGATGCTGTATCTGGACGGCGCTGATGCGGCCGAGATCCGCGGCCGGCGCGTATGCCTGGTCGATGATGTCATCTCTACGGGAGAGTCAATCGCAGCGATCGAGGCACTGGTGAAGAGCGCCGGCGGCGATGTCGTCTGCAGGGCAGCAGTGCTTGCCGAGGGGGATGCCGCCAGCCGCACGGACATCGTCTTTCTGCAGAAGCTTCCGCTGTTTTGCAGGAGCGGGGAAGACGGCTACCAGCCGCTCAGCCGCTGACCTGGATGATGTCTGTGATGGTGACATTGCCCAGCTGCCCGGTTGCCTCAACCGAGACAAAGTAAAGCTCGGCGGAATATCTGGTGGCTGCCTTGACTCTGTATTCATGAGAGGAGCGGTCGCTGTCCGAGATGTATCGTATGGAAAATGTGGGCATACGGAATTCTCCTTCCGTTTTCTGCATTATTGCAGAACGGCGTCAACAGATGTCCAGCATCCTGAACCGGCGCTCCTCGCCGGTGCTATAATCCATTCAGGAGGTATCATGCTATGACATCATACAGTGCAGGACTTGCCGCGATCGCGATGAGAAGAAAGAAGATTGTCGAGCAGCTTAAGAAGTGCGGAGCTGTATCTGAAGAGACTGCCGTGACGCTGGCAGATGCCGGGATCTTCAATCCAAATGCATTTCATGGCATTGCGGACAGGCTGGTCGCCGAGAAGCTGATCCGTGCAACTTCAGACGGAAAGTATTACATTCCGCAGGGACAGAACAGCAAATGAGAGCGGCCGATGAGCCGCTTTTATGATGCTCTTCCGGCGCTGCCTGCAGCGCAGAAGAAAGCCGCCGGCTTTCGGCCGGCGGATGAGCTGCTGATTCAGCGGTGAGTGTCTCCTGATCTGCCTAGAACAGGCAGAATCCCTTCTTGGCCTTGAAGAGCCGCTGGTCGGCAAGATTGAAGAGCTTCTGCCAGTCATAGGACTCGCTGAACTCCTCGCTTGACGCATTGCCGAAGGAGATGCTGAAGGGAATGTCCTGCTTCTCGAAGTAGCAGAACTTGCGCATGGACTCATAGTCCCTGCGGACGGTATCCACGGCCTCCGCGGCGCTGATGCCGCAGCTGATGATGACGAATTCATCGCCGCCGTAGCGGATTACCAGCTGCTCCTTCTCCTTCTCCCTGGAATTGAAGCGGAGCTTCCAGAAGGAGGCAACATCCTTGAGAATGGCATCTCCGCACAGATGGCCGTAGGTATCATTGATGATCTTGAAGTGATCCAGATCCCCGATGGTGACATGAATCGGCACATGGCGGCTCTCATAGATCTCGGCAGTCGGGATGAATACCTCATCCAGGAATCGGCGGTTGTAGATATCTGTCAGTGAGTCGAGATAGAGCCTTGAATTGTAGTTCTGGACCAGATCTCCGAGATCTGTCCTGAGCGAGCCGTCGATCAGCGCCCGGTCGGTGATATCGTTGACGATCTCGAGTATGTGCCTGCTTTCGCCGATGCACATGTATTGAGAGATGATCAGGTAGAAGTGATCATCCATGCGCTCCAGCTTGTAGGTGCGCCCTCTGGTATTCAGCGCCCGCAGGGAAGAGCAGTTCTCGCATCTTGAGCTGTGCCCCCAGACATCGCTGCAGAAGGCGTCTCCCGCATGGGCAGGATCCGAGCACCATATGACCTTCTGCTCAACCGGATTGACGAGCCGGACCAGGTCATTCTGCTCAGGCAGTATTTTCAGCAGCAGAGCCGCTTCCTCTTTCGTGAATGTGGTTTTCATGAAGTCCTCCGAAGATCTGTGCAGATGCACAGCAAGATCATAACATCCGGAGATTCCCGTTTCCATATGAAACATGCATTAATGAATAAATATATATTCAAGCATTCAGCCCGCCCGGCCTGTTGGCATCAGGAAAGTCGGCCGTCGGAGGCGGATGCGTGCTATGATCAGATCAGAATGAGTTGCAGGGAAAGGAGACCCCATGTCAGATGATTCAATGACCGGCGAGGCAGGAAGGGCGGAGCTGGCTGTCTGCCCGCGCTGCCATGCCCAGCTTCCGGCAACGGAAGCGGATATCAGGGCAGGGCGCATCTGCATCTGCCCGGTATGCGGAATGGAAGTGACTGCGGCAGATCTGCGCTGATCCTGCAGCCTGTATCCTCGGAAGGCCTGTAAATCCTGGCCTTTTTTCATTTGGAAGGCTGTCAGGTGGACATCTGTTGACGTGGGTATCCTATAGTAAATAAACAGAGCAGATGATTCATTCAAGAGATCAGCCGGGAGGTCATGATTATGAAGCCAGAGCAATGGAAACGCAGTCTGAAGGGACTTGCTGCAGCAGCCTGCCTGCTGGTCAGCGCATGCGGCACCGCCGGCAGCCCGGCAACTTCTTCCTCTTCCGCGTCAGCGGATGCAGGCGCAAAGTGGACGGTGCTGATCTACATGGATGGATCCAATCTTGAGTTCTCATTTGGCGCTGCCAGCGTGAATCTGGAGGCACTCGGCACTGCCGGACAGTCGGAGGATGTCAACTTCATCATCGAGACCGGCGGCTCAAAGGAATGGAAGTATGAGGGTGCGGATATTGCAGAGGACCGCCTGCAGCGCTATCGCATGGACGGCGGCGAGCTGTCGCTGATCGAGGAGCAGCCCCTTGCCAACATGGGCGATCCGCAGACGCTGGAGTCATTCCTCAGCTGGGGCGTGAAGCAGTATCCAGCCGAGCGCTACATGGCAGTTCTGTGGGATCACGGCGGCGGCGCAGTCGGCGGCGCGGAGAATGATGAGCTCTATAAGTCCACGCTCACGACGCTGGAGATCGCGGAGGCGTTCCAGAATGTCGGCACGAAATTTGAGATCATCGGCTTTGATGCATGCCTGATGAGCACGATGGAAGTGGCTTCCGTCCTCTCGCCAAGCGCGCATTACCTGCTGGCCTCAGAGGAAGTGGAGCCGGGAGATGGCTGGGATTACGCTACGCTCGGCAGTACGCTCGTGGATCAGCCGGATATTGATACAGAGCAGTTTGGCAGAATCGTCTGCAACAGCTATATCGCCAATCTCGAGAAGAACAATCAGGCGGAATACAGCACGATGGCAATGACGAATCTGGACAAGATCCAGGATGTCGTTGATGCCTTCTCCGGCATGGCCTCGGCAATGAGCGAATGCATCAGCGATACGCAGAAGTTCAAGATACTTTCCATAGAGCTGCAGCAGGCCAAGCATTACTATGCAGAAGAGGACTGCGATCTTGTTGATCTTGCAAGAAGGGCTGAGATCCTGGACAGGAGCATCACGAAGAAAGTGATCCAGGCAGTGCAGAAGGCAGTTGTCTGCACGTCCTGCGGCAGCGACTTCCGCTACAACAACGGCCTGAGCGTCTTCTTCCGGCTGAATGCAAGCCCGAGCCTGTACAGCACCTATGCAACTGTGTGCCCATCCATGGAATATCTTGCCTTCCTGGATGCCGTGAATTACAGCTGGCGCGCGCCTTCCTCTGTCTATGAGAAGATCAGCCGGGCTGCAGAGCCGGTATATGCGGACTATCACGTGGATTATGAGATCGTGAATGACGGTGACAATCCGATCAGCGGCCTGCGCTTTCATCATGGCAGCGACTGCCTGACCAGCATCGACTATCTGATCTACAAGGCAGATCAGAGCAATCATCTGTATATCATGGCAAAGCTGCCGAACCTTCAGGCAGATCCGGACAACATCACGTTCCATCCGTATTTTGATGGAATGGCAGCAACCATCGGCGGCGTGCCGTGCTATCTGAACCTGATCGAGGAGCAGAGCGACTATTCCCTGTTCGGCATTCCGGTGATGATCGACAACCAGGAGCTTGTTCTCCGCGTTCTCTGGACGCCGGGAAGCCAGGCTGCAGAGGAAGATAACTCCTATGAGCAGAATTCTGCCGGCACGGAGTCTGACCAGGCATCCGCATCGCCGGATGCGGAGATGAGCGCCTCTCCGGATTCAGAGATGAGTGCCTCTCCGGCTGCAGGCGCATCGGCTTCATCATCGGCTGCGGCAGAGGCATCTGCATCGCCGGAGCCGTCTGCGACGGCAGCTGCAGAAGTCACCCCGCTGTCTGATGTGCAGTGGTATGGCGCCACTTCCACGCTCAGCAGCGGAACGTTCCAGATTCTCGGCATCTGGGATCAGTACAGCAGCGGCAATGGCCTGCCGGGCCGCAACACGATCTCTCTCTCGGATGGCCTGGAGCTCACGATTGAGCTGCCGGAAGCGGATCAGAGCGGCAAGGCAAAGCTGATGTATCCATCCAGCAGCATTGTCTATGACAGCAATACCAGAGTGGAGATGAAGCCGATCGATGACGGCCTGTATGGGATTTCCTATACCATGAAGGATGCGCTCGGCGTCAGCTACAGCAGCGATATTATTCCGGTGGTGATCAGGAACGGCGAATTCCACACTGCTACCATGGAGGAGATTCTCGGCGGCTGAGCAGTGCATCAGAAAGTGCCTGGATCAATGAAGAAATCCCGTCACAGCGGCGGGATTTTCTCGTGAGTCAGATTGCATGCATGGCTGATGATGATCACTGGCTGGACTTGGAGAACAGCCAGTCGCGGATCGCGGAAAGCTTGTAGGCATAATCGAAGGAGGCCATATGCTCGCTGCTCATGCCTGCGGATACGCCCTCAAGAACGGTCCCGGCTGTCCAGGTCAGGAAGTTGATGGAATTGCCCTCTGACAGCATCTGCTCAATTTCGGCATTGAGCTCGCTGCGGTCAGCCTGCGCATCCACATCCGTCAGCTCGGAGTAGGCCACGCCATCCGCATCCAGCATGGCCTTGACATTGCTCTGCCCCTGCGATGCCTTCTGATCTCCGCCAGCCGCAAGATAGATCACGTTCTGGCTCTCCAGTCCCTTCAGGGCGCTGACATCCCACTGCCCGTCTACAATCAGCACGGCAGCGTAGAGATCCGGGTTGTTCGCAGCCAGATACATGGTGGCCATGGCACCCATGGACTGGCCGGTGCCGTAGATGCGGGAGGTGTCGACAGAATACTGCGAGGCAACGGCGGCGATCATCCGCGGCGTCAGATACAGATAATCTGAGATGGTTTCGCCGCTGTTGTCATCGATGACCGTGGAAGGATAGACCGGAACCAGGACGATGCACTCCTCTGTGCTCTGCACTTCCTCAGAGGCCCAGATCAGCCCGCCCCAGCCCTGGGTCAGCGGATACTGCATGTCTGTGCCGACCGTGGTGGCATCGCCGATGAAGACGACCATCGGATAGGTCTTTGAGGCATCATAGTCTGCCGGAACATAGATATCATAGGGAACGGTCAGGCCGGTTTCCGCATCGGCATAGGAGCCCTGCGTGAAGCTGCTGACCGTCTCGCTGATCAGTGCCTGCAGCTCGGTATCAGCGCTCTTGTCAGCAGTCATGGAGCCGCCCATGCCCATTCCGCCGGCCTTTGGGCCGCCCTGCGCTGCGGCTGCGGCAGAGGCAGATGCAGAAGGCGTTGCAGATGCAAAGACTGCAGCGGAGGAAACGGCAGCCTGGCTGCTTCCGCAGCCGGACAGAATCAGGAGGAGAGAAGCGGAAGACAGTGCAGCCTTGCGAATTGATTTCATGAGTAATCTCCTTTGAACGCTGCAAGTCTAGCAGACAGAATGTGAATTTCACGTGAGTGCAGGCTGAGAAATCCGGGAAGAGATGGTGCTTTTCCGTGCTGGACATCTGTTGACCCCGGCGCTCTAGAATGAATGCATTGATAGATCGCATTCTGCTTTTTCATGTCAACTGCCGAGAGGCATAATGGTCTTTCTGGCGGGGAGGGCAATCTCTATGAGCAATCGATCAGCGCGATCATTCCGCATCATTTTCACGTCACTGCTTCTGTCCGCGAGCGTCCTGCTCAGCGGCTGCGCCGCGGGCACTGCCTCTGCCGGCGCTGCCGCCTCGGCTTCTCCCTCGGCTTCCGCATCCGCTGCGGCCGGCTCTGAGCCGGCAGTTTCCAGGGAATACGCGGTCTCCGAGATGGTGCAGTCAATCGGGCGAAACCGGCTGAGTCCGAGCGCCTATATTCTCTCCACCTATCCGGACTGTAAGGATATTGACGGGAATTACATCGAGGACTACCAGAAGGCTGCGGCCGCCGGGATCGTGCATACGGATACCGATAATCCGCTGCGCCCGAAGGAGGATGTGAAGCGCATCGAGGCGCTGGTGATGTTCTCCAGGATCGTGCCGGATACCAGTGCCGCTAAGGTGCAGGATGCAAGAGCCTATTCGGATACGCCGGACTGGGCAAGGGATGATATCGAGCGCCTGAGCGAGGCCGGCCTGCTGAATGACTATACCGGCGATACGCTCGGTGCCGATGACAGGATGACGGCAGCGGATATCCGGAAGCTGACCGATGTCTCAGATGAGATGTACAACACCGTCTCTGCCGGCGAGAGCTTCTACGGCTACATCAATAACAAGACGTTCCGCAATGTCAGCATGGATGGCTATGATACGCTGGACTGTATTCACGGCGCGGTCATACAGAGCAGCTCTGCCTGGTCTCATTTCAGCGATATCGGCATGAATATCAGCAGCGAGGAGCAGGAGCTTCTCTCTAAGCTGATGGATGGCACGATGACGTATGAGAAGGGCACTGCCGAGCAGCGGGTTCACGACATGCTGGAATGCATCGCTGACTCCTCCGTGCTGAAGGATTCCGACCGGAAGCTGCTGGCTTCCTACCGCAGCAGGATCACGGATGCGAAGGATATCAGCTCCCTGATCGCTGCCAGTGCCAGCCTCTATAACGAGGCCGGCGTGGCCACGCTCTATTCCATCACTGCCCAGCCGGATCCCGAGACCAACATCATGTATCCGACCTTCTCGCTGGTCAGCGCCGGCGCTGCCGGCATGCTGTCGTTCTATTCCTATGCGAATGAGCAGTACGGCGTTGCCTATCAGGAGATCATGAAGGAGTTCGCCGCTGCGGCCGGCATGGCCATGGCCGATGACGAGATCGCCGAGGCCATCAGCCTGCAGCAGGCATCCTGCGCGGATACCAGCTATATCAAAACCTATCTCGCCGGCCTCAAGATGCGCGGCTATTATGATCCGACCTATGACAGCGCCCGCATGCAGGAGGATATCCAGAAGATCCTCGCGGAGCATCCGGAGCTTGATCCGGATACCGGCGAGTATCTCAGCCCGGTCTACGGGCTGTATGCCAATGCAGATGCAGACAGCCTCTATCCGGATGTGAAGGCGACGGATATCGTCAATGCGGTCGGCTACCATGACTATGATCACGTGATGATCTCCGCGAAGAGGTCGCTCGAGGAGACGCTTCCGCATCTGGCGGATGAGAAAAACCTGAATGCCCTGAAGCTGAATGCGCTTCTGAATCTGGACCTTGCCATGGGCGCCACTGGAAATGATGCCGAGGACAGCGCAATTGCCAGGATCAGCGGGCTGCAGGAGAGCGCCTCCATGCTGGAACCCTATGATGAGAAGAGCATCGCAGGCGGCAGCGTCATGGACATGATCAGGAGCTCCGCTGCCGAGGGCGGCCCGCTCAATGAGTATGCGCTGCTCCTGCTGGCATCCTGTCTGCCGGGTGATGTGGGCATGATCTATGTGCATCATTACTATGACGACAGCACCTCAGACGAGATTGCCAGGATGGTCACGGATATCTGGAATGCGTATCTTGCCCGCTTCGAGAAGAATGACTGGATGAGCGATGCGACCAAGCAGGCTGCCGAGGAGAAGATTCACAGCATGATTGCCGTGATCGGCTATCCGGATAACCTGGAGGACCCGGTCATCACGCCGGAATCCGAAGGCGGTACGATGCTCTCGAATCTGCAGAGCATCCAGCTCAACAAGCTGAAGATCAGCATACGCGATGTGGCTGAGAAGGACTACGACCGCACGATGATGGCCTTCTCCCCGGACACGGTCAATGCGAACTATGATCCGGGCAAGAACACGATCAACATCTATGCCGGCATCCTGAACAGTCCGATTTACGATCCAAGCCGCACCTATGCGCAGAATCTGGGCGCTATCGGCATGGTGGTTGCGCATGAGATCGGGCATGCATTCGATGCCCAGGGCGCGAAGTTCGATGCCAATGGCTGTCTCAGGAACTGGTGGACCGATGAGGATCTCGCGGCATTCCAGGAGAGGCAGAAGAGCTTCATCGAGTACTACAGGCAGTTCCAGATCGTCGAGGGCGTCACGCAGGATTCCGAGGTGACGATCACCGAGAACATGGCAGATGTTGCCGGCATCCAGTGCGTCATGGATGTGGTCGGCGATGATCCGGAGGCGCAGAAGGAGGCACTGGAGTCATTTGCCTCGATGTGGGCGCAGCTGGGAACGGAGAAGGCGCTGACCAGCAAGTCGCTGCTGGCGGATGTCCATTCCGGCAACCAGGTCCGCGTGAATGCATGCGTGAGCACGCTGGATGCCTTCTACAGGATCTATGGCGTCAGGGAAGGGGATCCGATGTATGTGGCGCCGGAGAGCCGCCTGAAGCTCTGGTAACTGAACGGAACAGGCATGAATGCTGCAGGCAGCGCTTTTCGGAAGGCAGCCATGCCTTCATGCTTTGACAGATGCAGACAGCGGATTCTGTATATTGAATGAGGCGCTGAAAATGACAATAGTATCAGCAGGAGGTGCTGTGATATGACCAATCGGATCATGCGTCTTGGCCTGCTGGCCGGCGCTGCATATCTGCTTACGAAGTCCGCAATCCAGAATCATGAGGAGGAAGCCGGGAAGGATCATCCGGCGGATGCCGATGTCCAGGATGCAGGCGAGGAATCAGAGGCGCTTCATGAGGGCACGGAGAAGCTGATGAAGAGGCTGCAGGAAAAGGGCCGCGATGCGGTAGGCAATGCAAAGGAATCCATCAGCGGCTATGCGGATGCCATCGTCAGCGAATATCATCGTCAGAAGGGCGATTGAATCTGCGGGGAGATCTCTGCGGCAGCAGCGGGTGCTGATGCCCGGGGATCTCTCTTTCCTGCGGATGAAAAGGCATGCGCCATGCATGAAGCGGCATCGGGAAAACCGGAATCTGAAACTTCAGGACGGCGGGATGCACACTGTGCTAGAATGCTCGCGAGTGAGGGCGTGTGAATATGAATCTGAGACTGTTTGTGGCAGATATTGATGATACGCTGCGGGGCAGGGCGAGCATGAGGCCGGGACCGGTCACCTGCAGCGCATTTGAGGAGATGCACCGGCGCGGGATCACCGTCGGCATCGCCTCCGGAAGGCCGCTGTGGCAGGGCGTTTCGGAGCATGCATCAGAGTGGGGCCTCAGCTTCCAGTTTGACTTCCTGATCGGCATGAACGGCGGCGAGCTTTGGACCGCGCGCACCGACCGGAAGGAAGAGAGCCATCTGCTTACGACGGAAGCGCTGAAGGAGATCGTGACGACGCTGCATGGGCAGAAGGATATCAATCCCTTTGTCTACCGCGAGGGCTATGAGCTCTCGCTCTACACGGACGAGGAGATGGTCCGGTCCGGGCTCAGGCATCACTGCCGGGTAGTCCAGTGCGGCAGCGAGGCGGATCTCTGGGCAGAGCCGACCGGCAAGATCCTGTACCGCTGCGGCACTGCCGAGAACGGGAAGGCAGTGGAGGAGTTCGGGAAGGCGGCGTTCGGCAGCCGCATTTCCTGCTTCCGCACCGGCCCTGATCTGGTTGAGCTGCAGGATCCGGAGAACAACAAGGGCGCTGCTCTGAGAGCGTACTGCAGCGAGAACGGCATCTCTCTTTCAGATGCCATTGCCTTCGGGGATGCGGAGAATGATATCGAGATGCTGAAGATTGCCGGCAGGTCTGTATGCATGATCAACGGCATGGATGACGTGAAGGCAATCGCGGATGACCTGACCGCATACGACTGCAATCATGACGGCGTCGGCCATTATCTGTATGATCATCATCTGATCTGAGACGGCAAGTCGTCCTGCTTGATTTCCGGATGGAAACGCGCTAGAACAGTTCCATCAGCTGCCGCTGCCGGCTCGAGGGGCGGCTGCAGCGCTGAGGGAGATGAATGCCGGTGACAAATTACTATCGAACACTTGGAGTGGCCGGCAGTGCCGGTCTCGAGGAGATCCGGGCTGCCTATCGGCAGAAGGCCAGGAAGTACCATCCGGATGTCTATGCAGGAAACAAGTCCTATGCGACCCGGAAGATGAAGGAGATCAACGAGGCGTACAATACGCTGAAGAATCCTGCCGAGCGGGAGGAATATGACCGGATGCTGGCAGCATCCAGGCCGGCCCGCCAGAAGGCGCCGCGCAGAGACAGGCCGGCGCGGAAGGAGAAGCTGCAGGCGCAGGCACGCACCCGCCGCCCGGCAGAGGCACGGTATCCGGAGCAGGAAGTATTCTTCCGCTCCGCGGATCCGGAGTTTGTCGGCTCATGGGATCTTTTCCATGACATGATGTCCGAGATGATGGATTTCATGGAAGAGGATGCAGAGGATATGCTGTCCTCCATGATTCTTGCCATGCTGCGCTGAGGCCCTGATGCATGCATCAGGGCTTTTCCATGCGGGCAGAGCGCCGGAAAGAGTCTATAATAGATCCGCATCATGAGATGCATGGCTGCCTCGCTAGATTCCAGGCAGCAGGGGGAGACAGGAAAATGAAACTGATTATTGATCATGCCGGCATCGAGGAGATCAGGCATCTGTATGAGTACTATCCGATTGACGGCGTGACGACAAATCCGACGATTCTGGCAGCTGCAGGAAGGCCGCCGTTCGAGGTCCTGCATGAGATCCGTGACTTCATCGGGCCGGATGCGGATCTGCATGTGCAGGTCATCGCCAGGGATGCGGCGGGCATGATTGCCGACGGGCACCGGATCGCGGAGGAGCTCGGGAAGAATACCTTCATCAAGGTTCCCTGCGTGCCCGAGGGCTTCAAGGCCATGAAGGCGCTGCATGCCGAAGGGCTCCTGGTTACCGGCACGGCTGTCTATACGCCACTGCAGGCATATCTTGCGGAAAAGTGCGGCGCATCGTATGCGGCGCCATACGTCAATCGGATTGACAATATGGGCTTTGACGGCATCCGCGTCGCGGAGGAGATTCATGATATCTTCCGCAGCAACGGCATGAAGACAGAGGTGCTTGCCGCAAGCTTCAAGAATTCGCAGCAGGTGCTGGCGCTTGCGGAATACGGCATCGGCGCGGCAACAGCATCGCCGCAGGTGATTGAGAGCTTTGTCAGCAATCCCGCGATCTTTGCGGCAGTGGACAGGTTCATCAGCGACTTTGAGTCGCTGGCAGGCGCAGGAAAGACCATGAGCGACTGCTGAGGGCAGGACAGCCTTCAGGAGGAGATGGAAGCTGAGAAGATGCCGGGCGGCCTTTCGGGCAGCGGCAGCGCTCTCAGCTTTTCTGATGGGGAAGGAGCCTTCCTGTTTCATTTTTCGCCAGCCTGGCTGAATTTCCAGGCCGGACAGCGTATCATGGAATTGCTCAGGCTGCCGGGCGCAGCCATGAAGGGGAATGCACATGAACGGAAGAGGCGGGATGGCAATGAAGATTCTGTCAGTTGGATTGATCGTATTATGCGGCGCGCTCTATCAGACGTGCTCCAAGAAGATTCCTGCCGGCATGAATCCGTTTTCCTCGCTGATCCTGGTCTACAGCGCTTCGCTGACGGCAGCGGTGATCCTGTTCTTCGCGACCGGCAGTGTCTTTCCCAATGAAGGCCTGGCTGCAGAGCTGCATAAGACCAATGCGGCAACATTCATTCTCGGCACGGTCATTGCCATGTATGAATTCGGCTTCCTGATGGCATATCGCTCCGGCTTCCAGGTCAGCCAGCTGCTGCCGATCACGAATGTGCTCAGCCTTGCCGCAGCAGTAACCGTCGGCGCGCTGGTGTTTCATGAAGGCATCACCCTGAAGACGCTGCTTGGCCTTTCGCTGGCTATCGCCGGCATCTTGGTCATGAAGCTGTAGGACAGCAGGCTCATCGGGAGCAGAAGAAGACAGCTGGAATGGCATTCTGCACAGTGCAGGATGCCATTTTATAAATGAATCAGCATTCATTGATCATGAAAGCAGCCCGCAATGAGCAGGGGCAGGCTATAATTAAGCCATGAAGCCTAATGAAGATCCGATGAGCCGGTATCTGCAGAACCTGGATCGCATGCGTGAGCTCAGGAGCATGGTCTTTCCTGCGGACGAGAGCGGGGAGAGGATCCTGAGCAGGCTGGCTGATGCCCGGGCGGAGGCGGCCGCTATCCGGAAGGAAGATGAGATCCTGCTGCGCGATCCCGCGCTGGGTCTTTCCGTTCCGCCTGCCGGGATGAGCGCGCAGCAGGCAGAGACGCTGCGTAGATTTGCCGGCCAGCTGGCAAGGTTTGCAAGCCAGAAGGATCTTGGCCTGTTCTATCAGGTGCATCAGCATCTGCTTGCCTATGCCGAGGCGCACGGCGACCGGGATCTCGAGATCGAGGAGCATTACTACTGCGGCATTGCCCTCTACTATCTGCGCACCACCTATGAGTCTCTGCATATGGATACCTATGAAGATGAGATGCTGGCGCATTTCAGCGCCAATGCGCAGATGCTTCCGCAGATTGCCTCCGTTGCAAATCATGACAGCCAGTTCTTTATCCTGCGCAGCTGCGGCAATCTGAAGCTTGCCTATACGCTTTCCACGCATGGCGAGCCGTTTGCCCTCTTTCAGCCGCGGCCGGGGGATCTTGCCTGCTATATCGCCTGCCAGCATGATGATTTCCGCCTCTTCTTCGATCAGAGGCTTGAGGCAGAGATGCCTTATATCCCATGGGCTTCCGTGCGCTATGCAGTATGCTCCGGGGCTATTACGCTGCTGAGCTATCTACGGGATACCAATGATCCTCAGGAGGCTTCCTTTGTCTATGAGCAGTCCCGCTATGTGGAGCAGCATATGGAGCAGCAGGAGAATACGAAGGACCGCTTCGTCAAGCCGCGCACGGCCTATTTCCTGAGCGCTGCCCGCTTTCATGCCGGCCTCATCACCATTGACCAGCTTCTGGAGAATCTCTTCCGCATCCTGGAGAAGGCGGATCCGAAGGACTACTCGCTGGACGGCACATACCTCAATCTGGATCTTGGCTGCTTCGTACTTGCCTACTGGGGCGCCTACAGCCGCGAGGAGAAGTGGCGCCCGCAGCTGGATGCAATACGCATGCATGCAGGCTCCTACCTCAGGTCCATGCCGAATTCAGACTGCTCGCATCTGGTCGCGATGTATCTGATTCACCAGATGAACATGAACTATCTCTTTCACTTTCAGAGCGATGCCGGCTACCTGCTCAGAAGCCTCATGATCCTGGATCGACCGACCTATGTCCATTCCTCGCTGGTCAGCGAGCTTGCGCTTGCCATCGGCACCTGGCTGCATGATCATCATCCGGAGATCTTCGATGATCTGGCCGGATGCCTCGCGGAAAGCGGGCAGCCCGCGTCCAGTCCATTCCTTCTCGAGATGATCCGCATGTCCGGGCTCTACAGCGATGTCGGCATCCTCTCCATCCTGCCGGTCGCTGAAATGCAGGCCCGCCCGCTTACAAAGGAGGAGACCGGCATCTATCAGCTGCATCCCTATGCCGGCTATGTCACGCTGTGCCTGCATCCGGATACTGCCATCTATGCGGCCGCTGCTCTCGGGCATCACCGCTGGTATGACGGCACTGCGGGCTATCCGGAGTACTATGACCGCGCTGCGCATAAGGACGCGCTGGCAGCCGATATCACGGCGGCCGCAGACTTTCTGGAAAGCTCCACCAATCCCCTTGGCGACTGCGCCGGAATGCCGCTGTCCTTTTCCGAGGCAGCGGCAATGATCTGCGAAGGCGCCGGAACCCGCTTCCATCCGCTGATGGCGGAGGCCATGGCGGATCAGGAGCTGCGCAGCCGGCTCAGCGTCATCCTGGAACGGGGAAGAAGAGCAGCCGTGATCCGCATCTACCGGGCTCAGGAAGCGCAGGAAGACTGACATGGAGCGGGAGAAGAATATCATGGAGCCAGGCAGCCTTGAGGCGCTCAACCAGATTCATATCGGCATCTGCATCCTTGAGATGAGAGACCGCTGCCATCTGCGGGCGGTGTTCATCAACCGGCAGATGCTGCGCATTCTCGGCCTCAGCGGGCCGGGCTGCGAGGATGATCCGGTTGCCCTTGACTATGCGGAGGATCCCTTCAGCTGCGTGCATCCGGCTGACAGCGAGCAGGTCTCATCCGCCTTTCAGGACGGCTATGACCGCGCCTATTTCAGGATTGACCGCTACCGCCTGCGGATCGCCAGCGGCGATTACGTCTGGATCAGCGAGAATGTCTCGCTGCAGTCAAGAGAGGGAAAGGTCCATACGTTCTGCGCAACCTACCGCGATATCAGCGAGGAGGTCAGGCTTCATTATGAGCTGACGGAGCGGCTCGGGGTGGAGCAGCAGCTGCGGGCCCAGGCAGATCATGCCAACCAGATGAAGTCAAGCTTTCTGTCCAGCGTCAGCCATGACATGCGCACGCCGCTGAATGCCGTGCTCGGCTATACCAGCCTGGCGCTCGCAACTGAGGATCCTGTTAAGCGGCAGGACTATCTGGAGAAGATCTCCAAGTCCGGCAGCATTCTCAAGCAGCTGATCAATGATACGCTGGATCTGTCCCGCATCGAGAGCGGCAAGATGACGCTGAAGCCGGAGGCAGTGCGCCTGGATGACATCATCCAGAAGGTCACGATGACGGTGCGCCCCGGCATGGATGCCAAGGCGATCCGCTTCGTGCTGAAGGAGGATCCGGCCGTCAGGGCATTGGTCTTCACCGATGAGCTGAGAATGCAGGAGATCATTCTCAACATTCTTTCCAATGCCGTCAAGTTCACGCCGGCGGGCGGCACGATCCGCTTTGCGGCGGAGACAGCCGCAGAGACGGATCATGAGATCCGGGAGCGATTCATCATCGAGGACAGCGGCATCGGCATGAGCCCGGAGTTCCTGGAGCGGATCTATGAGCCGTTTGCGCAGGAGCGCACGGAAGAGACAGCAGGCATCGAGGGCTCAGGGCTTGGCCTCACGATCGTCAAGCGCATCATCGACATGATGCATGGCACCATCCAGGTAAGAAGCGCGCCCGGACAGGGCACCTGCTTCACCATCGAGCTGCCGCTGCCAAGGGCCGCGGAGACAGGCGCGGAGACTGCGGTGCATTCATCCGCCAGCCGCGGCAGCCTGCGCGGAATGAATATCCTGGTCTTTGAGGACAATGCCTTCAATGCGGAGATCGCCAAGACGCTGCTGGAGCAGCAGGGCGCGCATGCCGAGCTGGCCGGGAACGGGCAGGAAGGCGTCAATCTGCTCGCTGCCTCGCCGGCTTACCGCTTTGACGCGATCCTGATGGATATCCGCATGCCGGTCATGGATGGCTGCGAGGCAGCCCGGGCGATCCGGGCAATGAATCGCCCGGATGCGGCCTCCATCCCGATCATCGCCATGTCGGCAGATGCCTACGAAGAGGATGTGCGCCGCTCGCTTGCGGCGGGGATGAATGCGCATCTCGCCAAGCCGATCGATCCGGAGCAGCTTGCATCTCTGCTGACCCGGCTGATCGGGCATCCGTCTGAATGAGAAGACGTGTGTGCCGGGCTGGATGTGCTGATATAATACTCATGAATGATGATTCAGCTGTGAATGAGAGGCGGCACGATTGACATACTGGCATGTGGAAACTGACTATGTAGCGCTGGCGCTGTTCATTGTCATGCTGGTCAAGAACCGGCAGAACAGGGACACCAGCCTTCGCCACCGCGCATTCTACTGGGTGCTGGCAGCCAGCATTTTCAGCGTGCTGGTGGATATCACTTCCTCCATTGCCATGAATGAATGCACCAGCTGGTGGATCTATCAGTTCTGGATGATTCTATATGTCCTGACCATGCCGCTCAACGCGCTGTTCTGGATGTGCTATTCCGCGATCCTGGTATCTGATGAGAAGGATTTTCCAAAGATCCGGAAGGATATCCATCTTGCGATGATCCCATACTGCCTTTACTGTGCCGCGGCGATCTCCAATCCGTTCACGGGGCTTTTCTTTCATCTCTCGAAGGAAATGGCATACAGCCGCGGCATCCTGTTTCTGCCGGTGGGAATCGGCTCCATCTATCTGTATACGCTGATCGGCATTGCAGTGCTGCTGAAGGGACGCAGGAAATTCGACAATCCGGCAAATGCGATTCTTGTATCAGCGGTGCTGGCCCTGACAATTGCGGCAGTGCAGCTGCAGCTTATGAATCCCGGCTGGCTGATCATATGCGCCTCCTATGCGATTCTCTACGTCCTGTGCGACATGACGGTGGAAGAGGAGCGCAGGGAGAAGCTCTACCGGACGATAGAGCAGCAGAACAGGAATCTGAAGGAGGCAGCGGAGAAGGCCAATGCGGCCTCCCAGGCCAAGAGCAGCTTTCTTGCGAGCATGTCGCATGATATCCGCACGCCGCTGAATGCCATCACCGGCATGACCGGCATGGCGATGCAGAACATCGATGACCGCAAGCAGGCGCTGGAGGATCTGAATATTGTGCAGTCCTCTTCCCGCCAGCTGCTGAGCCTCGTGAATGATGTGCTGGACCTGTCCAAGATCGAGAGCGGAAAGATGATCATCTCGCATGAGAACTTCATCTTCCCGGATCTGCTGGTGGATCTCGAGAACATGGGCATTGCGCTGTTCCATGCAAGACGCCAGACGTTCAGGGTGAGCGCATCCACAGTTGACAATGAGTTTCTGATCGGGGACATGCTGCATCTGAAGCAGGTCCTGATCAATCTGCTGAGCAATGCCAGCAAGTATACGCCTTACGGCGGCAGGATTGAGCTGGAGGTATCTGAGCTTCCTCCTCAGGATTCCCGCAGGACAGTGCTGCGCTTCCGGGTAGCGGACAATGGCATCGGCATTGAGCCGCAGCGGCTCCAGGAGATCTTCGAGCCCTTCGTGCGCGAGGTCAGCACGACGGTCAACCAGGTCGAGGGAACCGGCCTGGGACTGACGATCGTCAAGCGCATTGTCGAGGCGATGGACGGGACAGTCGAGGTGCAGAGCGAGAAGGGCAGAGGATCTGTCTTCACGGTCACGGTGCCGCTGGGCGTGCAGGACAGGGAGGAGGCAATCCGCCAGTTCGCGGATGTGCAGAATGATAAGATCCTGCTGGTCCTGGACAGGGCGGAGAAGTGCGCTGACAGGCGAAAGGCATTCACGGATGCAGGCATCTCCTGCGAGGCAATCCCGGTCAGCGAGGTCAGCCGATGCATGCATGATCCGAACCGCGACTATTCCGCGATCCTGGTGGTCAATGAGGATCATCCGCTCGATATCATCCGGAAGATCCGCAGCGAGTCGCTTGCGGATGATATTCTGTTCTCCTGCGATATCAATCTCGTTGACATGGTGGACGCGGCGGTCAGTGCCGGCGCGGATTCCATCCTGTTTCAGCCGGTGTTCAAGTCAACGCTGTTCGAGGAGCTGCAGCGCATCCGCCGCCGCAAGAGCAGCAATGAGAGCGATCGGCAGTATCTGCTCGGCAGGCATATCCTGGTCGCAGAGGATCAGCCGATCAATTACCGGATCATTGAGTTCATCCTGAGCAATGCCGGCGCTGAGGTCGATCAGGCGGAGAACGGCCGGGATGCGCTGGAGCAGTTCGAGCGCTCGCAGCCGGGAACGTATGACGCGATCCTGATGGATATCATGATGCCGGTCATGAACGGCTATGACTCAGCCCGCGCAATCCGGGGCCTGGATCGCCCAGATGCCAGAAAAATCCCGATCGTGGCAGTATCCGCGAATGCCTTCTCGGAGGATATCCAGAAGTCCCATGCGGTCGGGATGAATGATCATATCAGCAAGCCGATTGATCCGGAGGCGGTCCGCAAGTCGCTGATGGCGCTTCTGCAGAAGCGCCGCGATCATCAGATTTCCGAATCTGAGTCAGGTTGAGTGAATCCTGCTGCATCCGCAGCAGGATTTTTTCGCTTCGGCAGAAGAAAGCGTGCCATCATGGCACGCTAGGAATTCTGGTCAAATGTCTCCCGGCGCATGATCTTCCTGAGATACACCAGGTAGACCAGCGAGCTCAGAGACCATGTGAAGGGGTAGATCCAGTAGGTCAGCGCGATGACATGCATCATGCGGCCGATGGTCATCAGCACTGCCACCCGCACGGCGCACCAGCATGTCAGCATGACCGCCATCGGCACAACCGGCTTTCCGACGCCGCGCATGACAGCGCTTGTCACATGGCTGAAGCCGAGCAGGCAGAAGAACAGAGAGACAACCCTGGCCCGGCCGACCCCATAGGCAATGACCTCGGGATCGCTGCTGAAGGCCCTGATCAGCTGCGGCGCAAAGAGGAAGAAGACTGCGCCGATGATCTCGATGGAGATGACAGCGGATCGCAGGCCGAAGCGGATTCCTTCCTTCATGCGGGGAATCCTGCCGGCGCCGCGGTTCTGGGACACGAAGGTGCTCATGGACATGGAGAAGGCAGTGACCGGCAGGAAGGCAAAGCCCTCGACCTTGGTATAGGCGCCGATGCCGGCCATCGCGGCCTGGCCGAAGGAATTGATGTAGGACTGGATCAGCACATTGGAGAGATCGATGACGCAGGACTGCATGGCAGTCGGCAAGCCGTAGCGCACGATCTGCCTCAGCTCCTCCGCATCAAAGCGGATCTGATGCAGGTCGACATGGATATCGCCCTGGATCTTCATCAACCTGCGCAGGGAGAGAAAGGCGCTGAGCAGCTCCGAGATCACGGTCGCAATGGCAGCTCCGGCGACGCCCATCCTCAGCGTGCCGACCATGAGGAGATCCAGCACGATATTGACGCAGGAGCTGATGATCAGGTAGCAGAGAGGGTGCCGGGAATCTCCTGCCGCCTGCAGGATGCCGACGAAGGTGTTGTACATGACCAGAGCGGAGATGCCCAGAAAGTAGATGTGCAGATAGACTGAGGCGTCGCGGAAGACGGAATCCGGCGTGCCGGTTGCCCGCAGGATCGGGTCCGCTGCCAGCACGCTGGCCAGCGTCATGATGACGCTGAGCGCCAGCCCGGCTGCGACAGCGGTATGCACGCTGCGCTGCGTCAGCTCATGATTGCCGGCTCCGATATGGCGGGCAATGACGATGCCGGCGCCCATTGAGAAGCCCATGAAGAAGCCGACGGCAAGATAGACGATCGAGCCGGTGGAGCTGACTGCCGCGAGCGCTGCGCTGCCGACCAGGTTGCCGACAATCAGGGAATCGGCAGTGTTGTAGAGCTGCTGAAAGAGACTGCCGATGAAGATCGGGACAGCAAAGGTGATGATGCGTCGGCGGAGGTCTCCCTCCGTCATCAGTGCCGGCTGCGCGGAGTCCATATACGCGGAAGCATATCACAGAGCCGGCAGGGGCTCAACTGCCAGAAGACAGAAAAGGCCATCCCCGATTTGATTTCGGGAATGGCCTGCGGCCGGCTACATCAGCTGGCGGAACATTGCAATGACCTGATCCTTGGTAGCCTCTCTCGGGTTGCCGGGATAGCAGGCATCTTTGAGCGCATCGGAGGCAAGCTGGTCCAGATCCTCCTCGCGGATGCGGTCATTCTTCGGATTGATATGCACATCGGAAGAGAGCTGCTTGACGGCATTGATGGCTGCGTCGCGATACGCTTCCTGCGACATCTGATCAACGCCCTCAACGCCCATGGCGCGGGCAATCTCGCGGTACTTCTCGCCGGTATAGTCGCGGTTGAATTCCATCACGATCGGCAGCAGCGATGCGCAGGCAACGCCATGCGGCGTGTCATAGTGCGCAGACAGCGTGTGAGCCATGGAATGGTCAATGCCGAGTCCGACATTGGAGAAGCCCATGCCGGCAATATACTGGCCGAGGGCCATGCCCTCTCTGCCTTCCTTCTCATTGTTCACGGCAGCGCGCAGATACTTCGAGATCAGGCGGATTGCCTCGAGATGGAACATATCTGTCATCTCCCAGGCAGCGCGGGTAGTATATCCCTCGATGGCGTGAGTCAGGGCATCCATGCCGGTAGCGGCAGTGAGTCCCTTTGGCATGGAGGACATCATCTCAGGGTCGACGACGGCGACGATCGGCATGTCATGCGTATCGACGCAGACGAACTTACGCTCCTTCTCGACATCTGTGATGACGTAGTTGATCGTGACCTCAGCGGCAGTGCCGGCTGTGGTCGGGACCGCGATGATCGGGACGCACGGATTCTTGGTAGGAGCTACGCCCTCGAGGCTTCTGACATCCTCGAATTCAGGATTGGCGATGATGATGCCGATTGCCTTGGAGGTATCCATGGAGGAGCCGCCGCCGACAGCGACGATGCAGTCAGCGCCGCTCTTCTTGAATGCGGCAACGCCGGACTGGACATTCTCGATGGTCGGGTTCGGCTTGATGTTGCTGTACAGTTCAAACGGGATGCCAGCCTTGCTCAGCAGATCTGTAACCTTCGCAGTGACGCCGAACTTGACGAGGTCCGGATCGCTGGCAACAAATGCCTTCTTGAAACCGTGTGCGTTCATCTCATTGACAATCTCAGAGATCGCACCTGCTCCATGATAGGAGACTGGATTCAGCGAAATACGATTAGCCATGTTTTTTTTCTCCTTCGCGGCATATCTGCCGCTTACAATAGACAATCTAGTGACTTGTGAACATAAAAACAAGTTACACCTCATCCGAAGTGTAACCTTTGCGCTCAGTCCAGAATGCCGGCTCTGCGGAACAGCGCAGAGAGCTCCTGCGGCATGGCGGCGATCATGATTTCCGTCAGTTCCTCCGGCGATATCGGCATTTCCTGCATTACCCATTTCACGGTCATGTAGATGGAGGCCTGGCAGTACATCTCCAGAATATCCAGGATTCTCCGGGGGATCTCCCCGATCTTGTTCTCCAGGAGATTCCTGTAGAAGGAGAAGATCATCTGGAAGTCATGATCGCGCAGGCTGTTCTGCGTGTCAGTGGAGAAGGCAGCGCGGAAGAAGACATATTCCTGCCGGATATAGCGGAACTTCAGGATCAGTCCCTCCCGCACAGTCTTGCCCGAGCCCATCTGGTCGAAGGACTCGTGAAGCAGGCGGTCAAAGTACCAGTTGATCAGATCATATTTATCCGAGAAGCAGCGGTAAAAGGTCTGCCGGGAGAGATGGCTTTTCTCGCAGATCGCACGGACGGTGATATTCTCGACAGCCGTGGTGCGCATGCATTCCCGGCAGGCTCTGGAAAGCTCCAGCCTGGCAGATTCACTTGCTCCATGATTCTGTTCCATACGCCAATTCTAGCATTGACGCGCAGGAACGGACAGCGGTTTTCATCTGCGCCGGGCAGCGCGGGCATCCGGTTTGACGGCAGCCGCATGTCCGATGCAGGATAATCCGGGGAAGAGATGCCGCTCGCGGCAGGAGGGACACCGCATGAGAAAGATCAGATCGTATGGGGAGCTTGAGAGAATGGCAGCGAGAGAGAAGGCGCTGCTGGTCTATTTCGCAGACAGCAGCTGCGGCGTATGCGCGGCAGATGAGCCGCGGGCCGAGCGGCTGGCAGCGGAGATGGGCATTCCTGCCGTGTTGGTGGAGATCTCCGCTGTCAGGGAAGCGGCCGGCCAGCTGAATGTATTCACGGTGCCTGCTGTTCTGCTGCTTGCCGGCGGCAGGGAGTATCACCGGCAGGCGCGCTTCATCGACTTTGATGAGCTGAGGAAGCGGATGGCAGAGCTGTGCAGCTGAGGTGCTGGTCATCTGTTGACAGGGCTGTGATATAAATGCCCCATGACAGAAGCGTGCTGCCCGGGCTTGGCAATGCCCAATGCATCAGCGCTGCTGAAAGGGGAAAATCTCATGCTGAAGATCATATCGATTCTCGAAATTGCTGCATCTATCTATATTCTCCTGGTCGCGAGGAACATGATCGCGCTCAGCGGCAGGCAGAAGGGCCAGATCCTGAGCGCGATTCCGGATCCGGCAAAGGCTGCCGAGTACGGTAAGAAGGCCGGAGTGATGCTCCTGATTACCGGCATCGGCGTCATTGCCTTTGCCTGCTATGATCTGGCAGCGCAGAACGAGGGACTGTATCAGGCGGAGGATATCTTCATCCTTCTCTGTGCTCTGGCCATTCTCCGGCTCAACAAGAAGTATTCCGGCAAGTACAGCATTACCATCTATTGATGCCATGGCGCCTGCGCTTCAGCACACGCGGCCTCCGGCAAAGCATGTATGCATGTGCATCCCTGCCGGCATTGCCCTCTGCTGAGATCATGCACGTCATAGCAGCGCTGTTTCCCTGATGCCGTCCGCGGCAGGAATGGGGAGACGCGCTGTTTTTTTGCGTGAATTCACAGGACACCGGCAGTCCGGCGCAGGATCAGAGAGAAATTCCCAAACGGTCAATGAAAGAATCCATAAATATTCAGAAACATATTGTTTCATTTACTGAAAATATGTAAATGATTGATCTGCATCTTCAGATTCAGTGGTAGGATAATTGAAACCAGGCTGCTGTAAGGTACGCTCAGGGCTGCTTCCAGCCATGGCAGGAATCTGAGCCGCATCTCTTTGGGGTGAGATGCGGGGCAGTGCCTGCAGACCGGCAGGCCTGAGGGACAGATTGCATTATCATGGCCGAAAGGGGGCTGAGCAGCTGCAGACATGCGGAAAAGCGCATTGAAATGAATCACTTTCATCAAAGGGGAAACGATTCAGAATTCAGCTGGAATGCTGAAGGGGGATGAATCAGAATGAGTGAAAAGAAGCAATCTCACATCGAGGAATTGACAACTGAAAACACAGAGTTCAAGCGCGAGATCGGCCTATTCGGCGGCATCAGCGTCATCGGCGGAATCGTCATCGGCTCCGGCATCTTCTATCTTGGCTCCTATGTCCTGCAGTATGTCGGCATGAGCGAGGGCATGGCGCTGCTCTGCTGGGTCATCGGCGGCGTGCTGTCCATCATGGGCGGCCTGTGCTATGCGGAGATGGGATCCTCCATTCCGCGTGCAGGCGGGCAGATCACCTACCTGAGCGAGGCATTCTCGCCGATCTTTGGATGCCTGGCCGGCTATTCCGCGTTCCTGATCGGCGATCCGGCATCATCGGCAGCCCTGGCTGTCGCCCTGGTGACGGCGCTGCTCGGAACTGCAGTCTCAAGCACGATGATCAAGGTCCTGGCCATTATCCTGATCATCGTCCTCTGCGTATATAACTATTACGGAGTCAAGCACAGCAATGCGCTGCAGAGCGTCACGATGGCTGCCAAGCTGATCCCGATCCTGGTGATTATCGTTGCGGCAATCAGCATGGGCACTGTCAGGCCGGATCTCAGCCTTGTGGTCAGGGATGCGACCGGCGGATCGAAGATGGGGATGATCGCCCTCGGCGTCATGGCGACGCTGTGGGCATATGAGGGCTGGTATAATCTGAATAACGTTGCGGAGGAAGTCAAGAATCCATCCAGGAACCTTCCCCGCGCACTGATCATCAGCCTCGGCGGCATCACGCTTCTCTATACCCTGTTCAACTTCGCGATCTACAGGACGCTGCCGTGGGATACGATCAATACCGAGATCAATGTCAATGAGAATCTGTATCTGGGAACGCTGGTCTCGAAGACCCTCATGGGCAGCTTCGGAAGCATTCTTGTCGTGACCTGCATGGCGATCGCGATGCTCGGATCCCTGAACGGATGCCTGATGATTCCGCCGCGCAACTATTACGCAATGGCAAAGGAGAAGCATTTCTTCAGCGCATTCGGGAAACTGGATGAGAAGACGAAGGTTCCATACTGGGGATTCATCATCGAGGGCATCATTGCCATCATCTTCGTTCTCTGGAACACGCTGCAGGATCTGACGATTCTCGTCGCGTTCACCTCGCTGCTCTACAATACGCTGACCGTTCTGTCCGTACCTCGCCTGCGGAAGAAGTATCCGGATATCAATCGTCCCTACAAGGTATGGATCGGTCTGCCTTATATCTATATTGCCTGCCAGATCCTGCTGATCGTCTACACGATCACGACAGATACCCGCAATTCCCTGATCGGCCTCGGCGCGCAGCTGATCGGCGTCGCAATCTACTTCTTCTTCGATGCGAAGAACAGGAAGCAGAATGCAGCGGCAGAATCATGATTCATCAGCAGAGAGCTGAAGGAGAGCAATCATGCAGGTGCTGAAAAAACTGAGCTATACCTACAGCAGGAATATGGTGCCGGAAGCATATGCTGTTCCGGGAGAGGTCGTTGAATTTGATGCCGCTGACTGCTTCAGCGGGAAGCTGAAGCGCGAGGACAGCATGCCGGAGATCGCGGATGATGAGTTCAATCCTGTGACCGGGCCGCTGTATCTCCGCGGTGCTGAGCCCGGCGATACGCTGGCAGTGGATATTCTCGATATCCAGACGGAGGATCATGGCTGGGTTCTGACCGGCGACAGGCTGGGCATCGTGGATCATGAGAACCGCATCCGCAAGGTTGAGATCCGGGATGGATACTGTCTCTTCAATGACATGAAGTGGCCGGTCAATACGATGATCGGAACCATCGGGTGCCCGCTGGCAGACAAGGATATTCCCGCGCACTATGTCTTTGAGGGCGGCGGCAATATCGACTCCCGGAAGATCACGAGAGGAACGGTTCTCTATGTCCCCGTGCGCGTCGCCGGCGGCCTGCTGGCCATGGGCGACATGCATGCGACGATGGGCGATGGCGAGATGGTCGGCACCGGGATCGAGGTAGGCGGCAGGATCATCTGCCGCGTAGGTCTGATCAGGAATTTTGCCTTGAACTGGCCGGTCACGGAAACGCGCGGAACATGGTATGTCAATACCTGCGGCGAGACCTGCGATCGGGCGATTGAGCTTGGCTACCGCGAGATGCATCGCCTGCTCATGCAGGCATATGGCTGGGACGCCACGGATACCGCGATGTACATGAGCATGCGGGGCTGCGTGGAGGCATGTCAGGCATGCCTGAGCCCGAGAGGCGGCGGCAACAGCTTCCGCATCGGCACGCCGAAGACAGACCTGAAGCCTTCCCTGCTGCCATCAGCAGATTTCGGAAGCTGCAATTCGGAGCCGTGATCTGCAGCTGCCATGCGAGGCTGATGATTGATCGTGACTGATCGGTCATCAGCCTTTTTCATCCGGCGCTGGCGCCTTTTTTGCGCTGCTGCCGTGCTATGCTTCTCCTGCGGCTGAAAGAAGGCAGCGCAAAGAGGAGGGACATGGAGGAAATCGGCAAGGAAGAAGTCTACTACATCCTGGGAATTGAGGGGAATCCGCTGATCTACGCATCCGTCATGAAGAATATCGATGTCATGCATGATCAGAAGGGAATGAGCTATGTGGAGATCCTCAGGGATATCTATCTGTCGCTCAAGGACCAGCTCATCGACACTCTGAATTCTGACGGCTTCAGAAGCTGAGATGCCCGCCGGCAGAGGCCCGCATGTCATCAGACGCTATATAATGGATTCATGGAACGGAATTCTTCAGCAGGGGAGGCGGAACATGGATAGGATCGCGGCAGCAGCTCCTTTACGCGCTGCATTCAGGCCGGACACGCATTGGATCAGGCGGATCCTGTGCGTTTTCATTGCGCAGATGACCATGCTTGCATTCACAGGCTGCGCTCCCGCCGCTGCGTCCGGATCAGCTTCTCCATCTCCTTCCGCTGCCGCTCCCTCTGCGCCTGTCTCCGCTGCGCCGGCAGCCCGGCCTTCCGCATCCGCGGCTCCCGCAGTATCCGCGGCCCCGGCCGAGGGCCTTTTCACGGCGACCTTCATCGATGTCGGGCAGGGAGATGCGACCCTGATTGAGTGCGATGGGCATGCGATGCTGATTGACGGCGGCATGCCGGATCAGTCGCAGAAGATCTATGCGATCCTGAAGCGGAAGGGCATTACGGATCTGGATTATATTGTCTGCACGCATCCCCATGAGGATCACGCAGGCGGTCTCAGCGGCGCGCTGCAGTACGCTTCGTGCGACCATGCGCTGTCCTCGGTTGCGGATTCAGACAATTCTGCCTTTCAGCATTTTCTGCAGGCACTGAGCGATCGCGGAACTGCGCTGACCGTGCCGCAGACCGGCGACCGATTCAGCCTCGGCAGCGCTGAGTTCACGGTGCTGGGCCCGACTGATATCGAGCCTTCCATGGATGCCAATGATATCTCGCTGGTTCTGCGCGCGGATTTCGGCAGCACCTCGTTCCTGTTTCCGGGCGATGCCGAGCAGGAGGAGGAGCAGCTGCTCATGTGGAACGAATATGACAGCCTCGGCGCCACGGTGCTGAAGGCAGCGCATCATGGCTCTGCCAATGGCGCCTCCTATGCATGGGTGAAGGCAGTTCATCCTGAGATCACGATCATATCGTGCGGCAGCGGAAATCCCTATGGGCATCCGCATGAGGACACGCTGGATCTGCTGAAGAAGTATGGCAGCCAGCTCTATCGAACCGATCTGCAGGGCGATATCACGGTTGTCAGCGACGGCACGGGCGTAACGGTCTCGCCTTCTGAGCATCCGGATGCGGATGTCTGGCAGCCTGGAGCAGTGCCTCAGGCAGAAGCCAGCGTTCCGGCTGCCGCAGATCCTGCGGCTGCTGCAGATGCAGGCGTGCAGCGGAATATGCCTGCGGAGCAGAGCTATGTCATCAATGTCAATACCGGGAAGTTTCATCTCCCGAACTGCTCTGCGGCAGCCAGGATCAAGCCATCCAACCGACAGGACTTCATCGGCACCAGGGATTCCCTGATTGCGCAGGGCTATGTGCCATGCAAGATCTGCAATCCATGAGCTGCTGTGCTGGTCATCCGTTGACCTGAATATGCTATATAGAAAAAGTCAGCAGCAGGATTGCTTAAATGCCTGCCCTGGCGGACGGCGAGAGGAATGGATGCCTGTCGCCGCGCTGCATTCGTGAATGCATGCATCATGGCCTGCGCGCTGATTCTGCAGGCAGGAAAAGAGATTTCCGGATTCCCTGAGCTCTGCTGAGATCCTGGCCGGGTGAGCACAGCGCGGACAGGGAATACGCGCCATGCCGGAGGAGCCGCCGGCGCACAGCGGTGCGGCCTGAGCAGCTGCGCTGCTTTCTGTTTCCGCAGCGTGAATGAGCGCTGCTTCATATCATTGCCTCCCGACGGGACAGCCCATGCTATAATAGAAACAGAGATTCATACAGACGGTCATCATACAGAAGCGGCTCAATTCCGTAATCAGGGCAGCGCGATTATTACTGCAGATCTTTTACAGAATCCAATCACGTCCGTACAGCGGCATCGCTGTACCAGAGAAAGGCAATGATCATGACAGTCGGAAAGAATGAGAAGAAGACAGCCGGCAGGAAGACTGCCCCTGCATCAGCGAAGAAGGCAGCAGTGAAGAAGGAAAAGGCGCTTGACCCGGCATTTCTGACACCGTTTGACCGGTATCTGTTCGGCTCCGGAACGGATTATCAGATCTACCGGAAGATGGGAGCGCATCCGGCAGTGCTGGATGGGAAGAAAGGCATGCACTTTGCCGTTTGGGCACCGCATGCCAGGGCAGTATCAATTGTCTCTGACCGCAATCAGTGGGATCCGAAGGCAAACTACATGCTGCCGCTGGAGACAAGCGGCATCTTCGAGGGATTCATTGCCGGCATGGGATTCGGAGAGCTGTATAAGTATGCAGTCGAGACAGCCGAGGGAAAGATTCTCTACAAGGCGGATCCCTATGGATTCTCTGCAGAGTTCCGCCCCGGCACGGCATCCCGCACGGCAGATCTGGAATGCTTCCGCTGGAACGACCAGGCCTGGCTGAAGGATCGTGCCTCGAAGAATACCTTTGAGCAGCCGATGAGCATCTATGAATGCCATATCGGCTCCTGGAAGAGGGCGCAGCGGGAAGAGAAGAACGGATTCCTGAACTACCGGGAGGCTGCAGAGGGCCTGGCAGCCTACTGCTCGGATATGGGATATACCCACGTGGAGCTGATCGGCATTGCCGAGCATCCGCTGGATGCCTCATGGGGCTATCAGGTCACAGGCTACTATGCGCCTACCTCAAGATACGGCAATCCGGATGACTTCATGTATCTCGTGAACTACCTGCATCGGCATCATATCGGCGTCATCCTGGACTGGGTTCCGGCGCACTTCCCGAAGGATGCGCACGGGCTTGCGGACTTCGACGGCACGCCGACATATGAGTATGCCGATCCAAGAAAGGGCGAGCATCCGGACTGGGGAACCAAGATCTTCGATTACGGCAAGAGCGAGGTGCGCAACTTCCTGATCGGGAATGCGCTGTACTGGTATGACGAGTACCACATTGACGGGCTGCGCGTGGATGCGGTCGCATCGATGCTGTATCTGGATTACGGGCGCAAGGCGGGGCAATGGGTTCCGAACGCCTCCGGCGGAAACGGCAATCTCGAGGCCATGGAGTTCTTCAAGCATCTCAACAGCCTGATCCGCAAGCGGAATGACGGCACGATCATCATCGCGGAGGAGTCGACCGCCTGGCCGAAGATCACGGAAAGCCCGGAGAACGGCGGCCTCGGCTTCACGTATAAGTGGAACATGGGCTGGATGCATGACTTCCTGGACTACATGAAGACAGATCCGCTCTTCCGCAAGGGCAGCCACAACAAGATGACCTTCGGCATGAGCTATGCCACCTCGGAGAAGTTCATCCTCGTGCTCAGCCATGATGAGGTAGTGCATCTGAAGTGCTCCATGATCAACAAGATGCCGGGCCTCGGCGTGGACAAGTTCAGGAACCTGAAGTGCGGCTACTTCTTCATGTTCGGCCATGCCGGCAAGAAGCTGCTGTTCATGGGCCAGGACTTTGCGCAGGATCATGAGTGGAATGAGAATACTGAGCTGGAATGGGGCCTGACGGATGAGCCGATGCATCAGGACGTGCAGCACTTCGTCCGCGATCTGCTCCATCTCTATCGGAAGTATCCCGCCATGCATCAGCTGGATGATTCCTGGGATGGCTTCGAGTGGATCAATCCGAATGACAATGAGCGCTCCATCTTCAGCTTTATCCGCAAGGACAGGACTGGCAGGGACAGCCTGATCTTCATCGTGAACATGACGCCGATGACCTGGAGCGACTATCAGTTCGGCGTTCCGAAGAAGGGCAGATACACCCTGATCTTCAATGAGAATGGGTTCACCGGCAAGGATACCGGCAGAAAGACATACTCGGCAGTCAAGGGCCAGTGCGACAGGTTTGACCAGCATGTGGCATATGCGCTGGCGCCGTATGCCTGTGCGGTATTCCGCTTCAGCTACTAGAGCCATTCGCGAAGCCTGCATTCAGCTGCTGCGCAGCGTGCAGGCTTTTCTCTGCCTGAAAAGATGCGCGGGCCAGGCAGGTGCCGCACTCATTCCGCAGTATAATAATTGCCGTGCGGCAGGCTGGAAGAGCGCTGCCCGGGAGGAATCATATGACATTCCTGCATGAATACGGCCCCATCATTCTGAGCTCGGCAGCTGTGTATCTGTTCATCGTGCTGGCGATCCGGCTGTTCGGCAAGACGGAGATCGCGCAGCTCTCCGTGACGGATCTCGTCTTCATCATGCTGCTGAGCAATTCCGTGCAGAATGCCATGGTGGGCTCCGATGTCAGCCTGACAGGCGGGATTGCCGCTGCTGCCACCCTGTTTGCAGTCAATGCGCTGTTCAAGGAGTTCATGTACCGAATTCCCGGATTCGGCCGGATCATGCAGGGAGAATCCCTGATGCTGGTATATCAGGGCAGGGTCAATGACGCGAATATGCGGAAGGCGCGCCTTACCACCAATGAGCTGCTGGAGGCGATCCGCGAGCATGGCGTCGCCCGGATCGCGGATGTCAACCTTGCCGTGCTGGAAGTGGATGGCAATATCAGCGTGCTGTCCGATGACTTCCAGAGCCGCACGACCAGGGCAGTGCGCAGATCACGGATGCCGAAGAAGGAGACCAGGAAGAGCGACTGAGCGCGCAGGAACATGCATGAGCATGCCGCCTGCGCGCCTTTTCCATGCCTGCTCTAGTCCTGCACAGCCGTGAGGGAAGTGCCGTCGCTGGTGATATGCACGGTGCCGCTGCTGGTCTGGTAGGTCTCTGCGCCAAGGCTCTGCAGCTCCTGGATCGTATTCTCCGTATCCTCGCTGCTGCTGGCAGTCAGCACGGCAATCTGCGGCTGGACGGCTTCCAGGAGATCCTTAAGCCCGTTCTGCCAGCGGCCGTGATAGGGGACCTTCAGAAACTGGAAGGTGCCTGTATTCTCGCTGAGATATTCCTCGATCCGCTGCTCCATAGCATCGCCGGCAAACAGGAAGCGGGTGCTTCCCCAGGTCAGCTCGATGATCAGGGAGGAGTTGTTGCTGTCATTGCTGGAATAGTCAGACTGCTGAGGTGGATCGATCCGGACAGAGGCATCTCCTATGGCAAGCTCAGTGGAGGTCCGCACAGTATCTGCCGTGATGCCTGCCTCGGCCAGTGCCTCGACGTAGGCGCTGTACTCATCGCTGTCCTTCGGGCAGTCGCTCTGATAGACCGCATCAACCCTGATCTTCGCGAGCAGCTCGGCGGCGCCGCCGACATGGTCAGCATCAAAGTGCGTCAGGATCAGCGCCTTCAGCTCAGTGATGCCCTCCGCTTCCAGGGCCTCGACAAGATTGTCACCGAAGCTGGTCTCGCCTGTGTCAATGACAACAGCGCCCTGCCCGGTTTCAATCAGGATGGCATCGGCGCTGCCGGCCTTGAAGACCGTCACCTCCAGGTTGCCTGAGGCATCGTCAGAAATGACAGGCACGGCGGAGGATGCGGAATCGGCAGAGGCAGCCGGGACGGCCGCGCATCCGGCCAGGACAGCGGCAGCGGTCAGCGCGGCAAGCAGTTTTCTGATCTTCTTCATATGGGCATCATTCTAGGCCTTCATGTTCAACAGAGCGTGATCTGCAGGTGAAGAAAAGGAAAACTTTCCGGCTCTCTGCTCCATATGCGTTAGCTGCCGTGCCTGTGCTGCAGCCGGATCAGCGCCTGGTTTGCATGTTCTCTCAAACCTGTATAAGATAGGTGCTGCACAAAGGCTTTTAAGGGGGAGAATCTGAATGAGGAAACTGTCACTGCGCGAATTCACGATGATCGGGATACTGGCTGCGCTCAGCTATGTCTGCTTTGCCTTGATCCAGTTCAGGATCACGCTTCCGGGCGGAGATGCGACCAGCGTTCATCTCGGCAATATGGTGCCGGTGCTGGGAGCGCTGCTGTTCGGCGGGCTGATCGGCGGGCTGGGCGGTGCCATTGGCATGACCATCGGCGATCTCTTTGATCCGATCTATGTTATCTATGCGCCCAAGACCTTTTTTCTGAAGCTCTGCATCGGCCTGATTGCAGGCGCGGTGGCGCATCGGGTATTTCATCTGGAGCAGCAGACAGACCGGAAGAAGCTGACCAGAGGAGCTGCTTGGTCAGCTGCGGCAGGCCTGGGCTTCAATGCAGTCTTTGATCCTGTCATCGGTTATTTCTACAAGCTGCTGATCCTCGGCAGGCCGGCAGCGGAGATCACGCTTGCATGGAATGTCTTCGCATCCGTGACCAATGCGGTGATCAGCGTGCTGGTGGCAGTGCCTCTGTATCTTGCGCTGCGTCCCGCGCTGAGACAGTATATGCATCGCGTTGACAGCAGCGCTTCCGGAGAATGACGCCTGCCGGCACAGAGCCGGCCTCAGCAGATCCAGAGAACAGGATCCCGTCAATGCAGGACAGGCAGCTTCTGCAGAGGCGGGATTTCATATGGGCAGGGAATGCTGCATAGACGGGCAGATGCCGGCGATGGATCATGGCAGCGGGGAATGCAGGCACCATTCGCGAGATTCATGATAAAATAGGCCTATCGCAGTAAGCAGTTTTACCGCGCAATCATTGGGGAGATCATGCAGGACAGCAGAGACGGCATTCTTAATATTGGCGTGCTGATCGGGAACTCTTCATCCGATCACACCATGAATTTCATGCACGGCGTATATGAGGCTCAGAAGAGGGAGAATGTCCGCGTCCTTTTCTTTCTGGGCATGCATACCAGCGATTACTACCGGGCAGTCTTCGGGACTGCGGACAGGGGCCGCAGCTACGACTATCAGTGCAATGTCATCTATGACTATGCAAGATTCGCCGGGGTTGATGCCCTGATCATCTCCTACGGAACGCTGTGCATCTTCCTGGAGAACAATAACAAGGAGGAGTTCCTGAAGCGCTTCGGGAATATCCCTCATGTGATGGTGACGGATTTTGACGAGACCGGCAGCGGCTCCTCCATCATCTGCGATAATTATCACGGCATGGCGGAGCTGACGGAGCATCTCGTCAGCGTGCATGGCTGCCGCCGCTTCACGATGATTGCCGGCCCGGATGGCAATACTGATGCCTCAGAGCGCAGGCGCGGCGTGGAGGACTGCCTGCGTGCGCATGGGATCCCGTTTGATGAAAGCCATATCGAGCACGGCGATTTCTCCATCAACGTGAAGCCGCAGGCGGAAGCGCTGCTGGACCGCTTTCCGGATGCGGATGCCATGATCTGCGCAAACGATACCATGGCGGTCACGGCCTATCAGGTCTGCGAGGAGCGCGGCAGGATCATCGGCAGGGATATTGCCGTGACCGGCTTCGATGACTCCAGGGATGTTGCGCCGCTGCTGAATCCGACCCTCACGACTGTCCGCCAGGATGCCGAGCGCATGGGCTACCAGGCGCTGCAGGAAGCGATTGCTCTTGCCCGCGGCAGAAAGCCGCAGGATATCGTGATTCCGGTCAGCCTGTCCGTGCGCAGCTCGTGCGGATGCCGGAGCGCCTCGCCGGCCGGCTATACGAAATTTGAGCTCAAGCAGCTTCATGACCGCTTTCTGGAATTCAAGAAGGAGACCTGGTTCATGCCGCAGATCTCCCGCAACATGATTGACCATATCGATGATGAGGCAATGTTCTATGCCTTTGCGCTGGAGATGCTGCCGGCGCTGAAGTGCCGCAGCGGCTATCTGCTGCTGCAGGATGAGCCGACCCGCCATCTGTATGGCGAGCAGTGGGACTTTCCGAAGAAGATGTATCTGCGGGCCAGCTTTGATGAAGGCGGCCTGCATACCTATATCGGCAGCGGCAGCATTCCCGTGACCGATGGCAGCGACCTGAGCGTAAAGGGCAATTCCCTGCGCAGCGGCAGCCTCTGCATTATTCCCCTGTATGCCGGCGAGATGCAGTACGGGCTGCTGGCAGCAGAGGCGGATACGAATCAGCTGCCGCAGATATATCTTGCCAGCCAGCAGATCAGCGTCGCGCTTGAGTTCCATGAGATGGCGGCACGGCAGGCAGATCTGAACCGGGAGCTCAAGGTCAAGAATGAGATCCTGGGATTCCTCTCCGAGGTGGATCAGATGACAGGCTGCCTGAACCGCAGAGGATTCATGGAGAAGGCAGTGCAGCTGATCCGCGAGAATGAGGGCAGGCAGATGCAGATCCTGTTTGCGGATATCGATCATCTGAAGCAGATCAATGATACCTTCGGGCATTCCGAGGGAGACTATGCGATCATTGCCTCGGCAGACGTGATCCGTGCCAATACCGGGCCGAAGGATCTCGTGGGACGCATCGGCGGCGATGAATTCGTGATTCTGAGAGCAATGCCGCAGGGACAGCCTGTGCCTACGGAGGATCTGATCAGAGCTTCCTGCGAGCGCGGGAATGCGCAGAGCTGCAAGCCCTATTACGTGAGTCTGTCCATCGGCCGTCATGAGTTCCGGGCAGATGAGAATGCCGATCTCGGGACAGTGATCCAGCAGGCGGATGCCTGCCTCTATGAGGCAAAGAAGCTGCGCCGCGCAAGCGTGTGCAGAGAGGCTGACGGGCATCAGAAGCATGCAGGCTGACTGTCTGTCTTTCGCAGAAAGAGAGGATGGAAGAATGATTCAGGATTTGGAGCAAAGATCGCAGGAGCTGCTGGATACGGCGCTGTCCAGGGTCCCGTTCTACCGCGAGAGCTGGCGCCGGTATGATCCGGGCGAGGGGCATTCCATTGATGAGCGCTTTGCGGCGCTGCCGCTGCTGACCAAGGCAGACATGAGAGCGGCATTCCCGACCGGGCTGGTCGATGAGTCAAGAGATATCGAGCAGGGCCTTGAGCATGGCGAGATCGAGTATTCCTTTACTTCCGGGACTACCGGGGAGAAGGTCATCAATCTCTGGAGCCAGGACTGGTGGCATGCCTCGGAGAGAGCATCCTGGCAGCTGAATCCGGCTCTTGCGTCACTGCCTTATCCGCCGCGCCAGGCAACGCTGGCAAGCTCTCTGAATGTGGGGATCAGCTGTGAGGAAGATCTGCCGATGGATCATCGCATCATGGGCAATCTGCTGTATCTCAATGAGAAGGCAAATCTGATCTGCTGGCGGCCGTATCATCTGGAGCGCATCGCGGCGGAGCTGAATGCATGGCAGCCGGATGTCCTTGAGGCAAACCCATCCCTGCTTGCAAGAGCCTGCTGGTACTGGCTGGATCACGGCATCGAGGTGCGCTCGCCGAAGGTGATCACCTTTACCTATGAGCTTCCTTCCCGAATCGGGCTGCGTGCCATTCAGCGCGTATTTCACTGCCCGCTGGTCAGCTCCTACGGAACCACGGAGACCGGCTTTGTCATGGATACGGATGCGGATGGCAGATACCGCCAGAATCCGGAATTCAACCGGATTGACTTCCTGCCTCTGAAGGAGGAATACGGCGGGCCGGATCTGGGCCGCATTGCCGTATCGACATTCGGCAATCCGTGGTCCTGCATCCTGCGCTTCGATGTCGGCGATCTGGTGCGGATCAGCCCGCTGTCAGGCCATGAGCAGGGCTTTGCGGCCGCATCTGTCGAGGGCAGAGTGAGCAACTCAACCTTTGCCGCAGACGGCCGCCTGATCACGCCGGACATGGCTGATCAGGCACTGTCGGCAGCGGAAGGCGTCCGCGACTACGATCTCGTGCAGGATACCCGCGGCCATATCACGCTTCGGCTGGTGGCTCACGGCAGCGCGCAGGAAGCGATACACGCCTCTGAGGAGGCACTGCATCGCCTCTATGGCAGCGGCATGAGCTGCTCTGTTGAGGCTGTCAGCGATCTGATGCCGGGCCCGAGCGGAAAGTACCGCCGGGTTCATGCGGACTTCGAATTTGACGAATGGGCGCTGACCCGCGATCCGGTGATCGCCAGCCGCTGAGGCGCTTCTGCTGGTCACTTGTTGACAGCCGCATGCTATTCTGAATCAGACGTATTCCGGCATCAGACATGCCGGGCAGGAGGAACCAGCTCATGAGGAAAATTCTGAGGGCAGAGATGATTCTGGCTGCTGCCGTCATTCTGACCAGTGCGGCAGGCTGCGCAGGAACAGCTGCGAAGGAAGACTACAGCGATGACATGAAGATCCCGCATCAGATCGATCTTGATCCGACTGCCGGCGCGGATGATCGCGAGCGGTCTGCAGACCATGAGGATTCTCCGTACTACAAGCATCCTGATTTCTATCACATGAAGTCTTCGGGATCGCTGACGATCCTGCCTGGATTCAAGACCATTCAGCAGTCCAGCGACTGGTCCTGCGGCATTGACTCCGCGATGATGGTTCTGAACTGGTACAGCAGGCTGGGCAGCTGGAACGAGCAGACGCTTGCGGCGCTCCGGCATCCGCTGGATCAGGGGCAGTGCGGCGACTATCCCGGCACCAGCCTCAAGCAGGCCATAAATATCTTCAACGGCGTCGGCGGCTTTTCCCTGCTGACAACGTTCGATCGGCCGGATGGATTCACCATTCCGCAGATGCAGGAATGGCTTTCCGAGGGGAAGCCGATCATGATCTGCTGGAATGCCTGGGGAGGGCACTGGCAGGTCATCATCGGCCTCGATACGATGGGCACCGAGAGCGAGGATGATGATGTCATGATCGTGGCTGATCCGTATGATACGACGGATCACGATCAGGATGGATACGTGATCTATTCCGCCGAGCGGTTCCTTGCGGAATATACCATGACAACGACCTTCAGCGAGGAAGAGGGCGGCAATGATCATCTGTTCCTGGTGGCGACGCCGAACAGCTGAGAGGGGATGCAGATCAGAAGCATTTGCGGATGCCGGGCAGGGCAAAGCTGCCCGGCATCTCTTTGTCTTGCTGTCTCGGGCATTTCAGTTGTGCAAACGGAAGCCTCATATTACATTGTGGGCATGAAGAAGACAGTGAGCGTGCTGCTCGCGGTCCTGCTCCTTGCAGGATGCGCAGGCAGTGCCCAGGGAGGCTCCCGAATGACAGAGCATAACGATTACAAGGTCCCGGAAGGACAGAGCGTCATCTATCTTGCCGGCGGCTGCTTCTGGGGAACAGAGAAGCTGTTTAAGGAAATCGAGGGCGTGACGGATACGACCGTCGGCTATGCCAACGGAACGATTCTAAATCCGACCTATGAGCTGGTGTGCACAGGCAATACCGGGTACAAGGAGACCGTCAGAGTAACCTATGATCCTGCTGTCACCAATCTGGAGACGATCCTCGGCGCATACTTCACCGTCATTGATCCGACGGTGAGAAACAAGCAGGGCAACGATCTCGGCACCCAGTACCAGACCGGCGTCTACTACAGCGATGAGGCAAGTCAGCGCATCGCTTCCAGATTCATGGATCTGGAGCGCCAGAAGCAGGTCTCTTTCCAGGTGGAGCTTGGCCCGCTGGTCAATTTCTGGCCGGCTGAGGAATATCATCAGGACTACCTGAAGAAGCATCCCAACGGCTATTGCCATATCAGCGATGCCGAGATCGAGAAGGCAAAGGCAGTAAAGCTGGATCCGCTCGGCTGGCAGAATCCGGATGATGCGACGCTGAAGAAGAAGCTCAGCGATCTCTCCTACAATGTCACGCAGAACGAGGGCACTGAGGCACCGTTCTCCAGCGAGTACTGGAACTCGACAGAGCCGGGCATCTATGTGGACATCGTGACCGGTGAGCCGCTCTTCTCCTCCAGCGACAAGTATGAATCCTCCTGCGGCTGGCCGTCCTTTGACAGGGGCATTGTCTCGGAGGATCAGTTCAAGCTCAGGACAGACTACAAGATCGGCTACGGCCGGACGGAGGTCAAGTCCTCGGCCGGCAACCATCTCGGGCATAAGTTCGAGAATGATCCTGAATCTCCCAACGGCACCCGGTACTGCATTGACGGGGCAGCGCTGAAGTTCATTCCTTATGCGGAGATGGATGCGCAGGGATACGGGGATTACAAGCAGTATGTAAAGCAGTGATGACTGCAGAAAGAGAGAAATCAGAATATGGAATTCATGGAAGCAGTTCGGAACAGACGTTCCGTTTATGCGATCGGCAGCGGCAGCCCGATCGCGGATGATGAGATCAGCGAAATTGTCCGCAAGGCGGTAGAATTCACGCCGTCCGCATTCAACTCACAGACCTCAAGAGTTGTGCTGCTGCTTGGCAGCGCACACCAGAAGCTCTGGGACATCACGAAGGATACGCTCCGCGCCATGGTCAGCCCGGAAAGGTTCGGCGCTACCGAGCAGAAGCTGAATTCCTTCGCGGCAGGCCACGGAACGATCCTGTTCTTTGAGGAGCAGGATACCGTTGCCGGTCTGCAGAAGCAGTTCCCGTCCTATGCGGATAACTTCCCGCTGTGGTCGCTGCAGAGCAGCGGCATGCTGCAGCATGTGATCTGGACAGCGCTGGAAGAGGCAGGCCTCGGCGCCAGCCTCCAGCACTACAATCCGGTCATAGACGCTTCTGTCGCGGCAGAGTTCGGCATTCCGTCGGGCTGGAAGCTGTGGGCAGAGATGCCATTCGGCGAGATCAAGGCAGCGCCGGATGCCAAGGCACCGGCAGATCTCAGCGACCGCGTCAGAGTGATCGGCTGAGAATATGGAATGGAATCCCCGCGCGCTTCGGGGATTCTTTTTCTTTGGCGGCCAATCTGCTAGAATGATCCGCATGAAAGCAGAGAATGCATTGCCTGCGTGGCTGCAGACCGCAGGCATTGACGAGATCAACCTGAGCGAGCCGGTGCGCCGCCTCCTCGGCGTCTTTCTTGCGTCAGATGAGCAGCTGTTCCTGTATCGCATCGGGAATGTCCTGCTGGCTGCGCTCCATGAGCCGCAGGCAGCGGAGAGAATCAGGGCAGAGCTTCTGCCTGGCGATGTGCTCTGCATCAACGGCAGGGTTCCGTCGGCTGTCTTTTCCTGGAGCAGGTGGGCAGAATGCCATCTTGATGATAATCATGTCTATGAGGGATCTGCGCCGCTTTCCATTTCCCTGCCGGAAGGCGCCGTTCTGCGCCCGCTGCAGATGAGGGATCTTGCCTATGTGTATGATCATTATGAGACTGTGCAGGATGAGGCCTTCCTCTCCGGGCGCATCGCGGCTGGCATGATCGGCATTGAGGCGGAAGGCTCGCTGCGGGGATTCATCGGCTGCCATCCGGAAGGAACCATGGGGATTCTGGCGGTAGAGCCGGCCTGGCGGCGGAAGCATCTCGGCAGGGCGCTTGAGGCAGCGATGATCAATGCGCAGCTTTCAAGGGGCATCATCCCGTTCTGCCAGGTCGATATTCATAACGAGGCAAGCCGGCAGCTGCAGAGAAGCCTCGGCATGGCATGCAGCCGCCATCCGGTCAGCTGGTTCTTCTGATCCATGCACGCAAAAAAACAGCAGGCACAATGATGCCCGCTGCTGCTTCATGATCTATGCCTCCGGGGTCAGCAGGTAGCTGGTCATCGAGATCGAGCCAAGCTCGCATCCCTCGTTCCATGCCTCTGCGCGGTATGCGCTGCCGGCTGCGCCGAGCGCGATCAGCAGAGGATCGAAATGCTCGCGGGTCGGCACGGCAAGGTCAGCTGCCTCATGTCTGCGGCGGTACTGCACTGCCTCCATGGGACTCTGATGAAGCACTGCATCCTTGATGAAGGAATCAAAGGAGACTGCCCAGTCAGTCCCGCCCGCATTCTCCCATTCCAGCCTGCGCAGGTTGTGCACGGCGTTGCCGCTGGCCAGGATCAGCGTGCCGGGCTCTCGGAATGCAGCGAGCGCCTGCCCGAACTGATACTGCTCCATCGGCGAGGCATCCGCATTGACGGAGATCATGACGACTGGAATATCCGCTTCCGGATACATATTCGAGAGCACGGACCAGATGCCGTGATCAATGCCGCGGGATTCATCAACAGAGACGCTGCGGATCGCAGAGGCGATCCGGCGGGCAGTCTCTGGGCTGCCGGCAGGTGCATAGCGGATCTCATAGAGCTCCTGCGGGAAGCCGTACATGTCATAGATGGTCTGGTTCGGGTCCGCGGCGCTGACCTTCTGTCCATGCGTGCTCCAGTGGGCAGATACGGCAAGGATCAGGGAAGGCTTTCCCAGCCGCAGGCCCATCTGCTTCCAGCCTTCGCGGTAGCGGCTGGTCTCTATTGCATTCATCGGCGAGCCGTGGCCGACGAACAGAATCGGAAATGTACGGTTCATATTGTTCTTTCTCCTTCTTTCCGCTCATGATAGCATGCGGGGTACGAAAGAACGCCATGGATGCCCGGTCAGAAGACATCATGCGCCTGCAGTTGACAAACTGCGCAATCTGTCATTGACGGAAGGGGCTGCATTTGCTAGAGTTTTCCAGTCAGGGGAGTAGCTTCACGAAAGTGGCTGTGTTCGTCAGGACGATGGGCAACCATCCGGACACAGTGGTCATGTCACCGACTTAGCAAGACCTGCCGCAATGGGCAGATCCTGCTTTTTTATGCCCGGGGAGGAACACGGAATGAACTACTACCAGCTAGAGCGCGAAGAAGCAGTAAAGTCGCTGAAGAGCGACAGTGAAAAGGGCCTGACGCAGCAGCAGGCAGAAGAGAGCCGCAGCACCTGCGGCTGGAATGAGCTGAAGCAGGAGAAGAAGGAATCAACGCTGATGAAGTTCCTGCGGCAGTTCACGGATCCGCTGATCCTGATCCTGATCGCGGCCGCAGTCATCTCCATCGCCGTGGATCCCTCTGAGTGGCTGGACAGCCTGATCATCTGCGTGGTGGTCATCCTCAATGCCGTTCTCGGCGTCTATCAGGAGAACAACGCGGAAAAGTCTCTGGAGGCGCTCAAGAAGATGAGCGCGCCGAATGCCAAGGTGATCCGCAATGGCATGATACAGAGCATCCCGTCAAGGGAGCTCGTAGTCGGCGACATCGTAGAGCTTGAGGCCGGCGACTTCGTTCCCAGCGACGGCCGCATTCTGGCTTCCTATAATCTCCAGATCGATGAATCAGCGCTGACCGGCGAATCGCTGCCTGTCAGCAAGGTCAGCTCGGCCATCACGGAAAAGGATGTGTCGCTGGCTGACCGGCGGAACATGGCCTATGCGACAACCATCTGCACCTACGGCCGCGGCCGTATGCTGGTGACTTCCGTAGGCATGGAGAATGAAGTGGGCAAGATTGCCGGCATGCTGATGGAGAGCGAGGATCAGACCACGCCGCTGCAGAACAGGCTGGCTCAGATCTCCAAGGTGATCGGGGTCCTGTGCCTGGGCATCTGCGGAGTGGTATTCTTCCTCGAGTATTCCTCCGGCATGGACATGCTGGAAGCGTTCAAGACTGCAGTTGCTCTTGCGGTAGCGGCAATTCCGGAAGGGCTTGCGACCGTTGTCACGATCGTGCTCTCCCTGGGCGTTACCCGCATGGCGAAGAACAATGCGATTGTCCGCAGACTTCCGGCAGTCGAGACGCTGGGCAGTGCTTCCGTGGTATGCAGCGATAAGACCGGCACGCTGACGCAGAACAAGATGACCGCGGTCAAGGTCTACACGCCGGAATACGGCCTGCAGAACTTTACCCGGGAGTGCGGCGAGGAAGTCCGCGCAATGCTGAAGATGTTCACGCTGTGCACGGACGCGGAAGTCAAGGAGGCAGATGGCAGGAAGGTACTGATCGGGGATCCGACCGAGACCGCCATGGTTGAGGCTTCCCTGCTCATGGGCGACCAGAAGGAGGATCTCACCCGCGAGAATCCGCGCACGAATGAGATTGCGTTTGATTCTGTCCGCAAGATGATGACTGTCTTCTGCACGACGCCGGACGGCATCTATTCCTTTACCAAGGGCGCGCCGGACCAGGTGCTTGCCCGCTGCGTCAATCCGCCGGAGGGGGCTGCTGCCGTCAATGAGCAGATGGCATCCGAGGCGCTTCGCGTGCTTGCGGTGGCATATCGGAAATGGGATGCAGTCCCAGTCATGCTCGATGCTGAGCAGATCGAGACCGGAATGACCTTCGGCGGCCTTATCGGCATGATTGACCCGCCTCGCGAAGAGGCAAGGACTGCCATTGCGCAGGCGCATGAAGGCGGCATCCGCACCGTCATGATCACCGGCGACCACATCACGACAGCCAGTGCCATCGCCCGCCAGCTTGGCATTCTCACGGAGGGCGAGCGGGCCGTGACCGGCGCTGAGCTGGATCAGATGAGCGATCAGCAGCTGGATGACTCCATTGAGCAGATTGCGGTCTATGCCCGCGTTGCCCCGGAGCACAAGGTCCGGATCGTCAAGGCATGGCAGGATCGCGGCAATATCGTCGCGATGACCGGCGACGGCGTCAATGACTCGCCTTCCCTGAAGGCGGCTGACATCGGCTGCGCCATGGGCATCACCGGCACGGATGTCGCCAAGAATGCGGCAGACATGATCCTCACCGATGATAACTTCGCAACCATTATCCGCGCGGTCAGAGAGGGCCGCGGCATCTATGACAACATACGCAAGGATGTGCAGTTCCTGCTTTCCAGCAACATCGGCGAGGTGCTGGCCATCTTCGGCGCATCGCTGATCGGCCTGGCCGGATACAATGTCGGCGTTCCGCTGATGCCGGTGCATCTGCTCTGGATCAACCTGATCACGGATACGCTGCCTGCCTTTGCCATCGGCATGGAGCCGACAGATGAGAATATCATGAAGCGCAGTCCGCGCTCGAAGGATGAGAACTTCTTTGCCGGCGGCCTCGGCATCGATATCTGCTGGCAGGGCATTCTGATCGGCGGCCTCACGCTGATCTCCTATCTGATCGGCAACGGCGACACGCATGAGATCGGCATGACCATGGCCTTCCTCACGATGTCTACCTCTGAACTGTTCCATTCCTTCAGCGTCAAGTCAACTGAGCATTCGGTATTCTCCCGCGACCTGTTCTCCAACAAGTATCTCTGGATCTCCTTCGGTGTCGGCATGTTCCTGCAGTTCCTGATTCTCTATACGCCGAAGGTGCATGATATCTTCAAGCTTGCTTCCCTGGATCCCCGCCATCTGCTGATTGCGCTGGGTCTGGCTTTCGTACCGGTGCTGGCAGTGGATCTCTCCAAGCGCCTGCGCCGCAGAGCTGCATAGGAAACCAAAAGAAGAGCGGAGCATTGCCTGCATGCAGGTGTGCTTCGCTCTTTTTGCGTGCTCATGGACGGAAGAAGCCGATGGCAATCGCGCCTGGGCCGCCATGCGTGCCGATGGCGCTGCCGATCTGGCTGATCGGCAGATTCTCGGAATGATCCTGCCAGATTGCGCTGCTGTCCGCAATGTACTTGTCAAGCAGGGTCCGGTCCAGGCCGGTATATCCAAGCGCGATCGGCATGGAGAAGTCAATGCCGCCGCCCTGGATCTCCTGGATCAGGAGATTGCTGCCGCTGCGCGAGCCTCTGGCCTTTCCGATGACCTCGATCCCGCCGTCTCTCACCGCGATTACCGGCTTGAGCACCAGCAGTCCCCCGAGCAGCGCCGAGGCTGCAGAGATCCGTCCGCCCCGCTTCAGGTATTCCAGCGTATCCAGAAGCGCAATGGTCACCAGGCTGTCTCGCTTTTCCTCCAGATGCGAGGCAATCATGCCTGCATCCATGCCCTGATCGCGCAGCCTTGCGGCAAGGCGCACCAGGCATTGCTCGCCGACCGTGACAGAGCGGCTGTCAACAACATGAATCTCCGGATAGTCCGCAGCGGCAGTGACGGCACTCTGCCAGGTTCCGGAAAGCCTGCTGCTCAGCGTGATGACAACAGCAGTATCGTGCGCCTGCCGCACCTCCTGGAACACGCTCTGGAAATCATAGGGATTTATCTGGCTCGTGGAAGGAAGCTCATCGCTCTCGATCAGGCGGCGGTAGAAGTCATCGGCGCAGAGATCGACGCGATCGCGATAGATCTCAGTGCCGAAGCGGATCGTCAGCGGCACAATGGTGATCTGCATGGCTGCCGCTGCCGGCAGCTCAAGATCAGCTGCAGAATCGGTAATAATGCGCGTCATATAGTCTCTTCAATCTCCTTCATCTGGCTGCTGGCCTGATTCAGCAGAAAGGCAAGCTTCCTTGCCGGCGCCGGGCCTATTCCGGAAACCAGGCGATCCATGATCTTCAGCACCTCTGCGTGCTGCCGCTGATACTGGCTGCGCCCGGAAGGCGTCAGCCTCAGGAATCGGCGGCGGTGATCCTGTTGTGAAGGTACCCTGATCAGCAGGTGCTTCTTCTCCATTGCATTCAGGATTCTGTTCACCTGTGATTTCAGGATGCCAGCTGCGGATACGATATCGCTTGCAGTAGCCTGCTCCTCATTCCGCTCTGCCTGGAGCAGAATGCCGCATACCAGCATCTCCTGATAAGTCATTGCCTGGACTAAACGTTCATTGCGAACTGAAATGGAAATTGAGATCCAGGAAGACAGGAGATCTTCGCTGATCTCCGGATATGCGGTCTCACTGCTGTCTTTCATGCATGTGCTCCTCCTTTGAAAGTTAACAATGTGAACTATATGAAATTGCGATGCGGATGTCAAGCAATGCCAGCACATGCGTGAAGAATTCGTCGTATAATACCCATAGGCAGGGAGCACCGGCTGCTGCGGAAAGGAAGCCCCATGCAGAGAAAGCTTGCTTATCTGAAAAACTATTTCAAGCGTGCGGATCGCTGCCTTCATGATAATGATCAGCAGATCCGGGAATATAACTGGGCGCTTGTTCGGGTCATGACCTTGCTTTATCTTGCAAGCCAGATCATCTACCTGATCCTGGTTGCCCTGCCGGAGGGATATGAGACCAAGATAAATATCCTGCTGGCAGCGATTCTTGCCCAGGCTGTATATTCCATCATTGTCGTCCTGCAGGGAAAGGCGCCTTCCTCATCTGTTATCATCGATGTATACCTGATGACCTTCGGAGCAATGATCATGGCACTTGCCATATGCTTCGGACAGTTTCTCGGAAGTGCCTCAAGCTCCTGGCTGTTTCTCGTGACGCTGATCCTGCTGACGCAGATCTATACGCTTCCGGTGCTGCCGGAGGTGATTGCCCTTGTTGCCTATACGGTCATCTATATCACGCTTTCCTGGACGACCAAGGATCACGCCGGCGCGGTTGCGGATCTGGTATCGGGAAGCACCGCATGCGTTATCTCGCTGGTTTCATGCTTTACGCTGCTGCATTATAAGGTTGAATCATTTGAGGATCGCACTGAGCTGCAGCGGATGTGCTCTGTCGATGCGCTTACCGGACTGCTCAACAAGGTGACGTTTGAGCATTTCTGCAATGAGTACCTGAGATCGGTCGGAATGCGGGAATCCTATACGCTGGCAGTGATGGATATCGACCGCTTCAAGGATGTGAATGATGCCTATGGGCATCTGGCCGGAGACCGGGCGCTGCAGTGGGTTGCAGCAGCGCTGCAGAGCATCGGAGATGGCAGCGTGAAGACAGATGCGGCAAGGTTCGGCGGCGATGAGTTCATGGTGCTGTTTCACGATGATGATCCGAAGAAGACAGAAGAAGCGGTCCAGTCATTCCTGGGAAGGATTCGCATGAAATCGCTTGATACGCTGTGCTTTCCGCTCACGGTAAGCGTCGGCCTTGTTCATGGGAGCCATGCGGATGCCGGCTTTGCAGATCTCTTCATCAAGGCTGACAAGGCACTTTATGAGGCGAAGAACAGCGGCGGCAGCCGCTTTGCCGCAGTAGAGAGCGTTCCTTCCGAGAAAGTCCGTCCGGTTCTGCTTGCGGTCGGATTCGGCGAGCAGGAGGAGGGAATGATCCAGGCGGCTGCGCCAGAATATGAGATCATGAAGGCACAGATTGAATCAGACGCGGTGTTTCTCCTGGAGCGCTATCGGCTGGCTGTGAATGTGGTGATCATACGCAGGCATCGGCAGGACCAGATGAGCAACCTGAATCGGATTCTGCGCCAGATCAGCGATATCCATCATCTTCGCGTGATCATGGTTACGGACCAGGAGATTCCGGAGGTGATCTGGAAGGGCCTGGTGAATCTTACGCTGAAGGCACCTGCAGACAGGAAGCTGCTGGCAGCGGCAATTCACGGAAGCTGACGCAGTGCAGCCGCAGAACAGCAGCTGCACTTTTTAGTGCAGCGCATGATGCGTTATAATAGAAAAAGCTGACAGGGGAAGCGCGGCGGGCAGAAGGCCTGCGCAACAGCGGAAGGGATGGATGTCTTCATGTTCTGGCTGAAACTGCTGAACTACAGCATCCTCGCTGTGGTCTACTATGATTTCTTCTACAGGGTCATCGCCGGAGACCGTCCCTACTATCCAGGCATGTGCCTGATGACGGTACTTGCAGATCTGCTTTTTCTGATGAGCGGCACGCCGCTGCTCTCAGGGCAGCCGGCGCAGATCGCGGCCTGTGCTGCCGTCATGATCATCTCCATGAAGCTCTATTTCCATGAGTCCTTTCGGACCATGATATTCTCCTGCTATATTCCCTGCATGGTCATCGCCTCTGCCTGCCAGCTGCTGTGCGTCCTGCTGGTCAGCAGCATGACGGGAATCGATGTGCGGGCAGAGCTCGGCATCAGCATCCGCGTCACCTTTCTGGTGTCTTTCTATATCGATGTTGCGCAGCTGCTCGCGCTTGAGGCTGCTGCGCACTTCATCAACCGTCCTCGCCTGAAGCTGCTCAGCGAGAAGGGGCAGTATCTCGCGGCAGGAACGATTGGATTCCAGGCGGTCGGCCTGCTCATGCTGAGCTATCATGTCCTGATGAATCAGCCGATCAGCCTGACAGACCGCCTTGCGATATGGATCGCGTTCCTGCTTTCCAATGCATGCCTGATCTATCTGCTGTACATCATCATCTGCCAGCAGTTCCTGACGGAAAAGCGGAATGATATTGCCTTTGCCCAGGCGAAGCTGGCTTCAGAGACCCATGCGCTGGAATCGCGCGATCGGGAAGCGGATGCGCTGCAGAAAGAGATCTACAGCGCAATCCGGCATCTGGATGACTCTCCTGCCGTGGATCCTGCCCTGAGGCAGCAGTACGAGCAGTTCCGCAACCGGACATATACGGATAACTCCATTCTGGATGCCCTGCTGCGCAGCTACGGGATCCGCTTTGAGCAGATCCAGATCGAGTACTCCTTCCGGATCTTCGCGTCCATGAAGGATAATCTGGAGCCGGTCGAGATTGTCAGGGTCTTTTCCAATCTGCTCGACAACGCCATGGAGGCAGTTCAGGGGAATGATCTCGGGCACCGCCATATCTTTCTTGAGGTGCGCGGAGATCACAATGTCTACCGCGTGAATCTGGAGAATGACATGCCTCAGCATCCGGTCGTGACCAGGAAGAAAGTTCACGGCGAGGGCATTCATATCCTTGAGGAGGTCATGAAGGCGCATCACGGAACGGTGCAGATCCGGAAGAATGACGGCCTGTACTGCATGCAGCTGGACTATCTGCTGCGGGAGGAAGGCCATGGCAGTCAGGCGTGAATTTGCGGTGCTGATCCTTGACGTAGCCCTGTACGCTGCCATGCAGCTGACGCTTCTGTGGGTGATCCTCACGGCCAGCCCGGCTGTATACAGCAGAGATGCACTGCCCATCATGGCAGCGATAGCTGCCTGCGTGGCAGCGGACTTCATGATGCACTGGGCGATTCACCGGATCCTGATCAGCCGGGTATCCACGGAGGATGTGCAGCATCAGGAAGAACTGCTGAGACAGCGGCTTTCCTATTATTCCCTCATGTCCATGCGCACGCAGATGATCCGCAGGCTCTATCATGATCTCTCCAATCACATCAACACGATCAGCCTGCTTCGCCAGGAGGGAAAGGAGCAGGAGGCTGCAGATTATACAGAGCGCATCCGCAGGGAATATTCCATAGACGAGGAGCGCCGGTACTGCGGCAGCCGCAAGGTCAATCTGGCCCTGAACGTCTATCGATACATGGCGGCGGCTTCCGGCACGGATGACTTTGTGGCGGCAATCAGCGATCCCGTGAGCGCTGCCTATGAGAATGAGATGATTTCGCTGCTGAAGCAGATGCTGTCAGAGGCAAACTTCAGCCTGATATCCATTCATGATGACGAGATCGTCATGAAGGAGCCGCTGAAGGAGAATCCGCGCTGCGCCGTGCTTCAGCTTGAGGCAGAAGATGCCGGGAGGAGACAGGATGGATTACGAGACACTCAGAAAGCAGGTCATTGATTTCCGCGATGAGCGCGATTGGGAGCAGTTCCACACGCCGGCCAATCTGGCCAAGAGCATATCCATTGAAGCCGGGGAGCTCCTGGAGTGCTTTCAGTGGGATGATGAGAGCTATGACATGCATGCAGCCGAGGAAGAGCTGTCAGATGTCTTCATCTACTGCCTGCATATGGCCTCTGCCATGCATGTCGATCTGCTTGAGATCGCCGCGGCCAAGATGAAACAGAATGCGGAGAAATACCCGGTCGATAAGGCCAGGGGAAAGTCAACCAAGTATGATCGTCTATGAGGCAACCAAGGATCAGTTCCTGGATGCGGTGCTGAGAGACACCATTACAGATGATATCTACCGGCAGTATCGCAGGCATTTCGGAAATTCCTCCGAGAGCCAGGTCCGCTCCTGGTATTATTCCATGGAATTCATGTACAAGGTGATTTCCGATGTGCGGATCCCCGCTGATGCCGGCATCGCGATTGAGTTCAATATTCCGACAACTGCCAAGCGGGTGGACTTCATCATCTCCGGCATGGATGCCGAGGACCGCAGCACTGCCGTTGTGATTGAGCTGAAGCAGTGGGAGAGCTGCACCAGGGTAAGCGGCAAGGATGGAATTGTTCTTACGTATGTCGGCAAGGCACTGCGTGAAGTGACTCATCCGAGCTATCAGGCGGATTCCTACTGCCAGCTGCTGAGCAGCTTCAGCGAGCCGGTGCAGACAAAGCCCATCGATCTGCATCCCTGCGCCTATCTGCATAACTACCGGATCGCGGATCATCCGGATCTGATTGACGGCATCTATCGGACTTATCTGGAGGAGGCACCGGTCTTCGGCCAGGGCGATGCCCTGAAGCTGAGGGCATTCATCGACCGCTATATTGTGAAGGGAGACCGCGGCGCCAGCCTCTATGAGATCTCCGAGGGAAGGCTGTGCCCCAGCCGCTCGCTGCAGGACACGCTGTCCTCCATGCTGGACGGCAATCCGGAATTCACGATGATCGACGACCAGAAGGTCGTCTTTGAGCAGGCGCTTGCCCTGGCCCGCGAGTGCCGCAGCGATCGCACCAAGCGGGTGCTGATCGTCTCCGGCGGACCGGGGACCGGCAAGACGGTCGTGGCCGTGAACCTGCTGGTCAGCCTGACCAGAGAGGGCATGACAGCGCAGTACGTGACCAAGAACCAGGCGCCGCGCGATGTCTATTTCGAGAAGCTGCGCGGCCATCGCCACGAGACCAGCCCGCGCTTTCTGTTCAAGGGCTCCGGCTGCTATATCGATGCACCCGAGAACTGCATGGATGTCCTGCTTGCCGATGAGGCGCATCGCCTGAACGAGAAGTCCGGCATCTATCATAATCAGGGAGAGAATCAGATCAAGGAGATCATTCATGCATCCATCCTCTCTGTCTTCTTCATTGATGAGGATCAGCGCGTTACGCTGAATGATATCGGCACGGTTGCCGAGATCGAGCGGCATGCCAGGGCTGCCCATGCGGAGATCTGCACGATGAAGCTGGAATCCCAGTTCCGCTGCAATGGCTCGGACGGCTATCTTGCCTGGGTGGATCAGCTCCTGGAGATCCGCGAGACCGCAAACCGCACGCCGGGATTTGACTATGATTTCCGGGTCTTTGATGATCCGAATGAGCTGCGCAAGGCAATCCGCGAGAGGAACGCGAGCAACAAGGCACGCATGGTGGCCGGCTACTGCTGGGACTGGATCTCGGACGGAAAGAATGACCCGGGCGTCACGGATATCAACCTGCCGGACTATGACTTTCACATGTCCTGGAACCTGAGCGCATCAGGCCCCTGGGCGATCGGCGCAGACAGCATTGAGCAGTGCGGCTGCATTCATACCTGCCAGGGCCTGGAGTTTGACTATGTCGGCGTGCTGATCGGCGGCGACCTTCGCTATGAAGGCGGGCACGTGATCACGGATGATACGAAGCGCGCCCGCACGGATCAGTCGCTGAAGGGGCTGCAGAAGATGAAGAAGAAGGATCCGCGGAAAGCCGCGGAAGCTGCGGATGCCATTATCCGCAATACATATCGGACGCTGATGACGCGAGGCATGAAGGGCTGCTATGTCTTCTGCACGGACCGCGCGCTGGCGGATTATATCCGCAGTCAGCTGAAGCTGGAGTGCGGAGAATGATGAAGAAAGAGGAACTGAAGGAGCGGGCAAGGAAGATCGAGATGTATCTGCCGGTCATTTTCCTGTGCCTGAAGGACAGGCGGACGCCGCTGAGGGCAAAGCTGATGGCTGGCCTTACCATCGCATACGCGCTGTCGCCGATTGACCTGATTCCGGATTTCATCCCTGTCTTCGGCTATCTGGATGACCTGATCCTGGTTCCGGCCATGATCGGCCTTACGATTTCCCTGATTCCGGACAGCCTGATGCAGGAACATCAAAAAGAGGCTGAAGGACTATGGCAGTCCGGCAGCCCCGTGAAATGGTACTATGCGATCCCGGCTCTGGCCGTGTGGATCCTCATTATCTGGTGGATCTGGCAGGCACTGCGCCGCTAGCGGAAGCTATTCGAAGCGGCCATGCAGGTATGCAATCCCGCCCTGCAGCGCAATGCGGCCGCGGGCAAGCACCGCTTGAATCTGCAGATGCTCATCATACAGCAGAAGGTCAGCGTCGCTGCCGGGCTGGATTGTCCCCTTGCGGCTGCTCATGCCCATGACCGCTGCCGGATTGGCAGTGAAGAGGCAGAGCGCCTCCTCCAGCGGAACGCTCTTTTCCTGTACCAGGATGCGAAGCAGCTCCTGCAGGCAGGATGGCGTTCCGTATGTCAGGCCGATCAGCTCCTTATTCTCATTGAATCTCGGCATTGATCCATAGGCATCCGAGGACACGGAGAGGCCGCTTCTGAAGCCCTGCTTCAGGAGATCGGCAATCCGGTCTGCCAGTGCCCGGTTCTCGGCGGCATCCTCGCCGGCAGTCAGATCAATCCGGCCGCCCATGGCCATCAGCTGGACTCCTTCCTGCAGCAGGCTGTCGGTGCGGCTCATATGCGTCGGCAGGAAGGTGCGGGGCGGAAGATCAGATTCTTCCAGTGCCTGCAGCAGCGGCCTGAGGCCGGCTTTTCCACTGCCCATGTGAATCGTGACGAAGCCTGCCTTGCCGCCGAGCATGCTGCCTCTGCGGACATCCGTCCCCAGAGCGATCAGCTCATGGGAGCCGATATTGGAGCTGCGGTGATCAGACATGGCAGTCTTGACGCCGATGACCATGTCCAGGAGCTGAAGATCGCGCTCCGGGCTGCCGAAGAAGGTAACCGGCGGGTATCCATAGGATCCGGACAGGATTCTTGCCGTGATGCCTTCCTCCTCGAAGGACTGTGCCTTGGCCAGCAGATTCTCGAGACTTCTCGAGATGCCGTCCGTGCCCAGCAGGCCGACGACAGTCGTCACGCCGCACTGGATCAGTGTCTTCAGTGAGGCCTCAGGCACTCTGGTAGAAGGGCCGCCTTCGCCTCCTCCCCCGGTAATATGCTCATGAAGATCGACAAATCCCGGGGTGACGATCTGCCCGGCAGCGTTGATCTGCTCCAGAAAAGGCATTTCCTGCGGCAGGTCTATATGCTCTTCCATGGCCGTGATGCGCTCTCCCTCCACCAGGATATCCCGGTGCCCGAGGTGCTCCGGCGCATAGACATCTGCATTTCTGATCAGTTTCATAATGGCTTCCTTCTTTCGGGTCCAGCGTATTCCGGACTGTCTGCGGCGTCAATAAAAACCGGCTTTACTGCCGGCTCTTGAAAAAGCATGCTTTCTGCTCAGTGCTGCTTCATCTGCTCTGCCAGGCGCTTCAGGCAGTCAAATGTCTCCACGCTGAGATCGTGCTCGACCTTGCAGGCATCCTCCTGGGCAGTCTCGAGGGAGACACCGATGCGGGTAAACAGCTCCGTAAGCACCCGGTGGCGCTCATAGATCTGCTCTGCGATTCTCTGCCCGGGCTCCAGCAGCCGGATGCGCCCATCCTGGTCCATTTCGATATATCCATTCTCGCGCAGCTTCTTCATGGCAATGCTCACCGAAGCCTTGGAGAAGTTCTTTTCGTTTGCAATATCAATGGAGTGCACGACTCCCTTGCGATTCCGGATAATCAGGATTGCCTCCAGATAATCCTCTGATGACTCATAGATCTGCATGATACCCTCCTGGCCTGCACGGTACACACGTTAACCACATTCTAGCGAAGCACGCGGAAAAAATAAAGTCATGTGCAGTTTGGGTATTGCACTGCGCGGCAGGCTGCGGGCATGGTAAAATAGGAGCAGGAAGAAAAACATGAAAAAAATACTGATATACGGCTTGGATGAGACAACTGCGGATCTGTACCAGAACATCGCCACCGGGCATGATATTGCCATGGTGATCGTCGGGGATACTGCGCTTGATGTCAAGGTGAATAAGCTGTTCGAGATCACGGATGATCTGGATACCTATGCGACAGCCTTCCCGGATTCCTACATGATCATGCAGGAGATCGAGGTCAATGAGCTGCTGACGCTCCTGAGGCAGTTCCGGGATGCCGGCAGGGAGTTCGAGGGCATCAAGGTCATGCGCACCGGCACGAATGAGGGCTGGACGCTGCGGGCGCTTCTTACGGAGGCGGCCAGGGAGCAGAAGCTCACGCAGAAGGTCCTGGTCCTGCAGGAACTGATCAAGTCCTGCAACAGCCTGGATCTGTCAGAGATGGAGCCGAAGGCACGGCAGTCGTTCCGCGAGGCGATCATGGAGGGCTTCGTTCTGCTGCAGCAGGGCAAGTACGAGGAGCAGGAGCTGGACCGTACGATCCAGGTTCTGACCGAGGGACTGCGGCAGGCCAGGAAGCTATATAACTAGCCGTTTACAAGCCTTCATGCTGGTGATATGATAGCGTTTTCAAATGGAGGAAAGCTTCCGAAGATGGGCAAGATCTGTGTATTCGGCGGTGCCAATATCGATATCTGCGGCTCCAGCATCGCACCGCTTAGAAATTTTGATTCCAATCCCGGGACCATCGAGATCCGGTTCGGGGGAGTAGGCAGAAACATCGCGCAGATCTGCGCAATGCTGAAGGAGAGGGTCATGCTCGTCACCTGCTTCTCCGGAGATTCCTACGGGAGACAGCTGAAGGCGGACTGCGAGGCGCTCGGCATGGACTGCTCAAGGGCCAAGATCGTCAGCGACCTGCCGAGCTCCATCTATATAGCGATTCTGGATAATAACCGCGACATGAAGGTCGGCATGTCCGACATGCGCATTCTGCGCTGCCTGGATGAAGAGACGATTGATCGCGCCATGGCTGAGGTCCATCCGGATGATATCATCATCCTGGATGCCAATCTCAGCGAGGAGACGCTTCGGCATATCGCGGCGCACGCGCCTTGCCGGATCGCTGCTGACCCGGTCAGCGCCAACAAGGCATCGAGAATCCTGCCGGTGCTGGACAGGCTGACGATCTTCAAGCCGAATCAGTATGAAGCGCAGGAGCTGACAGGAATCTGGATCAGGGATGATGAGACAGCCCGCCAGTCGCTCAGCTGGTTCCGGGCGCACGGCGTGAAGGAAACAATTATCTCCATGGCTGACAGAGGCATCCTGCTGGGGACTGATGATGCTGATATCTGGCTTACCCATCGGACGATTCATCTTGACAACGCGACCGGCGGGGGCGATACCTTCATGGGTGCCTATATTGCAAGGCGCCTCGGCGGGGATACGCCGCAGAAGGCGTGCGAGTATGCGGCAGCCGCGGCTGTTACCACGATCGAGAATGACGCAGTGCGCAGGAGAAGCCTCACGGATGAGGCTATCCGCGCATGCATGAATGATATGGAAATCAAGGAGAGAAGAATATGAATCTGAGAGTCAGAGAAGATGTAGCTGCAGCGCTTAAGGAGGGCAAGCCTGTCATTGCCCTGGAATCCACCATCATTTCACATGGCATGCCCTATCCGAAGAATGTGGAGACTGCCATGCATGTGGAGCAGATCATCCGCGAGCACGGTGCCGTTCCGGCAACGGTGGGCCTCGTGGATGGGGTCGGCGTCGTCGGCCTCAGCGCAGCTGAGATCGAGGAGCTCGGCCGGCGCGGGCAGAGCGTTCCGAAGGTTTCCAGAAGGGATCTTCCGATTGTCATGGCCGAGAAATCCTGGGGTGCAACGACAGTTGCGACCACGATGATTCTCGCTGCCAAGGCAGGCGTCCAGTTCTTCGTCACCGGCGGCATCGGCGGCGTTCATCGCGGTGCTTCCGAGACGTTTGATGTGTCCGCTGATCTTGAGGAGCTCGGCCGCACCAACGTGACCGTGATCTGCGCCGGCGCCAAGGCAATCCTTGATCTGCCGAAGACGCTGGAAGTGCTTGAGACCAAGGGCGTTCCGGTCCTCGGCTATCAGACAGGCGAGCTGCCTGCATTCTATACCCGCACGAGCGGTCTCAAGGTGGACTATGCCATCAAGGATGCGGCAGATGCGGCCAGGATTGTCAAGGCAAAGCGCGATTTCGGGCTGGATGGCGGCATCCTGATCGCAAATCCGATTCCGGAGCAGTATTCCATGGATCCTGCAGTCATTAACAAGGCAATTGATGAGGCGCTTGCCGAGATGGACGCAAAGGGCGTTCATGGCAAGAACTGCACGCCGTTCCTGCTTGCCAAGATCGTCGAGATCACCGGCGGCAGCTCCCTGGAGGCAAATATCAATCTCGTGTACAACAATGCCGCAGTCGGATCAGAGATCGCTGCGGAGTACAGCAGGCTGAAGTAATCATGGCAGGCCGCACAGAGACCATACAGGAGGCATTCACCAAGGATGACCTCGTCAGTACGCTGCGCAGGCTGGGCGTGGGACCCGGGCAGATTCTCGAGGTTCACACGTCCCTTTCATCGTTCGGCTATCTGATCGGCGGAGCCAGAACTGTCGTTGATGCACTTCTGGAAATCGCGGAGGACGGCGGCACGATCCTGATGCCGACGCAGACCGGCGAGAATTCCGATCCTTCCAGCTGGGAGAATCCTCCGATCAGCCCGTCGCTCTGGCAGCGGGTGCGCGACTGCACGCCTGCCTATGATCCGGAGCGCTCAGATCTCAGCGGCATGGGAGAGGTTGTCGAGAACTTCCGGCATCGCCCGGGTGTCGTCTTCTCCAATCATCCGACCGTATCCTATGCGGCCTGGGGAAGATATGCCAAGCTGCTGTGCAACCGGCAGTCCCTGCATTTCCCGCTGGCAGAGGAATCGCCTGCGGCCAGATTATATGAATTGAAGGGATTCGTGCTGCTGCTGGGCGCGGAAATGAGCACTGTAACATGCATGCATCTCGGCGAGTATCGCTCTGACTGCAGGCCGATCGTCATCCAGGGTGCGAGCATGATGGAGGATGGGCAGCGGACATGGAAGCCGTATCTGGATCTCGCCATTGACAGCAGCGAGTTCGGCAAGGTGCTTCCGATCATGCAGAAAAAAGGCCTGGTGCGTGAGACCAGGCTCGGGAACTGCGGCATCCGCTTCTTTCCTGCCAATGCGGCAATCGATGAGACAACTGCCTATTTTGAGAAGACCGTGGTATACGATCTGTATCGATAGCGGATTATATGGACCAGTGATGCTGGAGGTATGCGGAGGCAATGTCCTCGGCAGCCTCCAGCATTTCATGTTCCATCTCCTCATCAAAGCGATTCGGCACCGGTGCATCAAGATCGATCTCGCCGATGATTCTGCCATCAGCAATGATTGGAACGCACAGCTCAGAACGGCTGGCGCTGTCGCAGGCGATGTGATCCTGCACGGCGTGGACATCGGCGACCCGCTGCGGCTTTGCAGTGCGGTAGGCCAGTCCGCACACCCCGCGTGAGAATGGTATATGCATGCATGCGACTCTGCCCTGGAACGGGCCGAGCACAAGCTCATTGCCGCGGACCAGGTAGAACCCGGCCCAGTTGAGACCCTCATAGCTGCTCATCAGGCAGGCACTCACATTTGCAAGTGCGGCGATCATGTCCGGCTCTTCCAGCAGGCCGCGTATCTGTTCATTGATCATATTCATACCTGGCATTGTATCATATCTGAAAACGTCTATAATAGAAAATGTGAACAGGGGTGCTCTTAAGTGAGCTGAGAAGAAACCCTTATCACCTGATCTAGGTAAAACTAGCGTAGGGAGTTCCGGTTTGTCCTACGCCTTTGTGAAAACGGAGGTGTTTTTTTATGAAATCGCAAGAGAAGATCAGATCCATCACGTACATGGCGCTCATGATTGCATTGTATGCAGTCCTGAAGTTTGCCGGGATGTACATTCCATTCCTGCAGATGCCGAACGGCGGCAGCATCGAGCTGGAATTGGTTCCTGTATTTGTCGCTTCCTATTTTCTTGGCTGGAAGAAGGGGGCGGCGGTTGCCATGCTGGGCTGGCTGGTAACCTTCCTGCTTGGCTTTGAGATGTGGTTCGTCAGGCCGATGCAGGTGCTGCTGGACTATATCCTGCCGCTGCTTGCCTGCGGGCTTGCATCGCTTTACTGGCATGGAAGCTATCGCTGCCATGTAGGGGTTGCCGTGGCAATGATCCTGAAGTTTGTCTCCCAGGTGCTCTCTGGCGTCTACTATTGGCCGCCGGAAGGCGGCGTGGCCGGCTCCGGTGCTGCCTGGGCTTACTCGCTGAGCTACAATCTCTGGTATAACCTTGCCACGCTGGTGGTGTGCATCATTCTCGTGCCGCTGCTGATCAGCCGCCTGGAGAAGAGCGGCGTCAGCGCAAGGTAGCTGAAATCAGGGCACTGCCGATTTCTTCCCGGCAGTGCCCTGATTTGCGCTTTGACGCATGCGGAGTACAATAATAACGTCATGGAAAGCGAGGACGGGGAGAAGATGCTGCCGGAAGCTGGCAAAGAAGTATATATCCAGAGTTTCAAGCATGATGGCTCACTTCACCGTACCTGGTGCAAGGGTTTTGTCCTGCATGCGGATGAGAATGAAATCGTTGCGGTAACCAACAAAGCCTGGGTCATTGAGGCAAACGGCCGCAGATGGTTTACAAGAGAGCCGGCAGTCTGCTTCTTCTGGTCGCACAGCTGGTTCAATGTCATTTCCATGATCCGCAAGACCGGTGTCTATTACTACTGCAATCTCGCATCGCCGAGTCTGTATGACGGCGAGGCTATCAAGAATATCGATTACGATCTGGACGTGAAGCTGTATCCGGACCGATCCTATCAGATCCTGGATGAAAATGAATATGCGGCGCATGCGGCGGAGATGGATTATCCGGAGGACCTGAAGAAGATCATCGAGGCGCAGATGCAGAAGCTGCTCGTCATGATGGAGCAGGAAGCGGATCCGTTCAATGAGGAATGCATCAGCAGGTATTATCATCAATATGAGAAGATGTGCTGCGGGCAGTAATGCCCGCTTTATTCATATTAAATACTGATCGGGACTGCGAGATACATCATATATATAGAATTCAGAAGGAGCATTTGACATGTGCGGCAGCATGAATCCTGATTTTTGAAAAAAAGTAAAAAAAGTTCTTTACAAGGGAGAGGAGAAGATGGTAGATTATTAAGGCACTCCCGAGAGGGAAGCAGCGCAGAGACACAATATCATGGAAATGATAAAGTGAAGAAAGGCGTTGACAAGTGCGGAGACAAGTGATAACATCTTGTCTTGCACAGCCGCTAAGCGAGCTGTGAGTGATCTTTGAAAACTGAACAGGAATTAAGCAACTACAAACGTCAATGAATTTATGTAAGGATAACTGACGTAAAAGTCAGTGTTAAATGAGTCAATCAAATGGAGAGTTTGATCCTGGCTCAGGATAAACGCTGGCGGCGTGCCTAATACATGCAAGTTGAGCGCTGGAAGACTGGCTTGCCAGTCTGAAGGAGCAGCGAACGGGTGAGTAATACATAAGCAACCTGCCTACAAAGACCGGGATAACATCTGGAAACGGGTACTAAAACCGGATAGGTAGCACTGAGGCATCTCAGTGCTATTAAAGGTTCAAAACACTAGTAGATGGGCTTATGGTGCATTAGCCAGTTGGTGAGGTAACGGCCCACCAAAGCGATGATGCATAGCCGGCCTGAGAGGGTGAACGGCCACATTGGGACTGAGACACGGCCCAGACTCCTACGGGAGGCAGCAGTAGGGAATTTTCGGCAATGGGCGAAAGCCTGACCGAGCAACGCCGCGTGAGTGATGAAGGTTTTCGGATTGTAAAGCTCTGTTGTAAGGGAAGAACGGCTCCGATAGAATCGGGGATTGACGGTACCTTACCAGAAAGCCACGGCTAACTACGTGCCA